>Ga0302319_10023615_pt1 | contig 10978 bp, 7 predicted proteins | sample Bog_T0_2_FD_203319 | JGI IMG/M metagenome (GOLD analysis project Ga0302319, IMG submission 203319) | Peat permafrost microbial communities from Stordalen Mire near Abisko, Sweden - Bog_T0_2 | ecosystem: Environmental > Terrestrial > Soil > Wetlands > Peat | place: Sweden: Abisko, Stordalen Mire...
GCCGAGCATGAGTACCAGAACAATGGCAAACATGATGGCGAACCGTTTTTGGAACCAGGCGAAGCTGTTTTGATCGGAACGAAGTTGCAGAGCCAGCCACAGCGCGATACACGGAAAGGCGGGCAAGGTGTAGTGGGGGAGCTTGGTACGCACGCAGGAAAACGCAAGGAAGACAATTAGGGTCTGCAGCAACAAGTACCAACTGAGCGGGTCGCGGTAGCGTTCCGGCCACCACCGCCAGATTTTAATTGGAATGTACAAGATGAAAAATAAAATTCGCAGACTCGATCCCAAAACAGACCACCAAGTTCCTTTTTGGCGCAGGCGTTCAAACAAAGGTTCAAATCCCTCCGGCTTGTGAATTGTCCACGGTAAAAAGCTGATTAAGAACGTCAGAAAGTAGAGAGGGAATGTTCCGATAAATCCACCCACCCCGGAGAGGCCATGGCCATCAATCACACCCGTTGAGCGATGGATGACATGCTCGCCCATGCCTACGGTCCAGTATTGTCCATTGGTTTGTTCGAGCGCGGGAATTCCCCAGGCCGCTGCCAACCCGCCTGTCACACAAAGTCCCGCGACGGTTTCCGGGAGGGGCAGCCGGAACGAATCTTTCCGCAGCACGCGGCCCAGCACCAACCCGCCCAATGGGAGCCATGCGACCGGGCCCTTGGCCAGAAAGCCCAGCGCGAGCGTCACGTAAAAAACCAGCCACCAAATTTTGCGCAAGGAGTTTTCTGGCCGGGTCAATTCCCAGCCGCTCCACACCGCGAGCGTAAAAAAGAAAACCATCGCCATGTCCGCCGTTGCCACGCGCCCGATAATGGCCACGTGCAGCCCGGCAAGAAACATTGCGCCGGCAATGAAGGCGCTTTTCGCGTCAGCAACTTTTCTGCCCCAGCGCACCAGCAACAGCGCGGTGGCGGTGGTGAACAGCACCGAGGGCAGGCGCGCGGCGAAGCCGTTGACCCCCAGCACCAGGTAGCTCGCGGCCTGGCACCAATAAATCAAAATCGGTTTGTCGAAGCGCCAATGGCCATTGAACCACGGCACCACATAGTCGTCGCGCTGAAGCATTTCGCGCGAGGCCTCGGCGAAGCGCGTTTCGTCGCGGTCGGTCAGTGGCAAAATCCAATTGCCGGCCAGCAGGAGCACCAGGCTCAACAGCAGGATGGAGCGTTGCGGTTTGGCGGCAAGTTTTTCAAACAAGGACTGCATTGGTCGGCTTCAGGATGAAGGAGACGGCGTGAGGAGTCTCCAACTTTTTTTGAGGGGAGGCCAGTCAGTCCGGGCTCCGGCCGGTTCGCCGGACGATTTGGATTTTTTTTTGCCGGCACAATGCCTACATTCGCGCATGTCACTGCCGCAAAAGCCGCTGGTAAACGGACTGGTCTGGCTGCTGGCCGGCGCCATGGCGGTGGCGCTGGCCTGGCCGCTGGACCACTCCGTAGATGCCGCGCTGGATGCGTCCCGAAACCATCCGCTGCATCAATTGGCGTGGTGGTGTTCCAAGTTCGGCGAAGGCTGGGTACCGGCGGCCGCGGGGATTTTTCTCGCCATGGTATTTATGCTGCTGAACCGTCCGGCCGTGGCGGCGAGGATTTTTTTTGTCCTGCTCACCTGTGAACTCACCGGATTGGCCGGACTCATCCTGCGCATTTTGTTTGGGCGCACCCGTCCGCTCGCGCACGCGGCCCAGGGATTTTACGGCGTCTGGCACGACGGCCATTGGATTATTGGGAAATACGAATTTAGTTCATTTCCGTCGGGACACGCTGCTACGGCTGTGGGTTTGGCGGGAGCGGCATGGCTGGTGCATCGCGGTTGGGGCGCGGTGGCGGCGGTTTACGCGCTGGCGGTCATGTGGTCACGCATTGCACTGGAATGCCATCATCTGTCGGACGTGGTGGCCTCGACTGCGCTGGCCATACCATTGGCGATTCTGGCGAAAAGGACGTTGCTCCGATCCGTGGAATTTCAGTTTGGCAACCTATCCCGGGCGTGGTGGAAAAAGTGACCAGCGTTTTGGACGGGGGCGAAGGCGAAACGGCTCGAAATACCGTCAACTCACGCGGCTACGGCCAAACAGCGGCGCTCCCTGTGCGGCGAATCTTTTCTTCATCAGGACTGCGCCCAAAAGTCCGATGCCCAGCAATACCGCCGTTTCGCCGCCATCCGGGACAGAGGCCTGCGGAGCGGGCTTTGCAGGCGTGGGTGAGAATGGCTGCAACCCTACAGGGGTTCCATGCCCAGCGACGCTAATTTGGCCTGGCCCATAGCCGTAACGGCTGCTCGTGGAAGCACCCAGGGTCGTTCCGGAAGCGTCCACCAGCGAGGCCACCACTGGCCCAAGCGAGGACAACGTCGGGGCCACCCGGCTGGGACCGGCAGCTGCCTGTGCATTACCGGGGCGAGCCGTCCTGCCCTGCGCTGGAGACACTGAACCGGCAGCCGCGGGGGATGCTGAACCGGCACTTTTGGGGGTGGCCGCAGGCGGGCTTGGAACTGGTGAATTTTCAACGATGGTAAAGGAAGTGGATTTGGCAAGAATGTCACGCTCGACGTTGAGTTTTATCCCGCCACTAACGCTTAAAGTGCCCCGGCTGACGGGAGTGGCGTGAACAATCTGGGTCAAGGCGAGCAACGCCGAAACCCCTGCGAACAAAAAGACTTTTTTCATACAACTTACTCTTTGAAAACCACCCGATATGGCCAGCACAAAGGGGGCCATCGTTATTGCGTCGAAATAAGCATGCCGGACCCCAAATTAACCTCATTTGGCGTTTTCTGCCCATGCAAATTGCCGCTTCCGCCTTTGCATTTCGCGAATCCCACCTCTCATTTCCGATTTACGATTGACGATTTTCAAGGCAAACTCTTTTCCAGCGGTTCGCAAATCGAAAACCGCTAAACACAAAACATACCTTATGGCTGCCATCGGACGGTTCCAGCAAGGCGAAGAAATCTTCCACGCCAAAGTGGTGGAGGGCGAGTTGTTCCGGCTGCGGGGCGACGTTTTTGGATCACCCTCATTTGACAAAATCCCGCCGCCGCGCCGGGGCCTAAAAACGCTTGTGCCGGTGGTTCCCAGCAAAATCATCGCCGTGGGCGTCAACTATCTGGACCATGCCCGCGAGATGAAGCGTGAATTGCCCAAGGAACCGCTCATCTGGCTCAAGGCCCCCACGTCGCTGCTGCCCGACGGCGGCAAGATTGAAATTCCCCATCCCGAGCACCGCACGGATTTCGAGGCGGAACTGGTCATCGTCATCGGGCGCAAAATTCGCGGCGTATCGCCCACCCAGGCGGCGCGTTATATTTTCGGCTACACCGCGGCCCAGGACATCAGCGACCGCGTTATCCAGAAATCAGAGTCGCAATGGGCCCGCGCCAAGTCCTTTGACACTTTCACGCCCCTCGGCCCGTACGTGGAAACGATGCTGGACCCCGCCGACCTCAGCATCCAGCAGTATCAAAACGGCCAGCTCCGCCAGAATTCCAACACGAGCCAGCTAATTTTCAAGCCCCACGAAATCGTCAGCTTTGTCTCCAATAACATGACGCTCCTGCCCGGCGACGTCATTCTCACCGGCACCCCAAGCGGCGTAGGGCCCATTCAAAGCGGCGACAAGTTGGAAGTGCGGATTCAAGGCCTCGCGCCGTTGACCAATACGGTCAAGTGACGGGGCAAAATCAAACCCTCAATCGCGCAGATGGCGATAATTGATGTTCAATTCGTCCAGCCGACGAAGGTGTACTTGCAACCGGTTGCTGAAGTCGCTCCAGTTTCGGGCGTCCTTGGCTGACCAAGTGACTTCAGCGAGAGCGCAGGCACGCGGGAAAGTCATGTATTCCACCTGCTTGAAATTCGTGATCTGTTCCGTCCAGAGGTTGCCCTGGGCACCGAGGATGTACGATTGCAACTCCGGCGGCACGTTCGTGGGCAGGGGTTCAAAGGCATACATTTTTTCCAGGGTCAGCGGCTTGCCCCAGGCGGCGGCTTTCGGTTCGGTGATGTGATTGCTGGACTGGTAGAAATCAAAATAGCAATAGGCTGTTGGCGTCATGACGACGTTATGACCCTGGGCCGCCGCTTCCTTGGCCCCGCCAATCCAGTCCATCACCGCCGCATTCTGGGCGAGACCGCCTTGCAAAATTTCGCTCCAGCCAATCATCGAACGCCCGTGCGCATTGACGATTTTTTCAATGCGCCGGATGAACCAGCTCTGCAATTCCTCCTCATTTTTGAGGCCTTCACGGCGCATGAGCGCCTGGCAGTCGGCGCTGTTTTTCCAGGTGTCCTTCGGCACTTCGTCGCCGCCGATGTGGATGTATTTCCCCGGAAACAGCGGGATGACTTCGCCCAGCACGTCGGCCAGAAACTGAAAGGTTGCCTCATTGGCCGGGTTGTAAATGCCGGTGAAAACACCCGCAGTCATGGCCGGCTCAAACGGTCCGCCGGTGCAACTGTATTGCGGATACGCCGCCAGCGCGGCCGTCGAGTGGCCGGGCATTTCGATTTCCGGCACGATGGTAATGTGCCGCGCCTCGGCGTATTTCACCACTTCACGAATGTCGTCCTGCGTGTAAAATCCGCCATAACGTCCATCCGGCCCGTAAGCGGTTGTGGTGTTGGAAGCGAAGCCAAAGCCGACGCCGGCACGCCACGCGCCGACCTGGGTGAGCAGGGGATATTTTTTGATTTGAATCCGCCAGCCGTGGTCGTCGGTCAGATGCCAGTGAAACACATTCAATTTATGCAACGCCATCCCGTCCAGAAGAAATTCCACCTCGGACTTGTTGAAAAAATGGCGGCTGACGTCCAGCATAAATCCGCGCCATTGAAAACGCGGCCAGTCCTCAATGCGCACGCAGGGGATTTTCCAGGCCACATTGGCCACCAAATTCGTGGCGAAAATTTCCGGCGGCAGCAACTGCAACAACGTTTGCACGCCATAAAACAGGCCTGTCTGGCTGGGCGCGCGGATCACAACACCATCCGGTGACACGCTGAGTTCATAACCTTCCGGGCCGAGATTGGTGTCGGCATTTTTGGTGGTCAGTAAAATACCGCCGGAAATGGACGCGCTGCCAAATAATTTGGTGGAGGTTTCGAGAGGATAGCCGGTGGATGGACCCAGATGATCGGTCAGTACCTTTCCCGTTTCACGCGAGGCAAAGTCGGTATAAATCCGCGTGGCTGGCGAGATCGTAAACGCACCAGTGCGAAGTTCCATCTTTTGTGGCAGCGGTATAAGGGCTGGCGGGGCGGAGCTGTCAGCAAAAACAAAAGTGCCGGCAAAGAGAGGGGCAGTGCCAAGCAGCAGGCCGAGAAATGCCTTGGTGATGGAGGATTTTAATTTCATCTTATAATAAGGCTCACGGTGGTGTCAGGATGCGATAAAAGCGCGTGGGTTGATTGGTCAGCGCACCGGAATCCTTGACCTGCAGGGTCCCGCCCAGTCCGGTGATATTGGTGGTGAGCAGGGAGTTCCAGAAACCGGAGGCCAAATTACTGCTCCATTGCACCTCATAAGAACCGAGCGGAATCGTTTGGAAAGCCACGGTCAGGTCATGGCCACTGAATTGCACCGTGCTGCGTCCGGGCGTTGCGAGCGCCTGCTTGACGGCCTCCAGAAGCGGGTCGGGCGTGCCCGCCTGATGGTCCTGCCCCAATTCCCAGATCATGACGCCACCCAAATTATTATTGCGGGCAAAGCTCACCTTGGCCTGGCACGCGCGCTGATCGTCGTAGGAAATAAAGGCGTTATTGGTTACAGCGGCGTTGGTGATGCTCAGATAGGCGGCTTGGGCGCTCAAATCCCACTGGTATAAATTTGATTTATAATAATCGGCCATGATGTCGGTGTAACGAACTGCCGTGATCGTTGGCGCGTTGATCCAAGACTGCCGGGGCTGGGTGATGCTGCTGGGCGAGGAGCCGGTGCCGTCCGTCCAGACATATCCGTAGAAGGCCATGCCCACGGCCAGCTTGCCGGGGCTGGCACCGTACATGAGAAAATTGCCGACTGCGCCGTTTATCGAAGGCACCAAGCCGCCGGAACTGGGAAACCGATAGCCGCCATCATAAATCGGGGAATTAAACCATGTGACCCAACCTTCGTAGGGTCCCGACAAATCATAAGTCATTATGTTAATCTGGTCGAACTGGCTTTGAAACGCGGCGAACATGGTGTACTCCGCCGTTGCCGAATCTCCATAGGGGGGATACGCCTCGGCCGCCACGGTCAGCAACTTGGGCCGGCCAAGCTGGTTCAGGGCAGAACGCAGGCCCGTTACCAGATTGGTAAAAAGCTGGAAGTCAGACGAAGGACACGGTTCCCAATCAAGGTCCAACCCGTCGTAACCGCGGGTCGCGACAAAATTCGTCAGGTTATTGATAAACACGGGCAGGTTGCCGGGGCTGGTAGAACCTTGAAACCCCGTTTCCGAGCCGCCTCCGCCCACGGTGATGAGCACCTTCACTCCCGCCGCATGTGCCAGCGCTATGAGGTTCGTGGAATTTTGCCAGGTGATGAAATTGACATTGCTGTTAAAAGTTCCGTCTGAATTTGGCACCAGCGAAAAATGGATGACGTGGGTTACGGCGGTGAAATTAATATTTGAAGCCGGCAGCATGTATTCCTGCTCATAGCCCGGATAATAAGCTGTGGTCCAGAAAGCCGCGCGCGCGGCCACGGCCAGCCCGCACACGCCAAACAGGGCCAGGCGTAGCGCCAGCCTTCGGTATAATACTGCGGTTATCAGCAACATCAGTAAGTCGGTGGCGGCCAATGAATCATGGCCGGGCTATATAATACATCAGAAAGCTCAAGGCAATGTTTGTGCCTGATAAAAATGTCCGGCCTGGTTGGTCTTTGCGCTGTCATCCTTGACCGGCTGAACCCCGGCAATACCGGTGGAAATCGGGTTCAGATCCTGGCGGCTGTGCTGAAGATTGGCGGGGCGATACGCGCCCACTGCCTCTTTGATGGCTTGCAGCAGTGGATCGGCAGTGCCGGCCGCATGGTCCTGCCCCAATTCCCAGATGGCGATGCCGCCCAGCCCTCGATTGTGGACGTAATTTACCTTCGCCTGGCAGGTGCGCTGGTCATCGTATGAAACGAATGCATTGTTGGTGGAATTCGCATTGGTGATGCTGAGGTAGGCGGCTTGGGCGCTGGCATCCCATTGATACGAATTGGATGAATAATAACCGGCCATGATGTCGGTATAGCGATACGCGGTGGCTGTGGGCGCCTTGATCCATGATTGCCGCGGTTGGGTGAAGCCGGTGGCCGGGGAGCTGGCACCGCCAGTCCAAACGCAGCCATAGAAAGCCGCGGCGACGGCCAGTTTCCCCGGGGCAACGCCGTTGGTGATAAAATTATTAACCGATCCGTCCACCGAAGGCACAAGGGCCCCGGAACTGGGTAAACGGTATCCACCATCGTAGATCGGAGAATTAAACCAAGTCACCCAGCCGTCATAGGGTCCGGACAGGTCATAGGTCATTATGTTAATCTGATCCAACTGGTCTTGAAATGCGGCGAACATGGTGTATTCCGCCGTGGCCGAGTCTCCGTAAGGCGGGTAAGCCGCCGCCGCCACCGTCAACAATTCAGGCTGGCCAAGCTGGTTCAGTGCAGCGCGCAGATTCGTCACCAGATTGGTATAGAGCGGAAAATCGGATGAGGGGCAGGGTTCCCAGTCAATGTCCACCCCATCGTAGCCCCGCGCCGCCACGAAATTCGTGAGGCTGTTGATAAAAATGGGAAGGTTGCTGGAGGTGGTGGCGCTTTTAAAGGCGGTTTCCGTGTCAGCGCCGCCCACCGAAATGAGCACTTTCACTCCCGCCGCATGAGCCAGGGCCACCAAGTTTGTGGAATTGGCCCAAGTGATGTAATTGACACCGCTGTTCAGGGTTCCGTTGGAATTTGGCACCGCCGAAAAATGGATGACGTGGGTTAAGGCGCTGAAATCAAGGTCTGAAGCCGGCAGATTGCCATTTTGCTCATAGCCCGGAAAATAACCCGTGGTCCAGAGACCAGCATGAGCGGCCACCGCACGCGCGCACAAGCCGATGCCCAAAAAGCCCACCAGCAACCAGCGGCAAAAATCCCTCGCAAATTGAAACATATATAAATTGATTCTGACTGTCAGTCATGGACCGTGGTGATGCTTTGCAGCTTGGCAAAATCAGGGTTGGGCGGCGAATTGACACTGGCCGAAAACGGATAGCTGGAGCGCCCGTCGAGGAATTTATAGATTTCGGCATGGCCGTCGAGAAATGAAAGCCCGTATCCACGGTTATGCCGGGTGGCGGGAAAATCGGTGTGCAAGCCGGAATTGGCCCACGGATACTGGCCGGTCATGTCCACCCAAAAAAAACCGTCGTTGATGCCGAAGCCGGAGTTAACGGTCTGGTATTCATCAATCAAATACCAGGTGGTGGCCGCTGAATGAACCGTACTTTCCTTGGGGTAAATCAAGTAAGCCAGATTACCGGACCCAAATATGCCGGTGTCATGCGCATGGGCGGTGCCGATCCAGCCATTCATGGAATAACTCCGCACTTTGGGCGTGTTACCGGTAGTGCTTAAATCTCCGGGGCAATGATAAATGCCCATGCTGTTATTGTAGGGCCAGAAACTTCCCGAAGTATCGCAAATGGGATTGGTGGAATCCAGCACGCCGGGGGTGACCTGGCCATACTGGCCGACCGTGTCGCTCATATCTCCCTGAATCCAAGAATTGGCGGAAAGGGCGGCGGTGGGATTATTCATGGCAAACACACTGTTATTGTCGCCGGCATACATTATGCCGCACAAATTCAACTGCTTCAGGTTGTTGATGCACTGGATTTGTTGCGCCCGGATTTTCGCCTTGGCGAGCACCGGCAGGAGCATGGCGGCAAGAATGGCGATGATGGCAATCACGACCAGCAGTTCAATGAGAGTGAACGCCGCCGGAAACCGGCCCGGAGCTTTGTAACGCACATCCGCCTGGCGATCGTGATTTTTCATGGTTCTAGGTTGCTCCACCGGCCGGGGTCTCAGCGACCCCGGCCAGTGAAATCGAGGTAACTATTACAGCGAAGACCGGAAGTACAGCTGCTTGCCGGTGATTGAATTTGTGTAAGGCGAGGTGGCGCCGGGGACGGTTATAAACGGCCCGCTCACATTGGTTGATGACTGGAGGGTGCCGTCCGGCCAGGTGATGATTAAATTCTTTCCGGAAGTCGTCGCGTTGAGGCGGATCGCATTGAGGAAGTGATTTTGCACCTGTTGCGCGGTCAGGGCCTTGTTGTACACAGCGATGTCATCAATTGCACCGCTGAACGGGTTGAAGGCATCATCCACGCGCTGGCCGAACACCATGTTGCCGCTGCCCATGGGCAAACCTGGCGTGGTGTTGTAGTTGTAATTATAGCTGGCGGCACCCCCGGCCGGCACATTTCCGTTGGGCACAAACCCGCTGTCCGTGCCCGAGGCCTGGGCCACGCCGTTCACGTAGAAGGTGAAGGTTGTGCCATCATAGACCAGCGCCAGATGATACCATTGATTGGCCACTACTTGGGAATAATCCGTGAGCTGGACTCCGTTGTAATAGCCATTGTAAGGCCACCAAGACCAATTATTGGCCGCCGTCTGATAGACCAGCCAGCCGGTCGGACCGGAGCCATAGGGATTGCTCATGGAGGAGAAGACCGTGCGATAATCGTTGCCGCCGGTGGTGGCCGATGACGCTTTGAACCAGCCATCCACGGTAAACGCACCGGTGGGATTGATTTCAATGGCGTAAGGAATTTGCACCACCGCCCCGCGCGTGAGACCCACGGCCGGGTCAGTCTCGTGGGGTATCCCGGTGGGGGCGCCAAAAGTGAACGTGCCGGAGTTGGGCACATAGGATCCATCGAAACTGCCAACGCAATCAACCGCATTGGTGCCGCTGGTTTCGTCGAGGCGCCAGTAAGCAACCGGGCCGTCGTCTATGACCAGCTTGGCATAACTGTCATTGGTGGCAACGGTGGCTGTGCGAGCCTGGACATTGAGCGTAGCCGCAGTACTGGGCAGCACAGTGTACGGATTAATAATATCAACGTAGTAGGTCGCGCCGTCATTGGTTGATTGCAGATTGTACAGCCACAGCACATTGTTGGTTGCCCCGGGAATGATGCTGTTGTCGGCGCCGTTGTACCATTGATAGGTGATTGGCTCCGCACCCTCGGCCACCACTTCAAACGCCGCTGAACTGCCGATATTGCGGGTAATAGACGTCAGCGGCGCATCAATCTGGAGACCGGTTGAAACCGACAGCGTCACAATGCTGCTGGTAACCGAACCAACCGAATTGGTGATCACGACGCCGAAGGTCTGGCCGTCGTCACCGGGGCCGCAAACGAAGCTGTAAACCGAATTGGTGGCGCCGATGAGATTTGATGACGAATTGAACCATTGATAGGATAACGGCGTGGTTCCGTCTGCTTGAACCGAGAATTGAGCTGTCCGGCCCGCGTAAACCGTGGGTCCGGTTGGCTGGGTCAGGATCGTCGGCGGCAAGGCGGCAGGCCGGAAGGAGTTTGTGCCCACGGCATAATGGTTGGAAATTTGGAGCGAAGTCAGGGCATTCGTGTAAAAAGCGGCCTCGTCAAGTCCGCCATCAAAATTGCCGTAGCCATCACCGCGCTGGCCGATGGCGAAGGTGCAGACGCCGGCATTGTTCACCGAATTGGCGACGTAAGCGCTGGCTCTCTGGGTGCCCACCAGGACACCGTTGACATAGAAACTCATGTTGGTTCCATCATAAGTGCCCGCAAGGTAATACCATTGAAACAACGCGTAGTTCGTAGTGGTAATAAAAACGTCCCCGGTCGGCGTAACCAGCGCCAGTTCGCTGGGAGTGTTCGGTGTTTGGTAAACATACCAGCCGGATTGGGTGGCCGTGTCATACGCGGGAGAGTTGCCGATCGGGCAAC
>Ga0302319_10023616_pt1 | contig 10978 bp, 5 predicted proteins | sample Bog_T0_2_FD_203319 | JGI IMG/M metagenome (GOLD analysis project Ga0302319, IMG submission 203319) | Peat permafrost microbial communities from Stordalen Mire near Abisko, Sweden - Bog_T0_2 | ecosystem: Environmental > Terrestrial > Soil > Wetlands > Peat | place: Sweden: Abisko, Stordalen Mire...
ATAGGCGATGAGCACCCCAACTGCTTCGATGGCGGTCAAGCGATCGCAACTTGTGAGCGTGTCGTCCAGGTTCCGACCACTCGCGCTATCATCAGTTCCACTGAATTTCTTCATGGAACGTGGCTGTTATGCGGATTGTCTACGTGCTTACTTCGCTCGGGTTAGGCGGAGCGGAACGGCAAGCGCTGGCTGTGGCTGATCGCATGGCGGGGCGCGGCCATACCGTGGCCCTGCTTGTCCTCCGTCCACACATCCCGGAGCAATGGCCCACCACGCACACGATTGTTCATTTGAACATTCGAAAGACGCCGCTCAGTCTGCTTGCCGGCATTGCGCAGGCTCGCCGGTTTCTTGGCGAGTTTCGTCCGGACCTGCTGCACAGCCATAGCTTTCATGCCAACATGACTGCCCGGTTGCTGAGGCTTCTGATTCCATCCGCCAAAGTCGTCTCCAGCGTTCATAACGTATATGAGGGCGGATGGGGGCGAATGATGGCCTACCGTCTGACGGATTGGCTCGCCTGCCGCACCATCGCGGTAAGCCAGGCGGCGGGGGAGCGGTTCGTTCGGCTGAAGGCTGTGGCCCAACGCAAGTGCGAGGTGGTGACAAACGGGATCGACACTGCCGAGTTTGCGCCTGACGCCGCTCGCAGGGAGCGCATGAGAACGGAGATGGGCGCCGGTGCGGATTTCATCTGGATTGCAGCCGGCCGTGTCGTTCCCGCAAAGGATTATCCGAACTTGTTGCGAGCCTTTGCGCAACTCCGGCAATCTCGCACCGACGCGCGGCTATGGATCGCCGGAGAGGGATCTGGTCCGGAGTTCGATTCGATCGTGCGCTTGCAGACGGAGCATGGTCTGGGCGATGCGGTGCGCTGGCTCGGCCTGCGGCGCGATATGCCTGCACTGCTGGATGCCGCGGACGGATTTGTTCTCTCTTCCGCATGGGAGGGCATGCCGCTTGCCGTTGCCGAAGCCATGGCTATGAGAAAGACAGTTGTTGCCACGGACGTTGGCGGCGTCCGCGAGTTGGTTGGAGATACCGGGGCAATCGTTCCGCCTCGCGATCCGCAAGCCCTGGCCCAGTCCATGCTCGGTGGGATGGAGAGATCCGAGGAAGACCGCCAGGATATGGGCCGCGCTGCACGCGCGCGCATCGAGGCCAACTTCAACATCGAGGAGAAGGCAGACGAGTGGGAGGCGTTGTATCGGAGGCTGGTTCGACAGGAACGCTAAGGTGCAATGGGCACAAATTCAGCGATCCCCATCGTGATAACCTTATCGGCGGCCTTCGAAATACAGTGGAAAAACGGGTGAAAGGCCGGGCGCAGAGTGATTGATGGAGGAAGGGTAATGCGGGGAGCTATTGCGGTTGTCTGCTGTGTATTGGTTGGGGGAACATTGGGTATGGGGAATGAATCGGCGCGCGCGCAGATGAGGCCGGCGCAGAACGCGGTGCAGGCTCTGGATCATGGCTGGCAGTTCCGGCAGGTTACCGCCGGCGCTCAGGCGGACGAGAAAGGCTGGCTCCCGGCCACCGTCCCAGGGGATGTTCACCTCGATCTGCTGGCCAACAAGAAGATCCCCGACCCATTCTTTCGCGACAATGAGGCCAAGCTTCAATGGATAGAGAATGAAAGCTGGGAATACCGGCTGAGTTTCGATGTAACTCCAACTTTTCTTTCCCGGTCCAACGTCGACCTGGTTTTCGACGGCCTGGATGCGACGGCGCAAGTCTATTTGAACGGCACTCAGGTGCTTGCAGCAGACAACATGTTTCGCATCTGGCGCGTGCCGGTGAAGGGCAATTTGCACGTTGGCAAGAATCTGCTTCGGGTGGTGTTTCCGTCTCCCATCAAAGCCGCTGAAGCAGTTGCCGCGCTTGATCCCTGGCAGCCACGGACGAAGACCGAGCCAAAGACATACGTACGCAAAGCCGCATATGAGTATGGCTGGGACTGGGGACCGAAGTTTGTAACCAGCGGCATCTGGCGCATGGTGCGCCTTGAGGCCTGGGACAAGGTTCGCATAGCGGATTTTGTCATTCGCCAGCACGATGTGAGCAGGGAAGTGGCGCACGTGAGCGCCGAAGTTGAAATCGAAGCCTCAACCGCCGGCTCAGCCAAAGTCACGGTTCAGTACACGGACAACGGCAGACCGGTGAGCGAGATTGCAACGGTAAGCTTTCATGCGGGGCGCAACGTCATCGATCTGCCCATTGAGATTCGGCAGCCAAAACTTTGGTATCCGGCAGGATATGGCGACCAGGCTCTGTATGAGTTCACGGCGATGGTTGGCACGGGCGTTCAGCCGGCAGAGCAGCGCAAGGTGAAGGCCGGGCTGCGAACAATCGAACTCCATCGCGTGCTGGATAAGTGGGGCCGCTCTTTTGAACTGGTTGTGAATGGCATTCCAGTCTTCGCCAAGGGCGCGGATGTGATCCCCTTCGACAGCTTTCCCAATCGTGTTACCGAAGCAGACTACCGCCGGATTCTGGAGTCTGCGCGCGACGCCAACATGAACATGATCCGGCACTGGGGCGGCGGCTACTATGAGACCGACGAGTTCTACCAAATTTGCGATGAACTCGGCATCATGGTGTGGCAGGACTTTATGTTCGGCAACGATTGGCAGCCCGGCACCTACGACTTCAAGCTGAATGTCGAAGCGGAGGCCGACGACCAGGTGCGCCGGTTGCGCAACCACCCCAGCATCGTGGTGTGGTGCGGGAACAACGAGACGGAAGGCGCCATTGGCTGGGGCGCAAGAAGCGCCTTGCCCGCGGATGTGCGTTATCAAATGTGGCAGGACTACCTGACAGTATTCAGCGGCATTTTGAACCGCGTAGTGGCGCGGCTTGCCCCGGAGACGCCTTACTGGCCCAGTTCGCCCAGTGCAGATTATGAAGCTCTGAGCGATCATTATCAGAGCGGGGACGCGCACATCTGGGATGTGTGGCATGGCCGCGTGCCCTTCTCGACCTACGAGACACACCATGCGCGCTTTGTGACCGAGTATGGCTTCCAGTCGTTTCCGGAGATGAGCACGGTTGAAGCATTCACCGAGCCGGAAGATAGAACCGGTATCTTCACCGCGGTGATGCTTGCGCACCAGAAGAACAACGAAGGCAATGACATTATCCATAACTATCTGCTGAAGGATTATTCCGAGCCAAAGGATTTCCCGAGCTTTCTTTATGTAAGTCAGGTGTTACAGGCTGAAGGAATCAAGATAGGCGCGGAGCATTTTCGCCGCAGCCGGCCGGAGACCATGGGATCGATCTTCTGGCAATTGAACGACTGCTGGCCGGTTGCTTCATGGTCGTCCATCGACTACTACGGGCGGTGGAAGGCGCTGCAATACTATGCGCGCCGCTTTTATGCGCCTGTTCTGGTTTCGCCGCATGTCGAGGATGGGTCGCTGAAGATTTATATCGTCTCCGACAAGGTCAAGGGTGAATCGGGCACGTTGCGGGTGAGGCTGATGAACTTCGACGGCAACGTGCTGCTGGAAGAATCGCACGCGGTGGATGTTACTCCGCTGGCCAGCAAAGTGTATCTCGACTGGCCACTGAAGAAACTGGCTGACGCTGGAGCGGCGGATACTTCGCGCGTCTTTGTTGTGGCCGATTTGAGCGAGGGCGGCGCGCAGATTTCACGCAATCTGGCTTATCTTGCGCCAGTAAAGGAAGTTCATCTGAAGCCTGCCGCGCTTAAGATCGAGACATCGGGAGGAAGCGGAAGTTACAAGGTAAGCATAACTTCCCCGGTGCTGGCCCGCAGCGTCTACATCTCCTTCGGTAACCTGGACGTGAAACTCTCGGATAACTACTTCGACATCCTGCCGGGGGAGACAATCCAGATTGCCGCGACAACCACCGCGACGCCGGATGCGCTGAAGGCTCAGTTGAAAGTCATCTCGCTGACCGATGCATTCTCTTCCGGCGGTCAGGGCGCCACGGTTGGAGCGGCGCGCTGACGACCTAACGAGGCTCCGAACAAGTTGTTATCGCGTGCCGGCAATCCCTCAGGGTAAAGCCCGCGTTCATTTTGCGGTGATTGCGGCACGACTGAAGTCGTGCCCTTTCAAAGCATCGACTCGTGCAGTGGCTCCATAGTAAAGGCCGGAGCGTTGCGCCCCGGCCCTATGTTTCGTAGCCCAGCCTAGAAGTTGAACGCAGCCTGGAAGAAGATGCGGCGCGACGCCGAACCTGAGGGCGATGCGAAGATGCCGCCGGCGAGACTGGTGGCCTTCTGAAACCGTGGTCCGGGGCCATAATCGGTCGTCGATCCAGACAGCAGGGTCGGAACCACGCTCCCCGAGGGAGTCCCGTAGTCTATATCGTTGAACAGATTCAACGCCTGTGCGCTGAAGGTGACCGAATACTTGTGACCTGTGTTGGCTGCCGGCGGTCCATATCCTCCACCACCGCCGCCGCGACCTCCGCCACCGCCGCCGGGGCCACCGCCGGGCCCGCCAAAGCCGCCCCCTGGACCGCCAGGGCCTCCCTGCCGTTGTCCGTTAGGGCCGTTGGGGCCGTTCTGCGCCTGGAGCTTGGGTCCGAGCCCGAATGACCGGCTGACGCGGAGGTTGAGCGCAACCGAGGCTGAGCTGTTGCCGATGTTTGGGGAGAGCAGTGCTTCTCCGGCTTGAGGGGTTACGTCGAGGCAGCCAAACGAGGTCTCCACGAACTCAGCCGAACCCGAGGCGCACGAGGCCGAGGTTGAAGCCTTCCCCGGGCGATCGTTGAAGAAGTCGTCACCGGTAAGATCTGTATCCGTGGTTACGTTGAAGGGCCGGCCCGCCTGCGCAATGAGAAACGGGTTGAACGTGATGGCGAATGGGCCGGTGTAATTGCCCATAAGGAAGACCATGTTCCTGCGGATAAACCCAGCGCGGCCATAGTCCTGCTTCAGGTTGTAGGAGTTGGAGGCCGTCCCAGTGTCGCCATTGGCAAACTGCAGCGTATAGAAGCCCGTGAAGCTGAGCGTTGGCTTCAATCGCGCGTTGACATTGGCAATCACCTGGTTCTGCTTGAACACTGCTTCGGGGAAGATTTCATCTACGGGTCCAAGCGCGGGATTCGGCCTTGGTCCAGTGGTGCTGTTGTAGAAGGTTGACCCTTGCAACGGCTCATAGGCGTTGGAGTCGCGCGTAGCCACCTGGTGCACGCCATTGGAGTGCAGGTACGTGAAGGTGAGTGTGGTCGTCTTGGTCAGTTGCCGTTCCAAGGTCGTGCCCACCTGCTCGTTGTACGGCGAATGATAGGTGGGATCGAGTTGCTGAATCTGCGGCGGGTTCACTGACGAGGTGGCGCAATTCGACCCAGGCGTGTTGAGTGCGGCCGCCAGGCTGATGGTGCTGAAGCAGGTGGGACTGTTGATGACGTTCTCTATCTGGGCGTCGGGGCCACCGTTGTAACGCGCCAGACTCATCAAGCTTCCAATCTGGAACCGGTCGTAAAATAGGCCGAAGCCTCCACGCAGGACTGTCTTGGAGGTAGTGCCTTTCTTGTGTCCGTCGAGCGCGTAGGCAAAGGAAACGCGGGGCGCCCAGTCGCTGTGGTCGGCGATGTGATTCTGGCCCTCCCAGCGGAGGCCGCCGGAAAGTGTCAGGAACTGATTCGCCTTCCAATCGTCCTGGAAGAAGACCGCGGCGTCGAAGACGTTTTCAGTATAGGAAAGCTTGCCCGAACTCCCGACTGTGGTGTATGTCAGCTTGTTGGGCGTGCAGGTGCCGGGCGTGGGGCAGGCCGCTGCGATCTGGGCGATCGTTTCGCCCATCGCCAGGCCGTTGAGTGTGTCCACATAGGCGCTGATCGAAGGGAAATTGAAACCCCCGTTGAACCCGGCGAGACCGGTGTTGGCGTCCCGGTTGTCGCGGAGCCATGTGCCGAACTTGATTGCCTGCGCGCCCAGCGACATGGTGGTGATGTTCTGCAATTCGATGTGCGTGCTGTGGTCGGACGATGTCCCGCCGCTGCTGCCGCCGCCGTTGAAGTAGCCTGGAACGCCGATGGATGGCGTGGTGTTGACCGGCGTGGTCACGGTCGGCGCCAGCCGGTACTGAATGCGGGTCTCATTCACTATGTGCTCGTTGATGATCTGCGAATCCAACAGTTGCGCCGAGTGTTCACTCGTACTGGAAGAGTTGGACTGCGTAGGCAGCGAGGTCGAGCCAATGCTTCCGCTTGAGGAACCGTTTTCATATTGGTAGCGCAGGGTCAGCGTATTCTTCTGTCCCAGCTGCAGGTCAATGCGCGGTGAAACCTCCACACGGTTGGCCGTGGTGTTCAGGGCGCCGGTGGTTGGTGCGGTGGGAATCGAATACAGGCCTGTAGCTGTGTCGAGCACCGGGACCTCGACCGAATAGATGCTCGCATCCGGGCTGTTGCGGCCTTCCACGCTGAGGAAGAAAGAGGCATTCTTGTTGAGTGCGCCGCTGACGGTGGCGTTGTACTGAATGCTGTGATAGGCCGGCGGCGGAGCGAACGGATTTTCGGTGTTGAAGAGGTTGTCGTTGCCCTGGACGAATCCGCGACCGTGCAATTGATCTGTGCCGGGTTTGGTGAGAATCTCAATGCGGCCGTATCCGATATGGTCGAACTCTGCCGAGAAAGGGTTTTGATTGATGCGAATCTCGCGGATTGCCGACTTGGGAGGAAGTGTTCCGCCGGTAAAGCCATCGATGTAGATCTGTCCGCCGTTCGGACCAGCCGACGGGCCTGCCAGGGCGGTCAACTCATTGGACAACTCATCGGGATCGTCCGACAGAGCTTCGAGGTCTTTTCCCTTTAGCACAATCGCGCTGGCGTTGCCGCTGTCCTCAACGTTCACGGTGGGCGAGTCGTCGGTGACGGTAACGCTTTGCTGCTCGACCTCGATTGCCATCGTAACGTCTACGCGCTTGGACTGGCCGGCCGCGAGGGCAATCGCCGGCATTTTGAACGGAGCAAATCCAGGGTAGCTGGACCGCACAATATAGCTGCCTGGCGCCAGACCGGTAACCGCATAGGCTCCGGATGAGTCCGCGGTCGTCTCCTTGACGGGCGCGCCAGCAGCGGTGGTGATGGTGACGGTAGCGCCGGGAATCAGCGCGCCGGTCGGATCGGTAATGGTCCCGCGCAGAGTGCCGGCTGGCGCCTTTGTGGAGGCGGCGCCTGTTGACGCGGCCGGCGTTTGCACCGGTGGCGCAGCAGTTTGTGCCTGCGCGGAACCAAGGCACGCAACTGCCGAGGCGGCAAGAATCAAATAATGATGAAAGCAATGCAATTTTGAGTACACTATTCCCTCGCTTGTTTCAAGATCAGGTTGTGAATTCTTTTACTGGGCTGCTGCTTCCGCCGCGCCCGACCCGGAATTCATGCTCCAGTTGTTCAGCAGACTCTGGCTGGCCGCGGGAGCCTCAAGAAGCGGCTCCACACCAGCCACCAGCGTGATGGCTGTTACGTCAGTTGTCCCTTCCGTAGCAACTACCATCACCGCGTCGTCTTTCTTCAAGTCCGCCAACTGAATGACAGGCGCACGGCTGAGGATTTGCGCCGGGTCGCCCCCGCCGGGTCCGCCGCGCCCGCCGGCGGGCCATTGTCCATTGCCGCCGCCAGCGCCTGGTGGGGGGCCACCAACCGCCGACGGTGCGCCACCTGAGGCAGCCTGCCTGTTCCCGCTCCATCCTGCACCAGCGCCGCTGCCTGCCCCTGCGCCAGCACTGCTGCCATACCCTCCAGCAGTTCCACCGCCAGCCGCGCCCGTTCCGCCTTTCAACCGCGCTGCAAGCATTCGCGCCATCATGTCGGGCAACCGGCGCATCTGAACATCCGCCGTAATGTGCACGGTGACCTGCTTCTTGGTTACCAGATCCTTGACCACCAGCGTCGAACTGCTCAAATCCGTGGAGATTACGGTTCCGGAAAGGTTGCGGAAGGTACCCGAGATCACCTCTTCGGCGTCGATTGAGGTGCCGTCCGCGTTCTTCTCGCCGCGCGCCCGCAACTGGTCGCCAGCCTTTATCGCATCGATTGGCGCCAACACCGCCGTGTCATAACTCACGGAAGCGGGCGCGTAGCGCTTGAGAATGGTGGCCTTGGCCGAACCCTGCGCAACGTGAATCGTGATGGTCTTGGCTGCGGCTCCCGCGCCGCTGGTAATCTCAATGACGCCGCCCGCGCTGTCGACGCTCTTCACCAATCCGCCCACGCCCCGCCGCTGCCAATCCTCGCGATCCCTCTGCTGCTTGGCGGCGACGTCTTCCTGCTTGATGGCAATCACCCGGAGAGCCTGCGCCGTGGGGCCTGTCGCGGCCGGATCCAGCTTGACCAGGACACGGTCGCCATCGGCCAGCTCGCTGAACTGGATGGGGACCGCGGCGCTCAGATTTGTCTGTCCCGGAGCGATGCGCAGGATTGCCGCCGCCGATGGAACTTCCACCTGTCGAGCGTCGCCAGTGTCCGGCTTCACCGTCAGTGTGCTGCCGGCGATGGCAGTGATGGTGCCACGGAAATTTGAAGGCGACTGTGCGCGGCCCGTCAGAGCCCCTGCCAAAATCGCGAGCGCGAGCGCGGCCAAGAGCGACCCTTGCGCCATCGAGCCATGAACAGGAATGATTCTCTTGCTTTTCATAAGTCATTTCTCCACGGAACCGATGTTGCCGTTGTCCGCGGCCGGAGAGTTATTGCCATTTTTGTAGACGAGCCAAGCGAGCAAAAGGTTGAACGGCCCATTTCGAGATCTGCCGAGCGAACACAAGTAGTAACAAGAAAGACGCAAAGGATTGATGCTCAAACAGTTGCGATTTGCCTGGGCGAAATGATGCAGGCTATGAGACTTTGGCGGTTGAAGGCGTCAATTCGCCAGTTGCGCAGTCTCAAGGAAGGTATAGCTTCCCGAAGGCGAAGGAACCACATGCGTAAGCCGGCGGTTGTGAACCACAATCGTGTTGGGGTACCAAAGATTGATGGCCGGCAGATCGCGCGCCAGGATTTGCTGCGCCTCCACGTAATCCGCACGGCGTTTGGCAACGTCTGGACTTTGGGCGGCGTCGTCGAGAAGTGAGTCCAGGCGTGGATTCGAATAGTGGCTGCGGTTTGCCCCCTGAGGAGAAAAGCTTGCGGTGGAAAAGACGAACGTGAAAATGTCCGGCTGTTCGTTGCCGCCAATCCAACGCAGCGAATACATTTGAAACGCGCCGCGCCGCACGTCGGAAAGAAAGGTCGCAGTCTCATAGCTCCGAATGTCCAGGGCAATTCCCACTCTACCTAACTGCTGCTGCAGGACGGCGGCAAGCAGCCGGGTCTCTTCCAGGGTGCTGGTTTTCATGGTTAAGTGGAGGCGCACCCCATCGCTGCCAGGCGCATATCCGGCCTGGTCCAACAGGCGCGCGGCTCTCGCCGGATCGAAATCGTAGCGAGGTCCATCGCCGCTCCATGCCCAGTGGCTTGCCGGCAGCAGGCTCAACGCGGGCCGGGCATGGCCGCCGAGCAGGGTTTTGATCAACAGATCCCTGTCGATGGCGCACGCAATTGCCTGCCGCACCCGCGCATCTTTCAGCATCGGGTCGCGCAGGCTGAAGCCCAGGTACTGAATCTCGGTGCCGCCCGTCTCGTCGATTTGCAGATTGGGCCGGAGGCCAAGCACCGCAAGCGAGTCCATGGGAAGGGAATTGACGGCCACGTCAGCCGAACCTTTTTCCAGTTCAAGCGACTCGGTAATGGCATCGGGCACCACGGCGAAGCGCACCCGCTGGAGGCTGGGAACTTGAGCCCAGCTGAGCGGATTGCGTTCCACAACCACATCCTGGTCGATTTGCTGGCTCACAAACCGGAACGGACCCGTTCCCACCGGATGCTGCCAGAAGTCCTTCCCACTGCCGTCGGGGACAATTCCGATTGCGCCTGTTGAGAGGTTTCTGAGCAGGAAATTGTCAGCGTGTTTCAGGTGAAGAATCAGGGTTCGGTCGTCGGGCGCTTCCATTGTGTAGATTGAGGCGTACGACGCGGCCTTGGGGGAGATGACCGAGCCTGAGCTTCGGGGGTCAATCATGGAGCGGATCGTAAACAGCACATCGCTGGCGGTGAGCGGTCTTCCGTCGTGAAACTTCACGCCGCTGCGCAGATGAAACTTGAGCGTCAGGGGATCCGGCTGCTCCCAGCGCTCAGCCAACGCCGGAGTGAATTGAAAGCTCGCATCGCGCGTCACAAGTCCGTCGAACAGCAGCGCATCAATGCGTTGCGATTGCGCGTCGCTGCCGATTCGGGGATCGAGGTTTGAGGGGCTGCTCTCAATGAGAAACACAACCGTGTGCGGGTCTCTGGGCGCCGACCTGCACCCCGCAACCGCCAACAGGCAAACCAGCGCAAACATCCTGGCAGGTTGCAGAAAAAGGCGGAATTGGGTCGAGATGGTCGATACGCACGCTGCAGGGGCTAATGCCCGGCCTTTGTTTTGTGGTGTTTGCGGCACGACTGAAGTCGTGCCCTGACACAAAGCCCCCGCAAATTGCGCTGCAAGAGGGTTCTTCCGCAGCGTGCTACACATAGGTCACCTGGCCCAGAATCACCGGCCGCGCCGCACCCGTGGCTGCCGGCACATTTCCGGCGTGACGATGCCAGGTTTGCCAGGCCAGCAGCGCAAACGCCGCAGCCTCCTTGGCTTCGGCCGGCAGCCCGAAATGCTCACTGGCTGCCAACTCGCCCCCCAGCGGCGCAAGCCTCTGCGCAAGCATGGCCATCAGCGTACCGTTGCGCGCCCCGCCGCCGGACACAATGTAGTCCGCGCCGCCCTTCATCTTTGCCCTCACAAACCGCTTGTAACTCTGCGCGATGGACTCCGCCGTTAATGCGGTGGCCGTAGCCAGCGCATCCGCTGGCGTGGAGCGATGACGCCGGCAATTGGCGAGGAACGTTAGCGCATAGTCCCTGCCAAACTGCTCCCGACCGGCCGTGCGCGGAGGCTTGAGCTGAAAGTATGGGTTCCGCAGAGCCG
>Ga0302319_10023617_pt1 | contig 10978 bp, 11 predicted proteins | sample Bog_T0_2_FD_203319 | JGI IMG/M metagenome (GOLD analysis project Ga0302319, IMG submission 203319) | Peat permafrost microbial communities from Stordalen Mire near Abisko, Sweden - Bog_T0_2 | ecosystem: Environmental > Terrestrial > Soil > Wetlands > Peat | place: Sweden: Abisko, Stordalen Mire...
CCAGTTTCACGATTCCGCATGATGCGGTTGATCCGGTGGGCTACACGCTGACGGCGCAAGGAATTAAGGTGGCGATTGCGACGGATCTGGGGTATGTGACGGATTCGCTGCGGGTGCATTTGCGCGGGACGGATTTGGTGTTGCTGGAATCGAACCACGATTTGGAGATGTTGAGAGTGGGGCCGTATCCGTGGTCGGTGAAGCAGCGGGTGATGAGCCGGCGCGGGCATTTGTCAAACGAAGTGGCGGCGGATTTTATTCGGGACGATTTAGATACATGTGTTTCAACCGTGGTGCTGGGGCATTTGAGTGAACACAATAATCATGTGGAACTGGTGCGGAATCTGGCGTTGAAGGCGCTCTACGGGCGGACGTTGTTCACGCGGCTGGTGGTGGCGGAGCCGGGAGTGCAATCGGAAGTGTTCACTTACTAATGATTGCGCGATACACGCGTCCTGCGATGGGCGCTATTTGGAGTGAACAGCACAAATATGAGTGCTGGTTGGAAGTAGAGTTGGCGGCGAGCGAGGCGCTGGCGGAATTGGGGGAAGTGCCGCGCGAGGCGGCGCAGGCGTTGCGAGCGAATGCTTCGTTTGATTTGCAGCGCATCCAAGAGATTGAACGCGAGGTGAAACACGACGTGATCGCGTTCACCACGGCGGTTTCGGAAAGCATGAAGGCGAAGGGCGCGGGGGAAGCGTCGCGCTGGCTGCATTATGGACTGACGTCGAACGATGTCGTCGATACGGCGCAAGGGTTGCAGGTCAAAAATGCGTCGGCGATTTTGGCGGCGGATTTGGAGCAGTTGCTGGCGGCGTTGCGCAAGCTGGCGTTCGAGCACAAAGACACGGTGCAGATTGGGCGGACGCATGGGATGCATGCCGAGCCGATTACCTTTGGCCTGAAGGTGGCGCTGTGGTGGGATGAACTGGCGCGGCAGAAAACGCGTTTTCTGGCGGCGGCGGAAGAGATGCGCGTGGGGAAATTGTCGGGCGCGGTGGGGACGTTTGCGCACCTGTCGCCGGAAGCGGAAGAGAAGATCTGCGCGCGACTTGGGTTGCGAGCTGCGCCGATCAGTTCGCAGGTTCTCTCACGCGATCTGCATGCGAACTATATCGCGGTGCTGGCGGGAATTGGGGCCAGCCTGGAAAAGATAGCGCTGGAAATTCGGCATCTGCAACGGACTGAAGTGCGGGAAGCGGAAGAACCGTTTGCGACTGGGCAAAAGGGGTCGTCCTCTATGCCCCATAAGAAGAACCCGGTGACGTGTGAACAGATTTGCGGTCTCGCTCGGATAGTGCGGTCGAATGCGCAGGCGGCGTTCGAAAATGTGGCCCTTTGGCACGAGCGGGATATATCGCATTCCTCTGTAGAGAGGGTGGTTTTACCGGATTCGACCATATTGTTGGACTACCTTTTGAGCAAGGCGACGTGGCTGGTGGGTGGGTTGGTCGTAAATGTCGACCGGATGAAGCGTAATCTGGATAATACAAAAGGATTAATGTTTTCGGGGCAGTTGCTATTGGATTTAGCGGCAGCGGGGATGCTGCGCGAAGACGCGTACCGGTTGGTGCAAGGGCATGCGCTGCGAGCCTGGCAAGCGGAAAGCGACTTTCAGCAAGCGATTCAACAAGATAGCGAGATTCGGCGGTACCTTACCGCGGAGCAACTGGGGCAGACGTTCGATGTGAAACGGCAATTGAAGAACGTGGATGCGATTTTCCGCCGGGTCTTTCCTGGTGGCTTATAGGGACGTAAGTGCAACCAATACAATTTGGTTATGTGTATTTGCGGTGTTTTCGATTACACTATACTCACTAGCCTGAACAAGTCCAAGCCCGTTTCTTGGAGGAATTTCAGGCCATAAATCGCCAACCCCGGCTTGATGCGTCGTTGGGCGATGACTATGAGACGGCGTAGCCGCCAGAAAGCAACGTGAATGCAAGCGACCTTACGAAAACCACCCGGTAAGGAATTAGAACTAGCGCGCGTGCTGTTGGTCGACGATGATCTGACTTCCAGGTTGACCCTGAAAGCGGTACTGGAGGCCGGAGGCTATTTCGTCGATTCTGCCGCTTCGGCGGCGGAAGCAGTGGGAAAATTGGACGAGCGCCAATATGAGCTCGTGCTAAGCGACTTGCGGATGGAATCCCCGCAGGCCGGATTAAAGGTGATTGCGCATGCCAGGCTCATGGAATACAAGCCGGCCACCGCGATTGTGACGACCTATCGCAATACCGATCCAGATCAACCCCATCCGGTTTTGATTGAGCCACAGGATTTACCGAGCCTGCTGAGCAAGGTAGCGGATTTGATTAGCCAGCGAGCGGCGCGGATTGTGCACCGGCAGCTCCGACAGGCGTGTAGTTAGGAAGGCGATATCCCGGAAAAGCCGTTACCGCTCCTTCCAGTCGCGGCTCGGTTAGCGGCAGTACTGGAGCATGGCGGACAATCTGGCGTCTGTGGAATCGATACGGGTTTCCATGCGGCTGAGGCGCTGGTCGACGCCGTCGATACGTTTATCCAGAGCTTGCAGCCGTCTGTCATTTTGGAGAAGGCCCCAGAGAATTGCGCCGAGCAACGGGAGCGTACCGAGAAAGACGTTTACAGCGGGGCTATCAAGCAGCGACCTTAGTGCCACGCCTTGATTTTAGCAGTCAGGGGCGGTTCAAGCCAATCCGCAAGATGGCCGCTTCATATTCATCCAACGAGTCCTTGAAGAAGTGGTCGGGCGACTCGATCCAATCAACGCTCTTGGGCTCGGGCACGGTTGCGAAAAACGCTTCAAACTCGGGGCGCGGGCCGAAGTTGTCGTGCGTGCTGTGGACGAAGAACTTGGGAACGTGGACGGCGTTGACGAAGGCGCGTTCGGCGATGGTGGTGGGGAAGCCGACGGGGATGACGCGGCGAATGATCTTCTCTTGTGAGGTGAGCCGCAAGGCCACGCGCGAACCAAACGAAAAACCGGCGGCCAGGATAGGCAGGTAAGGATAGCGCGATTGTAATTCGCGCAAGGCTACGCGCGCGTCTTCGGTTTCGCCGGCGCCGCGATCATAGGCGCCTTCGCTCAGATTCACGCCGCGGTAATTGAAGCGCAGCACCACGCAACCCGATTTGCGCAAGCCGCGCGCCAGGCGATAGACAACCTTGTTGTGCATGGTGCCGCCATGTTGCGGGTGTGGATGACACACTACCGCCGCTTCGACGGGTTCAGCGTCCTCCGGTTCTTCGAGCAGCGCTTCCAACTTGCCCGCCAGTCCGGGCAGGAAGAGCGACTCAATGCGGCGCGCCATTAATTCGACCGGTAATTGGTGAACTGCATGTCGATGCCAAAGTCTTTGCCTTTGAGCAGGGCGATGACTTGTTGCAAAATGTCGCGATCTTTGCCGGCGACGCGCACGACATCGCCCTGGATGGTGACCTGCACTTTGAGCTTGCTGTCTTTGATGAGTTTGACGATGTCTTTGGCTTTCTCAATGGGGATGCCCTGCTGGAGCGAAATCTCCTGGCGCACGCTACCGGCCGAGGCGGTTTGGATGGGGCCGTAGGTGAGCCCTTTGAGGGGCACGTTGCGCTTGACGAGCTTCTGGCCGAGAATTTCGGTGACCGCTTTGAGCTTGTATTCGTCGGAACTGGCGAGCAGCAGTTTGTGGTCTTTCTCGTTGAGTTCGACGGAAGACTTGCTGTCCTTCAAGTCGTAGCGGGTGAGGAGTTCTTTGGAGGTCTGCTGAACGGCGTTCGTGACCTCGGTCATGTCGATTTTGGAGGCGATGTCGAAGGTGTTTTCAGGCATGGTACCGCGTAAAGAGAGTACAGAATACAGGATACAGGAGCCGGTGTTTACTGCGCGCGCGCCGCTTCCATTTTCACTTCATTTAGCCCGAAATGTTTGACGAACAGATCGAAATCCTTATCGTTGTGAAGTAATGTGTACCCGCGGTCAATGCACTTGGTGGCGATGATGCAATCAATGGTCTTGCGCACGGTGAAGCCGAGCTTGCGCAAGGTTCGAAAGTGAATGGCGGCTTTGAGGGCGATTTCTTCGCCGCCGAGATCGACCACCGTCAGGGAGGTCAACAGGCTCCTGGCGCGGCGGAAGTCGCTTTCATTGCCGAATCCCTGCAAGACTTCCGTCAAAATCAGATCGCCGATGGCCACGTGTTCGCTGGCGAGTAAGCTATCGAGCTTATTGGTCTGCGGAGTGATCGTGCCGTTGAAGTAGTCGATCCATACGCTGGAATCGACCACAATCAACGGGTGGTCCTCATGGCGTTCAGGTCGCCTTCCCAGTGCAACTTACCGCGCAATTCGCGGATCTCTTGCTGTTTACCGAGACGTAATAAGGTGCTTAAGCCCAGTTCAACGGCCTCGCGCTTGGTCTTTAACCCGGTGACGCGAAGGGTATCGCGCATCAGCTTGTCGTCAATGACTATGTTGGTTCGCATGGTGATGTGTATGTTCTGGGTTAATTGTACACAATGGTTATGGGGGAGTCAAGGAGGAAATGACGCGCTCAGTGAGTTCATCGATCAGCGCAGGCATAGCCGAATCTAATGCCAGCGTCACGGCCGCGCGAATGGTAGCCCGGTCAAAAGCGTGGCTGGCCGCGCCATTCGCGGTGCGGCGCGCTTGCGCGTGTTTCGCAAGCAAAGTATGCACGGTATCGAGCAAACTCGAAGCCTCAAACGGTTTCCGTAAAATGGCATCGGCACCGGCGTCGCGTGCGTCTTGCTCGTCGAAAGTATCGGCGGGACTGGCGGCAAAGACGATGGGAATGTCGTGAAATGCCGGCTCGGCTTTCATGAAACGCGCGAGCTCGAAGGCGTTCTTGGTGGGGAGATAAATGTCGGTGATGAACAGATTGGGATGGAAGTCGCCGAGCCGCTGAATGGCAACGGCTCCATCGGTGGCGCTGGCTACTTCCCAGCCCTGAGCGGATAAGATTTGTTCGCCCAGACGCAACGCTTGCGGGCTATCATCCGCGAGCAGAATACGGCTTTGGAGGGAATCGCGCAAGACTGGCTCGGTATGAGGCGCGCCGCCCGAAGCTGTGCGGAATTCCTCCGGCGTGTGGCGGCGCGCATCCTCGCCCATTGCGCTCATAATTGTTATTGCTGAGCGGGGGTGGCAGTGCCGGCGGCGGCAGGCGTCGCAGCCGCCGCAGTTGTGGCCGGCGCCGTGGTGGCTGCCGGTGCGGCTTGGTCAGGCTGTTTCTTCTTGTTTTTCTTGGCCGCCTTCTTTTGCAATTTCTCCTGCTTGGCCCGCATGAGAGCGATTTCTTTATCGCGATTGGTGGGCAGCGGTTGCGCTGCGGCTGCGGCGTCGGCCGCTGGTTTCTTTTCGACGGACGTGCCGGTGGTAGTATCCGCAGTGACGTCAGTATGCGTCGGAACAGCCCCTCCGCTGCCGTTTGCGGTGGCATCCGTTTGCAGGGTGTTCACCACCGGAATGCTGGCGGGAAGCGTCTTCTTCGGATCGGTCATGGTAGGCGCACCATAGTGGGCAGCATGACTCAGATCCGGCGTACTTTTTACAAAGTTCATCGTTTTTTGTGTCATGCTTAATTTCTTGTAATTCTCTTGCTCGAATTTGGCGCGTTCCAGCGCAGCCTGGCTAGGGGCCGGGACCGGCATTTCCAATTCTTCCAAGCGGCGGGTAGCATCTTTCACGCGGGGGTCAAGCGGATAATCGCGCACCAAGCGGGTAAACATTTCGCCAGCCTGTTTGCGGAAGCGCGGACCCATCTTCGAATAAGAATCGCCCGCCTCATACAACGCCTGGCCCGCGCCGCTGTACAGCGGATACTGATCCACCAGCGCATTTAAACGGTTGGCCGCGGCGGGGTTCATCTGGCGGCTGTGGTAGAAATCACCCACTACAAATTCGTGCGTGGCCAATGATTCCTGCACTCCGCGCAACTTCTGCATGGCGCTGGTCACAAACTTGCTGTTCGGATATTGCGTGATCAAAGCTTTGCACTCGGTTTCGGCGCGCAGGGTTTGGATAATGTCGCGGTCGCTCTTATCCATCTGCTTGTAATGGATGTCGCAAATGCGATCCTGCGCCTGGGCCGATTCTTCCATTTGCGGATAGAACAGTTGGAAATCCTTGTATTCCGCCTCGGCTTGGCCGAGCCCGTTGGAGCCGCCTTCGCGGAACCAGCTATCGGCGATGGCGAGCTTGGCTTTGGCCAGGTACTCGCTCGATTCATAAGTGTTCATCAACGTCTGCAGAGAGATGCGGGCCACTTCATAGCGGCCGTGCTCGATATCGTGCATGGCTGAATCGAAGAGAATCTTGTCGGGCTGTTGGGTTTTCTTGGCGATGGGCGTCTCGTACTTTTTGTGAATACAAGAAGAAAGCAGCGCCAGCGCGCAGGCGCCCAGCAGCGCGCGCTTCAACATGGGAAGAGATGAAAACATATGAGAGCTATACCTTTACTTGCAGCGCCTCGTCGGCGGTTTTGAGCATATCGCGAATCGCTTGCGCCGGATCGGGCGCGTGAAAGACCGAAGTCCCTACCACCACCCAATCTACCCCCGCTCTGGCAATTTGCGCAATATTCTCTGGTCCTACCCCGCCATCTATTTCGATGGCAAACCCCAATTTGCGATCGGCCCGCATACGCGCCAAACCGCGAATCTTATTCAATGTGTTGGGAATCAGCTTCTGGCCGCCATACCCCGGATTGACGCTCATGACGAGAACGTAGTCGACGAAGTCGAGGACGTTTTCGAGCAAATGCACCGAAGTAGCTGGATTGATGACGACCCCGGCTTTTGCGCCGTGATCCTGGATCATATGCAGCGTCCGGTCGAGGTTGCGGCAGACTTCGTAGTGAACGCTGACGCAATCGGCCCCCGCTTTGATGAACACAGGCGCGAACGTATCCGGATCTTCAATCATAAGATGATGATCCAGTTTGACGTTCGTGAAGCGCTTTAGGGATTCAGTAATCGGCGTGCCAAAGGTAAAATTCGGCACAAAATGACCATCCATGATGTCGACGTGGAGCATTTGAACGCCCGCCGCTTCGACACGGCGAACGTCTTCACCCAAACGCGTGAAATCGGCGGCGAAAATAGATGGAAGAATTTGAAGCACGCGCAGCCGTACAGGCGACCCGAATCGCCTCTAGAAGCCTGGGATTTGCGGAATCGCTTCCGTTGCCGCAAGTTCCAGACACTTTAACGATCGTAACACGGCGCCACTACTTAGGGGTCACTTCCACCTTACTGGAGACGACTTCCAGCGGGACTTCAATTGGGGTTCCGGCTTGCGTGAGCAGTACGATACTTTGCGTTTTGGCGACGGCGGATGCCCCGGCAGCGGCTAAACCGCTGATTTTGAGTGAAGTTGGGGTCTTTTGGCTGATGCCTAAGGCTTTACCGCCAAAGCTGGCGGAAACCACGGAATCGAGTTTACTGCCTACGATAGTGGCTTCATTGGCGCCGATGACCACCCGTTCCTGGAATTTGGGGTCGGCACTCGCGGCGGCAGCGGCTGCGGCAGCATCGGCCTCTTTGGGAACCGGCGGCACGCTGACGACGAATGGGCGCTCGTTCGCCCCGGGGCGTTGCAGAACAATGGAACTGGGCGCAGCGACTAAATCGAGTGGGAGCTTCAGAAGTTGCAGCGAACCGTCGTCGGAAGAGGCGCTAACGGGCTGAAGGCAGAGTTGGTCTTTCGGGCAGCGAGGGTCGGCAGTACCGGCGGGCCAGAGCACTTTGGCTTTGCTTAGATCATGACCATAGAGAAGGTAAGTGGCGGCGTCTTTGTCGTGGCTAAGGAGCACGAGTTTTTCCTGCGCGCGGCTGGGCGGACGCAGCGAAAACGTGCGATTGGCAGCCAGGCTGGACTGGATCATGCCGTCTTCATCGAGCATGAGCGCTTTGACGGAGACCACAGGGTTCGACGACAGCATTTCCTTCGGCAAAGCGACGGACAACACACACGAAGCTGCCGCAGGGTTGCAGTGGCGATCGATGGGCGAATCGGAATAACCGTACACTTTGCCGCCAATGAGCAGGACGGGCGGAATATCCTCAGTGGCGATGAAGTTGGTGATGGGCACGCGCAGCAGAGCGTTGGTATCGTCGAGCGTGGTTACGGTGACGTGCTGCTGATCGACGCTGAATTGATTGCCGGCGCCGGGCGGTATTTTGAGTTGGAATTCGGTGCCATCTCGTGAAATGACGAATGTTTTCAGCGTGGCGAGATCTGAGATGTTGGCGATGAAGCGGGTGGTTTTCAGGTCGGAAGGGGTGCTGCCGGGTGCGCCGGGTTGGACGAACGTTGAGCCGACACGGAGGTAGGTACCTGGCAGTAATTGGCCGTCGAGCTTGATGAGCATTTTGCCGGAACCCAGATCCTCCATATCGGTGGCAGCATTAAACGCCGCGACCGCGCCCCATCTTTGGTGCATGTCGTAATTCAAGATAGGAGTGGGCGGGCTGCTTTCGCTAAGTGATCCGGGGACGATGCCAGCGAGCACGCCAGTCTTAGGATCGACATGCCGCCAATACGTCCGGATGCGCACCGTTCCAAAAGACTTGACGGCGGGCGCGAGGCCACGGCCGGGGAACGAGAGTTGCACGAAGACCTGACGCACGCCAGCTTGGACGAATGGCCGGCCGAGTACGGGGCGGAATTGCCAGGCAAATGCTCGAAGGCGGCGTTTGTCGATAGGCTGTTGCGGATGCTGGCTGGAAATGAGCGCAAGCTCGGAATCGGTAGGTTGAAATTGCTCGGCCAGCGTGTCTTGATCTTTGACGATGAAATATTGCTTATGCCCCCACAGAAAACTAGCGGCTGCCCCGGCGGTGGCAGTGGCAAAACCTGCGCCGATGGAGACGCTTTTGTCGGAGATAGAGGCGACGTTGTACGTTTTCTCTTGCGGTAACAGGGCCGTGATGGCGGGCGGCTCGCCGTTGGGGCTGGCGTCATTAGTGGGGCTGGTCTCCACCAATACTTCCACCATGGCCACGGCGTTTTTGTAGCGCCGTTCGGGAGAGATGACAACGGGGAAGCCGAGGGTGACGCGCGGCTTCGCGAAAGTTTCCTGCGGCGCCACCATAATCTGGTCCGAAAGGGAGCCTTCGAGCAGTAAGCGCAGGTTGGCGATTTGGGAGGTGACTTGCAGTTGCTCATTGAGGATATCGGAGGCCGAAGGACTGAAGGAAGTGGGGAGCGTGGTGGTGGGCGCGGGCGCGGCGGCCGAGGGAGGCGGAAAAGGCGAGGTGATATTGCCGTAGGCTGTTTGGATGACGGATGGCTGAGTGCCTCCTGAAATGCCAAAGCCGGCAGTCTGCTGATTGGCGCCCGTGACGGCGCCGATGGCATTGGTGATGCCGGTTTGACCAAAGCCTGTGAGATTGGACAACTGCGCTTGGGCGGAGCTTAGCATTTGCTGCAGGAGGGCGTCGTCATAAACCTTGGGTAAATCGACATAGATTCCATTGTTCGATGATGTCCGGTCGTTAATGAGTTGCTCGCCGGAGGAAGCGGGCTTGCCTGGCCTGAGGCTCTTGGGAACGCCAGTAGCACCGGCCACTGTGTGTTGCTGGCCGGCCACGCGGGCACGTTTGGCGTCGATATCGAGTTGCGCGGCAAATTGCAGAAGTTTGTGGGCCTGTTCGGGCGGCTCCACAACCGGGCCTGGAGGAGCTTGGGCCATGCCGAGAGTACAGGCAGTTAATAAGACGACTGGAAAGCGGCGTGGCTGAATCATTTTTTCGAACGGCTCCGGGCGGGCTTGGCGGCGGCCGGTTTCGCGGTGGGCTCCGCGATGCCAGGGATGGCGCCGCTCGTAGAGTCACTGGCGATGCCGAGCGCGGAAGCCGGAGCGGCTGCGGCTGCGGCTGCGGCCCACTGAATGCTTGTTACAAAGAGTACGGGAGCATTATTGACGATGCCGGTGGTGCCCGTGACCGTGACGGCCTGCGTTTCGCCCCATTTTGCAAACCGGCCGGCCGCCGTGGCTAACGGCGTGGAACTGCCTGCGACGGCAAGAACGGTGCCATCTTCCAGGGCCACTTCGCCATCGCCAAAAGTAAGTATGCCCGTGTGAGTTTCCATTGCCACGATTAGTCGAGGGGCACTCGCGCAAGACGGGCGCGCCCTCTGCCCTCCGCAGACTTCAATCTTACAAGGGCTGCTACGGAAATACAAGATTGATACGATGCTGAACGAGATGAAAAGACGCGAATTCTTAGCGATAGGGGCGGCGCTTCCGGCGGCGGTTATGGCAGATACCTACCAAAACGTGAAGTTAGGAATTGATTTATTCAGCTTGCGGGCGCAGAAATGGACGGCGTTTGAGGCTCTGGATTATTGCGCGGCGCGCAAAGTGCAAGTGGTGCATTTTTCGGAGATCCGCTTTATCGGCAGCTTGGAGCAAGAGCACTTGCGCAAGGTGCGGGCACACGCCGCCGAATTGGGGCTGGAAGTGGAAATCGGCATGCGATCGATTTGCCCTACTTCGAAAATGTTCGATCCAAAAGAAGGCACAGCCGAGGAGCAGTTAGGCCGCATGATTGAGGCGGCGGATGTGGTGGGTTCGAAAATTGTGCGCGCCGTCTTGGGCAGCGTCGACGACCGCACCAAGCCTGGGCCGATTGAAGCGCGGATTGCCGATACGGCGCAGGTATTGAAGAACGTGCGCGCAAAGGCGCTGGATAAGAACGTTAAGATCGCGATTGAAAACCATGCCGGCGATATGCAGGCCCGCGAGCTGAAAATGCTGGTGGAAGAAGCCGGCCGCGATTTTGTAGGTGTCTGCCTGGATTCAGGCAACCCTTTGTGGACGATTGAAGATCCGCATTTGACGCTGGAAGTTTTGCATCCATACGTATTGACGAGTCACGTGCGCGACAGCGCCGTTTGGCGGGTGCCGCAGGGCGCGGCGGTGAGTTGGGTAGAGATGGGGCGCGGCAATGTGGATATTGAAGGCTATGTGAAGAGATACATAGAACAGTGT
>Ga0302319_10023620_pt1 | contig 10977 bp, 12 predicted proteins | sample Bog_T0_2_FD_203319 | JGI IMG/M metagenome (GOLD analysis project Ga0302319, IMG submission 203319) | Peat permafrost microbial communities from Stordalen Mire near Abisko, Sweden - Bog_T0_2 | ecosystem: Environmental > Terrestrial > Soil > Wetlands > Peat | place: Sweden: Abisko, Stordalen Mire...
CCGGCCACTCGGCAGCGACCGTGAAATTGCCCAACGCGAACATACAAACCGACGTCACCTGCGGTGACGGCAGTTCCTATACCCTCTACATTCCGCTCAACCCGACCACAGGTCTAGAAGCAACATAGTCAACGTATGGAGTTGGGCAGACCTATACGATCCCGGCCGGGAACACTTCGTGGTATCCCTCGCCCGACCCGACTAACGCAACCACCTTTGAGGGCTCCGTGACCGTCACAAATGTGGTTCTGTCGAACCTGGGCGCGAACGTCAACACTGGCTGCCATGACGGCAGTGCCGGACAGGCAGGCCGGGCATACTTCGTCGCACTGGGGAAACAGGACAACAGCAATGGCGACCCTGCAGGACCGGGATTTGTAACCAGCGACACCACGCAATCGCCACTCTACGTGCAGTTCCATCTGAAGGACACGACCACCGGCGCCGGCGGCGCATGGAGCTCGCCGATACTCGTCAACCAGTTGCCGACAAATTAAGACCATGATGCCGCGGATCCCTTCCATATCGAGGATCCGCGGCATCGGCAACAGCGGCAACGGTTGGAGCGAGAGCGCAACCGTAAACCTTAATACGCAGGTTTAACCCCAGAATTTGAAACGAGGTTTTTGCATGAAATCCAAGATAGGTATTTCTTTAGTTTGTCTTCTCGCGCTGGCATTCGCCTGCGCGACCGTTCCGGCGTTCGCCGACCCCGCTTGGAGCGTTGAGGGCGTCGTGTACGACAACACCGGGCCGGGATCGAACACCACGAACGCCTGGAGCGTCTTCGACATTGGCGGCGGCGCATATGCCGTGACGGACTCCTTCACACTGTCCTACATCACGACCGTTCAGGACGCCAATTTCAACATCTGGGTGCTCCCGGACGATTCGTTGACCAGCGTCAACTGGGCGATTATGAGCACCGTTGACGGAACTCCGATTGCAAGCGGGACTGCGGCAGGTGGGCCGAACACCCAGGTAGCAACCGCATTTAGTTACTACCCCGTCCTTCAGGAATCGATCGCGATTCCCAACGTCGTCCTCCAGCCCGGCACTTATTACATCCAGCTCTCCGAGGGCCAGGACGCCTACGATAACAACGTATGGTGGGACGAGAGCGACGGTGCCTCAACCGCGTATGAGACGGGCGGTATCGGCGCGATTCCTTCCGAAACCTTCCAGATCGTCGGCACTCCGACGCCGGAACCCTCCAGCTTCCTGCTGCTGGGCTCGGCCATGCTGACGCTGGCTGGCTTGGCCGTCCGCAGAAAGCTCACGGCTTAATTCGAGCCTGGTGACCCACCCTTGCGACTTCGTTCTGTTGCAGGGGTGGGAAATCTGAGGGTTAGCCAACTCCCGCCCCCGCACCAAAATCCCGCTGTCTCAACCCACCCCGCTCGCGGTATAGTGGCGGCATGCCTGCACGATCTTCGCTCTTCCCCGGGCTGAAGCTTTCTGTTCTTGTGTTTGCCGCCTGCTGCCTGAACCTTGAGGCGCCTGCGCAAGCTCCCCATGCCGCCGGCGCGCAGACCCTCGTCATAGATGGCCTCGGCAAAGGCACGGCGCCGCTCGACGGTCCGTGGCAGTTCCACGTGGGCGACGATCCGGCGTGGGCCGCGCCCAGCTTCGACGATTCGCACTGGGAGCAGCTCACCGCCGACAAGAGCTGGGGCGCACAGGGCCATCCCAGCTACACGGGGTTTGCGTGGTATCGCAAGACAATTCGCATTACGCCCGCTCCCGGCGCCGATGCGAACGTGGCTTTGCTGATTCCAACCATCGACGATGCCTACGAGCTCTACTGGAATGGCGTGAAGGTGGCGCAATACGGAAAACTGCCGCCGCACCCGGTGATTTACCAGGGCATACCCAACCAAACTTTTGGCCTGGGACCGATCCGCTCGGGCGTGCTGGCGGTGCGCGTGTGGAAGTTCGCGCTGGCCTCGAACGACTCTGACACGCTCGGCGGCTTTGAGCGCATGCCGCTCATTGGCAGCCCCGCCGCCATCGCTACGGAGAGAGGGAACCGCGACTACAAGTGGCTGCAGAGCCAGCAGTTTCGTTTCGGGCTCACTTCGCTTTATGCGCTCGTGGCTCTGCTCAGCTTTGTGGCGTGGCTGCGCGACCGCAATCAGTGGCTTCTGTTCTGGATGAGCCTCTATGCTCTGATGCTCACCATGGACGTGTTGCTGATAGGCATGCGTCTTTCCTATCCCTTTGAGATCGGTCAATTCCTGTCCCAGGCTGCCATCGCCGTTCGCGAAGCTTCAGGGTGGTTCCTGCTCATCTGGCTGCTGCAGCTTCACGAACACCCGAAGCTGGTGCGCTATACGCGGCTCGCCGCGATCATCGGGATTACCTCCGCTACCATAGACGGCTGCTTGTCGTTTCTGTATCCGGACTTCATCTCCGCGGTGCAGATGCAGATTGCCGACGCCATTACGACGTTTCCCGCGGTCGCGTTTGAGACGATTCCCGCCGTCCTGGTGGCTTACGCCATCTTCAGCCGGAGGCGTCTGGACTCAACCCGCTGGCTGGTCGCGATCCTTGCCTTTTTGAATTCATCGGTGTACGCAGTTGAGAATATCTCCGTGCAGGGCGTTCGCTATACCCACTGGACGCTGGGCGACAAGATTGAGGCGCCGCTGTTCACGGTGTTTGGCAACAACTTCAGCCTGCCTACGATTCTGCGCACGCTGCTGTTTCTCTCGATCGTGTACGCGGTGATTCGTTACACCATCGACAACCGCCGGCGCCAGCACGCCATGGAGCGCGAGTTCCAGAACGCGCGCGAGTTGCAGCAGGTGCTGGTGCCGGAACATCTGCCCGCTCTGGCCGGATTCAATCTGACCAGCGCATACCGTCCCGCGCAGGAGGTGGGCGGCGACTTCTTCCAGATCATTCCGCTCGAGGACGCCGCGACGCTGATTGTGCTGGGCGATGTAAGCGGCAAGGGCCTGAAGGCTGCCATGGCGGTTTCGATGATCGTGGGCGCGGTACGCACGCTGGTGGAAACGACGTCGCGGCCGGCGGAGATTCTGGCGGGCCTCAACCGGCGGCTCTATGGCCGCATGCAGGGAGGATTTGCCACCGCAGTGGCGCTGCGCCTGGATGGCGACGGTACCTGCACCATCGCCTGCGCCGGCCATCCCGCGCCCTACGTGAACGACCAGGAGATGATCTTTCCGGGAACCCTGCCCCTGGGCGTCTTGCCCACGGCCACGTTTGAAGAGAGCCGGATCCACTTGATCGAGCGCGACCAGCTTGCGCTTTATACTGACGGGCTGCTTGAGGCGCGGAGCCAGAACGGCGATCTCTACAGCTTCGCGCGATTGAAGACGCTGTTTGCTACGCGCCCCACCGCCGAACAGGCCGCAGATGCCGCGGTCAACTTTGGCCAGGACGACGACATCACGGTGCTAACGCTGACGCGGGTGACTGTGAACGCCTGAGTCCAAATTACAATACACGACGATTTCGGCGCGTATTACGGCCGGTCTCCGAACACACGCCCGCCGGCCTTGCGTGTCGCATCCGCTAATTGGGAATCGAAAGTAGCCAGCGGCGCACCTCTGCGCAAGGCAAGCTCAAGGTACATTGCGTCGTAGGCGGTCAAGCCATAGCTTCGCGCCAGAGCCATGACAGCCGACCGACGGAGCTTTGGCGAATCTGCTTCGGTCTCGATATCCGCCAGATCGAGTTCGCCGAGGAATGCCGTGGTTTGAGAAAGCGTGACCAGACCTTTCCGCTCGCCCCGGAGAATTCCGTTTGCCACTTCGCCGTACCAAATTGCCGGCACCGTGAATTCCTCATGGTCCAACTCATCCAGTGCCTGATCAGCCAGCGCTGCTTCTGCCGGATCCAGCCGTGGGAAGAGCCAAGACAGAGCCATTGAGGCGTCCAGCACTTTCATTCGCGGCCTTCCTCTATCCAGGAACGCAATTCCTCGTGAGATACGCCTTGAATCTTCGGCATCTCACGCAAGCGCCGGACTGCCTCGGCAATGCGTCTCGAATCGGGGCGGTTTTTATGCCGGATCGGTCCCAGCACTGCGGACGGCTCGCCACGTTGCGTGATGATGAAAGACTCGCCCGCTCTGGCCTGGCGCACTAGTTCGGAGAGCCGGGTCTTTGCTTCGAAAAGCCCAATCTCTGTCATGGTGCACCCCAAACGATTCAATCCAAGCTAGTTTATCAACTAGTTGGTTGCTTGTCTACCTTGCCAGCGGCACAAAATTCCTTAGCTTCTCGTCATACTCCTCGATGCGGCCGGTGAGGATGTCGTAGTACCAGCCGTGCACTGTGAGCCGTCCTTCTGCCACGGCATGCACTACCGACGGCTGCGCGTGCAGGTTCATCAATTGCGCCACCACGTTGCCGCGGATCAGCGACGCCAGTTCCGCGCTGTCGCCGTCGGCGAGATTAATTGGCTGCTTGTAGGCAAACGCCACTTTCACGTGATCGAGCCAGCGCCGCGCCTTGGGCAGGTCTTCGAGACTGTTGAGATCGAGTGCCGCTTTCATCGCCCCGCAGTCGGAGTGGCCGCACACGATGATATGCCGCACCTTGAGCACTTCAACGGAGTACTCGATGGTCGCGGTCACGCCATCCACATCCTGGTTGGTGATCGGCACCACGTTTCCAATGGCGCGCGAGATAAATAGATCGCCAGGCTCGGTGCCCAGAATCAGGTCCGGCACCACGCGCGAGTCGGCGCAGGTGATGAACAACCACGCCGGCGTCTGGCCCTCCGACAGCAGGTGGAAATGGCTCTTCTTCGCCGGGAAGACTTCGGCGAGAAACCGTTTGTGCCCGTCAATCAGCTTTTGCATCGTCTGCGGCTGCCCCTTCGCGTGAAAAACTGCCACACGTCTGAACCAGCCTATCGTATGCCGATGCGATATAGTTGCTCAATGCTTCCCCGCGGACGCCCTATATTGGCATTTTCGCCTCTCAAAGTAGCCTGCGTTCCGCCGGTAACTGCCCTCACTCTTGAAAGGATGGTCCCCGCATGACGGCCGCTCTTTTTCTGGGCGCGGGAGTGCCTCTGTTTCATCAGCTCTTTGCGCCCGTGCCGCTCACAGACCAGGTGCAAAATATCCCGATGGTGATCGAAGCCGCGATGCTGGGCTGCCTGGGGGTCGCGTTCCTGGCGCTCTGGCGCGCCGCGCCCGATTATGGCGTCTTTCTCAACCTCGGCCTCTACTACGTGATTGTTTGCATTCACCAGAACATCGAGTATTTCGGCGGGCACGCTCTCTTCTTGTCGCTGAGAACCATCACCGCGGCATTGCTGGTCGAGATCGCGGGCGAGGCAATGCGGGTGCCGCATCGCCGCTGGACACGTCTCTTCTGGCCGGTCTACCTTTTCGCCGCGATTGCCGTATGGTTCCCTTCCATGGCGTTTGTCGGCGAGTGGTCAATCGACCTTCCCGCAGTAACGCTCGTGATCCTGATCATCCAGGGAATTCGCCATGGCAACGCCCGCGACCGAGTGTTGGCCGCAGTGTTTTCCGCTTTTACCCTCATACGCTTGACGCAGTCAACCAGCTTTCAAAAACTTACCGGGACAAACCTGGTAGTGACCATCGGCCCCTGGCGGTGGCCAGTTCTGACGACGACGATCTTCCTGTTGGGAGTCGCTACGCTGGTCATCTTCGTGCGCGACCTTATCCACGACCGCCGCGAGAAGCAGCGTCTCGCCGCTGAACTGGCCGCCAGCCGCGTCGTGCAGCACGTGCTCATCCCGGAAAATACGCCGTCTATCCAGGGCTTCCAGATCCAATCGGTATACGAGCCGTTTGAAGAGGTGGGCGGAGATTTCTACCAGATTCTTGCGACGCCCGATGGCGGCGTGCTGATTGCGATTGGCGATGTGAGCGGCAAGGGGATGCCCGCTGCCATGACCGTGAGCCTGCTGGTGGGAACGTTGCGTGCATTGGTTGAATCCACAACCAGTCCCGCGCAACTACTGGCGGGGCTGAACCGATCCATCGAGGGGCGCAGCCACGGCGGATTCACCACCTGCCTGGTGCTGCGCGCGGATGCGAACGGCACACTGACCATCGCCAACGCGGGCCACATCGCGCCTTATCTTGGCGGCAAAGAGCTGACCCTCAACAATGGCTTTCCGCTGGGCCTGTCGGCTCAATCAACGTACACCGAAGGCATTTTCCATTTGGCCACCGGCGAACAGCTCACCCTGCTCACCGACGGCGTAGTTGAGGCCCGCGACAAGACCGGCGCGCTGCTCGGATTCGATCGCACCGCGGCGATGAGCTGCCAATCTGCCGACCAAATCGCTGGAACAGCGGAGCACTTTGGCCAGGACGACGACATTACCGTACTGACCCTCGCGCGCACTGCATAATGCCGATCAATTACCATGCGGCTTGAGAGGAATTTCAAGACATCATGCCGCTCAAACCATCTCGCTTCGCTTTTGCCGCTCTCGTTGTTTTCGCCGCGGTTGGCTTACGCGCCCAAACCATCGACACCATCGATCCCGCACTGCGCACCCAGGTCGACCGCATCGCTGCGCAGGTGCTCGAATCCACGGGCGTGCCTTCGGCATCTATCGCCGTGGTGCAGCACGGCAAGCTCGTCTACACGCACGCCTACGGCAGTGCGCGCATCGCGACCGCCTCGTCTCCTGCCGTCCCCGCCACGCCCGAAATGCGCTACTCCATCGGTTCTATTTCCAAGCAGTTCACCGCGACGGCGATTCTGCTTTTGCAGGAGCAAGGCAAGCTGAGCCTCGACGATCCCGTCGGCAAATACATTCCCGGCCTCACGCGCGGTGATGAAGTGACTATCCGCGAAATTCTCTCGCACACATCCGGCTACCAGGACTACTGGCCCGAAGACTACGTGATGACCACAATGAAGGGCCCAGAATCCGCGCAGCAGATCATCGACGCCTGGGGCAAAAAGCCGCTCGACTTTGAGCCCGGCACGCAGTGGCAGTACTCGAATACGAATTTCGTCATCGCCGGCCGCATCGTGGAAGTGGTTTCTGGCGAGTACTACTGGGACTTTCTTGGGCGAAATATTTTTCGCCCGCTCGGCATGAAGTCCGTGTGGAACTCCGACGCCATCAAGCTCACCGAGGTGGATGCAACGCCCTACTACCGGCATGGGCTCGGTCCGCTGCGCGTCGCGCCCAAGGAGGGCATTGGCTGGATGTTCGCGGCGGGCGAGCTGGCCATGACGCCGCACGATCTGGCGCTGTGGGACGAGTCTTTGATCGCACAATCGATTCTGAAACCGGATAGCTACAAAACTATGTTCACAGAGGTGAAGCTGAAGAACGGCGAAGGCTCGCACTACGGTCTGGGCGTCGAGGTGCGGCAGCGCAACGGCCATCGCTCCATCGAGCACGGAGGCGAGGTGTCGGGGTTCGTGTCGGAAAACGAAGTGCTGATTGACGATGGCACGGCGGTGGTTGTGCTTACCAATCAGGACGCTGTGAACGCCGCGGGCACCATCGCTCACCTCGCCGCGCCGATCGTGGCCGGCTATCCGCTCACCGCTCCCGAGCAGCAGGCGCTCGACATCTATCACGGCCTGCTGCAAGGTCGCATCGACCGCTCGCTGCTGGCGCCCAACTTGAGCGACTACTTCACTCCCGAGGCCATCGCCGACTTCCAGTCGAGTCTCGCGCCGCTTGGCGAGCCGCTCAGCCTGCGCCAAACCAGCAGCGAGTTGCGTGGCGGCATGACGTTCCGCGCCTTTGAGATCGTTTACCCCGCCCGCCGTCTGGAGCTGACCACGTACACGTATCCCGACGGCAAGCTAGAGCAATATCTCATCGCGCCCACGCAGTGACGAGAGAACCCCGGTGAAGAGAGAAGCGGAGAAACGCATGCGCGCAGGCAAGACACCCGCCGCCGGGGAGCGCCCGCCCAACCACTGGCACCGCGTTGCGTTTTCGGTTTCTCTTGCGTTCACCAGCCGGCTCCTGATTCTCCGCGACCATGCGCTGGGATGGACAAAAGGCGGCCGCGTTCCGGCAGGAATCGACGAACGTGCTTCGCGCCACAACCTTCGCGGAGCAGGGCATCGTCTCGACGCGGTATTTGTCGAGCCGGCCCGCGTTCCCGCGCAGGCTGCGGTGCTGCTTTGTCATGGCATTGGCGAAACTGTGGAGCAGTGGTTTGGCGTGCAGCAGCTTCTTGCCGCACACGGCGTCGCTTCGCTTGTCTTTGACTACTCCGGCTACGGCAAAAGCAAAGGCCGGCTCCACTGGGATCGGTTTGAGCTGGACGCGATCGCAGCCTTCGGCGCGCTTCGGGAGAGAGTGCCGGACCTCCCGCTATCGGTCCTTGGCTTCTCGCTCGGCAGCGGCGTGGCCGCGGCGGCGATTCATCGGGTTCCGGCCCACCGCCTGATTCTCTGCGAGGCCTTCACTACTTTTCGTCACGCAGCGATTTCGATCGGCATTCCCCGTCACCTTACGGGTCTGGTGCCGCCCATATGGAATGCGCAACCGCCCCTCGCCGCGTGCAAGCTGCCGGTACTCATCGTCCATGGAGAGAAAGACCGGCTCTTTCCCATTGCGATGGCGCACGAACTGGCAGGCTGGTGCGAGCCGCGAGCCGGGGTCGTCGTGGTCGCGAACACCAGGCACAACCAGCCCTTCCACAAGCCGCACATCTCCTATTGGGGGCCGATCATCGAGTGGCTTTGCGGATCGCTCCCTGGCGCGAATCTTGAACTCAACTCCGATTGAAGCTGATCGGAAGGGCCGGACTACGACCCGCCCCGCTCCGGTTCTCCGTCATCGCGGCGTTCCCGGTCGAGCCGGTCTTCCTGATCTTTGCGCTCTTCCTCTTCGCGCCGCTTCTTCTGCTCCTCGCGTTCTTCGCGACCGTCCGCCATCACCGCTCCTCGGGTTCAGTTTAATGTGTGCCGCCTTACTTCCTCACATAAGGGCACTGCAAGGCGGTATCCAGAATCATCTTGTCTTTGCTCAGGAAGCGGAAGGTCGTGTGGTAAGTAATCCCTGCGTCGGTCATCACATAAACCACGGTAGGAAAGGTAGTGCTCTCTCCCGCCACATACGTCACCGGGATGGTGTTGGTTTTGCCGTTGACATCGGGCATCGTACGAGTCTTCTCGTCATACGTCATCGGTTCCTGGCAGTACGGGCTGGGAGCCGCGCCGCTCCTGTCCAGCACCCAGGTTCCGATCAGGAGGTTTGAGGGCGCTCCTTTGCACGCGGTAACCGCCACGAATAACACAAAAACGATTGCACTTGCCAAACTTTTCATGCGAGTCTCTTTCTTCGTTCTCTTGTTGGTTTTACCGCGTGAGTCCCAGGCTCATCCTTACCTGGGATGGCCAATGCGTCGGGGAGCGAATTGGAGGGGAAAGGTTGCCCAAGTATACGTGCCGCCGCGCGCATCCGTCAGGTATTTCTTTGCATCGGAACGCCCGGAGCCGTCGAGGTTCGCAGCTATTTTGCCGCAATGGTGCAGGGCACGTCCCTCAGTCGTAATCTCTCATCCGATACACTGAAAGAGATCCTATGTTTGAGAACCTTTCTGACAAACTACAGCGTGTCTTCAAAAGCCTTCGAGGCCAGGGCACGCTCACTGAAGAAAACATCGCCGAAGCTCTGCGCGAAATCCGCATGGCGCTGCTTGAAGCCGACGTCAACCTCAAGGTAGTCACCGACCTCATCGAGCACATCCGCGTAAAGGCCATCGGCACTGAAGTGCTCACTGCGCTCTCTCCTTCCGAGCAGGTGATCAAGATTGTGCGCGACGAGCTGATCGCACTCCTCGGCAAAGACACCGCGCGTTTCAACTTCGCCTCCAAGCCGCCCACGGTGATTTTGATGGCCGGGCTGCAAGGCTCGGGCAAGACCACGACTTCCGGCAAGCTGGCGGCGTGGCTCAAAAAGGGCGGGCACCGGCCGATGCTGGTTTCGGTCGACGTCTACCGGCCGGCCGCGCGCGAGCAGCTCAAGGTCGTCGCCAAGTCCGTTGAGGCCCGGCTGTACGAGGGAGATGAGAAGGGCGAAGCCGCTGGAACGGCGCTTGTGGAGCGCCTCGCGAAAGAAGCGCGCCGCGAAGCCATCATCATGGGCTGCGACACGCTCATCGTCGACACCGCGGGCCGCCTCCACATCGACCAGGAACTGATGGCTGAGATGGAGAGCCTGAAAAAACTCCTCTCACCGCAGGAGATTCTCTTCGTCGCAGACGCCATGACCGGACAGGACGCCGTCAACTCCGCGCAGGATTTTCACGCGCGCCTTGGATTGACGGGCGTGGTGCTGACCAAGATGGACGGCGATGCGCGCGGTGGCGCGGCCATCTCCATTCGCCATGTCACCGGTCGGCCCATCAAGTTCATTGGCGTGGGAGAAAAGCCGGACGCCTTCGAGCCCTTTCATCCCGATCGCATTGTCGGCCGCATCCTGGGCATGGGCGACATGCTTTCGCTCATCGAAAAAGCCGAGGGCACGCTCGACCGCAAGAAGTCCGAAGAGCTTGCCAAGAAGGCGCTGCTCGGTGACGGATTTTCACTTGAGGATTTTCGCGATCAGTTGGCCCAGATCAAGAAGCTTGGTTCGATGGAGAGCATTTTAAAGATGCTGCCCTCGGTCGGCCCCTTCGCCGGCATGCAGCAGGCTGCAGGCCAGGTGGACGAGAAGCAATTCACGCGCCTTGAAGCCATCATTAATTCGATGACGCCAAAAGAGCGCCGCAACCACGAGATCATCTCCGGCACGCGCCGCAAGCGCATCGCCGCCGGCAGCGGCACCAGCGTGCAGGACGTGAACCAGCTCCTCCGCCAGTACGCGCAGATGGCCAAGATGTTCAAGCAGGTGGGCAAGATGGGCATGGCCAAGAGCATGATGCGCGGGGGGCTGGCGGGAATGGGCGGCCGGCAGTGGTTTGGAAGGTAATTCACGTTGTCACACGCGTCTGTGACGACCGTCACAGATCCCCCCCCCCCTTAAAAG
>Ga0302319_10023621_pt1 | contig 10977 bp, 8 predicted proteins | sample Bog_T0_2_FD_203319 | JGI IMG/M metagenome (GOLD analysis project Ga0302319, IMG submission 203319) | Peat permafrost microbial communities from Stordalen Mire near Abisko, Sweden - Bog_T0_2 | ecosystem: Environmental > Terrestrial > Soil > Wetlands > Peat | place: Sweden: Abisko, Stordalen Mire...
CAGGGCAGGTTTCTGGTTCTTAACCGACAGGTTGGAGCTTCGATTCCTACCGCGTCCACCATAAAAATTCAATTGCGTGCGGAAATCAACCCACCTTCACAGAGGTAGGCCACGCTGGCTGCGCGCGGGCTTTCGCCGGCGGCTTCACTTGTCGAGGGCGCTGGTTGAAGGCGATTTGCCACCTGATGGAGCCTACCGATAGGATCAATCAGAAACAGACAACTGCAGCGTCTTGGTCAAGTTGAAGGTACGGGAGATTTGCAATGCAGGCAAGGCCGAGGCAAGCGGAAAAGGACTGGCCCGCCGTAGTTGTTGGCAGCGTATTCCAGACCGGATTGAACCTGATGCGGGACCTGGAGCGGCATGGGGTCCGCGTTGTCGGAGTGGATTTTGAGCCGGAGCACCCCGGTTTTCGCTCAAGATATGGCAAGTCGTGTCTGTGCCCAAATCCAGATTTCGCACCGGCCGCGTGGGTCGCCTTCATGCAGTCTCTCGCGAAGGAACTTGGGTCGAAGCCGGTCTTCATCCCAGCGGCGGACATCTTTGTTGAAGCGCTGGGCCGCCATGCAGGAGAACTTGTTGGTTATTACAACTTTTCTGCTGAGTCGGTCGCGGTGCAGGCCAAGCTGGTGACAAAGGAACAGCAGTATGAACTGGCCGCCAGGGTCGGTTTACCTGGACCGCGTTTTGCCTATATTGAATCTGCCCAGAGTCTGGATGAGTTTTGCAAAGAGGCCCGGTTCCCCTGTCTTCTGAAGCCGCTGACCCATCGCGAGTGGGAGGCGCTGCCGGCTGAGAATTATCTTCACGGCCGGAAGGTGGCGATGGCGGAGACAGCAGAACAGCTTCAGGCCCTTTACCGGCTCGCGGCGCCGCTGCAGCCGAGAGCCATCGCGCAGGAAATCATTGTGGGCGGGGACGATGCCAAGTTCTGCTATCTGTCGGTTTACGGGAGCGGCGGAGAACGATTGGGCTATTGTGTTGTCCGCGAGTATCGTTGCCACCCGATTCAATTTGGGTCGGCGAGCATTGTGGAGCCTGTTGTGGACGAAGAGATTGCCGGGCTCTGCGATCGCTTTTTGCGTGAGATTGGCTATGTTGGGCTGTGCGAGATCGAAGTCAAGCGGGATGCGCGGGACGGCCGCGTGCTGCTGATTGAGGTGAATCCTCGCTTTAGCGGGACCGGCGATTGCGCGATCTACACGGGCGTGGAGGTGGGCTGGCTGCATTATCTCGATCGGATTGGCGAGTCCCCCGCGCCCATGCAGGCGACGCGATTCAATTTTCGCCATATTACGCTGACGCGCGATGTGCCGGCCTATCGGCAATATCTCAAGGCAGGACTGACGACCTGGGGCGGATGGTGGCGCGCCTATTACCCGCCTGTAGAGTTCTACGATTTCGATCTAAGGGACTGGAGAGTGACTCGGCCAATCCTGTTTCGCGCTCTGCGGGACCTGGCAGGCGGCGTCCTGCGACGTTTTCATCTGCGCGGTTGAGCGGTCGTTTGGCCTGGAAGCAGAGACCGGGCGTGAGCCATCAAATTTCACAGCTACAATTGAACACAGTTACCAACTCCTCCTGAGGCAAAGCTATGCGTATTGCAATCATTTCTGACCTGGCTGGATTCAGTTGGGCCGGGTGTGAGGAGCTTTGGGCTGACTTGGCCAGAAGAGCCCTGAAGGATGGGCACAAGGTTGCATTTTTCCCAAGTAGAGAAGCCTTACCACCTCAGAAGATCTTGCCGCTTCAAGAGCTGGGACTTGAGCTGATTCTGCCGGGCATGGGCGCCAGAGTTGCAGATCGAGTGCGGCGGCGCGTGAGCTGGAAACTTGGGACGATGGCCGCGCCGCTGTTCCCGGCATTCACGGGGCTCCATAAGTTCGCACCCGATGTCCTTTTTATCAACGGCGGAGAAGCGATTCCCAGGCCGGAGTTTCTCAATGATCTGACCCGGTCCGATGCGTTCAGGTTTCCCTATGTTCTCGCGTGTCATTGCAGCTATCTGTTTCAAAAGCCACTTGAAAGAAAAGCGGGTGAGAATGCAACGCGCTACTATCAGGGGGCGCGCCGCGTACTCTTTGCAGCAGAGCGTACCCGCAACGATACCGAGCATCTGCTGGCAACTCATTTAGCGTCCGCGACCATCATTCGAAATCCAGTCAATATGACCGATACCCGTGCGGTTGCAATGCCCGGCGGATCCACGGTACGAATCGCATCGGTGGGAAGGTTGGCCATTAACGCCAAGGGCCAGGACGTTATGCTGGCAGCCTTGGGCTCGCCCAGCTTCAAAGATCGGGACTGGCACCTGTCAATTTATGGAGAGGGCCCGCACCTGGCGCATCTCAGACTTCTTGCGGACCACTATCAGATAAGCGATCGGGTTACATTCAAAGGGCATGCTTCCGACGTTCGAGCCATATGGGCAGACAACCACCTGCACTTGCTTCCCTCTCGCAATGAGAGCGCCCCATTAGTGCTGGTTGAAGCGATGCTCTGCGGTCGACCCAGCGTTGCAACCGACGTGGGCGGCATTCGGGAATGGATCAGCGAACCTGAGACAGGATTTGTATCGGAAGGGATCAACATAGAGAGCTTTCAGGCGGCTCTTGAACGTGCATGGTCTGCGCAAATTGATTGGGAGTCCATTGGCGAACGAGCGAGGGCGAAGGCTCTACAGATGCTTGATCCTGACCCTGGTGGCACGGTGCTGAAGATATTAGAGGGGGCAAGAAACAGTGATCATTGTTAAGATTCAGGCGGGTCTTGGCAATCAGATGTTCCAATATGCAATGGGAAAAAGCCTGGCGCTCAAAAAGCATACGAAGCTCCGCCTCGATAACTGGAACTATAGAACACGCTTGGACAGGAATTACGAGCTATGGAGATTCAATATCTCCGTTCCAGTTTTAGGTAAGCTTTCCAGGAGAATTATGGGAAGCCGATTGATACACAGTCCACGCTATGCCCCACTTCAACATCTACTGCGAGCAATCGATAGCCCACTCATTGCGCCGAGCGTCTATGACGCCGAACAAGGGTTTGATGAAGGACTCTCTGCGTTAGCAGGCAGCGTGTACTTAAATGGATGCTGGCAAAGCGAACACTATTTCCGCGATATTCGGGAGCTGTTACTCAAGGAGTTCACTTTTAAAGAAGCGCCGAGTGAGGAGAATGCCAAGTGCTTATCCACGATCGCCTCGCAAAACGCCGTCTGCGTGCATGTTCGCCGCGGCGATTACGTCTCTACGGAGATTGGTGTGACCAGGCATGGAGTGTGCGCTTTGGATTACTACCGTGCGGCTGCATCCTATATAGATGAACGCGTCAACAACCCCTGGTATTTCATCTTTTCCGATGACCCTGAGTGGGTTTCTTCGCACTTGTCAGGGTTTGGCCCGATGACGCTGGTTTCCCACAATGTAGGGAAAAACGATGCCGAGGATCTTCGTCTCATGATGAGTTGCAAACACTTCATCATTGCGAACAGCTCGTTTAGCTGGTGGGCTGCGTGGCTTGGACAGTTCCACGGCAAAATCGTAGTTGCTCCGAAGCGCTGGTACCTTTCACCCACTCAAAGCGAGAAGGATTTGGTGCCGGAGTCCTGGATTCGCCTCTGATCGAAGATTGCGGCGCCGGACCTCGCATGGAGCGGGCCGGTCAGCGCAGAATCTCAGTTGATGAATGGCTCAGGCGGATGAAGCATCCGTGGCAATGCGCAGCCAGCCTGGTGGAATGATATCGGGATAGGAAAGATTTGGGGCACCATTTTGCCAATCGGTGGGCGCGCATACTAGCTTATCGGCGCTTGGATTCAGCCATGCACCCCACCATGAAAGTGTGCTATTTGCAATGATATGGTGGTGGCAGGCCGACATCAGCCGGAGATCTTCATGCGGATTGCCCTCATCATTGTGATCCATGAATTGAATCTGGTAGCCACTTGGCAAGTTTTCTTGAGCAAAAGCGATTTCATCGGAAAAGACGAAAAAGGTTGGATTGGCGACCCTCTGACGAATTGTCTGCATTGCTCGTGCGTAATAGTGAGGCGATAGAACACACTGGCCATCGGTTCTGAGTGCATAATCGCCGCGACGAACATGCAGCGAGACGGGATTTTCGGCAGCCTGGATTTGTTTCATTACATCGAGGTTCTTGCCGTTCGCAGAATTGCGGAAACTGAATTCCGTTCTTATAGCCGGTTCGATATCCTGCGCGAAGTGGAACGCCTGAAAGCGGCCTTCGAGGTAAACATTCCGAGTCGATGGCCGGATGGGAAGCGCGGGAAGACTGGTCCAGGATTCGCGAAGGGGCTGCGACCAAACCTCCGTGCGCGATGCGAAGCGGGCGGCGACAACAAGGGGTCTCTTCCTGCGAGAAACTGAGCACATCAGCCGGTCCCATTGATTGCGTTCGCGGACCGGCGCGGAGATGGAGAAATGCGAAAGCAGAAAGGGCCGAGGGTGTCCGTTGGAAATGGCGTACCGCTCAGGCTCCCGAATAACTTCCAGAGTTCCGCCGTACTTCTTCGCGAAGAAGAGGCCGGCCGCATACTGAAACAATTGATTTCCGAGCCCCCACTTCTGGAGTACAACAATCCTCATATCACCAGTCCCCTCGACAAAGCTTCTCAGGTATAAAGCATGATAACAATGACGATCGGCTGATCAACCAGTTGTGGCGATGCGCTGCCATGTTGGCGGAATCAGATCGGTGTATGGGACATCAGGATTGATATTCTGCCAACTCATCGGGGCACATACCACCTTCGTCGGGTTTGGATTGAGCCAGGCGCCCCACCACGAAAAGGTGCTGTTGGCGACGATGTTATGGCTACATGCTGACATCAGGCGAAGATCTTCACATGCATTGGCTTCGTCGTTGTGATCGACGAAGACAATGTTCTCGCCGTTTGGCAGGTTTTCTCGTGCGAAGGCAATGTCGTCGGAGAAGACGAAGAAGATTGGTTTCCGCAGTCTCTCAAGCATGGACCGCATGGCTCGCTCGTAGTAGCTGAGCGACAAGACTTGCGGACCTTTACCCCTGACTACATAGTCACCGCGCCGGAAATGCAACGAGACTGAATGCTGGGCAGCGCGGATTTGACTCAATGTCGCGAGGTTGTTGCCGAACGCGGAATTGCGGAAAGAGAATTCCGCCCTTATGCGCTGTTCCAATTCCTGCGCAAACTGGTGCGCCTGAAAATTGCCTTCGAGGTAGAGATTCCTCGTTCGTCTCGAGATCGGAAGCTCACGAAGAAAGGTTCCGTCTGCCAGGAAGTGCTGCCGGTAGACTGCGGTGCGCGATACGAAGCGGGCGGTGCTCGCTACCGGCCTTTTGATCAGCGCAACCGAGCACATCAAGCGGTCCCGCATGGTGAGTTCGCGAACTGGCGTGGAGATGCAGAAGTTTGACAGCAGAAAGGGCCGTGGATGACCAAAGGAAACTGCGAGATGATGAGGCTCCCGGATGATTTCCAGAGCCGCTCCATAGTGCCTTGCAAAGAAGAGCCCTGCCGCATACTGAAATAATTGATTGCCCAGGCCCCGCTTCAGTAGGAGAAGAATCTTCATTTCGCAATCACTCATGGAAAAGCTATCTGATGGCATCGATGCGGACTCAGGCCGCAAACACTGCCTGAAAGGGCGATTTTTGCTCAGTCTGCGAGGAGGAATACCAATTGTATTCGCTTGCAAACCAATTTACCCGATTTAAGCCCGCTGAGTGGATCCGGCGAACCTCCTGTACAGCATATGCATGAGCACCTTGTATCGGAGGCTATCGTTGAATGGCCAATGAATTACGGACTTTGCCATCATTGCCAGATGTGCCGGGTTTCCTTCTTTACGCATGGCATAGGCAAGGTCTCCTTCGCGTTCGCTGAGAAACTTGAAGTAAGTTAGCCATCCGGTGGTTCTGGGCAGGTAAGGCACAACGAGCTGACGGTAAACTCTCGTGCAATCCTCAAACCATGCCATGTTCTTTGAAGTGTTTCTGTCGTGTTCTCGATATTGAACGAGCGGCTCGGGGCAAGCGGCGAATTTCACGCCTGCGTGAAGCAGCCGCAGCCACAAGTCGTAGTCCTCGCTTGTAAAGTAGAGAGGATTGAAGCCGTTGACCGCCAGTAGCGCAGACCTCCTGATGACGACGCAACTTGGAAGAAAGGTTACGCTCTTGAAGAGTGACCTGCGAATGTCTTTGGCGGGCGGCGCGGTGACCACCCGCCCAAGGGTAGCGGTATCGCCCCGCTGCATGAGCAGGACGCGTCCGGTGTAGCAGAGGTCTGCCTCGGGGTGTAGGGCTAACTCCTGCATCTGCCTCTCAAGCTTGTTGGGCTCCCAAATATCGTCGTGATCGAGAAAGGCCAACCATTCGCAGGATGTCTGTTCGGCGCCGAAGTTGCGGTTCGCGGCCGGGCGATGGCGCGTGCGGCGAAAGACGCGAACCCTGGGAGCAAAGCTCTCAGCGAATGCGGGGGTTCCGTCGGTCGAGCCATCGTCAACGACCAGAATCTCGTCGGGTTGATGCGTCTGATCGAATACACTCTGCAACGTTTCTCGAAGGTATGGCGTGGAGTTGTATGCCGGGATGATGACTGCGATGGACATCTATACTCCTGGACCGAAAAAAGTAGCATATCTGAGAGCCTGGATCGGACTGTAGCCTCTACGGCCCAACGGACTGGCGGTAAATCTGTTTACGACCTTGAACATGTGGAACCCTTCAACATGCGGCAGGCGCGCTTGCGCGAAGCAATCAAGGCCAATAACTGCCCGTGGCCCGGCAGACAGCCGTTTGCACGCGGAAACGGTCTCGGCTTTGGTCGCCGATGCCGATTCGTTTGAGATCGTAAGGGGATGTCATTCCGGGCAAATTTGTGCCGCCGTAAAACGAAAAGGCTGCGCGGTAACCTGCGTCTCGCGCGACCCGCTGAGTCTCACTGGTGAAGCTGGCTGTCTTGCCGACCGGATACGCAAGCACATCGGCTTCGACGCCAAGTTGTTCCCGCAAGATTGCCCTGGACCGGGACAGCTCTTCGTATTGCCGCTCCGGTTCCAATTGGCTTAAGACGTGATGCGAATGGGTGTGTGATCCGATGGCCATGCCGCCTGCGGTCATTTCCCGCGCTTCGTCCCAATTTAAAAAGCGGCGCAATGTGCCGGGCACGCTGTCTCCGTTTGCGACTTCCGCCAGTTCTCGAATGAAACGGGCGGGATCGGTATTTTCGGGCCTTTTATGTAGATTCAAAATTGCCCGCAAGCTCTCCGACAAGCCGTTCCCGTCGATATCGACAGTCAGGTCAACCGGGTAGTGAAGAGAGAAGCGGCGCGTTCGGGCAGTCCTGACCACAAAGGCAATTTGATCCCACCATGGAATTTGACAGGTGCCAACCATGCTGGTGGCAAGAAAGAATACGCCTTGCACACCATGCGAGCGCAGGATGGGATAGGCGATTTGGAAGTTGTCAAGATAGCCGTCGTCAAAGGTAATCAAGACGCGGCAGCGGCGGCCCTTGTGATTGCCGATGTGCGCCTTTTGCTTTTCGGCGTTGTCGATAAAGTCCAACGATTCTTGAAGAGTCACCGGAGAAAGGTGGCGCTTGAGGTAGGCGACCTGTTCGTTGAACTGATCCGCAGTTGCCGAGAACACGCCCGGGTCGAAGAGATCGTCGTCGGGATTGCCGATACGGTGATAGTTCAAAACCAGGAGCGAATCTCTCGCCGGCAATTGCGAGAGCAGGAAGGACGCTCCGCTCCAGAGCAGCCCGCGCGCCAACAACTCACGTCGTCCACCAAAACTCCCACCGGCTGCCATAGCCATACGATTATAGCAAGATAGCGTGATCCGATTGACTGCGCGAAGGGCAGGTCCGCACGCACTCTACGGGGGGCGGCGCGTTTATGTGCCGCAGAAGGTCTGAAGGACGCACTCTTCGGGGCGGGCGGGTATGGCGTACCGTGCGAACTGTGGTTCGGGCCGGTCTTCGAATGGGCGTGAAACGACGTCGAGCAATTCTTCGAAGGGCAGGAAGTCCTGGTTGCGGGTTGCGGCGTCGAGGGCTGCCTCTACGAGGTGGTTACGAGGGATGAAGAGCGGATTCGATTTGCGCATGGCGGCAGAGCGCGCTTGTCCGTCGAGGGGTTCATGAGCGAGGCGCTTGCGCCATTGAGCAGCCCATGCATCGTAGGCTGCGGGGTCGGCGAAGAGCGTACGGACTTGTAGATCGCCATCCGGTCCGGCTGTGGCATTGCAGAGGCGGCGGAAGGTGAGCGTGAAGTCGGCGCGGTTGGCGGCCATGGACGTGAGCAGATCCTGGGCAAGTTTCGCATCGCCTTCATGCTCGATCAACAGGCCAAGCTTGCGGCGGAGTCCTGCCATATGGGCGGCAACAAATTGTGGCTCGAATGCGGCGAGGGCCTGATTGGCAAAGGCCAGCGCAGCCTCTTCGCTGCCCGCTTCGTCCGCGAGCGCCGGCAGCAATGCCTCGGCGAGACGAGCGAGGTTCCAAACTGCGACGTGTGGTTGGTTGCCATAGGCATAGCGCCCGCCATGATCGATGGAGCTGAAGACGGTGGCCGGATCGTAGGATTCCATAAAGGCGCAGGGACCGTAATCGATGGTCTCGCCGGAGATGGAGGTGTTGTCAGTGTTCATGACGCCATGGACGAAACCGAGGAGCATCCATTGCGAAATCAGTTGCGCCTGCCCGGAGATCACGCCTTCAAGCAGCGCGTGGTAAGGCTGCGCGGCCTGCGCGGCGTCAGGGTAATGGCGGGCGATGGCGTAATTGGCCAGCAAGCGTGTTCCTTCAATGTCGCGGCGTGCAGCGAAGAATTGGAATGTGCCCACGCGCAGGTGGCTTGCGGCTACACGGGTGAGAACAGCACCCGGCACGGCTGCTTCGCGCAGGACTCGCTCGCCGGTGGATACCGCAGCCAGGGCGCGGGTGGTGGGGACGCCGAGCGCGGCCATGGCCTCGCTCACGATGTACTCGCGCAATACCGGACCGAGCGCGGCCCTGCCGTCGCCGCCACGTGAAAATGGCGTGCGGCCGGAGCCCTTAAGTTGGATGTCGTAGCGAAGGCCGTCTTGCCCAACCACCTCGCCGAGCAGGTTGGCGCGTCCGTCGCCAAGCTGGGGCACAAAATTGCCGAACTGGTGGCCGGCATAGGCAAGCGCCACGGGCTCGGCGCCCTCGGCGACGCGATTGCCGGCGAGCACCTCGACTCCTTGCGCGCTGGCAAGCGCTTCGGGATCGAGACCAAGCATGCGGGCGAGATCGACATTCAGCTTGACAAGCCGGGGAGCCGCGACAGGCGTCGGGTTCAAACGGGCATAGAAGTGCTGCGGCAAGCGCGCATAGGTGTTGTCAAAACCGAAGCGGGGCGTGTGGCCGTCGGGGGCAGACGTCGTCCGCGACTCGCGCGCGGGAGGTTGGTGTGAAGTCATAGGCTATTCGATGTTTGCATGGCGGTTTGGTCGCGTTCTTAGAGTGGTTTGAAAATTCTGTTGCATTTGCTCGAACTGCGTAACAATTTGATTGCCGGCAATGGGAGCTGCCGTCAGCGATTGTTCCAGTATCTCGCACATCTACCCATAAAAGAAACGCAGCGCGGCGCGGTTTGGTGTGAAGGCGCAACCTTGAGCGCCAGAAGCCGGCGCAAGGCTAGTTCTATCCTGGGTTTCAAGCCTCCCGCCGGGCGCAATCTTTGGCTTTCGGGTCTGTCGATTGGGTTATCCTGCATAAGGCTGCTGACACTGCCAGGCCGTTCACGATGGGTTTTGTTCTAAGCATTCTCTATTTCGTAACTTACTTCCTCACGCCGTGGACGCTCTTCGGCCCGCTTGCAGCTTATCGCGTGGAGCTGATCCTGGCGGTCTTGCTTATGCTGGTTTCAGCCCCGGCACTTCACAAAACATTCTTTCTGAAAACGACGCAGTCCGGCGCGTTGGCCGGGTTGACGGTTGCCGTCTTCTTGTCGGTACTCATCGGGATGCGTTGGGCACACGGCAGCCTCACGGCGCTGCTTTCGTTTGTGCCGAACGGCATTGCATACTTTCTTGTCTGTCTGCATTGCAACACGAAAAGAAAGTTGCAGGTTGTGGTTGGCATGCTGATGTTCGTGTGTCTTTTCGTCATTTGGCAGGGGACCAGGGATTTGATGAGGGGCTTTCAGGAAAATGCTCATGGACTGCCAGATGATGAATATGGATCCAGGTTGGAAGTGTGGGACATAGAACATCCTTATGTTCATGCACAGTCGAACGACCTGGAGGAGCCCTACCGGATCAGGGGTCTTGGGGAGATCAACGATCCGAATGACCTTGGGCAATTGATCATTTGCGTGATTCCACTTGTGTTCGTCTTTTGGCGCGCCAAGAAGATGCTGAGCAACTTCTTTTGTGTGCTGCTGCCGGTGAGTGGACTGCTCTACGGTGCTTATGAAACGCACTCACGTGGAGCTCTTTTGTCATTGATCGCGGTGACGATTGTGGCGGCGCGAAAGCGCTTTGGCAACTTTTTTTCATTGTTGCTGGGGGTTGGGGCCTTCGTTGGCGCGATGGCTTTGCAATTTACAGGGGGCAGGGCGATTTCAGCCCAGGCCGGCTCTGACCGCACGGGTCTTTGGAGCGCGAGCATGGAAGTGCTGAAGGAAAGCCCGCTCTTCGGCGTGGGCTTTGGAGCTTTGCCCGATCACATTGGAATGACCGCCCACAATTCGGTGATGGTCTGCGCGGCAGAGCTTGGGGTGCTCGGGTTGTATTTCTGGTGTCTGTTTCTGTTTCCGACTGTGAGGGACGCCTTGGTCCTTTCGTCAACTGCGAATGTAAGTGAAGGAGAACCGGTAACGGAAGCAGTTGGACTCTATCCGCAAGCGACAAGACGGCGCGAGGAGATCGATAAGGCGGAGATCAACCGCCTGGGACAATTGATGGTTCTTTCGCTCACCGGGTTTCTGGTTACGGGTTGGT
>Ga0302319_10023625_pt1 | contig 10976 bp, 9 predicted proteins | sample Bog_T0_2_FD_203319 | JGI IMG/M metagenome (GOLD analysis project Ga0302319, IMG submission 203319) | Peat permafrost microbial communities from Stordalen Mire near Abisko, Sweden - Bog_T0_2 | ecosystem: Environmental > Terrestrial > Soil > Wetlands > Peat | place: Sweden: Abisko, Stordalen Mire...
AGACCTGGTGACGGTTCCGCCGGCCACCATCCGCGAAATTGTCTCGGGAGTGGACAAGCGGCAGTTGGCGATGGCCCTGCGCGGAGCCAACGACGAGTTGCGCGCGCAGATTTTCAAGTCCATGAGTTCGCGGGCCGTGGAAATGCTGAAGGAGGACATGGAGGTGCTCGGTCCGGTCAGATCGCGCGAAGTGGCGCAGGCCCAGCAGGAGATCCTGAACCTGGCCCGGCGGTTGGAGGCCGAAGGCAAGGTGATTCTCAAGTTGGAGACCGGAGACGAAATGCTGGCGTAAGCAGGGGTCAGGGGTCAGGGATCAGGGGTCGATAAGACCCATAGTGGCTGGAACGTCGGGTAACGAGGGAACAGCGAGGAGCGAAATAGGATCGGGGGGGCCTGTTGCTGCACCGGAGCCGGTAACTGACCCCTGATCCCTGACCTCTGACACCTCAAGAAAGGGAAGCTTGCAACAGACGGAAGCACCAATTCGATCGGGCACGCCTATGCGCATCGCGGTCTTCGAGTACCCGGCCTGCGCCGAGGAACCCTCCCTCCCACCGTGGGGTGAATGGGAAGGTACGGAATCGGAGTTAAGCGAGGAGAAACCTCACGCCGGGGGATCCGCGAAAGCACAAGCCGGTGCGAACCTGGGGGCAGGGGAAGCCGGGATGCGCGCGGAGTTCGACCGGCGGCTGGGGGAGGAGACGAAGCGATCGTATGAAGCCGGCCGCGAAAAGGGCCGGGCGGAGAGCCGCCAGGCAGAGAAAGACGCACAGGCGCCTCAACAGAAAGCAGCCGAAGAACGGCGCATGCGCCAGGCCGCCGACCTGATTGCGAGCTTCGCCGAGGAGCGGGACAGATACTTGAGCGCGGTTGAACATGAGGTGGTGGAACTGGCGCTGGCAGTGGCGGCGCGGATCCTTCGCCGCGAGGCGCAGATGGATCCCCTTCTTCTGACCGGGGCGGTGCGGGTGGCTCTCGGCCAGCTCTCTGGATCGACCCAGGTGCGGTTGCGCGTGCCGCCGGGCGAGCTGGACCTTTGGACCGAGACCATTGCGCTTCTTCCCAATCTGGCCGTACAACCCGCGGTGCTGGCGGGCACGGGGATGCGGCTCGGCGATTGCGTCATCGAAACCGATCTCGGCTCGGTGGATCTGGGGATTCGCTCGCAACTGGGAGAGATTGAACGCGGATTCTTCGACCGCGCCGGCGTATCCAGGGCTGCAACCCAGGAGCTGAATGAGAAGGCGAGTCAACCCGGCGGGACCCCCAGATGACCACGCTCCCAGTCACCCATTTGAATCGCTACTTTGAAAGGCTGAGCCGCTTGCAGCCCTGGCGCTGGCGCGGGCAGGTTCTCGAGTCGGTGGGCCAGACCATCGAGTCCTCGGGTCCGCTGGCCTCGGTGGGCGAGTGCTGCGAGATCCTTGACCAGCACGGCCTGCCGCACCTTGCCGAGGTCATCGGGTTCAGGGGTTCGAATGTGTTGTCGATGCCGGTCGAGACCACGGAAGGGATTCGCTTCGGCGACTCCGTGGCGGCCATGGGTGTGCATCCGCAGATCGAGGTTGGAGCCGGGTTGATGGGGCGGGTGCTGAATGCGATGGGCGCGCCGATCGATGGGGGCCGCTGGCCTGCCGGCTGCCATAGCCTGCTGCTGGATGGAGCAGTGCGTTCCCCGTTCGACCGCGTGCCGATCCGCACGCCGCTGGGCACCGGAATCCGGGTATTGGACGGCCTCTTGACCGTCGGGCGGGGCCAGCGGGTGGGAATCTTCGGTGGATCGGGAGTGGGCAAAAGCACGCTGATCGGCATGATGACCCGAAACACCGAAGCGGATGTGACCGTGGTTGGGCTGGTGGGAGAACGCGGGCGCGAAGTGGGCGAGTTTCTCGAGGACTCGCTCGGCGCGGAAGGCCGCGCCCGCTCCGTGGTGGTGGTTTCTACCTCCGACCAGTCTCCGCTGATGCGCATGAGAGCGGCGCTGGCGGCCACAACGGCCGCTGAGTTCTTCGCTTCTCATGGCAAGCATGTGCTGCTGGTGCTCGATTCGCTGACCCGCTTTGCCATGGCGGCGCGGGAGATCGGTCTGGCTGCCGGAGAACCGCCGACGGCGAAAGGCTATACGCCTTCGGTTTTTACCCGGCTGGCCCGGCTGGTGGAGAGGACAGGACAGTTCCGGACTGGCTCGATCACGGCGTTTTACACCGTGCTGATGGAAGGCGACGATCAGCAGGACCCGCTGGTGGATGCCGTGCGGTCTTTGCTCGACGGCCATGTGGTGCTTTCCCGCAACCTGGCTGCCGAGGGATGGTATCCACCGGTCGAGGTGCTGGACTCGATCAGCCGTCTCATGCCGGCGGTGACCCAGCCTGAGCATCGGGACAATGCGGCGCTTCTGCGCCGGTTGATGGCCGTGTATGCCCGCTCGGAAGATCTGGTACGCATCGGGGCCTACAAAGCGGGATCGGACCTCGATCTGGATCGCGCTCTGCGCTGCCGCGGCGCGATGCGGGCGTTCATGACCCAGGGGGCGGCCGAGCGCGTTCGCTTCGCCGATTGCGTCCGCCGCCTTGGGGCGCTGGCCGAGGAGGTGTAGGTCCATGGCTGCTTCACGAGCGCTGCGCCGTCTGCTTCGTATCCGGGAGATCGAGGAAGAACAGCGCCATGTTGCGGTCGAGTCGGCGGTCGCGGAGCTGAAGCGCCTGGAGCTCGCGCAGGCTGCAACCGCGGAGCGGGATCGGCAAGGGCGCAGGCTGCTGGCCTCAAGCGCCTATTCAGGGGAGTTGCCGGACCGGCTGGCGGCTCTTGAAGAGAGCAGCGCGGCTCGGCGCCATTCCGCACATCTGGCTTCAAGAATCGAGTCGGCCCAACGCGAGGTGGAGAATCTCCGCCATCAGTTCCTCTTGAAGCGGGTCGAGCGGCGGCAGGCCGAGACGTTGATTGGCGAGGAGGAGGGACGGGTTGGGATTGAGGAGGGCAGGCGCAGCCAGCAGGCGATCGACGACTGGCACCGCTTCCGATTGCATCGCTCGCGGACCGAGTCCGCGACCGGCTCAACCGCCATTACTGGATTCAGCGTTGAGGGAGATGAGCGCGCCCCCCAAAAATCTTGAGAGAAAATCCACAATGGGCCTCAACCGGCATTCCGAATCGGGATTGCCTTTCCTTTTTCGTGACAATGCTTTAACCCGCGGCCCTTTTCTTTGGCATGGCGACTGCTCCAATTCGCGGCATGACTGTTGCTGCCGCAATCGATATTTTACCGGGGGGCCGTTCTGAGGCGGGGACGAGGCAGGTGCGGGCCGGAATGCCGGGCAAGGTTCAAAGCACACCGTGGACCGGTCCCAATTCTTCGTCGTACCCTACTGTGAGTACGGAGAGCTTCCGATCCAGTTGGCAGTCAGTTCTGGCCACCATGGATGCCGGAGGGGACCGTGCCATCGAGGAAGAAGCCGGGACGGACGACGCAGGAGCGGAGAATCCGGCTCTGCTTGAGGTTCCCACATGGAAGGCGCCGGGAACTGCTTCCACAGCGGGCGTTCAAACAACTGCCGCCTCGCCAGCAACTTCGACGCAATGGACTCATTCCACAATCAGCCAACAGGGCTCGACTTCCATCAGCTCAGGGGCCAGAATCCCTGCCTCGAAGCCGGCAACGAGCCTGGTCTCTCAGGGCACAATGGAGCATGACGCCAAAAGCGTAACGAAAGCCCGACTCGGGGAATCTCTGCACGGCGCGCGCTCCCTCCGCACCGAAACCGGCGCGCAGACGGAACATCCTGCTGCGGCATTGAGGCCGGAGTCAACACCGGTATCCACCGGCGTTGCTTCCTTGGCGCTTCCCACGCCTATCCTCGCCAGGCAGGAGGCGCCGGCTCAACCGCCGGACGATTCCGGTATTGCTTCCCCTGCGACGCCTATCCCATTTTTCGCCGAAACCGATGCGCCTGCGCAACAGCCGGGCGCATCGGGGATTGCGTCCCCTTCGACGCCTTATCCTTCAGACGCTGAATCGGTTGCCTCTTTCGATTTTCCAGCCGTATCCCCGATGGGTGGCCCGCAAACGGATTCGGCAGCATCGGTTGCTCCGGTGCAAGTTCCAGCGGCCGATTCATGGGTTCCGGCCCCCACGGCGCTGTCCCCTCATCCCCTTTCCTTTCCGGCTCCGGTCGTCTCCGAGTCGGGTTCCATAAGCAGGTTCCAATCCAGTCCATCCAGTGTTAGAGCAAACTCAAGCCAATCGAGCATCCAAAGTCCCCCTTTGGCCTCTTCAAATTCTGAGACTGGCGCTTATCTTCACGAATCTGTTGCCAATCAGGCCCTGAAACAGGTTCCGGTTCAGACCCCTGTTCAGACCCCGAAGCAGGACAATCCGCCTTCGCAGATCCCGAATCAGGCACGAACAGAAACCGATGAGGTCCAGCCATCAAGCCGATCCGGCGTTTCGAATCAGTTTTCGAACTCTCAACCGGATACGGCGCAATCGCACACAATGCGTCCGGCCCTGCCTGGTCCCGCCAGCGTTGTTCCGGCTACGGCGAACTCCAATCCAGTATCAAGTTCAGCTACCTCCGATCCCTTGCGGCCTGCGCCGATTCCTGCGGGTGAAACCGGAACGCGGGCCATCGAACCCAAGCTCCCGGTGGGGAAGCCGGGGAGCGCGGGAAACCCGCAAACCTCGGCCGAAGCATCCTCGCGCCCCACTCATTGGGCAAATGGAGTCGAGGGAGTCTCCCAAGCCAGTTCCCTTCATCCGGCACAACCCGGCGCCCCGGCTCAGGATGGGCCGGTCGTGGCCCCGGTGCGCGACCCTGCCGGGTTTGGAGGGGCGGCCAACGCGGGCTCGCAGTGGCCCGCTTCCGTGACGAACAGCGGCGGATCGGCCGGCGATGCCTTTGCCACGATCGATGCTGGAATGACCTCTGGTTTGCACACCTGGGTTCATGCCGGCACACAGCGGGCGGAGGCTGGATTCCAAGACCCGGACCTGGGCTGGATAGGTGTCCGCGCAGATACCAGTGGAGGCGGCATTCATGCCGCGCTGATTCCCGGGTCGGCCGACGCTTCCCAGGCGCTTGGTGGACACCTGGCCGGATTGAATGCCTATCTGGCCGATCACCATACGCCGGTGGACACGCTGACTCTGGCCGAGTTCGATAGCCGCTCCTCCGGATCGGGCACGGATCGGCAGGGAAGCGAAACCATGCATCAGGGAGCGGAACAGAAGGATGGGCGAGGCGCGTATTCCGAGGCGCAACCGAACTCTGGAACCAGCACGCCGGCCATCGCCGCGACAGCTTCTTCGCAGACTTCGCTTCCGGCAGCAGGTCAAGATTCAACCTACGACACTCAAAGACCCGGGGGCGCGCACATATCGGTAATTGCCTGACGGGTCAGCGACAGGCCGGATGAGGCCGGCAGTGAGTCACGAGCCGGCGAGCGGGAGAGAACCAGGCACCAAGTCAAGGCGGATGAGCAGGAAGGAAGGCGGAAAATGGCGGCAATGGCAGGGATTCTGAATCACCATATGACGGCGGGGCAAGCGCTGACGGGCAAGAGCGCATCTCCCATGGCAAGTTCAACAGCCACGACCGGCGGTGCCGGTGGAACGAGCAGTTCAGCAAGTACCAGTAGCTCAAGCACCAATTCGGCCACCATCTCGGCGAATGACTTTCTTACTTTGCTGGTGACCGAGATGCAGAATCAGGACCCCACGGCGGACGTCGATCCCAACGAGTACATCAACCAGCTTGTTTCGGTGAACAGCCTGGAGCAGTTGATCGACATCAACCAGACTTTGACCACAGATTCAACCCCCGCTACGGCTCCCACTACCCCGGCGACGGGCGCAACTCCCAGCAGTCTTGCCGGCAGCGGCGCAACTGCCCAGGCTCACGCGCTTGCTCACAAGGGCAGCGCCTCGACCGCCGAAAGTCAACATCTTGCTGCCTCAACAACTACGGCCAGCGCCGCCGCGGCGCACGTCAAGTCTCGGCTAACTGCTCCCGGCAACCTCAGCATTCCCGAGACCAATGCAGCAGCGCAGCGGGTGGGAAATGCATTGAACGGACGGTCCAGCGCGCAGTCGATTGCAGGCGGCGAGTTCGGAGTCCAATGAAGCTCGATCACAGGCTGGCCCCGATGGCCCGCATCAACCAACGATGGCACACTGAGGAGAACCACCATGGCAAGTTTCTACATTCCGCTTTCCGGACTCAACGCCGATTCGACAGCCCTGAACACGATCGCGAACGATCTGTCCAACATGAGCACTACAGCTTTCAAAGCCCAGACAACCAATTTTTCCAGCCTGTTTTCGCAGCAAATCGGATCGACCGGCTCCGGGGATGCGGTTCAGCTGGGCGAGGGAGTGCAGGTGGCTTCCAATGAGACGAACTTCGCCGAGGGATCGAGCGACACTACCGGCAACTCGACGGACATGGAGTTGAATGGGAACGGCTTCTTTGTTCTGAACGACGGAGGCACCAACGTTCTTACCCGCGCCGGCGACTTTTCCCTGGCTTCGAACGGTAACCTCATTTCATCGGACGGCCTGAACGTGATGGGTTATCCGGCGGTGGGCGGGGTGGTAAACACCAGTGCGGCGCTTTCGCCCATCAACATCCCGGTGGGCCAGGTGGAAGCTCCGCTGGCCACGACTACGTTTGGGATGACCGCGACCCTGGACTCCAATGCGGCTGTGGGTACCGTCGTGCCGGGCCAGGTCCAGGTTTACGATTCCATGGGCAAGAGTTACGAAGCCACCGTGGACTACACCAAAACGGCGACCAACGACTGGACCTACAACGTCACCATGCCGGACACGCTGTCGGTTAATTCCAGCGTCCAGGGAGGTGTCCCAACTCTCACTTACAGTTTCGGCTCCAGTGGTGGCACACTCGCTACCGTGGATCCGGGTACAAACCTGGCCATCACCGGACCGACGGCCAGCGGAAGCACGGCCACCATTGCCGTGCCGCCGGTAACTGCCGGTGAGGTGCTTGGCTCCGTCGGCGCACCGCCCTGTTACGCGGACGACCTTCAGAATGCAATCAACAATGCGGGGATTACGGGCGTCACTGTTACCACGACCGCCGCTGGCCAGCTAAGCATATCGGGCACCGGGATTACTACCACCGGAAGCGTGATTCAGGATCCTGTCGCCTCGCTCAATGCAACCGGGCCGATGGTTTTCGATGCGAACGGCAACCTGGTCAGTCCCGCGGCGGACGTGAGCGGCATCTCCTTTTCAGGGCTCTCCGATGGAGCCGCAACCCTGAACATGACGTGGAACATCCTGGGAGCGAGCGGGACCCCGACCATCAGCCAGGTGGACACAACCTCCGCCGTTGCCTCGACCACGCAGAACGGCTACGCCAGTGGCGAATATCAGAGCTTCACTGTCGGCACCGACGGCACGGTAACTGCCACTTACTCGAACGGCCAGCAGCAAAATGTAGGTCAACTGGCACTGGCCAACGTATCGAATCTCCAGGGTCTGCAGGGATTGGGAAACAGCGAATATGCTTCCACGCTGGCCAGCGGTACGGCCGCCATCGGGACGTCGGGCACATCCGGCCTGGGAACCGTAACGGACGGAACGCTGGAAGAGTCCAACGTCAACATCTCCGCCGAATTCTCTGACCTGATCATCGCCCAACGCGCCTTCGAGGCGAGTTCCAAGGCGGTGACCACCTTCGACACCATCACCCAGGAAACCATCAACATGATCCACTAGGCCAGAATTGAGGCGGTCTTCAGGCCGCCTCGATGGATCAAAGGCATGTTCCGATCAAAGGCGCTTCACGGTGCGCACGCCGGGGTCTTCTTCATCTCGTCGAGTATCGGCTGAGTTTGAAAGAAGACCTCCGGCGGATCGCCCGCCGCCGGCTTGGCATAGGAGAGGCGCAACCCGGGAAGGGAATTGAGATACTGCATAAACCAGCGAGAGCTCTCCATATTGGGGCTGCCGAATCCTGGATTCTGGTATTTCAATTCCCCTGACCGCAATAGCGACCATCCCTTGATAAACGGCTTCCACTTGATATAGCCCTCGAAGGTCATCTTGATATTCACGCTGGGGAACTTCGGCGCATTGGGTCTGGTCTTTGTGGCGTGGAAGGGCGGCACGAAGGTGGACTCCGTTACGCCGCCAAAGCTGGCAAACCACCACAGGTCGCGTTTACCGCCGCTTTCCTGGCACTCAATCGTGAAACGCGGAGGTGCAGTAGCCGCGGGTGCATCCGCTGAGGCTGGAAGCGAGAGCAACAGCCTCACATAATGAATGCCGGATTCGGCATCGGTTCCTTCCATACGCATCAGATTGGGTACGCCGGGCACCGGTTGCAGAATTGGCGCATCCTGCGCCATGTGCGATAGCGCGTCCAACGTTTGAGACGTGGTTTGCGCATACATCGCTGCCGAAAACAGCAGGAAAGGCGCAAGCGCCCATTCCGCGAGACGCGTCGCATTCTTCCAAGGAATCTTTGAATCCATAAGAGCCGGCCTTTGTGGGAACAATGCAATCCATACTACAGAAGATTGCGCTTGAGGGTTTCAAAAAAATTCGGACCAACCCGCCACGGTCGAAACCCATCCACCCCTCTCGCCGGTCAAATCTCGGTCCGGTGCCTGATACGATCGAAGTCAGGCCTGAAGTCGTTGACCACATCGTTCTGGAGCAGCCATCATGCGCCGTCTCACCCTCGCAATTGCCGCTTTTTCGGCGGTCTCCGCCATTGCCCAGTCGGTTCCCGCAGCCATTTTTACCGACCCTCCCGCGGATGCGGCTCACCCTGCCGCAATGGTCGTGCTGCACATTCCCAGCCACGGGGTGTCGATCAACGGATTGGTCTACCAACCCTCCGGGCCTGGACCGCATCCCACGCTGGTCATCTGCCATGGATTGCCGGGCAACGAGAAGAATCTTGACCTGGCGCAGGCGGTGCGCCGGGCAGGCTGGAATGCCGTGACGTTCAACTATCGCGGCTCCTGGGGAAGCCCCGGCGTGTATCGCTTCGCACAGAACCGCGAAGACGCGGATTCCGTGCTGGCCTATCTGCGCGACCCAGCCAACGCCGCCCGGCTGGGGATCGATACCAGGCGCATAGCCATGGCCGGGCACAGCATGGGAGGCTGGGTCACGGTGCATACGGCCGCTCATGACCACGCGCTGATCGGAGCGATTCTGATCAGCGCCGCGGACATGGGATCGATGGGCATGCTGCCGCGCGAGAAGGTGGTCGCGGAGATGGCCGGCGACATGGAATCCCTGGCCGGAGTGACGGCTGAAAGCATGGCAGATGAGGTGATTGCCAATGCCAAAGCATTTCAATTCTCAAGCGACGTTGCCGGTCTGAGCCAGACGCCGCTTCTGGTGCTCTCAGCCAACGACGGGCTTGCCCCAACGGCCGATGCACTTGTGAAACAAGTCGAGACAGAAGGGAATCATAATGTGAAGGCAATTCACATTGCGACCGATCATAGCTGGTCCGATCACCGAATATTTCTCGAAGCGACGGTGATCAATTGGCTCGCGCAGCTCAAGTAGCGCGGTGCCCAATTCCCGCGGTCGAGCTAACTATCTATCGGGCGCGGACCTCAATAAACAGTCCCTTGCCGGTGGCGAGAACGGTTCCTTTTTCATCCAGAACCCTTGCTTCCGTCCAATGTTTGCGGCCTTCGCTGCGTTGGACGCACCCCTCCATGCGAATCGGCGCACCGCTGGGAACCGGGCGCAAGTAATCGATCTCCATCTGGCGGGTCATGGCTGTGAGACCGCTGGCGCGCACCGCCTTGCTCATGGTTTCATCCATCAACGTTGCGATAATGCCGCCGTGCAAGTAGCCGTGCGGGCCCTCGAACGTGTCTGGAATCGCCGCGAGGCAAACAACAGAATCGTCGGCAGCAAGCAGGAACTCGAGGTGGAGTCCCGCGGGGTTGGCCGGTCCGCAGCCAAAACAGCGATTCTGCGCCGCGTGCGCCATGGGAGTCAGGTTCTCGCCGTTTGCCGTCATGTGTCCTATCCTAAAGAGCCCCGCTCAACACCTTCTCGTACATGTCACTGTCGACGTTGCCGCCGGTGAGGACGATCCCGATTCGCTTGCCAGGCAGGCTTTCTTTCTCCTGGAGAGCCGCGGCCAGCGCGGCAGATCCCGCGCCCTCGGCCACATTGTGCGTGTCCTGAAAATAGTCACGCATCGCTTCGGCAATTTCGGCGTCTCCCACTTCAACCATGCGCGCGACATTACTCCAGATCATCTGCATCGCGTCCGGGTTGGGAGTCCGGCATGCCTGCCCATCGGAGATCGCGGTCGTCGACGGAGCCTCCACGATTCTTCGCTGCTTGAAGCTGAGCGAGTAGGAAGGGGATTTCTCAGCCACCACGCCGACGATTTCCGTCTTCAGTCCCAGGGCATTCCGTGCCGCCGCAACACCGCAGATGGAGGAGCCCAGCCCAATCGGCACATAAATCCTGTCGAGCGGCGGCGCTGCCTCGAAGAGTTCCAGGGCATAGGTCGCCGTACCCATCACCAGCCGCTCGTGAAAAGAATCGACCATCGCGAATCCCCGCTCGACGGCGAGCGTGCGGGCAAACTCAAGAGAGGCCTGAAAGTCGTTGCCGTGCTCAACCAGTTCAGCACCCTGCGCCCGCATGGCGAGATTCTTCTCCCTGCTGTTGCCGTGCGGGACCACGATGACGGCCTTCAGTCCCAGCAGCCGCGCAGCCATGGCCACGCCCTGGCCATGATTTCCGCGCGTGGCCGCCACCACTCCGGCCAATCCGGGCTGGGTCTCCTTGAGCCAGTACCCATAAACCAGCGCCCCGCGCAATTTGAATGCCCCCACCGGCGTGTGGTTTTCGTGCTTGATCCATGCCTCCACTCCAGCCGGCTTTCCGGCAGAAAGGCGCGCCTCGATCAGCGGCCACCTGTATTGCGGCGTGGGAGGCATGTGCCGATACACAACGGACTGCG
>Ga0302319_10023626_pt1 | contig 10976 bp, 12 predicted proteins | sample Bog_T0_2_FD_203319 | JGI IMG/M metagenome (GOLD analysis project Ga0302319, IMG submission 203319) | Peat permafrost microbial communities from Stordalen Mire near Abisko, Sweden - Bog_T0_2 | ecosystem: Environmental > Terrestrial > Soil > Wetlands > Peat | place: Sweden: Abisko, Stordalen Mire...
CCACGATCGTAACGATTGCCACCGCGTTGCTGACCGATGATGGCTGGCTGCGCCTGAGAAGCTGGCGGTTACACGCGCCAACTCTCGCGGCCCTTCATTTACCGCTCTATGCCACCTTCGCGCTAGGTGTGGCGCTGTATCACGGCGCCTATGTATCGCTCCGCCGCGAGGCCTACGCCGCGCAGCCACCGCAATTGCCCGCCATTGTTTTGATTCCAACGCGGTTGTTGCCGCTGGTACGCTGGCAAACCAAGCCTACGGCGGCAGGAAGTGCCGATTTCGCCCGTAACGGCGTGGATATCGATGCGCCGTTGATCTACGGCCGGGCCGATAACGCCACGCGGGATCAGCCGCGGTTCCTGGCCATGGCGTGCAGCCTGCGGGACCGGCATGTCTATGTTTGGCGCGCGCCAGGGGCGCTGGATGCGGTTGATTGCAATAAGAAGTGAAGGAAGCGCTTCTTTTTGAAAAAAGAAGCAAAAACTTTTTCGTGGCTGTCGCGGACTGCGCGGCGACAGCCGTGCCAAAGTTTTTGGTTTTTTTTCAAAGAAGAACTTCTTCGTTCTCCCCATGCTGCAAACGAGCAATCACAGCCCCCACCGCATCGGCCGGCACGGGCCGGCTAAAATAAAACCCCTGTACGTTCGTGCAGCCATTCTCCATCACACGTTGAAGCTGCTGCAACGTCTCCACGCCTTCGGCCGTGGTGGGCACGCCCAGGCTAATGCCAAGGGCCGCGATGGCCCGCACGATCGCGGCGTGCTCGGCGGCCGCTTCGGGCGCGCTGATAAAGCCACGATCGATCTTGATTTTGTCGAAGTGAAACCGCGCCAACTGACTCAAGGACGCATAGCCGGTGCCGAAATCATCGAGTACCAGCCGCACGCCAAGGCCGCGTAACGCCCGGAATGTCGCCAGCACCGTTCCGTTATCGCGGAGCAGCAGGTTTTCGGTGATTTCAATTTCCAATCGCGGGCCCGGCAAGCCGGTTTGCGCCAGCGCCTGGCTGACGGTGCCAGCGAATCCACCGCCTTCAACCTGTAGCGGCGAGGCGTTTACGGCGACAGTAATGTCGTCCGGCCAGGTAGCGGCCTCACGGCAGGCAGCGTGCAACACCCAGGCGCCGATGTCGCCGATCAGGCCAATTTCCTCGGCGACAGGAATGAAATCGGCCGGCGAGACCAGGCCCCGGGCGCCGCTACGCCAGCGTAACAAGGCCTCGAAGCCGGTTACCAGGTGGCGCTTCGGATCCACCTGCGGCTGATAATGCAATTCGAATTCGCCGCGCGGCAGCGCCTGGCGCAAATCGGCCTCAAGCGCGCGCCGCCGCCGCGCCTGTGCGTCGAGCCGCGGTTCGTAGAAACACAGATGGCCGCGCGCCTCGGCACGCGAAGCGGCCAGTGCGAGTCCGGCGTTGGCCATGAGTGTTTCGGGCGTGTCGCCATCCTCCGGCGCGCAGGCCGCGCCGACATGGGTTGCGATCGTCAGCATTTGCCCTTCAATCAAAAACGGGCGCGCGATCAGGTCACTGAGCCGGTCACTCAATGTCAGGATGGCGGCATGGTCCGCCATGTCGGGCACCATGATCGCAAACTGGTCCGATGCCATGCGCGCCAGAATATCGTGCTCGCGCAAATATCCGGCCAGCCGGCTGCCCACCAGCCGCAGCAGGCAGTCGCCGGCCGTGCTGCCCAACGCTTCGTTCACCGGGCGAAAGCGGTGCAGGTCCAGCAACAGCACGGTCGGCCCTGCGCGCTCCGGGGATTCCAACCTGTCCCGCAGCATCAGCATGAAATGCTGGCGGTTCCATAATCCGGTCACCGGGTCGGTTGCGGCATGTTCCAACAGCCAATGCTGGGTTTCCCGCGACTGGGTAACGTCTTCCAGGCTGGCCACGAAACCTTCATCGCGCGCGCGCCGCAAATCCAGCGAGACAACGCGGCTGCCGCCGGGCCGTGGCAGCGACAGGAGCAACTCCCGCGGCTCGGGCCGGTCCGGCGGTAAGAACGCTGCGGCCAGGCTTTGCAGCGCCGGTTCATCCAGAAATTGGCTTTGCGCCATCAGCTGCATCACCGGCATCGATGCACCGCGCGGCGGCTTCACGCCGAGCAATTCCGCCGCGGCGCGCGTTACCAGGCGCACGCGCATGGCGCGATCCAGGATCAGCAAACCCGGCCGCGCGCAATCCAGGGCCGCACGCAGCAACGGCTCCATCTCCACGGCCGCCTTGCGCCTGACCCCTGTAGGTGCCGCGCCGTGTGCCATTGAAAATCCCGCCGCGTTGATGACGGGACGGTAAGGTGAAATGCTTGCCGGGGCGTTAAGCCGCCTGGCTTTGGCCGCAGTCGTTCGGCCCATCTAAAGCAAGGGAGAAAGCGCTTCTTTTTGAAAAAAGAAGCAAAAACTTTTTTCAATTAGGCTTCTCGATAAAACAGCAACAACGCACCTATTACAATGAAACAGGCTGGCCAGATCCAGGCACACGCGCGGCCCACTTTGCCGGGCAGCCGCAATTCCAGCCATCTTGACCAGCCGGCGCCGATGGCGGCCAGCGCCAGCGGCGTATGCGTCCATTCGATGAGCAATTGCTCCTTCACGTTGGCAATGGCGTGATTATGCGTCAGCAATAAAGCGCCCCCAAAGGCGCAAATGATCGGAAAAACGTAGCTCGCCCATGGCGCGCGCAGCCGCCCTGTGCGGACCGACCATTCGAACAAACCGAACGCAATCGGCAACATCGCGAACACGCGGTGCTGCACAACCTCCACATCGCGCAGACTTTCGAACACGCCGACATCGCCGATCGGCCAGATCTCCGGGTCGGACCGCAATAACAGAAATACCCCAAGCCCGATGAATACCAGCGGCCAATGCCTGGCCCAGCGCTGGCCGGCCCGATTCAGCAAGGCGAGAATGCCGATCGCCAGAACAAAAATCCCGGCCCAATTGTGGTTATATTCCGACCACTCGATATCGGCGGCATTGCGCGGCGGCAGCTCGCCACTGCCTTCGACAACAGCGGATTTCGCGTGCGTGGCGTGCGCCGCGGCTTCCTTGTTCAATTGAATCTGCAAGGCCGGAATGGCGAGCTCGTCGAATGTGGGCGAGGTCAGCCGCGGCGCCTGGGGCGAAAAATCGCGCGCCACCACTTCGGACCAGGTCGCTCGGTCGGCGGTCAGATCAACACCCGGCGGCACGCTGGTCAGGCTGGCCGCGGTGAAAAACAGCGTGAAGCCAATGCCGATTTCCACTTCGGCGAATCGGCGCATGCGCAGCACCGGCGTGGCGGGATCGCGCCTCAAACGCTCGGTCACCAGGAAATTGCCGGCGCCCAGCGCCAGCAACATGGCGAACATCGCAACCTTGGCGATCACCATCACGCCATACGCGGTGCCGTACATGGCCTGCCAACTGCCGATATAGAACACGCTCATCACCAGGCCGCTGACCAGAATGCAGCCGACGCCGGCGATCGACATGCGGGAAAACCGGCCGCCCACCACGCGCAACGCACCGCCATCGTGCAGCCGGCCGAGCGCCATGACAAAACACGGTATGCCGCCAATCCAGATCGCGGCGCCGAGTTGGTGCAGGGCCTCGACAACCAGCAGCAGGGCATTGTCCGACAGACGTGCCGCGGCGTGGGTGGTCAACGTCGCTGCGATCAGCTCCACCGCGCCGGCTACCAGCAATGCAGGCGCGCCGGCGCCGCGGATCAGCAGCACGGTGAGTGTCACCGCGGCCGCGGCCTTGAGGGCGCCGGCCACGGCAAAATTGGCGCTGACAACGTCGCTCACCGGCAAATCGATCGTGCTGACCAGCACCGCGGTTTGCAGGCTCACGTTCACGGCTTCGATCAGCGCCAGCGCCATGGCGCTGATCGCGGCGATGCGCGCCACGCGCCGCGCGATGTCATCGCCCAGCACCGCCTGATAGGGGCGCGCAATTAGCAGCAGGAACAGCACGCCGCCCAGCGCCATGGACTGGCTGACAATCGCCAGGCCATGCAGAATGATACCGAGATAGCCGAACAGATCGACGAGAAGGGCCACGATGCTACTTCGCGTCGACCGTGAAATGCACATTCCCGCGCGTGATGTGGCCGTCGATCGCCAGCACCTGCCAGTGCAGCGTGTAGGCGCCAGGCCCAACCGAACCGGTGCCCTGCAGGAATTGCGGGGCGGTGCCGGCCGAGGTTTGCAGGCGCGCCACCGTGCCGTCCGGCGCCGTCAACGTCACTTTCGAGCGCTTGGCGTCGATCCGGCTATTGTAGCGCAGGGTAATGCTGAACGGGCCTGGCGGCACATGGGCATTCGCCGCAGGCACGCTATCGACCAGGATCGCGTGGGCGAGGGCAGGGCTGGCTGCAAGCGACAGCAGCAACGGCATAACGGATACGGTCAGTCGCGACATGGAGTCTCCGGACGAAGCACGCGGTTCTGGTAAGGCGCGGCGTGCCCGCTGTCCAACCGGCGCGTTGCACTCTGCAACGCGGACAGACACGAACCGGTGACGTTGGGCTGCGTTAAGGGGGCACTACAACCGGGAACATGTTTATGCATCGTATCATCACCCTGGCCCTGCTGGCGGGTCTAACCCTATCCGCGTCCGCCTGCGCCTGCAGGCCTGGCCATATCGGTCCGTACGGTGGCGTTCATCCGGGACGGTGCTGGGTCGGCTAACACCTCTACTTAAAAGGCAACGTGGCCAAACAGCGCATGCAGTGCGGCGAACAAAACCCCGCCGGCTAGAAATCCAACCAGCGTGCCATTCATCCGAACGTATTGCAGATCGCGGCCAACGCGGAGTTCCAGCCGCTCGGTAATCGTATCGGTGTCCCAACTGGCAACAACGCCAGCAATGAAATCGGCGATCTGCGCCTGGGCGGCCGGCAATAAACCGGCCACCAGGCGTTCCGCCGTGCGTTGCAGGCGGGCGCGGGACGCCTCGTCGGTGGCCAGCATATCGCCCAGGCTGCGAATGGCGCCCTCCATTAGCGCGATCGTGCGGCCATCGGGATTCGCGGCATCGGCTTCCAGCGCGACGCGCAGGCGGCTCCAGACATCGCCGACCCAGCGCTGCACGGTTTCATGCGTCAGCGCGCGTTGTAGCGCATGGCCGATTTCGGCGGCGCGCTTCGGATCGCTGTCCATGCGGTCGATTTCGCGCCGCACCCATTCGTCGAACGCATCGCGCAATTCCTGGCTGCTGGGTCCCATCTGGCTCAGCTCGATATTCACCGCCGTCAGTACGCGTTCGGCAATCGTGGCGCCCAGTGCCCAGCCCACCAGCAGGCCGCCCTGGTCCTTCACCTTCTCCTCGATGAACCGGCGCAACTGCTCGTCACGCGACAGCAAGCCGTCGCGCAGCTTGTCGAGAATGAAGCTCAGCAAATCCTGGTGCCGGCCGCCCTCCACCAACGTGCGCAGCGCGCGTGCCACCACGCGGCTGGCTTCCGGGCTGCCGGCCAGGCGCGGCACCATGCGCGCCAGCGTGCGGCGCGCGCGGCCGTCCTCAACGCTGGCCAGAATGCGCGGCAACATGGCCGCCAGGCTGCGCGCCATGGGCGTGACCACCTCGGGGTCGGTCAGGATCTGGCGCACGAAGCCGCCGACATCGAATCGGCCCATCAGCCGCGTCACTTCGTCCTTGTTCACGACGTGGCGCGAGACGAAGCGGCCCAGCGCTAGGCCCAGCCGGGCCTTTTCGCGGGGGATGATCGCGGTGTGGGGAATGGGAATCCCCAGCGGATGGCGGAATAGCGCCGTCACTGCGAACCAATCCGCCAGGCCGCCAACCAGCCCTGCCTTGGCCGAAGCCTGCAACAAATACGTCCAGTAGCCCGGCGGCAGCGCATAGGCGCCAACCGTCAGCGCGGCCATCACCACGAGCAGAAATGTAGCGAACGCCCGGTGATTGCGCAGCGTCCGTCGCGCAGCGGCGTCGGGATCGGGATCGGAAGTCGACATGTCGGCGAACATCGGGCCTGGAGGCAAGGAAGGCCAGGGGGCGATCCCGCCTGGACCCCCGCAAAGGACAAGTCCTTAGAACCTTCACTTAGACAGGGGTTTGAGGACTTGTCCCAAGCGGGGTCCAGGGGCAGAGCCCCTGGCCTTACTTTCCGTCAAGCCGGACGGTGTGCCGTCACCTCGATCTCGATCTTGATCCTGGCGTCGCTGAGGCCGGCGACAATCATCGTCGCGGCCGGGGTGGCGCCGCCGAAGGCTTCGCGTAGCAGTGGCCAGCAGCGTGGGAAATCATCGCGGTCGGGCAAGATGTAATGCACGCGCACCACGTCGGTCATTTGCGCGCCGGCCTTGTTCAGCGCCCATTCGATGTTGCGCAACGCCTGCTCGCATTGCTTCTCCACCTCGTCGGCGATGCTCATCGTATCGTAATGGAAACCCGTGGTGCCGCTGACGAACACGAACTCGCCGCTGACCACGGCGCGCGCATAGCCGACCTCACGTTCGAACGTGCTGCCGGAAAACACGCGCTTAGCCGGACTATCCACTTTGCGCCGCGCCGGTTTCATGCGTTGCGGTGCCTAGGATTTGCAGGGGAATGCCTGGCTCAGAGCGCGGATCGTCAACGCGCCTGCCTTCAACTGACGTGATTCGGGATGCGCCCTTAAGTATTTGATTGTCACATCGCGCAATTGCGTGCCGGTGACGGCGGGAGGGATGCACGCGGGCTTGCTCGCTTCCTGCGCGGCGATCGCGTCCGCCACGCCGGAAATATACGCGTCACAGCCGACCGTGGCCTTGGCCGTGCAGAAACCGAGCAGCTTATTTCCATCGACTGCCGATACGCGCTGCGCCGCGGCTGTGCCGGCATAGCCCAGAATCATCACGCACAAAATGAAACGAATCATGGGTGCACCTCCACATCAAAACGTTCGATTACGGTGTTGGCCAGCAGCCGCCGCGCCATGTCCTCGGCCTGGCTGCGGGCAGCGGTCGCGTCGCTCGCATCCAGCGAAAAGCTGATCACCTTGCCGGCGCGCACATCGGCCACATTGGCGAAGCCGAGATTGTGCAGGGCATGCTCGATCGCCTTGCCCTGCGGGTCCAACACCCCTTCCTTCAGCGTTACGGTTACGGTGGCTTTCACTGCATCGTCTCCGGGCCCTTCATGTCGCGCGTGCCGGCCTCGGGCAGAATGCCAAGGCGCTTGGCAACCTCCTGATACGCTTCCTCGACGCGGCCGAGGTCGCGGCGGAACCGGTCCTTGTCCATCTTTTCGTTCGTGCGGGAATCCCACAGCCGACAATTATCCGGGCTGATTTCGTCGGCCAGAACGATCCGCATATCCTCGTTTTCCCACAGCCGGCCGAATTCCAGCTTGAAATCGACCAGCGTAATGCCGACGCCGAGAAACAGGCCGGTCAGGAAATCGTTAATCCGCAGCGTGAGTGCCACGATGTCGTCCATGTCCATCGTGTTGGCCCAGCCGAAGGCCGTAATGTGCTCCTCGGCCACCATCGGATCGCCGAGCTGATCGTTCTTGTAATAATATTCGATGATGCTGCGCGGCAGGCGGGTGCCTTCCGGGATGCCCAGCCGCGTGCACAGGCTGCCCGCGGCCACGTTGCGCACCACGATTTCGAGCGGAATGATCTCGACTTCCTTGATCAACTGCTCGCGCATGTTCAGCCGCCGGACGAAATGCGTCGGCACGCCGATGTCGCCCAGGCGCATCATCAGATACTCGCTGATGCGGTTGTTCAGCACACCCTTGCCGGTGATGATGCCCTTCTTGGCGCCGTTGCCGGCGGTCGCGTCGTCCTTAAAGTACTGGACCAGGGTGCCAGGCTCGGGGCCTTCGAACAGGATCTTGGCTTTGCCCTCGTAGAGCTGCCGGCGACGGGCCATGGGTTAAACATTCCTTACACTCGACGCCGCCGTGGCAGGCGCCCAAGGGCGTGCTATAGCAGCCATGGCCCCCGGGCGAAACCGGGCGGCGCCGTTGGCTTACGGCCGCACCGCCCGCTGCAGACGCCATGGCAGTCAGGCTCATCGCGGGGGAACGCCATCCATGGCTGGCAGCACAATTGATACGCTCGTCAGCCACACAGTTACGCTCGGCACCGCCGGCTATGGCGGCGGTGGCACGGGCGTCGATCTCAACGGTGGCAATGTGACCAACACCGGCACCATTTCCGGCGGTGTCGGCTACTATTACCAAGGCGGCACAGGCGTTTACGTCAACGGGCGCACGGTGACGAACGCCGGCACCATTGCCGGGGGCTTGAGTAGCGACAACGGTTATCAGGACATCGCGGTGAGGTTCGGCGGTCCGGCCGGTACGCTGATCGTCGATCCTGGCGCCGTCTTCATCGGCCAGATTGATGCCAACACGGCGGTCAACGACGTGCTGGCGCTGGCCGGCGCCAGCGCCGCCACGCTCACCGGCCTGGGCAAAAACGGCAGCGAGACGGCCGCGAGCTTGCACTTTACCGGCAGCTACACCACGGCCGATTTCCATTTGGCCAGCGACGGCCACGGCGGCACGATGATTACGTTCGTATGATGCCAAGCCGGCGCGATGGGAAGGTCTGGTAGCAGGCCCGGCGGTCCGCCCAACGTGGGTCCAAGGGACAGGGCCCCTAATGTTGCCTAACCTTCCGACCGAAACGCCGTTTGCCCCGGCGGGCCTTCGGTGAACATGTATTCGGTCCGCTCCGGCCGTATGGCGATCAGGGCCGCACTGGCCGTGCCGAAGCCCTGGCGCGGCGGCACGTTCAGCGCCTGGTCCCAATCGCCCCCGTTATCGGCCAGCAGGTTCGGCCAATCTTTCCAGTCGGGCGGGTTTGGCGTTTCCGCTTGCTGAAATCTCGGCAGGTGGCGCGCGACGCGCGGGTGCGTGCCGTCGTTCGGGTCAGTGGCGGTGACCATGGACAGACCTTCGGGCAGCCACGTGACCTGCGCGGCGCCTTGGCCGAGGCCGCGGATGAAGTAGGCGTGAACCGGATCGGCGACGATCAAATTGAAACTGCGCCAGGCGCCGGCGTCCCAGGTGGCCGCTTCGGCCGCGGCCTGCGCGGCGGTGGGGTGACGCAGGGCCATGAGCGGCAGGTCGCCGCGGCTGCGTTTGCCGTCCTGGGGGCCGAGGGATCCGCTGCGGTTCAGCACGCCGGCGACCATGGCGTGGGCGTTGACCGCGAGCCAGGTGCCCCCGGCCAGCGAATCGCGGCCGCCAATGACGCCGGGCAGCTTGGGCCAATGGGCGGCTGGCGGCTGCCACGGGCGGCCCAGCATTTCGTCGCGGTTAGCGGCGAGGAGCACCGGCCAGGGTGCGCCGGGCCGGTGCAGCAATACCAAAGTACACACGGCACGGGTTATGGGGTTGCGTGGCACAGATCGCCAGAGCGCGCCGAATGCGGACAATCGGCATTTCAGGACGACAGCGCTTCAAGCTCGGCTCGCTGTTTCCGGGTTAGCCTGGCACGCACGAGTTCATAGGAGTGCGTCGCGAGGCGTTCGATCTCCTTTGCCGGCACATCCGAGTCAAGATTTATGCAGATCCAGTAACGTCGATCGAGGTGACTGCGGTGGCCCACACCGGCGTATTGCTGGCGCAGGATTTCCACCCGATTGGGGTCGCATTTCAGGATAACGGCCTGGACGCGCCGAATCTCCAGAATGGCAAACATCTTGTCCATGACCTTGTAGATCAGGACGCCTGGGGCCGACGGTAGATACGCACACATGGCGCCCGGTTTAGCCGCAAGGCTGGCCTTTAAGGCAGCCTTATCTTGATCGCAGCCCACGATGCGGTGCTCCAGCGACACCTCCGAGCCCTATAGCAACGCCATTCCGTATCAGGCAAGGAACCTGAGTGGTGCGAAGCCGCGGGCACGGCAAGGCGCTGAGCGGCAGCTTCGCGGATCGGTCAATCTCCATTCAGCCGCCTATTTAGGCAGGTTGCTCAACCGTGACCACGGCGCTACCCCGACGTTTCTGTAATGCAGCGGCTCACACTTCTCTCCAAGGGTGCACCAGCAATGCGTATTTTCGTTTTGTTTGGCCTTATGACAATCATAACTGGCGCTACCCGCACCGGGCTGGCCGCTCCTGTGGTTAAGGATGGCAGCTTCGAGCAAGGCAATTTCACCGACATGGGCAACGGATACATGGAGTTGCCGAGTGGCAGCACGACCATCTCAGGCTGGACTGTTTCCACGTCCAGTGGCGCCATCGTCTGGGCAAAAAAGACGAACGTGGATCATATTTCGCCGTCGAACGGGAAATATTGTATCGATCTGACCGGCCTGGGCAATAACGCGACCAACGGCGCCGTAAGCCAGGCCATTCACGTCAAACCCGGCATCACATATGCATTGAGCCTTGAGGCCGCCTCCTTTGATGACGCCACGCCGGTCGTTACTGTCGGCGGTCAAGTCATTGCGCTTACGGCGGGGGCGCCGATTGTCGTAAATGGCACTTCATGGACGCCGTTGACCGGCACCTTTACCGTTGCAAGAGGTAGCAAAACGCCTATCCTGACAATCGAAAACACGACAGCAGGCGCGCAACTTGTTTTCCTAGATGACGTAAGGATTACGGCACAGTAGCCTTGCGGGATCCAGTCCGGGTTAATCTTGCCGGTCGCGTGAATGACGCCACAGCGCATTGCACCGTTGTCTCACTGATCAGCCAGGCCTGACCCGCAGGCAGCCGCTCCCATCGCACCTATAGCGGATATGGCCCGGCGAACTGACGCATCGTGTGGCGGAAGCGGGGATCTTTGCGATTCCGGCGTTGCGCGGCGTCAGGGCGGGGAGGTGGCGCGGGGGGTGGGCGGGGCTTCGTCGTCGTCTATCGTTCTGGTTAACGCGAACAGGTATTTATCCGGCAACCTGGCGAGATTGATTTCGATGCCGAGTTCTTCGCAGAGGTCGACGAGGAGATCGGCGCCGTCGATGGCTTGACCGGGGTCGGCGGCGATGTGTTCGTCCAGGCGGGCGGTGGCTT
>Ga0302319_10023630_pt1 | contig 10975 bp, 9 predicted proteins | sample Bog_T0_2_FD_203319 | JGI IMG/M metagenome (GOLD analysis project Ga0302319, IMG submission 203319) | Peat permafrost microbial communities from Stordalen Mire near Abisko, Sweden - Bog_T0_2 | ecosystem: Environmental > Terrestrial > Soil > Wetlands > Peat | place: Sweden: Abisko, Stordalen Mire...
AAAGTGCGCGCGGCAATCTCGGTGGCGTCTGAATAATCCCCGCCGACCAACCCGGCCAGCGCGCCCGCGGCCAGCACATCCTCCAGCGCCACGCCTTCGCCCGTGCCGGCGCACACGAGCAAAAGTTCTTCTGCCGGCGACTGGTTCAAAAATTTCGCCGTGGCGGCCAGATTCAGAAACGAAGATGCCAGCACGATTTTCGCGCCCGCGCAGCCACGCAGGGCGCGGGTGCCATTGGTGGTGGTGCTCACGATGGTTTTGCCGCGCACTTTTTCCGGGCGGAATTCGCGCGGAGAGTTGCCGAAATCGAAATCAACGGGGCTGTAGTGGCACGGGCATCCTGCCCGTTCGTCGGTCGCCGGTGCCTCGTTTGGAAACTCACGGGCAGGATGCCCGTGCCACTTCTGGATCTTGACGCCGTCCCGCTCCCCGGCCAGCAGCACATCCGGCCGCTGCTGGCGCCTGGCCACCGCCTCCGGAATTTCGCTCACTGGAACAATTTCCCTCGCGCCATTTTGCAAGGCCGTGACGAAGGCGCTGGTTGCGCGCAGGATGTCGAACACTACGCACGCAGTGCCGCGCAAATCGCGCTTGGCGAGGGCCGGCAGTTCGGCGGGCGTGAGGATGGTTTCAATGGTCATTTTCTGGAGAACCTTGTCTTTTTTTGCAAATGGTCGCGATACCCAACGTTAATTTGCCCGCAAAATTCTGTCGAGCGCGCTTTTGCAATTGTCCGCCAAATTTCGGAATTCGGGCTTCGGGCTTCTTTCGGATTTCGCGGATTCGGATTTCGGATTTTGGTCCCCGTTCAACGCCACAATTTTTCAATTGTAGCCATCCGCAGATTCCGCTTGCGCGGGGCAGGGTGGTTGTTACGATTAAGCAACGATTCATCCGCCACATCCGGCGGGTTTTCCTTTTTAACCGGCAGCAACCAATTTGTTTTAATTTTGTGAAAGTATTTTCCGGAACCGCCAACGAGCCCCTCGCCCGCGCCATCTGCAAGTCCATCAACATGGAACTGGGCAAATGCACCATCACGCCATTTCCTGATGGCGAGACGTTTGTAAAAATTGAAGAGAACGTCCGGGGCGAAGATATTTTCATCATCCAACCGACCTCGCCGCCGACCAACCACAATCTGATGGAGCTGTTCATCATCATTGATGCGCTGCGCCGGGCGAGCGCGGCACGCATCACCGCCGTCATGCCCTTTTACGGTTATGCCCGGCAGGACCGCAAGGACCAGCCGCGGGTGCCCATCACGGCCAAGCTCGTTGCGAACCTGCTCGTGGCTTCGGGCGTGAACCGCATCCTGGCGATGGACCTGCACGCGCAACAGATTCAGGGCTTTTTCGACATTCCGGTGGATCATCTGTACGCCGCGCCAGTGATGTATGAATATTTGAAGAAGAAAAACCTAACCAATCTGGTGGTGGTCAGCCCGGACGCCGGCGGGATCAAGATGGCGCACGCCTATTCCCAGACGCTGGAAGCGGAACTGGCCATCGTGGCCAAACGGCGGAAGAGCGCCACTGAGGTGGAAAGCATGGCGGTGATCGGTGAAATTGAGGGAAAAAACGTGTTGCTGGTGGATGATTTGACAGAAACGGCGGGAACGCTGACCAACGCGGCCAACGCTTTGAAAGCCAAGGGCGCCAAACAGGTGCTAGCCTGCGTCTCCCATGCCCTCCTGAACGACACGGGCATCCAAAGATTGCGCAATTCTGTTATTGACGAATTGATAACAACTGATACAGTCCAACGCCCTGCAATTGACGGTGTGAAGATTACCACGCTTTCTGTTGCGGGGCTTTTGGGCGAAGCCATCAAACGGATTCACAGTAATTCGTCGGTCAACTCGCTTTTTGAGTTCAAGGGCGGACGCACCAGTTGAGCGTTGCCCGGCAATTTTTAAAATTTTAATAAAATGAAATCAGTAGCATTGAAAGCGTATCCGCGTTCGCAAGTGCAGCGCGCCGAAGTCACCAAACTCCGCCGCGCCGGCCGCGTGCCCGCCACCATTTATGGCCGCCAGGCCAAGCCGCAGAATCTGGAAGTAGGTTTTGACGATATTACCAACCTGTTGAACCACTCCGCCTCCGAAAATTTGCTCGTGGATTTGGCCGTGGATAGTGACGCCCGCTCCAAGCGCCTCGCGCTGGTGCAGGACGTCCAGCACCATCCGTTGAGCGGCAAGGTGTTGCACGTGGACCTGCATGAGGTCGCCGAGGACGAAAAAGTTACCGTCCAAGTGCCGGTGGAAACCACCGGCGAAGCAGCCGGCGTCAAGACCGGTGGCGGCACGCTGGAGCACGTGATGCACAAGCTCAAAGTGCGTTGCCTGCCGAGAGATTTGCCCGAGCAGATCCTGATTGACGTGACCGCGCTGGAAATCGGCAAGTCGGTTCACATTGGCGAGGTGCAGGCTCCCGCAGGCGTGGAAATTTTGGGTGAAAAGGGCCGGGCCGTTGTGGCCGTGACCGCGCCGCGCGCCGAAGAAGAAGTGGCAGCCACCACTGCCCCGGCTGCTGCCGATGTGGAAATGACCAAGGAAAAGAAGGAAGACGGCACCGAAGGCGCCGCTCCCGCCAAAGGCGCGCCCGCTGCGAAGGGCGATGCGAAAGCCCCCGCTGGCGACAAGAAGGCCGAGGCCAAGCCCGAAGCCAAGGCGGCCGAGAAAAAGAAATAGTTTTGGCGCGGGTTGCGGGTTGCGTGACTGCGCTTTCACGGGCCACGGAACACGCCATCCGGGCGCGCTCACATGGAAAATGTTTTTCTCATCGTGGGCCTGGGAAATCCCGGCGAGGATTACGCGAAGACCCGCCACAATGCCGGTTTTTTGCTCGTCGAAAAACTGGCCGCGCAGTGGCGGTCGGGCTGGACGAAAGAGCGGAAGTTTCAGGCGCGGATGTCGCGCGCTGAACGCGGCGGCAGGACGGTACTGCTGGCCGAGCCGCAGACGTTCATGAATTTAAGCGGCGAATCGGTCGCCGCGCTGATGCAGTTTTACCAGTTGTCGCTGGAGCGGCTGTTGCTGGTGGTGGACGATGCGGATTTGCCGCTGGGGGAAATCCGGCTGCGGCCTGGCGGTGGGGCCGGCGGGCATCATGGGCTGGAATCGGTGACTCAGCATGTCAGCTCGCGCGAGTATGCGCGGTTGCGGATCGGAATCGGGCGCAGCGGCGAATCGCGGCAGATCACCAGTTATGTGCTGGGAAAGTTCAGTCCCGGCGAGTCGGCCCTGCTCGACAAAGTTTTGGAACGGGCGGCCGGTCAGGTGGAATGCTGGCTGGACGCGGGAATACAAAAGGCAATGAGCCAATTTAACGGGGTCGTAAGCCCCACGAACGAAGAAAAATGAAAAAATACGAAGGTCTGTTTATCCTGAATCTTTCAGGCAAAGAAGATGGCGCCAAAGACGCCCTCGACAAGATTTCCAACGAGATCGTCCAGGTCGGCGGCAAGGTGGAAACGGTGCAGAAGATGGATCGCAAGGCGTTCGCCCGCGTGGCGGACAAGCGCCACAGCGCCGGTTTCTATGCGAACGTCATTTTCTCAGGCACGCCGACGATTGTGTCGCAGCTCCAGAAGAAATTCTCGCTGAACGAGGAAGTTTTCCGCGTGCTGTTCACGCTGGTGCCGGAGCCGAAGGCCGCGAAGGAATAATTCGCCAATTTATGGCCAGCTTCAACAAAGTCATCCTGGTAGGGAACCTGACGCGGGACCCGGAACTGCGCTATACCCCCAGGGGAACGGCCATCGCCAAAATCGGCCTCGCGGTCAACCGCGTTTGGACCAATGAAGCCGGCGAAAAGAAGGAAGACGTGACTTTTGTGGACGTGGACGTATTTGGCCGCACGGCCGAAAACGTGGGGCAATATATGCGCAAGGGCCGCCCGATCCTGATTGAGGGCCGGCTGAAGCTGGATCAATGGGATGACAAGCAGACCGGCCAGAAAAAAAGCAAGCTGGGCGTAGTGGCCGAAACCGTTCAATTTCTTGGCAGCCCGGGCGAAGGCGGCGGCGGTGGTGGTGGTGCCAGCGCGCCAGCAGCGCGTCCGGCCCGTCCGGCGCAGGCGGCTCCCAGTGCGCCCCCGTCCGAGCCCATGGAAGGTGATGGCCCGCCGGAAAGCGACGACGTTCCGTTCTGATTTTTGAGGACTGTCTCTGAATTACTGACTATTAATTATTAACTATTTTCTGTATGGCAAAAACTGAAGTTATCCTTACTCACAACATCGTCGGCCTCGGCGGTGAATCTGACAACGTCCGCGTGGCCGCCGGTTACGCGCGCAACTATTTGTTCCCGCACCGTCTGGCCGTGCCGGTCACCGCCGCGAACAAGCGCCAGCTCGAGGCGTTGAAGCAGCGCCGCGCCGAGCGCGAAGCGCATGAGTTCAACACCATGACCGAGCTGTCGAAGGGGTTGTCCAAGCTCATCTGTGTCATCAAGGTGAAAACCGGCGAGGAAGGCAAGTTGTTTGGCGCCGTGACCTCCGGCATGATTGCCGATGAAATGAAACACCAGTTCGACATTGCGCTCGACAAGAAGAAGATTCATCTCGAACACTCCATCCGCACCACGGGCGAATACGAAGTGGAATTGAACCTGCACCACGAAGTCAAGGGCACCTTGAAAGTGCGCGTGGAAAGCACCACGCCGCCCGCGGCGGTGGTGGAAGCGCCCGTCGAGGAGAAGCCGCACAGCGAAAAGCGCGGCAAGCGTCAGGAAGATGCTCCCGAAGCCAGGCCCGGCGGCCCGAAAGCCGAAAAAACCGACAAGGGTGAAAAACCCGTTAAGGCTCCGAAGGCCGAAAAAAGCGATAAGGCGGAAAAGAAACCCAAAGCCGCGTAAGATTTTGTTTTTCCCAAAAGCCACGGAGAATTCCTCCGTGGCTTTTTCTTTGTACTACTCTGTCACCTTTTTCCATTTTCAACCACTTCTTAAGCAAGTATGAAATTGGAACTTATGTCAGATCCCAAAACCATGGATGACGCCCGCCTGGTGGCACTGGGTTTGCAGGGCCACCGCGACGCGTTCGGTGAATTGGTCGCGCGTTATCAATCTCTGGTCTGCGCGCTGGCTTATTGCGCTTGCGGGAACATTTCCCAAAGCCAGGACCTGGCGCAGGAGGCTTTCATCATTGCCTGGCGGAAACTTGGGGATTTAAAAGAACCGGCGAAATTCAAGTCCTGGCTCTTTGGAATTGTCAGAAACCTGAACCACAGCGCCTTTCGCCAGCAGGGCCGCAATCCTCTTGCCGGGGCAGAGCCGCTGGATGAAAGCCTGACGGCGCCTGTGGCTGGCTCCAATCCGGCCGGGCAGGCCATCAGCAAGGAAGAGGAGGGGATTTTGTGGCGTTCATTGGAACGGATCCCGGAATGTTATCGCGAACCGCTGGTATTGTTCTATCGGGAGCATCAATCCACTGAACGGGTGGCCGCCACACTGAACTTGTCCGAAGAGGCGGCGAGGCAGCGGTTATCACGCGGGCGGAAATTATTGCAGGAGCAGGTCTTGGCCTTCGTCGAAGGAGCCCTCGCGCAGACCGGACCTGGCCGGGTCTTCACGCTCGGCGTTGTGGCGGCGCTGCCAGCCATGGCCATCTCCGCCAAAGCCTCGACGCTCGGTGCCGCTGCCAAAGGCGGTGCCGCCGTGAAAGGCGCAGGCATGGCGGGTCTGTTGGGTGGCGTTTCTGCAGCGTTGTTCACGTTTTTGGGAATGTGGCTGCAGTTTCGCGGCGCGTGGAAAATGCTGCGCACGGACCAGGAACGCAAAATCTTCAAAAAGTTCTACATTGGTATCGCAGCCGCGGTGGTAACGTTTGTTGCCATCACCTGCATTCTACAGTCGTATGGCAGCGCGCTCATGAAGGTAAATCCAGCATTGTTCGCCGGCTTGACGATCGGGTTGATCCTGGGCTATTGCGTGCTGACAGCCTGTCTGGCCGGATGGTTCTATCGCAGGGTCAGAAAGTTGAATTCCAGCCGGCCAACGGCGGAGAGCATTCACAGTTTCGGAGGTCCCGGTTGGGAATATCGCAGTCGTTTTGAATTGTTCGGTCTGCCGTTCGTTCATATTCGCTTCGGTTCCTGCGGCAACCTGACCAGGAAGCGATGGCAGCCGGTAAAAGCCTGGATTGCCATCAGCGACGCCTTTGCGTTTGGTGTTTTGTTCGCTTATGCCGGGGTGGCGGTTGCGCCCATCAGCATAGGCGCCTGCACCCTGGGTCTGCTGTCTTACGGTGCCATGGCCACCGGTGTTTTCGCCATCGGCGGATTTGGTTTTGGCGCTTGGGCGGTCGCACCGTTCGCGGCGGGCTGGCAGGCATGTGGCGACACTGCCATTGCGTGGAATATTGCCAACGGCGGCCAGTACGGCATTGCCCATCAATTTGCCCTCGGAGCGACCGCCCACGCAGCCGAGGTCAACACTGATTATGTCAGGCATATGGTTCGGTCGAATTTGTTCTTCCAGTTTTGTTGGACAGTTTTGCGGCCGGTGGGCTTTTTCCTGCTTTGGGCCTGGGCAATCCCGATGACAATTTTCACCACCATCCAGTGGCGGCTGCGGGCCCGTCAAATCCAGCCGGAAAGTCCGGCCACACTGTCTGCTTAAGCGGGTTCTTCAATGACCCAGCCCGGCGTACCTGGCTGGCAAGGGATTGGCCGCAGGTGAAATAAAAACGGCTTCAGAGATTTTTTAAGGCCAATCGTTCCACAAACAGTCCGCCGCGCTTGACGATTGTCTTCCGTTCGGCAACTCTGTTGACGTTATCCCGTAAGAATGTTAGTGGTTAAATCTGAAACCAGACTGCGGTATGTTCCGTCTTAAGTTTCATCGCGTAATGATTGAGTTGCAATTTTTCACGCGTGCGGAACGATGCCGGGTGGCAGATTATCTTGGCCCGGAATTACCCGGAGTGGAAGGTGGCGTCACAACCAGATGTTGTTGAATGTTTGACATTTTTCTAAAAAACCAAGCTCTACCTTGGCGGTTAGTTTGCGCCTGTCTTCTGGCTTGGCTCGCATTTATCGTCCCGGTGACTGCCGCACCGTCCGCCCACGGCGTCACGTACAACCGGGACATCCGGCCAATCCTTTCGGAAAATTGCTTTCCCTGCCACGGCACGGACTCGGCCTCGCGAAAAGCCGGCCTGCGGCTGGATCATTTTGAAACCGCCACGAACAAACTGGACGACGGCGCCATCGCCATCGTTCCCGGACGCCCGGATAAAAGTGAAATGATTCGGCGCATTTTAGCGACCGACGATGATCACATGCCGCCGGCGAAAGTGAACAAGGTATTAAAGCCGGCGCAAATGGAGCTTTTGAAGAAATGGATAGCCGCGGGTGCGAAATACGAGCCGCACTGGGCATTCATTCCGCCAAAAAAGACGGTGCCGCCCCAGGTTCGGAATCCCCAATGGGTGCAAAACCCGATAGATAATTTTATCCTCGCCCGGCTCGATCAGGCCAAACTTAAGCCAAACATTGAGGCGGACCGGCGCACCTTGATTCGCCGCGTCACTTTGGATTTGACCGGCTTGCCGCCCACACCCGCGGAAGTAGAGGCCTTTGTCGCCGACCGATCACCCGATGCCTATGAGAAGGTGGTGGACCGTTTGCTGGCCTCACCACAATGGGGTGAGCACCGCGCCCGCTATTGGTTGGACGTGGCGCGCTACGGCGACACTCACGGCATCCATTTCGATAATTACCGTGAGATGTGGACGTACCGGGACTGGGTCATTAACGCTTTCAACGCCAACATGCCTTTCGACCAGTTCACCATCGAAAATCTCGCCGGCGATCTGCTCCCGCACGCGACGCGCGACCAGCAAATTGGCAGCGGCTTTAACCGCTGTAATATCACCTCCAACGAAGGCGGGCTCATCCCGGAGGAATATCTCGTCCTTTATGCCCGGGACCGCACGGAAACCACGGCGCAAACGTGGCTGGGCCTCACGGCGGGTTGCGCCGTTTGCCATGATCACAAGTATGATCCCCTGACGCAAAAGGACTTTTATTCGCTCTCCGCCTTTTTTAACCACACGACGCAAAAAGCGGAAGACGGAAATATCAAGGCCACGCCGCCAGTAATCGTCGTTCCCAAGCCCGCCGATGATACCCGCTGGGCCCAGCTTGACACTGATCTGCCGGCCGCCGATAAGGCGGTCATGGCCCGGAAAGATTCCGCCGGTGCGGATTTTACCAACTGGCTGGCGCAGCCGGATTTGACAAGAATTTCAGGCCAGCCGACGGAGAAGGGGCTGATGTTTAATGCCCGTTTGGATGAAGGCAACGGGACAAATATCAGCTATGAATTTGGCGGTTCAAACAAAGTGGTGGCCCTTGGCGCAAACACAAACTGGCAGGGCGGGGCGGTGGCGGACAAGGCTTACACGATCAGCGGCATGGATGCGCCGGCCATTGCCGATGTCGGCGATTTTGAACGCACCAACGCCTTTAGTTACTGCGCCTGGGTCAAACTTCCCGATGGCAATGCCAACTCGATGTTCGCCCGCATGGCGAACAAGGAGGCCCAATACCGCGGCTGGGATTTGTGGATGTCCGGGAACAAGCCGACCGTCCATATCATTCATGATTGGCCTACGAATGCCATTAAGATCGTCGCCCGCAAAGAGTTGTCCAAGGACCAGTGGCATTTCGTGGCGGTCACTTACAATGGTTCATCGCAGGCCAAAGGCGTAAGCATCTATGTGGACGGCGAATTGCAGGAGGTGGATGTCAACAATAACGACCTCAATGGCTCCATCCGCACCCCCGTGCCATTCAAAATTGGCCAGCGCGATTCCGGCCAGGGATCCCCGAACGCGGGGTTGCAGGATTTGAAAATCTTCGGACGGGCGCTTAAGCGCAACGAAGTTGTCGAGTTGATGCGTGTCCCCCGTTTGAAATGGCTGGCTGCCAAACCTGCCGGAACGCGCACCCAGCCGGAAATGGAGGAACTTTTCGCCGACTGGTTGCCGGAGGTGGATCCCGTTTATAAGCAGTTGGTGGATTCGCGCGACGGAATGAAGGCCGAGCAGCTCGCGATCAAGCAGCGCGGCACGGTGGCCTATGTGATGGACGAAAGCACGAATGCCGCGGAGGCGTATGTGTTGTTTCGTGGCGAATACGACAAGCGTCATGAACGGGTCACGCCCGCCACGCCAGCCTTTCTGCCACCCATGGCTCCGGACCAGCCGCGCAACCGCCTCGGCTTTGCCGAATGGCTCCTGGCGCCGGAAAATCCGCTCACAGCGCGCGTGACGGTAAACCGATTTTGGCAGGAACTTTTTGGCACGGGCATCGTGAAAACATCCGGTGATTTTGGAGTGGCGGGGGAGGAGCCGTCGCATCCGGAATTGCTGGACTGGCTGGCCTTTGATTTCCGCGAGCATGGCTGGGATGTAAAACGCATGTTCAAAATGATGGTAATGTCAGCCACTTACCGGCAATCCTCGGTCACCTCACCGCAGAAAATTGACCTCGACCCGCAAAACCGCCTGCTGGCGCGCGGCCCCCGCTTTCGGATGGACGCCGAGATGGTCCGGGATTATGCCCTGGCCGCCAGCGGCCTGCTCGTCGAGCAGGTTGGCGGACCCAGCGTGCGGCCATACCAGCCTCCGGGCATTTGGGACATTGTCGGCATGCCGCAGGGCGATACGCGTAAATACGTGCAGGATCATGGTGACGACTTGTACCGGCGCAGCGTGTACACCTTCTGGAAACGCCAGGCGGCCCCGGCTTCGATGGAAATTTTCAACGCGCCGTCCCGCGAAACCTGCACCGTGCGCCGCGAGCGCACCGATACACCCTTGCAGGCGCTGGTCACTTTGAATGATCCGCAGTTTGTGGAGGCCGCGCGGCATCTGGCACAGGAGAGCCTCGAACAGAACAATGACGCACTGGATTTCATGGCCGAGCGGCTGCTGGCGCGGCCGCTGACTGCCCAGGAAAAGAAAATTGTCGCAACGAATGCCAACAACCTCGTCGCTCATTATGAAGCCGAGCCAAGCGAAGCCGCGAAATTGCTGGCCGTGGGCGAAAGCAGGACCGATGAGAACGTGAACTGGTCAAAGGTCGCCGCCTATACGATGGTGGCAAATGAACTGATGAACTTGGATGAAGTCCTGAATAAATAAACCTATGAATGAATCTTCCCAGTTCAAGCAGCATCCGCTGTTGCAGGATTATCTCCGCTACGAGACCCGCCGCCAGTTTTTCAAGCGCGGCGCCAGCCTGATGGGCACGGCAGCGCTGGCCATGCTCGCGCCCGGCATGCTCTTGGCCGATGATGACAAATCTGACGCGAAAAAAGACGCGGCGAAAATGCTGCGTGCCCTTGGGCCGCAATTTCCGCCCAAGGCAAAGCAGGTGATTTATCTCCACATGGTGGGTGGCCCCTCCCAGCTTGATTTGTTTGATTACAAGCCGAAGCTTAGCGAGTGGTTTGACAAGGACCTGCCGGATTCCATCCGCATGGGGCAGCGTATCACTACGATGACCAGCGGCCAAAAGCGCCTGCCCATTGCGCCCTCGAAGTATAAGTTTGCCCAGTATGGCAAAGGCGGCATGTGGATATCGGAGCTGTTGCCTTGGACGTCGAAAATGGCGGATGACCTGTGTTTTGTACGCTCCATGAACACCGAGGCCATCAATCACGAGCCGGCCATCACCTTCATGCAAACGGGCAATCAAAACACAGGCCGGCCCTGCTTCGGTGCCTGGACGTCTTATGGGCTCGGCACCTTGAATGAGAATCTGCCCACATTTGTGGTGCTGGTGGCCAAATCCACCAATACCGAGCAATTACAGGCAATTTCCAACCGTCTTTGGTCGGCCGGCTATCTGCCGGGCGAGCATGCCGGTGTGCAATTCCGCACCGCGGGCGATCCGATTCTGTTCATCAATAATCCGCAGGGAGTGGATGCCAAGGTCCGGCGCTAAACGCTCGACGGCTTGA
>Ga0302319_10023631_pt1 | contig 10975 bp, 6 predicted proteins | sample Bog_T0_2_FD_203319 | JGI IMG/M metagenome (GOLD analysis project Ga0302319, IMG submission 203319) | Peat permafrost microbial communities from Stordalen Mire near Abisko, Sweden - Bog_T0_2 | ecosystem: Environmental > Terrestrial > Soil > Wetlands > Peat | place: Sweden: Abisko, Stordalen Mire...
TCAGGATATTCAAGACGTCAGCGGCAACAAAGTGAACTATCCGCTGATTGGCGATCCAGAGCTCAAGATTGCGAAGTTGTATGACATGCTGCCCGCCGATGCGGGCGATAGCAGTGAAGGGCGTACGCCAGCGCTGAATGCGCCGGTTCGCACGGTGTTTGTGATCGGGCCAGACAAGCGGATCAAGCTCACGCTTGCCTATCCCATGACCACAGGCCGCAACTTCGATGAGATCATTCGCGTGCTGGATTCCTTGCAACTGACTGCACAGCACAAGGTGGCGACTCCGGCCAACTGGCAGCAGGGCGGCGATGTGATTATTACCGGTGCCGTCAGTGACGAAGAAGCGAAGTCGGTGTTTCCGGGATATACGACGGTGAAACCTTATCTACGGACGACCGCGCAGCCGGCAAAGAAAGCTGCTGCCGGTTAAGATTGGGAGCTTTCGTTCATGCGGGCTTGCACTCATGGTGAAGCCCGCATGAAGACGTGCTTAAAAGATAAGCTTTAGCGCCAGTTGCGTATTGCGCGGCTCGCCAAATCCTAAGCCTGGGGCAATTGAGCCGTTCTTGGTGTTGCCAATTAGCCCGAATGACGCTGAAGTGAGAGTGGCCGTCGGGTTAGCTAAATTGGCCCAATTCAAGGCATTAAACATCTCTGCTCTGAATTGGAGAGAGAAACGTTCGGTAAGCCGGAACGTTTTGAAGAGCGACGGGTCAACTGAGAAGAAGCCGGGACCATAAATAGCATTGCGTCCCAGGTTCCCATAGGTACCTGCAGCTGGCGCTGCGAACGCCGCCTTGTTCAAGTAGACAATGCTGGTGCCAGATCTGGTAGACGTGACAGCAAACGGATTGCCCACCAGATTTGCGCGGTCTGTTCCATCTCCGCTGCCGCTCGGATTGGTACCGGCCGTGATGTTAAACGGAGCGCCCGTCTGCGCCGTGATCAGCGTGTTCAACTGCCACCCTTGACCAATGACATGGGGAATCCAAGGCGCGGTAGGCAGAACGTAACTGACAAACGTAACGAAGTTGTGGCGGATGTCGTAGCTTGAGTTGCCGCGTTCGTTCGCCAAGTTATAGCTGTTGGCTGGTATGACCGAACGAGCATCGGAAGCATCGTCGATGGCGTGAGACCAAGTGTAAACGATTCTAGCGGTGAGCCCTTTCCACAGTTGTTGGTTCAGGCTGACTTGCAGCGAGTTGTAGTTGGAATTGGCGATGCTCCGCAATTCGTTGATGGCGCCTAAAGTGGGATACAAGGTGTTGTAAGGGCGCCTCGATTGCACAGATCCAGAGCCGGGCAGGGCAGCATTAATGTCCAACGTCACAGGAAGCGCGACGCCTAGGCTACCGACGTAGCCCGCTTGTAGAACTGTATTCGATGCTAGCTGGCGCTGGATGTTGAGATTGAAATTCTGTACGTAACCGATCCGAAACTTTTGATTGACGCTAAAGGCCCCGTATGGAGGCTTGGGCGTCGAGCTGAAGACTGGTGCGCCGGAAACCAAAGTAAACGCCGTCTGTGTGAGATTGAATACTGGAGATGAGCCGTCCGGGTTTCCTTGTATGCCCGCCGCACCACCGTTGCCGGGCGTGTTGGCCGTGAAGTAAGATACGGCGGGCGTGTCGTAGTAAATGCCGTAACCCCCTCTAACGGCCGTCTTATTGTCGGAACCCGGAGTGAAGGCAAAACCAGCGCGCGGCGCAAAGTTTTTCCAACTTGAGGGATAGAGCGAGGAGAGAGTACCTTTAGGCCCAACCGTGACCAATCCTTGGCTAGGAAGAAACGTAGTCAAGCTATTGGCAACGTCTCCCAGGGGGGAAAAATGATCCCAGCGAACGCCGGCGTTCAGGCTCAAGTGGGAAGAAAGCTGGTAAGTGTCGTGAAAGTAGCCGGCCCAGGAGTTCTCGCGAAAATCTTGTTCCAAGTTGCCTCTGGCAATCGTTGCGCCGCTGGTGGCGCTCACGTCGCCAGCTAAAAAGTCGGACAGAGCTCTCAGCGCGGAGGACACCGTTGGATCTTTGGCCCAGGGCCCTTGCGTTCCGTCAAAATTGAAAGTGCCGCGCTGGTTGGAACGATAGAAGATATCGTAAGCAGCGCGCCGGAACTCACCGCCAAACTTGATCTGATGCTTGCCGATTGTGTAGGAGAAGGTGTCGGTGGCATGCCCCACGGTATCGACACGGCCGGTGGGTTGGGTTGCGCCTACGATGGCGAATCCTGAGATGTTGATAGTCGGCGCTCCGCTCAGAGCTGGATCCGTGACGCCAGTGTTCAAGCCAATAGCGGCCGGATTGATGCTTGTGTTCTCGTCATTGAAGGTCTGTTTGAAGTAGTTGACACCGAGAACTAACTGGTTGACTAATCTGGGAGTAATAACGCTATTTAGCACGACCGAGTAATTGTGGACATGGATGGGGGCGACCTGATAATAGGCCAAATAGGGAGCGGAATTGCTGACGAGGGCGGTTTGCGATCCTGTGCCGCCAAAGTAGCGGACGGCCAGATTGTTGCGAGAGTTGATTTGGTGATCCACCTTGATGATGCCGTTGTAGCTGATGTAGTTGCTTGGATCGGTTCCGGTGTAGTTATTGCCAGTGGCGGGACCATTTAAGGCGCTCGCCGGGTAGAACGTCAAAATCCCGAGTGAAACAGGATTGACTGCCACACCATATTTGGCCAAAACCTGCCGAGCCTGTGCCACCCATGCCGTTGACGGAGTAGTAACGGAAGTGGAATTTCCCGCAATTGCATCTTGCGCTTCGCCCGATACGAAGAAGAACGTGTGATTGTGAAAAATGGGACCGCCGAGAGAGAAGCCCGGCTGATTGTTGCGGATCTCGCGTTTTGCCGAGCCGGCTGCTGCAAATGGGCTATTGGCGGAGAGATCTTCGTTGCGGAGAAATTCAAATGCCGTGCCGTGAAATTGATTGGTGCCGGATTTGATAGCAATATTAATTGAGGCGCTGCCATTTCGGCCAGCCTCTGCGGTGCCACCGGTGGAGACAGAAAATTGATCGATGGCGTCAACGGGCAGAACGACGCCGGGAATGCCCGCGACGCCGCCTTGGTTGACCGAGGCGAAATTTTGAAAGCCATCGTTATTGTCGGCGCCGTCGATTTCGTAATTGTTGCCGCGCGTGCGGCTACCGTTGGCGGATGTGGGCCCCGTGGTGTTGCTTACACCGGGCGTTAGTTTTAGAATCTGACGGAAATCACGGCCGTTCAGAGGAAGATCTTTCACAGTGGCCTGATCCACTACACCGGTAACGGCGGTGGCCGTAGTTTCCACTAGCGGCGCTTCGGATTTGACATCAACACTGGTCGCTTGCGAAGCCAGCGCCAAACCTATGTTAAGACTGGTGGCGCGGGAAACGGTCACCTCTACGTGGCTGGTCTTGACTTGCTGAAATCCGGGCTTGCTGACAATCACTGTATAGATGCCTAGTGGTAAGTCTGGCAAGGAAAAGTCTCCGCTTGAAGACGATATCGTCGTTCTGGTAATACCTGTGGCATCTTGTGTTGCATTGATGGATGCATCTTGCACGTTAGCGCCGGTGGGATCTTGGATCACACCGTTAATAGCGCCGCGAAAGGTCTGCGCAGAGATGATTTGACTGATCAGCAACGCAAAGAGAGACGCAGCGAAGCATGGCCGGGACGAAATTGAAATGGGCCTGTTTTTAGTTATGAATGATGACATCAATGAACTCCTCGTAAAAGTCGAAATAAGTAAGAGAAACGGGAAGGTCACTCAGCACCTTCCCGCCGGCGGTCAATTTCCTCTACCCGTGCCAGCTGCGGCATTGGAAAAGTGGTGGAGATGACACGCAATTTTGAACTCCACAACTAGTGACCACCTTTAAAAGCTCACCCGCACGCCGAGTTGCAGCAGCCGGGGGTTGTTGATTTGCGATGTGATTACGCCAAAACTTGAGTTGGTAAACGTGGTGTTAGGCGTGCCGAAATACACGGTGTTTGTGGCGTTAAGGGCTTCAGCGCGGAACTGGGCGGTCACCCGTTCTTTGATCGAGAAAGTCTTGAACGCGGAAAGGTCCCAATTGAATAGACCGGGTCCGCGCACGTTCAAGAAACGCGAGGTGTTTCCGAAGGTGAGAAGAGATGCCTGGGAGAAAGCCGCCGGGTTGAGCCAGCTATTGATACGGCTGTCGGTTGAACCTGAAGTCGCAGGTGAAGTACCTGTAGTGTTGGGCCGTTGATAACTGGCGCCGATGACGCTGTTGTTGTTTGGCTGAGTAACCGACAACGGGTAGCCACTTTGAATCACGCTAAACGCATTGGCGGACCAGCCGCCGACAATCAAATCCAGCACTCGGCTGTTGTGCAGGAACGGCTTTCCTTTGCCAAAAGGAAGTTCGTAGGTGATGGCCGTGGTGAAGCGATTCGGAACGTCTTGTGCGGAGAGACTCCATTCTCCATTTAGGTTGTAGGCATTTTGCGGACCAGCGGGCGAGGCCACTTGGCTGGTTCCCGCCAGATTGACGCCCGTGAGGTCGTCGTTGCTGCGCGACCAGGTGTAAGAAGCGAGTAAGCTGAGCCCATTGCCGAAGCGACGCTGAGCGCGCAAATAGAACGAGTAGTAGCGAGCTGCGCCAGCGTCTGCAGCCGACAACGCCACCGAAGTGTATTCCGGGAAAGGCGACAAGAGTTGGGCGCGGCTAACCGTGGCATTAGCGATGCTGCCCACGCCGCCATTTTTGTAAAACGGATTGGCCACGCTTTGTGTCAGCGACGATCCGAGCGAGAAAAACGATGGGTTCAACTGGTCTGTGTTGATGCCGTTAGTGAGCAAATCTAGTGAGTGGGAGCCGATGAAGCCCGCGGTGAAGACGAAGCCTGCTGGAACTTGACGCTGCACTTCGAACGAATATTGCTGCACATAGCCGGCAGATTGAGAGGATGGTGAGAACACGGTAATGGCTTGACCAATGCCGGAGAGTCCCGCGAGGCTGTTACCGGTGGGCTGAAGAAGGCCGTTGGGGTAGGGATTCGAAAGGGTTACGGCAGGCGTGAAATTGCCGTTCGTTGAGGTCACAATGGATGTTGTCTGCGAGTAACCGATGGCGTTCTGGAAGTTAAAGAACGATGGCGCCCAAAAAATGCCATAGCCGCCGCGGATGACCGTCTTCTCGTTCAGCGCATAAGCGAAGCCGAAACGCGGAGCGGCTTTTAAGGATAGAGCGTTGCCTGTTTGGGTTGGATTACCGTTCACTCCGGCGTATTCCACTTCACCAGGAACTGTTAAGCCAGTGACGTTCTGTTGAAGTGGGTTGGCGGCGGTGGTGTTGAACCCGACAATCAACTTGTTGTTTTCTTCTTGAATGCCCGATTCGTATTCGAAGCGAATGCCGAAATTGAGAGTGAGTTTGGGCGTGATGCGGTAGTCGTCTTGAAGGAAGCCGCCGTAGTAGCGCACAAAATCATCAAAGCTCGTGACCACGCTTTGGCTGCCGCTGGTGGGATAACCGAGCAGCATCGTTGCGAGCGCAGCGCCTGTGCCAGCGGTTGACGACTGTGCTTTCACACGTGTAAATACATCGGAAAAGCCTAGGCTTGTTGGGCCCACGGCCGGCGTTCCAAAGTCATGCAGCGTTCGGAAATCAAACCCTGCCTTCACGCTATGTTTGCCAAGAAATTTGGAAACAGTGGCATTGAAGCTGCGCGAGTAGAAAACGTCTTGATTAGTGCCCCCGCCGCCGTAACTGCTTACGTCCGACATGGTGATAGCCGGAAAAGCCGGGTCGGGAGTGACATTGGCTAACGATTGCGGCAAACCAAGAGAGGCTAGATTGAAGCCTGCGCTTTCTTGTGTGCTCTTGGAATAGAAGCGATTGAAGCCCCAACGAATGGCCACCACAGTGGTGGGGTTCGGTGTCAGCGTGGCGTTCGCTTGCGTGGCGTCAATCTTACGATCGCAGCAAAAGGTCTGGCTCGGTGAGGCGGCGTTTGAAAAGATATCCGTTGGAGCATCGATTTCAAACGTCTTCTGATGGATATAAGAAGCAGAGGCCCGAAACCAAGAAGTGAATTCGTGATCGGCCTTCCAGGTGCTCTGGTCGCCGCGGTTTGGATAGCTGCCTGTGAAGTTGTAGTTGGGCGCTCCATAGTAAGCCGTGGGCGCATTCGGTAAGGGATAGTAAGACGCTAATGCCACGCCCACCGGGTTCAGGCGACTGGCTGGAATGACATTGCCGGAGAACTGTTGGCGCACGCCATTGGCATTGGTGCTGAGCGGATCGTAGATCACCTGTTGCGTGCCATTCTTGTAAACGCTTTGCGAGAAATTGCCGGCCACTTCTAAGGCGGTAGGAACCGAAAGAACCGTCGTAGAGCCGTCGCGCTGGCGATAGGATTCGGTGGTGATGAAGAAGAACGTCTTATTCCGGCCGTCGTAAACCTTGGGGATGCGGACGGGGCCACCGAACGAGCCGGCCCAATCATAGAATGGCTGGTTCGCGATCGGTTGACCGGCGCGATTGGCGAAGAAATTGTTTGCTAGCCAATCCGTTTGGCGAATGTGTCCTACGGCGCTGCCATGTATATCGTCGGTGCCTGAGCGGAGCAGCGTATTGAATGTGCCGCCGCCGGTTCGACCCACTTCAGAGTCATACGTATTGGCTTGTAACTTCAACTCTTGCACTGCTTCGGGCGAAGGCAGAATCACGGCGCGGTTGGTTGAATCGGCGATGGAGATACCATCCACCAGATAGTTGTTGGTACGTAATGGGCCACCTGCGATGGAGACCTGCGAATTGCCATTCTGATCTTGCATGCGCGCGAATTTTGGATTCGCCACGAAAACGACTGTTTGGGCGAGTTTGCCCAGAAAGAATGGGTTTCGTCCCAACAACGGGAGGTCAGTGATTTTTTGACGGTCGACCGTTTGTCCGTTGGACGCGTCGCCAGTTTCAAGCGGTGAAGCTTCATCCACAACATTTACTTGCTCATTGACAGCGCCTAGCTCAAGTTTCAAATCAGCGGTGACAGTCGCTTGTGTTGCTACTACAATGCCTAAGCGCTGCAATCGCTTGAAGCCGGGTCCCTCTGCATTGAGTGAGTAGGTGGCCGGAGTTAGCGCGGTGAATACATATTCGCCTTGGTCGTTCGTGATCGTGCTGCGACTCTCGGAAGTACCTTCGGTCGAAATCAGAACTCTGATACCTGTGGCGGCGGCGCCACTCGGGTCGGTAATACGGCCACGTAACGAACCTTGAAATGTCTGTGCGGCGGCGACGGCCAACAAGAGAAAAAACGATACAAGAGTCTTCATGTGCTGCTCCTCAAGTGCAAACGGAATTGGAAATCTAAAAGAAGGGAAGGATGCGGAGAATCTAGCGGCAACAACAACAGCAGGCGAAAGGCGAGGCCCACGGTTTAGGGACGTGGTTAGCAAGGGGAGCGGCGTTCGAATTGTTCGGTTTTGCAGGGGAAAACATCTAGACTATGTTGATAGACTATAGTATGATTCTTTCTTTGTCAAGTAAATTGAGAAGGAGGAATAAGTGAAACGTAAGTTTGTAATATTGCCTTTCATTAGTCTGCTGTTATTGGCGGCGGCCGATGACGAAAGGGCGCAACACAAGGCGCGCATGAACACGGCGCAGGATGTGAAGGACGATCTGAAAGATGCGCTGGACGGAAAATCACGCGAAAAAGCATTGGAACCTGCGGAAACACTGGTGAAGCTGGCCGAGCAAGAAGAAGCGTATTGGCAAAAGACGAAACTTGACGATGCGGTGAAGTTCGCCCAACAAAATCTTGCGAACTCGCGCGCGATCGTAGGAGCAGTCAAAGAGGAACATTTCGATCAGGCTGTGCAGGCCTTTGGCGATCTCGAAAAAACGTGCCGAGCCTGCCATGACCTGCATCCTGAAAAACGCTTGACCTCCGGAAATCCAAGACAAGAAGCTGGCCGTTTATGGTTTTGACGCGGTAGGTGTGCTACCTGCGGGGGAATCGCCGGGACCGCCGTCGCCAGGCGTACCGCCGTAGAAGATTCGCGCTACACTTCGGCAACCGGCCAAGTCTATCGAGGAACCCGCGCCGGTTTGGGTTCGAATTTCGGATCGACCACTGCCCAAAGGACGGTGGGCAATTCGAATTACAACGCGCTTGAGGTGAATCTGCGTTTTGCCGCGGGCGAGCGAACAACCCTCTTCATCGGCTATACATATTCGAAATCGATCGACGAAGCGTCGAACCTGGGCGAGCAGACAAACCCAATGAACGGACGTTTGACCCGTGTCATCTCCTCCTGGGACATGCGGCATAACTTTGTAGCAACTTACAGATACGCTTTGCCGTCGACCGTTTTCTCCAGCGCAACCGGCTTTCCAGCGGCTGGAGCCTCACGGGAACAACGCGGTTCAGTACTGGATTCCCTGTGACACTCGCCGATGATTCGGACAGATCTCTGCTGGGCACGCTGGGCAACGGCGTGAATAATCAACTGCTCGATACACCGCAGATGGTTGCCGGCCTGCTCCAAATCAACACAAATCCGCGAAACGGACAGGCCGCCTTCAATACCAGTCTATTCGCGCCCGAAACCCTGGGTCAGTTAGGAAACGCTGCGCGGCGCTCGTTCTATGGTCCGGGCATTGAGAATTTCGATCTGCAGATTAGCAAGAACTTGGCGCTCACCGAGTCACGTTCAGTCGATATCCGTGTGGAAGCGTTCAATGTGTTCAATCATGCGCAATTCTACGGCCCATGTGCCGTAGACGGCGAGATCAATGACCCAAGCTTTGGCAGGATCCTGAGCGCCGCTTCGCCAAGACTGATTCAACTGGCGGTCAAAATTCACTTTTGAGCGCTTGCTCGAGATCGGCAATCAGGTCTTGCACATCTTCAATGCCAACGGACACGCGAATTAGATCGTCGGTGATGCCCATGCCAATGCGGACGTTTTCAGGAATGGAGACATGAGTCATGGTGGCTGGATGATCAATCAGGGATTCCACCCCGCCCAGGGATTCAGCCAGCGTGAAGAGCTGTAAGCCAGCTAGAAAAAGGAAGATGGCTTCGCGGTTTGCGGCGAGGCGGAACGAGAATGTACCACCAAAGCCGCTCATCTGGCGCAGAGCGAGTTCATGTTGCGGATGGCTATCGAGCCCGGGATGCAAGACCTCGGTCACCTTTGGGTGCTTTTGCAGCCAGTGAGCAATGGCGAGCGCGTTCCGGTTGTGTTCCTCCATGCGTAAGGCCAGTGTCTTGATGCCGCGTAGAACAAGGTAACAATCTTGCGGACCAGCGCAGGTGCCTAAGGCGTTTTGCAGAAAGCCGATCCGCTCGGCAAGACCACTGTCTTTCACGACAATTGCGCCTCCCACAACATCGGAATGGCCGTTGATGTATTTCGTTGTTGAATGCAGGACGACATCAATACCCAGGTCGAGGGGCCGCTGAAAGTAAGGTGACAGAAAGGTGTTATCGCAAATGGTGAGCGCACCATGGCGCCGGGCCATTTGCGAAAGCTCTCCGAGGTCAACCAGATTCATCAAAGGGTTGGTAGGGGTTTCAATCCAGATCGCTTTGGCGCCTCCACGCAGGAGGTGTTCAACTGTTGGGAGATCGCGCAGATCGACGAAATGGCCTTCGATCCCTTTGTCGCGGAATACGCTCTCGAACAAACGATAGGTGCCGCCGTAGAGATCGTGATGAACGATGATCCGGTCGCCTTGCGAAAACATCATCAACACGGTTGTTTCCGCGGCCATGCCAGTGCTGAACGCGAAAGCAGCCGTGCCGTTTTCCAGTTCTGCGAGACAGTCTTCCAGTGCCTTGCGGGTTGGGTTGCCACTGCGCGAGTAATCGAAGGGGCCTGGATGGTTCGGCCCGCGGAAAGCAAATGTGGAGGTCTGATAAATCGGCGTCACGACCGCGCCCAGATGATCGTCTGGCGAATGACCGGCATGAACGGCTCGTGTGCGAAAAGACCGCCGGCTCACTGCTGAGAGTGCCTTATACAAAGGGCGCGATTCAAGCCGGAATCGCCGGCGGCCACCGATGCTCGTCCGCCATCGCCGAAATCAAAGGCCCAGCCTTCGCCTTTTTGGCTTCCCGCCGTAGCGCTCCACTCCCAGCCACTAAGCTTAATGGGACCTCTGATGCGATAGCCATTTTCATTCGCAGCCGTTTCCGACACGTCTTGCAGTTCTTCAATCGAAGGAAGTGTCCAATCCCTAAAACCGGCCAGGGTTAGCTCGCGGCAATAACGTTGCGCCTGACTCCAACTGAGACCGGAACCATTGTCGACGGCCGTCCAAATGAGTTTGGTTGCGGGGTCTATCCAAAAACCCAGACTCGGGCCGAGGGAAATCGTCAGCTCTTGTGGCGCCTGCGTGGTGAGCGCTATCTTCTTCTGCCACTTGCTAGCTCCAGCTACGTCTGGGACAGCTTCTATCAAGTGTTCGCCGAGTGAGAGCTTGAGACGGATCGTCTTGTTTGGAACCAGAATTCGCTTTGCTTTGCCGTCGACACTGAGTCTGCACGCCGCGTCAGTTTTCACGACTAACTCACTAGCGCTGCAGATCGCCAGCAGAAACGGCAGAAAAATAAGGGTCGATATTCTTAGCATCTCTTCCAGATAAAACTGCGCCCGCGATATTGCGAAAAATCACGGGCGCTATTCTTCATAAGTTCGATTAGCGGACCTGTGCCGTTTGCTGTACGGGAGTTTCAGCCAGCAGGCGGTCAACGATCGAAGTGAAGTTGTCTTTCAGCTTCGTGTTGTAGATGCCGCTGGCGCCGGAAGCGAAACCGGAGTAAGTGGCTTTCACGCGGCCGTCGCGCCCAATAAAGAGGGTGGCAGGCCAGGTGTTTAGATTGACGGCTTGCGGCACTTTTTCCCACATCTCATCAGGCGTTCCGGCAATGAGATAGGTGTAGGGAACCTGATATTGCTTGATGAAGGCGTTAACGCGGGTGAGCGAATGTTGCTGGTCCG
>Ga0302319_10023632_pt1 | contig 10975 bp, 15 predicted proteins | sample Bog_T0_2_FD_203319 | JGI IMG/M metagenome (GOLD analysis project Ga0302319, IMG submission 203319) | Peat permafrost microbial communities from Stordalen Mire near Abisko, Sweden - Bog_T0_2 | ecosystem: Environmental > Terrestrial > Soil > Wetlands > Peat | place: Sweden: Abisko, Stordalen Mire...
GGGACGACGCCAACGATGCTGCCAGCAAGGGATAGGATTCGTTCAATTGAAGCAGCACGAGTGGCTTGTTGAGCTTGGGCAAGAACCGAGACGAATTTAATCGTCATCATTTGCCCGGAGATTTCTGGTGGGGGCGGTGGGATTATGCCAGCGCGAAGAGCGATGGCGAAGGTGCGTTCGACAAATGGACGAAGAACTTCGTTGTCAATGCGTTCAAGTGCAGGGCCGAGCATAATGAGAGATTCGGACTTGCGAAGATCCCATTCAACTGCGGTGACGTTGGATCGAGTTTCGTATTGGGAAGCGGTTCGGAGGACGTCATTGAAGAAGATCTGGGACAGGCGAGATTTGACTTCAACTAAGTCAGCGGTAATTTCTTGAACGGGGAATTTGGTGTCGTAGACTGAGGCGAAGCCTGGTTTACCGGAAGCAGAATAGCCGGAGACAAAAGTAATGCCGCCAGGGGTAAGATTGGCGGGTTGGTTTTTAAGCTGAATGTCGGCGATTAGGGGAGGATTGACCATTTTGTCAATGGCTTGAGCCTTTCGACGTTGTTCTAGTTGAACCTGCTTTTGATCCGGTAAACCATCCATACCAGGACTACGACCATAAGGATCATTCGAAACAAGATCCCAACGACCAGTGATTGCGACTTGTTCATAGTAGCCCTTTCGACGAAGAATGCCAGGGACATTGGCAGCGCCACCTTGGGGAGAGGTTGAGCCACCCCATTCCCAATAGACTTCTCGCCAAGCAAACTTTTCGGAGAATCCGAATTCTTTTGCTCGACCGTCGTTGTTAGGTTCGATTCCGTGGGCGATGATTAATTCGCGGGTGAGATTGGCGCCATCTGGATCGTCGTAAAGGGCTTGAACGGCGGATGAGCAATTGTCATAGCCGAATTCTTTAACGCAAGCGTCGATGGTCATGGTAAATTCGCGATAGAAAATTGTCGGGCGGTATTTACCATCGATGTCGATATAGAATTCGCCAAGGCAGGGATTGACGCAATTGATAACGTTTTCGTAATCTTCATAGACTAGCATCGAGGCGGTGCCAAAGACAACAAGGTCGAAATAAAATATCGCGATGGAATTGTAGAAGTTCGATTCGTTAAAGATAAGGTAAAGAAGGCGTTCACATTCAGCGAGCCAAAGAGATGCCGGGGTAGTTTCGGTTGAATCGAGGTAGCCGATTTGGAGGCGAAACCATAAATCGGTTGGGGAGGATTTGCCAGAGACTAAACCGGAGGCAAGATTTCGGGCATATACACAAGCGGTGGAGTCGATAATGTGTTGATTGATTGGCGAACCACGTCCCATTTGATTAGGGGTGATTAGCCATTTGTATCGACGTGGGAGGAAATAATCTGCGAGTTCACGCCAATGGGTCCACCACGAATAGCGATTGACTCGAAGGCCTATGAGGCGTCCTTCGGAATAGTTCCGGAGACGGTAGGTTGAGGCAGAGACGTCACGCCTTGCGGGGGATTGCGGGCTGATCATTGGGCGTCTCTGGGTTAAGGGATAGTTTGCCTTCCTTATGCATGGAGGCCGCAGCCATTGCAAGGAAGGTTGGATCGGGTTGGGGTGGTGCAGGGGGAGAACGTTTGGTCATTGGGACTATCATCATGCACCTAAAAGTGATTTAGTTGCAGTGTTTTGTTGATTGGGGACTGGTGCGGAGGCTGAGACGAAAGATGTATTGGTTTGAGGCCGCGAAGAGGTTTGCGACCCGGTTGGAGATTGGATGGTTGGCGGAGTGGCTGGCATTTGTGGAACCATTAGCAAGGGATTGACTTGCTGCTGGGTGGAACCACCAAAGAGTTTACCGATTGCATCAAGGGGACCGGACAAGGGAAGCTCCTAAGGTTAAAGCGGCTAGGTTCGCTAAAGGATTCATGCGAGCATTCTTTCTTCGGAATACGGATCATATTCCGAAATGACTTCGGACTTATGCGGATAGTCCCCACCTGCTTGGCGATTGGGCGAAATTGGATAGGCGAAGGTTAGGACCAGAGCATCTATGTCGTCGAGGGAAATTCCGTTACCATCTTGGTCGGTGAGGTCTTCTTTACGAACCAGTTGAATTTCATCCCGAACGTTATAGGTGTATTCGATCGCCAGCATCTGTCGACGAAGTTCCGGGTCGTTCGGAAGGCAACCGGTTTTGAGCCAGGCCCTGCACGCGCCATACATTGCAGCACGGTTGTTGGCATAATGTTCGCCGGTGTTGCCATAAGTGCAATTGAAGATTACATCTTTTCCACCGAATTGGATTTCATAGCAATGGAGTCGGCGACCGCGAATGTTATCAACCACACCACCACCCACGCCGCCACCATCAACCAAAATTCCATCGGGACGGTATTGATCGTTGAAAGCAAACACACGATCGGTAAGCTCAATAGTGCTAAGCCCACTAAAGCGTTGGCGATTGATCGTGCGCGCATCTCGGCCCTTTCGAGGGAACAGAACAGAATCATTCTTGCCGAACCGGGCCACGTCCACGCCAAGGGCCAACGGATCGGATCGCTGGACAAAGACTTCGCGGGCCATCGCCGCGTCAATTTCGGCCGCCGAGAAGAATTCAGTCAGGCCCCGTCGGGGGAATTGACCGAGGACACGAACTCTAACAAAGTCCGAATCTTCTCCGTAGGCTTCGATCCAATTCTGCAAGCGCTTTTTGTTAGTGATTCGAACTGATCGGGAGTCAATTTGCAGGTGATTCCATTGGCGTTCAAATTTACCTCCAGGAAAACATTCACGGAAGCGTCCGACGTTTCTTGTAGGATTGCCGAAAGCGAGCCAGATAATTTCAGTGTCAGCATCGGTCAGGGCTCCTTCAGCCGTTTCCCAAATAATGTCTGGAATTTCGGAGGCTTCGTCGAAGACGAGTAGAAGTCGCTTGCCCTTGTTATGGAGCCCGGCGAATGCGGCCGGATTCTTTTCCGACCAAGGGATCATATCGATTCGCCAAGTTCGTTCGCGGGCCGGATCTTTGGAGAATAGGCCGGTGGCGGTTAAGGTGAAATGTTCCCTGGCGAAGAAACAAAGGTTGAACCACTTGCCGAGTTCCGACCAAGTTTTGGTTTTAAGCTGAGTTTCAGTATTGGCGGTGACGACTCCGCGGGTATCTGGGTAGGTGCAAAATGCCCACATGATAAGATGGGACACCGTCGCCGATTTGGCGATTCCATGGCCAGAGGCAATGGCTTCTTGAATAGCTTCGTTGAGATCGACAATTCCGGTTTTAATCCGGTTCATTAGGGCGCAGGCCCAATCCTCTGGCCCATCGAAATCGGCGAGAACCGTTCCGGGCTGGCGCCAAGGATAAGCGCCAAGAGTAAAGGCAAGCGGATCGCCTTTTACGTCTGATAACCACTGAAAGAGTCTATCGTCCATTTATATAGCCTTATTGTTACCTTCTGACATTTTCGATTCTCCGCCTCACATAATTTGCCCGACACTCGCGACATACGCCGCCGCGCAGGTCGCCCCGTCGCTTGACCAGCAGCCCGCACCGGAATTGAGCGTTGGGTTCCACTGGTAGAGCGTCACGCCATAGGACGTGAGAGTGGCCGACGACGGCATTTGCGCCGCGAGCAGCGCCGGGTCGCCATTATGGCGGAGCCGCGCCCAAAGGCCGGGGGCCATGACGGCCGGCGTGGTGCAGCCGGTTATCGTGCAGCCACTCGCAGGAGTTTGGACCACCTGTCCCACGTTGTTGAAATAGTAGGAGCCGCCCGTCGCGATAAGTCCGGCCTGCGAGATTGTCCCATTGGCGTAATAGCCCAGCGACGTGGCGAGCCCGACGAGGCCCGGCAGGGTCGTATAGTTGATTATGACCTCGACCGCCGAGGCCGGCGCGGAGACGAGAAGAGCGAGGGCGACGAGAACCGCGCGGATCAATAGCTTGCTCCAACGGTTGTCTTGGCTTGGAAGGCGACGGAGGACATAGCGGTGTTGTAGACACCGAGGGAGCGAAGGTGAAGCTGGGCGAGTTGGTTAGTGCCGCCGTTTCGCTGCCCGAAGTTTATCGAGGTCGAGGACAGTGAGCCGACCGTCGAACCGGTTATGAGCGCGTTGCCATTGGCGGACAGGTAGTCCGTCCCGCTGATGATCTGAACGCCAGCGCGGACGGGCGAGCCAGCGGGGAGGTTTGTCGTCGAGTCGTATACCCAGTTCGTCGAGGACGAGGCGTAAGCGCCCTCATATTGGCCCGCCGCATTATTCGCCGCATTTGACTCTTGCAGCTCAAGTTCGAGCGATGCGCCTTGCACGTTGGCGATCACGCCGAGTTGGTTCGCAGGAGGAAACGTCCCCTCAACAATCAGCGTGCCCGTGGTGTCGCTCCAACCGAGAGCGGACGGGGTGGCCGTTAGGGACTCGGCGGGGCGAGTTACGCTGGCGGCTTGAGTATAGATGTAAGACGAGGGGATTGAGCCGAGTTCTAATTGAGCGCCGAATACCAACAGATTTTCAGTTCCCGCCGCTACCCAAAAGCGTATGTCGGTCGTGCCTGAGCCACTTAGATAAACTTCTGGGTAGCTCGCTCCCGCGCTTTGTGTTGCAGTGACAGACAGCCTATACCACCCGTTGCCTACTGGTAATATATTTGCGGTAACGCCAGAAGCTGAAAATCCAACAGCTCCTGTATTTAAGTTAAATACCGCGCAGTCTACTCCCGCCGTATTTGAAAAATTTAGCGTTAGATAGCCATACGTCCCAACCTTCGCATATGCGGACAATGTGTAGACCGCTGATGTATAAGTGAAAGGCTGATAGCGTCCGTATGCTGCGTTCGCCAGAGTGGTGGATATCTTCCATGCATCATTTGTTCCGTCTGGAGATGTTCCAGCGCTGCCAGTGGTAACGTCGGAACCCACCGTAGCCCACGGACTGGTCGTAAAGGCGTTAGAGTTCTGGAGAACATTCGTCGCCGCCTTAGACTCAAGCAGGAGACCTGCCGCCGTGGAGTTGGGGTAATCGAAACGCGGGCCGTAGTAAGCGGCGGAAGTCGTGATGACTTGATCGCCGGGACGCGGGGCGGTTTCATAGGTGACATTTGCGAGAACAGCCGAAGTGACACTGCCGGCTACGGTGAGCGTCAGTGTTCCAGCCGTGGCTGTGAACGCGAGATAGACTTGGTTGCTCGCGCCGGTTCCCGATAGGGTCGCGACTTTGGTTCCCGAGAGGACTACCGATCCTGTTCCATAAATCGACAGAACGTAGTTCGAGGGCGTCGTGGTAATGCTTTGCGTGGAAAGCGTCGCGGAGTTTAGAAGTTGGTTATTCGGCGCATAGGTCAGCGTGCCCGTGCTGTCGTAATCCATCGCGTTGCCAGCGCGGGAGAACGTGTAGCAGCCGGCGAACGTGGTGCAGGAGCCGGTGTAGGATTGCGTCAGGAAGTTCGAGACTTGCGCTGCAGTCGGGCCGCTGCCCCCTATCCCTCCCACGCCGGTCAGCAACAGACTGGCGCGCACGGGAGCGCCGCAAAGCGCCCCGATGATCGCCGCGATTATGAGGCGTTTAAACATCGCCGATACCTCAGAATTGCGTGTAGGAGACAGAGCCATACATGCTGACCGCCGCCGAGGTCAGCGCGCACAGCGCGTTGCCTGCGGGAACGACCAGCACTGGGCCTAAGCCGTTGCCCTTGGCGATGCCCTGCTGCGCTGTGAGATTATAGTTGCCAGTGAGCGCTGTGGTTCCAGTTCCGCAATTCGTTCCGGTCCCATACTCAAGTTGAATATTGCCCGTTCCCGCCGCGATTACGTCCCATGCGGTAACGTAGATTTTTGTCGACCCGGAAAGCGCCACAAGCTGCGTTGTCGTCGCCGTTGAGATCGAGATTGCGACTGATTTATCGGCTTGCACCATTCCGACAAGGTTTCCAGATGACACAACGCCTTGCTGCATGGCCTTCAATGGAACGCTAGAGCCTGTAGCGCCATCCGCCGCGTCTTGCGTAAAGAGCGGGTTGCTGCTGGAAATGACCGCGTTGCCTTGCAGCAGATTCGTGTAATAGCCGTTCGTCGCGGACATGGCCGAGCCGGCGATCCACGGCGTGAAAATCCACGGCCCGGTAGACGCTGGGGTTCCCTGCGTGACTGTTCCACCCCCGCCGCTAGACCCGCCACCAACGCCTGTTGCAAGCCCAGAACCGCCAGATAGCACCAGAGCCGACGAACCGCCGATTCCATAGACTGAGAAATAGGTATTTGAGCCAACCGTGAGCGCAAGCCATCCCCCCGCCGCGACAATATCGTTCGTCGCCGTCGCGGTGGCGCTTCCGACGCCTAGCTTAATGGATACCGGATACGCGCCATTGTTATAGAAAACAACGACCGCCCCGGTCGGGAGCGCGGCTCCAACTGATGCGGAACTGCTCGGGGCCGTCGCGGTCACATAACTTGGCGTCGGGGCGAAGCCACCTAGAGTTGCCGAGAACGTCCCGGTCACGGGAATGGGCGTTCCACCTGCGACGCCGACCACTGCTAAATACCCAAGGGAATTGCATTGGACCAATCCATACCAGCCCGAGGTCAGGGTCGGCGGCGATGAATTATATCCGCAGACAATCGAAGAGTCTTTCGGATTAAAAACCTGTTGGGCAAAGATCGAATTAGACCAAAGAAGGATCGAACATAGTATCATCGAGCGAACGATGAACATTTCGGGGCTCCGCTTCAAAAGACCTGTCATGACTCTGCCTCAATTTCAATCATCTTCGACCGCGAAATCGCCAGTTCAAGTTTCGCCGCGAAATCGACGTTGATGTTTTCTTTGGTCGACTTCCGATGATAGCCAACTCGATCGGAGGAAGAATCGGCGATCTTAAGCAGAGTCGAAATCGGAAGGGGCTCTTCTTCATCTTCGAGGGCGTCGTTGATCTGTCGCCAAGCTTTAATCCCGGCCGCGTGGATGTATTCATATGTCGCGTCCCGGGATTTTCGCCATTCATCATGGTCATCGCCTCGGTAGCGTTCGCATAGTTCGACCATCGCCGGGGCGGATCGAAGGATCGACACTCGGGCCTGAGAGTATCCGGTTTCGGCCGCGATCTCGGCGGTGGAAAGACCAGAGACGATGAGTCGAGCCATGATATGATGGGAGTCCCGAAGTTTGGAAATTCGAACCCGGGCCGAAGGCTGGCGCAGGGATTCGATGTCTGTTCGAACCATCGGTCGAACCGCTTTGATATATGGCGAGGCTGGACTGCGTTGAATTTTCATATCCGTCGATCCACTGAGGGTCGAGAATTGCATGGCACGGTTTGGTTATGCTTTGGCTGGAACTCCGCAATCAACCGGACCACTTCGCCAGCAATCTTATCATTCGCCATTCGCCGAATCAAAACCTGATCGAACGTAACCTTCCCAAGCCACTTTGGCCGATCAACGGAACGCTCCGAGGCGATCTTTGTAAGCATCGTCCCCGAGGCCCGACCGACAAAAACCACTTCGCCGGCATTCGCCAGGATGTAAACCCCGCCGCCAAGGATCGCCGAAACGTCCACAAACCCCTCGACCGCCACCGCCATCGGCCCCGATCGCCAATCCCACCACGCATCGGGATTATCCGTCGCCCGCTTGGCCCCCCAGGTTTCAATCCGCCGCCGAAGATTATCCATGATCTCTGTTTGCATCCTTTTTCATCCTAGGGGTTATTATGGCGCCTGATTTCGAGAAAAATCAAGGAAAAAATAAAATATTTTTATTGGGGAAGTTCAAAATTAATTTCGGATTGTGGGGGGGTCTGGCGCCGGCCGAAGCGCCAAATTTTGGGCCCGGGGGATGCCCGAGCCCAAGAGGTTTCGATTAATGGCGGGATGCGATGAGCCATGCAACGGCCAGGCGACGGATGATAGGGATGGTCATGACTTACGGGCGAGCGTAGGATTGGCCGCGATGAAGGCGCGAATGGCGTCGGCTTGGTCTAGGATGCGCTCCCATTGCGAGGCGTAGAGATGGATGCCACGGGTATTGAGGCCGTAGAGAGAGAGGCAACCTTTTTCAGAGACTTTCATCGAAACGCGATTGCGTGGGGCGGATCGGAGCGCGTCGATCATGGCGAGAAGCTCGGCCTTGGATAAGCTGGCGAGGGCTGGCTCGGTCAGATCAGGAAGCACCCGGCGCGAAGCAAGGGTAGCATCCGGGCGCGATGCTAAGGTGATTGTGTTGTTCATGTTCGGCTCCATGTTGTGCATGATTGCACATTGAGGCGGCGCGAACGTCGCCTTATCTGCAATCAGTCTCTTGTGTTGCACCCGCCGCGTAGCATTCCGTCGGCCCAAGAGCGACGCGTGCCGTGCGCGTTTCCATTGTCATACCAATACATAACAACCGCTTGGCCAAACATTAGCGGGTTATTAATTTTGAACTCGCCATCTACACTGCGACTATGATCCATAAAAGTTACAACACCATCATCATGCAAGGTTGCTTTGATAAACTGCCCTTCACTCATGTATTGTCGGCCTGTGTTAAACTCAATAGTTTTCATTTGGTTTTCTCCTTTTCGACGCAACTTGCCTGAGCCGCCAACTTCTCACAATCTTCCCGATCCCACAAGCCCAAATTTTAGGCAATCGGGCCGCCCTGACATTTCGCATCCCTCGCACATCCCCTGAGCAGCCCTTTAGACAAGCCGAGGTCGTCCCCTGTAGCTGACATTGGTAGGTTACCCTCTCCCCGGCATATACCCCTAACTTCCTTTTTAAAATTTTTTTTTTTAAGATATAGGGGGTAGGTGGAGGGGAGAGGGGTTTCCACCAATCTCAGCTACAGAGAGTTAGCTCAGCTCATCTCAAGGGGTTGTCAGGGTGAACGAATAGTGGCGAAATGTCAGAATGAGCGGACAGAATTGGTGGCGAAACCTGTGATTGGTTGGATAGTGGGCGAAACCTGACATAACCTGTGATTGGTGATTGATTTTGTTGAAGATTATGCTTGAAATCGGCGATTGGTTATGGTAGAGTATATGAATCATAAGGAATAAGCCATGAAAACCTGTGGTGAATGTGGTCAAGGGATTGAGACATTAACCCATTGGTGCTCAATCGCCTGTAAAAACAAAGCCTTGGACCGGAAATTCCCGCCGATGATTTGTAAAACCTGTGGGCAAAGATTTGCTAGGTTTGAAATACGTGGCATAGATATGCGAGAGTATTGCTCGGTTAATTGCGGACTGGTGGATAATCCGAGGTTCTTGAATAAGCCTTGGAAGCCTTGTGAAGCAATTGGCGAAGGACTTTCAGGAAAGATCATTGAGGATGATGGACTATAGCGCGGCAGGATCATATAATCTAGGTGCGACAAATTGCCGCATTGACCCTCGGCCCGATCCGGTGCATGATGCAAGGGTCGAAACCACGGAGAAAACCAATGACAAAGATTAAAACCGCTCCAATCCACAAGATAATCTGTCTAGCAGGCGACCGGAATGTAGTCGAGGGACAACTAAATTCCCTCTCAATTGATGGCTGGGAGATCATTCCGGTTTCCATTAATCAATCAGGGGAAACCGTTTCCTTCACTGGCTTGGCGAAGAAGGGATAAGACAATGACCCTATACTCTGCCAGCGCAGCCTTCTACGCTTCCCCAAGCTATCTCACGGCCCGAAATTATGGACTGGTTGCTTGTGAGGCTTATGAAACTAACTCAATCGGCAAGTCCGAACTGGCGATTGTTCTCGGGATAATTGAGGCTTGGTTGAAGGGGGAATAAATATGCCTATCACAACAACCTTAAATCGAATCTATGTTTGTACGTGGCCTGATAAATGGCGAGAGCTTCTCGCAGGGCTCGGAAAAACAGAAGGTGACGATGAGCCATTAGCATATACCAAAATTGTCGAGATCAACGGGATCGATGAGGCTCTTTGGGCGTGTAACGCCGAGCCACAATATGCAAAGGAATGGCGACTATATGCTGTTTGGTGTGCGCGTCAAGTCGAACACTTAATGACGGATCAGCGTTCAAAAGACGCCATTATCATCGCTGAACGCTACGCAAATGGTCAAGCGACGGATGAAGAATTGTCTGTAGCAATGGCTATGGCAAATCCAGCGGCAAAAAAGGCTACCCTTATGGCGGCGCCCACTGCGTATTATGCGGCGTATACTGCATGGTATATGATGCAAGGGATGCCGCATACCACAGCTAATGTTAGTGTAGTGGCGTATACGGCAGCACAGGCTGCGTGGCACGCTTTAGGAGATACTGCATGGAATGATGCAAGGGATGCCCAAAAGGAGCACTTTATCGAAATCTGCAATGCAACCGAGGCGAGGGAATCATGACTTTGACCAGTGGCTCCATGACTACTAAGCCATGCAACGGAGATTCCAAATGAATGAATGGAAATTTGGTGGGCCTCTTACCAGAGCCCAAACCCTTCGAGCCGAAGGCGACCGAATCATGGCTCAAGCGAACGAATTCCGCGAAGCAATGATTCATGCAGAACGCGAGGCGCGGAAGTTAGAAATCCTCGCAATCACCGCTTGGGCCAAGGCGGAAATGTTGGAAGGAGAAACCAAATGAAAGTGCTATTACTATTCAACATGTTCGACTATGGCACGAAGGCGTTTCATCTTGAAGGTGAACAAGCTGAAATAGCCTTGGCATCATCGGGACAGTATATCAATTCTACTAACTTAGCCAATGATGCTTCAATTTACAGGTTAAATGAAAGCATCATTAATGGCGAAGGCGAAACAGAATTTGATTGTGATAAACCTATAGATATATCACAATTTGACCGCCTTGTGCTTTGTGGCTACATTCCCTGATTGCCAGTAGATGCAGAGCCTAACCTCTCTGCATCCACGGACAATCCCGTCCGAACGATGACATAGACCGACGATGGATAGGAGCCTAGCTCCTGTGACCCTAGCAACCGATCGGTAGTTCATCAAAGAGGAAGCGACTTATGGCTATCCTAAACATCCCGGTCACAAAGGCCGGTAATC
>Ga0302319_10023633_pt1 | contig 10974 bp, 9 predicted proteins | sample Bog_T0_2_FD_203319 | JGI IMG/M metagenome (GOLD analysis project Ga0302319, IMG submission 203319) | Peat permafrost microbial communities from Stordalen Mire near Abisko, Sweden - Bog_T0_2 | ecosystem: Environmental > Terrestrial > Soil > Wetlands > Peat | place: Sweden: Abisko, Stordalen Mire...
CGCATCCAGGTACGTCCCGAGCCCGACGTAGTCCGCGGCCGGGCAGGTATCCCTAGCAAGACCGAGAGAGTGTAGGCGCCAATCGTTTTCGGCAGATTGCCTTCGCGCCGCCGCGCGCTACCATCTCCACATGCGCGGCAAAAACTCGGCAGTTTTCGCGGTCCTCCTCCTGTTGGCTTCATTCGCAAGCGGGGAGACCAAAACATATTTCAGCCCTGATGAGGACACCCAGGAGGTCGTGCTGGATTTTGCAGCCAGTTCCCAAAAGAGCATCCTGATCGCCGCCTACAGCTTCACCTGCGCACCCCTCGCGGACATCCTTGTAAAAAAGCACGCCGCAGGTCTTGACGTGCGCCTGGTTCTCGACAAAACCGAGGCGGGCGGGAAGGCCGAGAAAATCCAACTCGCCAAGCTGGCCGCGGCCGGAATCCCCTTCGAGATCGGCACAAGCCAGAAACACCGCGCCATGCACCTCAAAGCCATGGTTGTGGACCGGAAGTCCGTGCTGTCGGGCAGCTATAATTTTACCACTACTGCCCGGTCGGAGAACAACACCTTCGATATCACGACCGACGATCCCGCACGAGCGGCGAGGTTTGTCGCGATCTGGCAGGAGATATGGGACTCAATGGCAGCGAACTGATCGTTTTTCCGTTGTGCGCGGGGGTGACGCGGCCGGCCGCGGCCGGGACTGCGTGAATCGGGCATTGGAGGAAGCGTTGGTTTCAGTAGGATTGAAGAAACGTGATCACCGAAATTATCTCGGGCGGCCAGACCGGTGCCGACAGGGCGGCGCTTGATGTCACCATCCGCCATGGATTTCCGCACTCCGGTTGGGTCCCCAAGGGGAGAAAGGCCGAGGATGGCGTGATCGGCAGTCAGTACAAACTGAAGGAGACGCCGGCGGCAGGCTACCTGCAGCGCACCGAATGGAACGTCAGAGATTCAGAGGGGACGGTAATCCTGACTTTTTCAGCCGAACTTGGCGGCGGCTCCAAAAAAACGGCCGAATTCGCTGAAAAGCTCGGCCGGCCATGGATACATATCGCCCGGTCTCTTGAATCCCTACCCGCTGTCAGGCTCCAGAAATTCGTGGCGGAAAACGGCATCGCCAGGCTCAACGTGGCCGGATCACGGGAGAGCAAAGAACCGGGAATTCACCAGTGGGTTTGCGATGTCATCGAGGATGCGTTCTTTCGGGGAACCAAACATCCCTGCCCGCCTGATGGATCTGGCGAGGGATGACTGCGGCGATGGTATCGGGAGGTTGATCGCTTATGTAATGCGCACCACCAGCAACCCATCCCACTGCGCCAGCGCCTGGTACAGCTTCACCCTGACCGCCAGGACCTCTTGAAAATGTCGGCACAGAGGGTCGATGTCGTCCAGGGCGGCATTCGCATCCAGATACATGCCGGGCTCTACAAGGCCTTGGGCGACGGTCAGGAGTTTTCTCTCCGCATTCCCAATGAGCGTTGACGTGATAGCCAGCAGCTATCGCAAAAGTTGAGCTAGAAAGGACGTTCTCAAGGGATGTCAGCGCATATTTGACGTTGCCGCATAGCTTTTAGCTATGCGGCTGATACAAAGCAGGTATTGGCTAAGCGTGTGATGCTCTAATACTCTGCCGATATACAAGGCGGTCGAGGGATTAGGGCCTGTTTGGGAGATGGGGGTCTTCCAAACAGGCCATTCCTCTATCCACCAATATTCTCATGGCATACGAACGCAGCGCACCGACCCCGGACGGAATCGCCGTTTGGGCAGATCTCTACCGCCGAACCCGGAAAGGCTGCTGCTTGTGAAAGTATTTCTGGTTTTCGTCAATGATGAGAATTTCTACCGGTTGCTGCCAGAAGACATGGGCGGCTCAAAGCCGGGCGACCCGCGGGTCAAGGTGATGGGGTTTCCGCCACTGGGCATCGAGACGCTCGCACCCGTCCTGCGCAAGCACGGCCACCAGGTACGGATGTTCGACACGTGCCACCCAGAGATGAAGGAGCGGGACATCGCGCAGGCGGTACGGGATGCTTTTCGAGCGGAAAGATCGATGCCCGTAACAACTTCGTCGGCAGTGCTACTGAATCCGAAAGAAGTCGTGAGCCGTTCCATGGGTTATCGAGATATAGTGCCGCAGGTAAGCGTGATTCAAAGGTTCTCTTCGAGCGACGTGAACTTTGTTGGAAATCGCGCATTCGGGAGTGCGTGGCGGTCCGAAAGAGGGAGAAACCCGCGGGTGCCCTCAGAATTCGATTGGCTTGGGCTAGGAAGAAAAATCATCCTGTCGCACGGGGCGGCGAAAGACGTTCCCACAGTGGATCCGATTGCTCCCAGAGCCAAAGACTTGAGAAGGGTGCGCTGCCGCTGAGTGGTCAATGATCCTTCGGCCGGATCTCCCGCGTGCCGTCCTTGGGCTCATAAAGGAAAAAAACGCCTCGATCAGGCGCTACACTTTCCGCCCTCCGAATGCGGCGAAACAACTATTCTTGTGCAGCACGTCGATGTCGACAAAACCCGTACGCCGCATCAGATCGAGTTGATAGGTGAGAGAGCGCGGAGAATCTTCCGCCTCGATGTAGGCGAAGACTTGGTCCCGGTACTCCTGTCCGCCACTCCGCACGAGGAAATCGCCATAGCGGTTCCACATCATCCGAGAGGCGGCGCTGCCTTCGTGTTCGACCAGGTCGGTAATCCAGAAGGAGCCGCCTGGCGCGAGCAGCCGGAAGATTTTTTGGAACGCCGTCTCCCAATCCGCATCCGCCCGCAAGTGATGGAGCACGGCGGCGGCCAGGATGATGTCGTAATGCCCCGGAACGAGGTCCACCTGGCGGAAATCCGCCTGAATGGTCCTTATCTCAATGGCGCCCTCGGCACGGAGTCGTTCGGTGGCACGGTCCAGCATCGGTTGGCTCAGGTCGAGAAGATCATATTGAATAACGTCAAAGTTGAGCCCGAGGGAGCGAAACCTGCCCATGAGCTTGAGGGTGTTGTTTCCGGCGCCGCATCCGATGTCGAGTGTCACCCGAGCGTCTGGATTGCAGGCGACAGCCGCCGCCGTAATCAAATCCATTGTCAGCGGGGCATCGATGGTCGCCTTCTGGCCCGTTTCGAGATTGGAAAACCGCTCCACTTCTCGGTCGAAGCGTCTCCGGATATCTTCCACGGTCGATTTTGCTTTCATGCGAACATCCTATGCCTCGCCTGATGATTTGGAAATGTGCTCTTTGGATCGATCCAGCAGGGATGATCAAGACAGCGTCTGGTCAACTTGAAAGCAGCCACCCGCACATTGTGGGCAATAACCTCGCGACGCAGGCTTCATTGGCTTTATACTCGAAGGAGCTTGAGCAACGAATCCTGAGAGCATGGGAAATATGATCGATTTGATCGCCGATGACGGCACACCGTCAGCGCCTCCTGTTCACTCACATTCAAGTTTCCCCAACAGCATTTTTATGAGTGAGATTGCCCCATTCGAGCCGCGGCGCTTCAAGACCACTGTCGAATACTACGTGCGAGGACGGCTAGCGTACCCGCAGGAATTGATCGAGCACGTCGTCGGATTGACCGCACTGAAGCGCGAAGACGCGGTGCTGGATCTGGGTTGCGGACCCGGGTTCCTGGCCGCGGCGTTTGCGCCTGCCGCGGAAAGGGTGGTGGGGATCGACCCGGAGCCGGCCATGCTCGCCGCAGCGAAGAGGTACGCGCGGGACAATGGCGTAAATGTGCAGTTTCGGCTGGGGAGCAGTTACGACCTGTCCGGCCTGTGCGATCGCTTTTTCCTGGTGACGATGGGGCGATCCTTCCAATGGACGGACCGAGCCGCGACGTTGCAAGCGCTGGACCGGATCATCGAGACCAGGGGCGCCGTGGCCCTGTTTGGAGACAAGCACCTAAAGATCCCGGAGAACCGATGGCATCAGGAGTTTGAAGCCGTGCTCGATGAATACGGTCGCGCGGATGCGACACATTTCCGCAACGCGGTTCGTGACGGCTCGCCGCATGAGTCATTCTTGCTGCAATCAAACTTCAACCGGTTGAAGCGCATCTCGGTGATTCGGAAACTGCAGACGCCGGTAGAGCGATTGATCGACCGTGCGCTGTCGCGGTCCAACACATCGCCCGAGAGGCTGGGGATCAACCTCAACGCAGCGATGAAAAAGCTGCGTGAGGCATTGGAGCATCACGCCGCCGGCGGTATGATTCCGGAGATCGTCGAATTCCAGGCGCTACTGGCGTTCCGAGCTTAGCAACCTGCAGAGAACACTCCGCACGTGCCAACGCTCTAACCGCGTCCCCATCGGGAGTGGGCGGCCCGGGCCGCCTGGCATAAGGCGCACGAACAGGATCGCAGTGCGCGGTTCACTCCAGGGATATGCGGCGGACCAGCAGTACAACGATTCCGCTCAATCGTTTGGTGCTTTCCACTGGCGCATCCAAATGTTCTCATTCACGTGCGAAATGGCCAAAATTGCCATCCCAATGCTGCCACCGTGTCGTCCATTCACGCTTCTTCTCGAAGAGCCTCCGCAAGGACATTCATCATAGTCTCGGCCGAATATGGCTTTCGAACGAAATGCTTGATGCCTGAACCAGCGGCATCGCCGACCCCGGAAGCCATGCCACTGGAACCGATCACTTTTACGCGGGGATTCAAAGTTCGCAGGGCGACGATAGTGGAGGGTCCATTCATTACGGGCATGGCCATGTCGGTAATAACGATGGCTATCACCTCGCGGTATTGCGCGTATAGGGCAACCGCCTCCGCTCCGTTGGCGGCCGGCATCACGCGATAGCCAAACTTCTCCAATGCGGCTTGCGCCATGATTCGCAAGCGCTCTTCATCATCCACGAGCAATACCAGTTCTCCGTTGCCCCGGGGCAACGGGGGGTTCGTGGCAGCGGCGCTTCCAACCGCTTTCGATGCCGTATTGGCAGGGAGGTAAACTTTGAAAATCGTTCCCTTCCCCATTTCGCTGTAGAGGTTAATGAAGCCGCCATGGCTTTTGACGATGCCCATGGTGGTGGATAAACCCAAGCCGGTCCCCTTGCCGATTTCCTTGGTTGTGAAGAAGGGCTCGAAAATTCTTTCACTGATCTCAGGCGGGATGCCGGTTCCGGTGTCTTGGACCTTGACCATGACATAGGAACCAGGCTTCGAATCGGGGTTCATGCCCGCGTAAAGATCATCCACGACAGCGTTTTCCATGGTGAGTGTAAGGGTGCCACCGCGAGGCATGGCATCCCGGGCATTGACGCAGAGGTTGATGAAAACCTGATGCAATTGGGTAGGGTCTCCGATCACCGTCCAAATACCGCGGCTCCAATCAGAAACTAATTCTATATTCTTGGGAAAGGTGTCGCAAATAATGCTTTGAATATCATTCAAAAGATGGACTGGATTAACAACGACTCTCGCTCCCTCCACGCCACGCGCAAAAGTAAGCACCTGTTTGACCAGAGCCGCGCAGTGATCCACGCTGGCAGTGACCAACGCCAGCACTTTAAGGCCGGCAGCATCGGTAACTTGAGTTTTCAGGACTTCCACAGCCATAAGAATAGGCGCGAGGCCATTGTTCAAATCGTGAGCAATACCCCCGGCAAGGGTGCCGATGCTCTCCATGCGCTGCGACCGAAGCAACTGGGCTTCGAGCGCCTTTCGCGCAGTGATGTCCTGCTTAACGGCGATGAAATGGGTGATCTCGCCCCGACCTTCCCTCATTGGAGTGATGGTCATTTCCTCGTTATAGAGAGCGCCATCCTTCCGGCGATTGATGATTTCGTCATGCCAGACTTTGCCGGCGGTAACTGTTTCCCAGATGTTCTTGTAGAAAGCCTCGTCATGTTTTCCGGACTTCAGCACATTGGGAGTGGCGCCGATTGCTTCCGCAACGCTGTAACCGGTCAAAGTGACGAAGGCGGTATTAACCCACTCAATCACGCCCTTGGGGTTGGTAATGACGATGGCATTTGCCGCCGCTTCAAGGGCGCTGCTTTGCAAACGCAGACGGGCTTCATCTTTCTCGCGATTCGCTTTATGGTGAATGGCGGTGAGGGCCAGGGAAATCTCCTCGCAAACATGAATCAGCAGGTTTGTTTCGTTTTCATCAAAGAAATTAGGATGCGGCGCATAGGCTTGAAATGATCCCCACACTTTCCCCGCAACATGGAGAGGGAATGCGGCGACATAACGCAACCCGAACTGCCGTGCGCGGTCGTGCCATTGAGCCATGCAGGCATCCTGAAACATGTCCTCAATAACGACGACCCGGTTTTCGCGAATGGCCGTGCCTGTCGCTCCGCGTCCTGCCGGCTCGTCGCGCGTTGATGTAACCATGCCGTCGAGGTACGCGGTCAAGCCAGCATTGGACACCGTCCGAACGGATCCGTCCGGCGAAGCGCTGCCAATCCATGCGAGTTTAAAAAGCCCTTCTTCCACCGCGATTCGACAACATTCATCCAGAAGCTTTTCTTGTTCGGGGATGTGGATTATCGCGCTGTTTACACCTCCAAGGATCGCCTTCAGGCGGTTGAATTGAGCGACCTGCCTTTCCGTCTGTTTCCGTTCGGTAATGTCGCGCACCACAGCCAGGATATAACTTCGATTCAAAATGACGTACGCAAGATTGATCTCAACAGGTACAGTCGTACCATCCTTCCGGAGATGCGAGCTTTCCAGGCATCTGAAGCCCGTCAATCGCACTTTTTCCAAAGTCTCCTTCCATGCCTCCTTGGTGACCATGTTGGCGGAGATATCGAACACCCTCATGGAAAGCAATTCCTCTCGGCTGTAGCCAAGCCGCTTGCAAGTTGTTTCATTGGTATCAAGGAAGCGGCCCGTTTCCGGATCAATCACCTCAATCCCATCGCTCGACCGGTCTATCAACGCCCTGAATAGGTTACGAGATTCCTCCGCGACTTTTCGTTCAGTGATGTCCCTCGCTATTCCAAGAACCAAAGGCTGCTTCTCTATGGTGATCGAAAAGGCATGTATCTCCACCGCTGCCTGGCGGCCATCCTTCCTGTTCAGATAATATTCCTCGGGTCCTGTAGCCTCTCCGCGCGCAAGGCGTTCCAGGCCGGCCGCTGCCTTCGTTTGCTGGGATTGCGGAAGCAGGCTCAGGCTAAAATAGCTCCGTCCAATCAGATACTGCCTGGCATAGCCGGTGATTTCCTCGGCTGCCTTGTTGCAATCGACAAAGCATCCCTGCATGTCGGTGAGATAAATGGCATCGGGAGCCAACTCAAAAAGCGTCCGGAATCGTTCATCGCTTTGTTTCCGCGCCTCCGCGGCTAATTTGCGCTCAGTAATGTTCTGGTGGGCGAGAACCACGCGGGTAGAGCCGGGATCTGGAAAGCGGGTCACGCGGCAAATAAACCAGCGCTCCGTATCCGGCGCATGGCACGAGTATTCGATCTCGAAAGCGCTCTTCGCGCCACTGATGACAGCGCGAATTCCAGCGGCAGCCTCCGCCGCTTTTTCGGAATCATTCCCGCTGGCCGCATCGCACACGGAGAGGTAATTGATGCCTTCATTGACCTTGGTAGATACAGGCGGGTTAGCGAGCGCAAAGTCGCGCCAGGCTTGGTTGACCGCAACGATGTTACCGTCTTCATCCAGCACGGCAATGTGTGCTGTGAGCGAGTCCAGCGTCGCTTGCGCGAAGCGTTCGGATTCCCCCAGCGCCTGCCTGGCCCGCTGGCTTTCGCGCCGCACTTCGGCGTCTCGCAACTCGCGTTCGATGGCCGGCACGAGGCGCAAGAGATTGCCTTTCATTACATAGTCGTGCGCTCCGGCCTTCATCGCCTCCACGACCACGTCTTCACCCATAGTGCCCGACACGAAGATGAACGGAACGTCGCACCCGCCCTCCCGGACGATGGCCAGCGCGTCGGTTCCAGCGAAACCGGGCATGCGATAGTCACAGAGGATTACGTCCCATGTCTGATTATCCAAAGCAGTCTTGAATGCCGCAGTATCGTCCACCCGTTCCCAAGATACCTCGTAACCGGCGTGTTGGACGTGGCGCACGATCAACCCGGCGTCACTCGCGGAATCTTCTACGATCAAGACGTGGAGCGGCTTCGCCTTCATACTACTTCCCTGTGGGGGGCGCTTCGTTCAGCGCCAGCCAGTAAACGCCCAACTGGGCAACAGCCGCCGTAAAATCCGCGAATTTCACCGGCTTTCGGATATAGCTATTGGCGCCCAGGCTATAGCTTTCCACCATATCCTGTTCTTCCTTTGACGTGGTCACGATTACCACTGGCAGCAGCCGCGTCCGCTTGTCTGCCCGTATGCGCTTGAGCACCTCCAGGCCGTCTATCCGAGGCAGTTTCAGGTCCAGCAGCACCACCGCCGGCATTTCGTTGCCGGCATCGTTCAATAAATAGTCCAGCGCGGCCTGGCCGTCCTCCGCCACGATAACGGGGTTGGCGATATTGCTTTTTGCGAACGCCCGCTGCGTCAGCTTGATGTCGCTGGGGTTGTCTTCCACCAGCAGGATTGGTCGATTAGTCATAATTAGTGAGTTGGCAGGGTGAAATAGAAAGTGGCGCCTTTGGCGGGTTCGGCCACCACCCAGATCCGGCCACCGTGCCGGTGGATGATCCGTTGCGCCGAGGCAAGGCCGACACCTGTGCCCGGAAATTCACTCTGCCGGTGCAACCGCTGGAAGGGAGCAAATAGCTTTGCCGTATGCGCCATGTCGAAGCCGGCGCCATTGTCGCGGATAAAGAAGACTGGAGAGGAGGTTGTCGGGGGATTGGAAGTTTGAGTTGAAATTAACCCGGATGCGTTCCCCTTTTCAATTACTCCAAACTCGATTCGCGCTTCCGCACATTTGCCGGTAAACTTCCAGGCGTTTTCGAGTAGGTTCTGCATCACCACCTGCAAGAGTTGTGGGTCGCCCATGGTGTGCAGGCCGGAAGATATGACCGTCTCGACCTGTCTCTGCCGCTCTTGTTGGCGAAGGGCGGCAAGGATGCCGTGAGCCATCGCGCTCAAATCCACCTGCTCCCGGCGCATTTCGGCCCGGGTCAGTCGCGACAACTGAAGCAACTCGTCAATCAATTGGCCCATTCGCTGCGCCTCGCCGCATACCTGTGCCAGATACTCCCGGCCCTGATCGTCGAGTTTGTCTCCGTAATCCTCTACGAGGGCGCTGCTCCAGCCATCAATGCCTCGCAGTGGCGCGCGCAAGTCATGGCTGACCGAGTAGGCAAAACTCTCCAATTCCTTATTGGCCGCTTCTAATTCGGTCGTGCGCTCCTTCACCCGTTGTTCCAGCTTGGCGTTGAGCGAATAAATTTTCTCTTCGGCCAGCTTACGCTCTGTGATGTCCCGCACAATCTTCGACGCTCCTATCTGCCGGCCTGCGGTATCCTTGATCGACGAGATCGTGAGGGATACATCAAGGGGTTTGCCGTCCTTGCATAACCGGACGGTTTCATAATGCAGGACATTTTCGCCGCTTCGTATTCTGGCAAGTATGTCCTCCTCCTCGGCCTGGCGATCGGGCGGGACCAGACGCGAAACCGGCTGTCCCACCATCTCGCTGGCGGAATAGCCAAAGATTTTTTCCGCAGCGGCATTCCAACTCGTGATGATGCCCTGCAGATTCTTGCCGATGATCGCATCATCCGAGGATTGCACGATGGCGGCCAGATGCGCCTGCTCCGCCTCCGCCCGCGTACGCGCGCTGATGTCGCGAATGTTACATTGAATCACCTCTTGATGATTTACCAAATAGACATTGCTGACAAACTCCACAGCGATCCGCCGGCCATCGGCGGTTTCCAGTGGCAGGTTTTCGTACCGAACGTATTTCTGCGCCTGCAGTTCCGCGAACTTGGCCTCGTTGGCGGCAATATCCTTGAAAAAACCCAATTCCCAGACCTTCCTGCCGAGGAAGACCTCGTGCGAAAGGCCCAATAACTCAGTGAGAAAGGGATTTACATCCACTACCATCCCGGTCTCGGCGTCGAGGATAAGAATGCCGTCCTTGGCGGTCTCAAAGAGCCGACGATAGCGGGTTTCCGAAGCGGTTAACGCCTCTTCTGCCCGTATGTGCATGGTGATGTCAAAGAATGTAATTACGATCTGGCGAAGTTGACCGTTCGCATTCCGGTTTAACCGGGTATCGCATTTAAACCAAACCGAGCCCTCAGGCTCGGGTCGGCGGATGCCAAGGATTGAACCCGACGTTGCATCTTCGGGAGTTACAAGCGCTCGATTCACAGGATATTCATCCGGCGGCAGTCGAGTCCCGTCTTCCCGAATAAAGGACCAGGCGGAATCAGTTGCCGTTTTGCCCTGCATTTGATCCGTGGTCAGGCCGAGAAGCCGCGACGCCATTGGATTGGAGTAGAGAATGGCGGTATCCGGGCCGTGCACCACTACGCCAATTTGCAGATTTTGAAAAAGGTCCCAGAATTTTTCTTCACTTTCCTGTAATATCGATGCCTCCTTCCTTGGTGCGGCTAACCCGCCTTCTGACCGCGCGAAATCCTGGAGGTCCTCGTTCATATTTTTTGCGGAGTATCCGAAGGAATCCTGCCCCCTCCACCGGATAATCTGGAACTACCGGGAGCATACGTGGTGCCCGGCTGATCTTGCCAATACCTCCTCTGTGTCTACCCCATAGCCGAAAGCTATGAGTAAGGCGGCCACCTCCTCAAGTGCTTGCAAAAAAGGCATGTATCCGCGCAATATTTGAAATAGCTTTTTGCTATGGCCCGCGCGATGCTCCCGCGAATGGAGCTTCGTCACCTGCGGTATTTCGTCGCCGTCGCCGTAGATTTAAGCTTTACGGAAGCCGCCGAAAAACTGCGGCTCGCGCAACCATCGCTCACGCGGCAGGTGCGCAATCTGGAGGACGAGATTGGGGTGAAATTGCTCGACCGCTCAAACAACCGCGTCGCGCTCACCGACGCAGGCAGGCTGTTTCTTTTCGACTCGAAGAAGCTGCTCGC
>Ga0302319_10023634_pt1 | contig 10974 bp, 10 predicted proteins | sample Bog_T0_2_FD_203319 | JGI IMG/M metagenome (GOLD analysis project Ga0302319, IMG submission 203319) | Peat permafrost microbial communities from Stordalen Mire near Abisko, Sweden - Bog_T0_2 | ecosystem: Environmental > Terrestrial > Soil > Wetlands > Peat | place: Sweden: Abisko, Stordalen Mire...
GATCCCCGTCTCCCACACCGTCGTCGACACCGGGTATTTCGCCACCCTCGGCATCCGCGTTCTCGCCGGACGCGTTTTCGATTCGCGCGATCGCGAAGGCAGTCCTGCCGTTGTGGTGATCAATCGCCGCATGGCCGATATGCACTGGCCAAACGAAGACCCCGTCGGCAAACAAATCAAAACGGACGACCCGCCACGCCTCCTCACCGTCGCCGGCATCGTCGCCAACGGCCGCTACGAAGATCTCGATGAACAGCCTCAGCCCTTCATGTATTACGCGCTTGGCCAGAACGATCAGGAGGAGATCGACATTATCGCCCGCACCCACGGCGATCCGATTCTCTGGTCCGATTCAATCTCGAAAGTGCTGCGCGGCGTGGGTGTTCCTTTCTTCTGGACTCCGGTCACTCTCGACAACTGGATGAACCTGACCCTCTTCCAGGAACGCGCCGTCGCCGGGGCTGTAGCCGGACTCAGCGCCCTGGGACTTCTTCTTGCGGTAATCGGCCTCTTCGGAGCCATCTCTTACTCAGTCAGCGAGCGAAAGAAAGAACTGGGAATCCGGGTAGCCCTGGGCGCCCGCCCGCCGCAGTTGCTCACCATGGTGCTGCGTCAAACCGCCAGAGTCGCGGGAGCGGGAATCGTCTTAGGGATTCTGTCAGGAGTCGGAGTAACCGCGGCTGTCCGTTCCGAACTATACGAGATCGGAACGATCGAGTGGACCGTTCTGTTAGTCGTAGGAGCGGGGATGCTTCTGATCTCTCTTCTGGTAGCGTGGCTCTCCGCCCGGCCCTGGCTGAGAATCAGCCCCATGGAAGCCGTAAGACACACGTAACACCGGCGATCTTGTCGCCGGTTCTTTCTCTCGCCTCTTGCTTCTATATTTCTATTATGATAGAAATATAGTATCAATGGCCGCCCCACCCACCGAAGACGAAATCACCCGCTACGCCGACATGTTCTCCGCCATGGGAGCCGGGCCAAGACTCCGCATCATGCGAGTCCTCCTCTCCGCCCATCCCGAAGGCATGGTCGTAGGCGACATTGGCAGCGAACTCAACATCGCCGCCTCCACGCTCTCGCACCACCTCGAAAAACTCAAAAACGAAGATCTGGTGAAAGTCCGCCGGGAAGGAACCTGGCTCTGGTACTCCGCCAACGCCGAAGCCCTTCAGGAACTGCTGGGCTTCCTTTACGCCGAATGCTGCACCCGCAACAAAGCCGTACCCGTCACATCGATCACTAAAGGACAACTATGCAAATAAAAGAAGAAGTAAAAGCAAAGTACGGCCAAGCCGCGCTTCGAGTAAACAGTGGAGGAAGTTCCTGCTGCGGGGCTTCCGCGGCGACGGGCTGCGACCCCATCACCTCCAACCTCTACAACGATTCCCAAACTGAATCCCTCCCCGAAGAAGCCGTCCGCGCCTCACTCGGCTGCGGCAATCCCACCGCGCTCACGCAGTTGAACCCCGGCGAAACCGTTCTCGATCTCGGCTCCGGCGGAGGCATCGACGTCCTCCTTTCCGCCCGCCGCGTCGGCCCCACCGGGAAAGCCTACGGCCTGGACATGACCGACGAAATGCTGGCCCTCGCCCGCGAAAACCAGCGCAAAGCCGGCGTCGAGAACGTCGAATTCCTCAAAGGCGAAATCGAAAACATTCCCCTGCCCGATAATTCCGTCGATGTCGTCATCAGCAACTGCGTCATCAACCTTTCGGCCGACAAGGACCGAGTGCTGCGCGAAACCTTCCGCGTCCTGAAACCAGGCGGCCGCTTCGCGGTCTCGGACGTGGTGACGCGCGGAGAAGTCCCCGCCAAGGTCCGCGAGAACATGCTCCTGTGGGTCGGATGCATCGCCGGAGCCCTGCAGGAAAGCGAATACGCCGCCAAACTCGGCGCCGCCGGCTTCACCGCCATCGACATCGAGCCGACCCGCGTCTACAACATCGAAGATGCCCGCACTTTCCTGAGCGGGCAGGGAATCGATGTCGACGCCATCGCCCCTCAGGTGCAGGACAAATTCATGAGCGCCTTCATCCGCGCCACGAAGCCCGCCGCCTGCTGCGCTCCCGGCTGTTGCGCGTGACCAGAGCGCGGCGATCTCCGCAGCGAATTTCAATCCGGCTGTTACCCTCGCGGAAGCTTCGCAGGGCGGGCTGCCATGGAGCGAGGTGCCCGGCTACATCGCGCCGCAGATCACCGGAGCTTTTCGAGGAGTGGCCGCCGCGCATGTAATGTTTGGAGCGCCGCTGTTCAGCGCCTCGCACCACATGAGTCGCCCCGTCGACGTTCCCGGGTTCATCGCAGCCCAACTGGCTGGAGCGGCGGCCGCAACAATTCTCTTTCGTTGGCTAAGACATGAAGCATAAGAAACGAGTTCTCATCCTCTGCACCGGAAATTCCGCCCGCAGCCAGATGGCCGAGGGACTGCTCCGCCACGACACGGGTTTCGAGGTCGAAAGCGCCGGCACAAAACCGAGTCTCGTCAGACCCGAAGCTATCGCAGTAATGCGCGAACTGGGCATCGATATCTCGGGCCACCGATCAAAATCTGTCGAAGAATTCGCGGGCCAGGATTTCGATACCGTCCTCACCGTCTGCGATAACTCCCGCGAATCCTGCCCCGTATTCTTCGGAAAAGCGCAAAAGCTGCACCACAGCTTCGAAGACCCGGCGGCGGTTTTAAGCTCCGAAGATGCAGGGTCCGAAGAAGAACGCCTTGCTGCCTTCCGCCGCGTCAGAGATCAACTGCGCGAGTATCTGATGAAGCTTTTCCTGAACCTGGTGATATAAATGTCAGTCGGAGGAAACGATGCGAGGGATAGCCGAGATGGTGATCATCTGCGCGGCGGCGGGGCCGCTCTTAGCCCAACAGCCTTCAGGCGCCGCCACAGCGGGCACGAAGAAGGTAAATCCAAAGGATGGGCTCACCTACGTCTGGATTCCGCCAGGTAAGTTTCAGATGGGCTGTTCTCCGGGCGATACCGAGTGCGGCGCCGATGAGAAGCCCGTCCATGAGGTCACCCTTACCAAAGGCTTTTGGCTGGGACAGACGGCTGTCACGCAACAGGCCTATGAGAAGGTGATCGGAAAGAACCCGGCCAACCATAAAGGCGCTGATTTTCCCGTTGAAGAAGTGAACTGGGAAGAAGCCCACGCCTACTGCGTCGCGATCGGAGGCCGGCTACCCACCGAAGCTGAGTATGAATATGCCGCGCGGGCCGGCTCGACCAGCGCGCGCTACGGCAACCTGAACGAGATCGGCTGGTCCAAAGACAACAGCGGAGGCGCCTCGCACGAAGTGGGGCGGAAACTGCCCAATGCTTTCGGGCTCTACGACATGGTGGGGAATACGTGGCAGTGGGTCGCGGACTGGTATGGCAAGTACACCGCCGAACCGCAGATCGATCCCAAAGGTCCGGCGACCGGCGATCTCAAGGAACCGAAAGGCGGTTCGTGGGGGACCGTTGCCACGTCGCTGCGGGCGTCGCACCGTGACACGGTCGAGCCCGACCATCGCGGCAATAAGCTGGGCATGCGCTGCGTCTGGAACTGAGCCTGTCAGTACATTATTCGCCGCGAATCAAGATCGCCACCACCGCACAGGCCCCCGAAATCACGAAACACAATCGCGGAGAGATCCGCCCGAGCTCGGGTGTCTGCATCGAGCCTGTGAACAGTACAGCGGCAATAAGGGCTCCTGCGCAGCTGCCGAGAATTGCCGCCCGGTAGGGCCCTCCCCCCACCCATAGTGCGACCGGAAACATTCCCACCGCGGCGGCGATCGCATTCACCACCACCAGCACCGCGCCCACGAATGCGAAAATTTCGAGGAAGGGTTCCGTTCCATGCATGCCCTGCGTGCCAATCAGGCCTACGAAAGACAGGGGGATGCTTAACATGACAGATAAGGCAAAACCAGCCACGACTGCCAGGACCTTTCGCACGCCACCCATTCTAAGAGCCCCGCTGCAGAATCCCAACGCCTGCTCGCTACATTTGCAGGACGTGTCCCCCGGCGATCTTACCCAACAGTCGGTACGCGCCCTGGAATGTTGCCAGATGCTCACGCATCGCCTCGCGAGCTTGCTCGGGGTTCCGCTGCCTGATGCTCTCGAAAATCCTCGTATGCTGCTCAAGCGCGTTCTCCCTCATTCCCGGCAACTCCTGCGACTTCGTAATCCACTCGATCAGCACTCCGCGGATGTCCGTCATCAAATGCCGCAGTACTTTGTTCCTTGCACACCGCGCTACGCCAAGGTGAAACTCCAGGTCGAGTTCGATAAACGCGCGGCCTTCGCCCGCCAGACTCCGCTCGGACTGCGCCAGCAAATCGCGCAGGGAATCCAGATCCTCCTCCTCCGCACGTTCCGCGGCCATAGCCGCCAATTCGGTTTCGAGCACCAGGCGCGCCTCCCAAACTTCCGCCAGATCCCGCTCCGTCTTCAGTAGTCCGCGTGCCAGAATGCGGTCCAGCAGCCCGGTGGTCGATTCGGCCACATAGGTCCCGTCCCCCGGACGCATCCGCACCATCCCGATAAATGCCAGCGACTTCAGCGCCTCGCGCAGGGTCGACCGCCCGATATGCAGCTGGCTGCAGAGTTCGCTCTCCGCCGGAAGCTTGCGCCCTGGGCTCCAGCGCCCTTCGCTGATCATTTCGGCAAGCTGCAGTGCTACCTGCTCGCCCATGGTGACCCGCGATACCGGTTTCAATTGGCCCATTTATGATCAATTTTCAAATATAGTCCATCAACAGATCAGGTTGTCTGATGTTTGTGGGAGTTACACAATGAAAAAAGCCGCGACGCTTCTTCTTGCTCTTCTTCTTTTCGCGCCCGCCGCGTGGACCCAGGTTCAGGCCGGCCGCATCGTCGGAACCGTTACCGATCCTCACAAGGCCGTCGTCCCGAATGCGACGGTCACCATCACCAATATCGGGACAAATCAGTCGCACACTCTCGCCACCAACGGCGTAGGCGATTTCGTACTCACTCCGGCGGACCCTGGCATCTACACCGTCACCGTGGCCGCTTCGGGCTTCGATAAAGCCGTAGCCAACAACGTGGAAGTCGTGGTGGGCCAGACGGCTCGCGTCGACGTGACTCTCAAGATCGGCGAAACATCCACCACGGTCGAAGTCACCTCCACCGCTCCGCTGCTGAATACCGAGTCCGGCACGCTGGGCCAGGAAATCACCAACCGTGAAATTGTCGACCTGCCTCTCAACGGCCGCAGCTTCTTCCAATTGGCCTCCCTCGCACCCGGCGCCACCTCGCTGCCGCCCTCCGGCAACACCATTCCCATCCGCGCCAATAACGAAAACGGCACTGGCGTAAGCGGCGTGAAAGGAACCATGACGTCGTTCTATCTGGATGGCGTCGACGTCACCGACCACCATCAGGGCGGCACGCTCATTCAAACCTCGATCGACGCGCTTCAGGAATTTCAGGTTCAGCAAAGCGAGTACACCGCCGAATTCGGCAACGCGGGCGGCGTGATCAATGCCACCACCAAGTCCGGCAGCAACGAGTACCACGGAGGAGTTTTCGAATTCCTGCGCAACGACAAACTCGACTCACGCAACTTCTTCTCCCTTACCCGCGCCATCCTGAAGCGAAATCAGTTCGGCGGCGACGTCGGTGGGCCGCTCTCATTGCCGAAGTTCTACAACGGCAAGAACCGCACGTTTTTCTTCGCCGATTACGAAGGACTCCGCCAGGAAGCCGGCCAGGTCTTCAACAGCATCGGCCCCACCGTCGCTATGAAGAACGGAGACTTCAGCGCTCCAGGTCTCAACAAAATCTACGACCCCACCACGAAGACTCCGTTCACGGGGAATGTGATCCCCCCCAGCCGCATTTCGTCGCAGGCGCAGTTCTTCAATCAGTACATCCCGAATCCGAATTCCGCCACCCACGCCATCTTTGGCCCGTCCCAGACCCTCAATCAGGACCAGTTCACGGTCCGCGTAGATCAAACCATTTCCTCCACCGAGCGCGCCTTCGTACGCTGGAGCGGGATTCAGTACCACGAACTCAACCCCAACACATCTCCCGCCCTCGGTTCCACCCCCATGGACAGCCACGGGCAAAACGTCGCCGTGGGCCTGATCAGCAACCTGCGCCCCAACCTGATCAATGAAGCCCGCTTCAGTTACATGCCGAATTCCCTCAACCTCCAGGCGTTTCTGCAGGGCACCGACTTTTACGCCAAAGCCGGTATCACCGGCTTCGAAGATACCGGCCACCGTCCCGGCGATGTTGGCTCCTTCCCCGATTTCGCCTGGAGCGGCTATGCTTCCCTCGCCGGTTCCACCTTCGATCAGCGGCCTAAGACTCAGAACCTCAAGCTCTGGCAGGGTTCCGACAGTCTTACCTGGGTCAAGGGCCGTCACATCCTGAAGTTCGGCGTTCAGATGCGTCATTGGCTTCCCCTGTTTACCGACAGCGGCACTTACGAAGGCAGCTGGACCTTCAACGGCAGCATGACTCAAAACCCGGTTAGTGCCGCGGGTACCGGCGATGCCTTTGCTGACTATATGCTCGGCATCCCCTACTCAGTCGCCCGCACCTACCCCGCCAACACCTTCGGCGGCTACGGAACTTTCTGGCACTTCTACGCGCAGGACGATTTCAAAGTCAACGACCGCCTGACTCTGAATCTCGGCATGCGCTACGAATACTCGCCCTGGCTGGCCGGCTACGAAGGTCAGGTAGGAACGTTTCTCCCCGGCAATGCCAAACCCATCGCCGTCGGCGCCATTAATCTCAACGCGCAATATGCCGCCCCTGTCGCCAACAACATCTTTGGCAGCCTGACCCAGAGCTGTCCTCAGGCGGGCCTGCCTGTCAGCTGTACTTTCAACGACGACAGGCAGTGGGCGCCGCGCTTAGGGATCGCCTGGCGTCCTTTCGGCGACCGGACGGTCGTCCGCGCCGGCTATGGCATCTTCTATGAGCCGGAGAGCAGCACCAACCGGGTGAATCACAACATGGTCCCCTATCAGTTGAGCGAAACGGTCCTCAACACCGGCGGCGTTCGCACCATGGCAAACTATTTCCTGGGGAATGCGCTCGGCAGCGCCGGCACCAATCCGTCTCTCGCCGGCGGATACCCGCACATGAACCAGGGTTACGATCAGCACTGGAACTTCGGCATTCAGCGTGAACTGGGCCGCCATAACGCGCTTTCGCTCGACTACGTTGCCAACAAGGGCACGAACCTCTACGTTGGCGACCCGATTAACGACCCCGCTCCCGCCGCCGGAGCCGTCCAGGCCCGCAGGCCCTACCCCTTATTCGGCGGCATTACTTATAACGCGCAGGACGCCTCGGCCATCTACAACTCGCTCCAGGCCAAGTTCGAAAAGCGCGCTGTGGGCGGTCTCTGGTACCTGGCCTCTTACACATGGTCGAAAAGCATCACCACCCAGGCGACGCCTGCAGCCGGTGGCGACTTTGCCTACCAGCGGGCTATCTCGTCTTTCAATATTCCTCAGAATCTCACTGTAAGCGCAGGCTATGAATTGCCCTTCGGCAAAGGCAAGGCATTCCTCTCGCATCCCAACGGCGTCGTCAACGCGCTTCTCGGCGGCTGGCAGACTCAGGGCATTCTGGTCCTGCACAGCGGCTTGCCTTTTACGCCGACCATTTCGCGCGACGTCGCCAATACCGGTGTCGGCGGACAACTGCCGAACCGAACCGGCTCGGGCACTCTGCCCACTCCCACCATCGCCGCATGGTTCGACAAGACTGCCTTCGCTCTGCCCGCTACTTATACCTATGGCAACTCGGGTTCCTACATCCTGAGGGGAGATAAGTTCAAAAACCTCGACTTTTCGCTCTTCAAGCAGTTCTCGCTCACCGAGCGCGCCCACCTTCAGTTCCGCGCCGAGGCCTTCAACCTTACCAACAGTCCGACATTCAATCCTCCGGGAACCACCATCGACACAGCCTCCGGCGGCGTCGTTACCAGCACTCTGAGCTCGCCGCGCAACATCCAGTTCGGACTGAAACTCAACTTCTGACCTATGCGACTCACAGCCCTTCTCTTACTCTTAGCGGCTTCCGGCACAGCCCAGAACGTCGCGATCCGCGTGGATGCAGCCCAGTCTATGGGACCCTTTAAGCCGATCTATAGCTATTTCGGTTACGATGAGCCTAACTATACCTACACAGCGCTCGGTAAGAAGCTGGTGGGGGAACTCGCGGCGGCCGGCGGTCAGACCACCTACATACGAACCCATTTCATGCTGGCTACCGGAGACGGCACTCCAGGCTTCAAGTTCGGCTCGACCAACGCCTATACAGAGGACGCCGCGGGTAGGCCTGTTTACGACTGGACGATCACCGACCGCATCTTCGATACCTATCTGCAGGCGGGCGCCAAACCCTTTGTGGAAATCGGATTCATGCCGAAAGCTCTTTCCGTCAGGCCCGATCCTTACACGCCCACCTGGACGCCGGGCGGTAAGAACGATCAATACAGCATCGGCTGGTCTTATCCCCCGAACGACTACCGCAAATGGGGCAATCTGGTCGAAGAGTGGGTTCGCCATGCCATGAATAAATATGGCCGCGCCGAAGTGGCCACATGGTATTGGGAGGTCTGGAACGAGCCCGATATCGCTTACTGGCACGGCACGCCCGAGGATTACAACAAACTCTACGACTACGCCGCCGCGGGTCTTAAGAAGGTCATGCCCGAAGCGAAGATCGGAGGTCCCGCCACCACGGGGCCCTCCGTCGAAAAAGCCGCCGCCTTTCTCCGCCAGTTCCTCCAGCACTGCGCTACTGGAAAGAACTACGTCACCGGCCAGACCGGCGCCCCGCTCGACTTCATCACATACCACGCCAAAGGGCGTCCGCAGGTGGTCGCCGGCCACGTTGAAATGGGAATTACCAAGAATGCTCAGGACGTGGACGAAGGTTATAAAATCGTCGCCTCGTTCCCTTCCTTTCGAAATCTGCCCATTGTGCTGAGCGAGTCCGACCCGGAAGGATGCGCCGCCTGTTCGGCGCGCGTCTACCCGCAGAACGCCTACCGCAACGGCCCGCTCTATGCCTCCTACACGGCCACAATGATGAAAAGCATCTTCGAACTGGCCGACCGCGAAAAAACCAACATCGCCGGCATGCTGACCTGGGCCTTCGAGTTTGAAAACCAGCCCTGGTTCGACGGCTTCCGCACGCTTGCCACCAATGGCGTGGACAAGCCGGTTCTGAACCTCTTCCGCATGGACGGAATGATGCGCGGGGAGCGAGTCAAAGTCTCCAGCAGCGGCCAGGTTCCGCTCGACTCCCTCATGAAAGACGGCGTGCGCGGCAACCCGGACGTCGACGCATTCGCCGTCCGCTCCGAACATGACATTTCCGTGCTCGCCTGGAATTATCACGACGACGACCTGCCTGCGCCCGACGCCTCCGTCAGTGTGGAAGTGAGCGGAGTACCCGCCGGCGTAAAACGCGTTCTGCTTCGCCATTTCCGCATCGACGAAACGCACAGCAACGCCTGGAGCGCATGGAAAGCAATGGGCTCTCCGCAGCAGCCGAATCCCGATCAATTCAAACTGCTCGAATCCGCCGGACAGCTGCAGTTGCTCGACTCGCCGAAGTGGCTCGATGTGCGCGCGGCCGCTGTCAAACTGGAAATGTCGCTGCCCCGACAAGCGGTTTCGCTGATTCAGATCAGCTGGTAGCGCGAAGCTTCGACAGCATGTCGAGCAAAGGAGCCTGTCTGCTGAGAATCTTCGACCGTGCGGCATCTATTCCAAACCACGCGGCCCTGTCTACCTCCGGAAACTCCTTCACCTTGCCCGATCTCGGAGGCCACTGCATCGAAAACGTGTTGCTCTTCAACCCCGCCGGGTCGAAGTCGCCGCGCACGGCCCAGGCATAGACCAGTTTCCCGCCCGCCTGCCGGACCGGCTCCAGCGGAATGAAATCGCCTGTGGCCGGAACCCCCAGTTCCTCCTCGAACTCGCGTTTTGCGGCAGCCAGTGGCTCTTCGTCATCCCCAAACTCACCTTTGGGAATCGACCAGCATCCTTCATCCTTCTTCGCCCAAAACGGCCCTCCGGGATGAACCAGCAGCACCTCCAGGCCAGATGAATTCCTGCGATAGAGCAGAAGCCCCGCGCTCTTTTTCGGCATAGCTCACAATCCTTCATCATGCGGCCTTTGCTACGTTGTTCCTGAATTTTATCGGGCGCTTGTTCCCCGTAAGCGGAACTCCCGTGACCGTCGCCGTACTCGACCCCCAGGACACGCGGCGAAAGCGGCGTTGCTTTTTGTTCCATTTTGGAACACGGGGCTTGCATCCCCTTGCCCAATCACGTAACACTGTGGTAGCCAAGTCTGCCAGAAGCTCCGGAGACCAACATGAACAACTATTTGACGCGATTTGCCCTGCTCCTGACGTTCGTGGTTTGTAGCGCGGCGCCGTGCGTCGCCGGTACCATCTCAGGCCAGGCAATCGTCCAGGATCTTCAGGTCGCCAACCTCGAACTTACCGACCTCGGTTTCGACCCCTCCGGTTTTTTCTTCTTCACCGGCAATACCGCTTATAACTTCAACGGCACTTATGAAGTGGAGATTATCGCCTCTGCCCTCAATCCCGCCGGAGCGACGTCTTTTGATGGCTATATCGCCAATCAGGTCACTTTCCACATTGACAGTTCGGGCAATGTCGCTTCCGTGACCGGGGTCTCGAACGCCTCCATCGTCCCCGAACCCTCCCAGACATGGCTGTTACTGGGGGGAATGCCACTGATCTTCTGCCTGCGGCGGAAGAGGTCGCGGATTTTTCTGTAACGCTATTGTAATTTAATTCATAAAACTGTAACGTAAGGCAATGCTGGCTGTGCGGAACGGCATCTTCGCCCGTGTTTGCCTTCTCGGTATGGCGGGGAGTCAGTTTGCGGTCGCGGTCAAAATCGAGGTTTTGCAGGGACTTCCCGTCGTTAACGGCGTATTT
>Ga0302319_10023640_pt1 | contig 10972 bp, 8 predicted proteins | sample Bog_T0_2_FD_203319 | JGI IMG/M metagenome (GOLD analysis project Ga0302319, IMG submission 203319) | Peat permafrost microbial communities from Stordalen Mire near Abisko, Sweden - Bog_T0_2 | ecosystem: Environmental > Terrestrial > Soil > Wetlands > Peat | place: Sweden: Abisko, Stordalen Mire...
CAGGTGCCCGGTCTGGTCGTCGGCCGTGATGGTCCAGCTCCGCAGGTGCCGATCGAAGTAGGGGTAGAGCACGAAGGTCGCGACGTCCACCATCGACATCACCGTGTCGAGATGCATGAAGGCGTGGCTGTGCGGCAGCTCGATCGCCACCACCGTGGTGGCCTGGTCGGCGTCGAACAGGGCACGGGCCACAGCCTCGACGGCCATCGGGGTGCTCCGCTCCCCCATGCCGATGAGGACGGCACCGTGTCCGATCACGTGGACATCCCCGCCTTCGAAGGTGGCCGGCTGCAGCACCCGGTCGTCCCCCCCGTAGTAGGTGGCGAAGTCCCCACCCTTGAAGAGGGGGTGGTGCTGATAGATGGCCCTGGTGTGGAGCGACTCACGTTGGCGAGCCGGCTTGGCCATCGGGTTGATGGTCACACCCCCGTAAATCCAACACGAGTTGTCCCGCTGGAACAGGTGGTTGGGGAGCGGCGCCAGGACGAAGTCGTCGGCTCGCAACATGTTCCAGGTGAGGCTGTGGGCGTGCAGATGATGGAGATCCGCCTTGAGCACGCCGCCTATCAGGAACTCGGCCAGCGTCGGTCCGTCGAGGCCTTCGAAGAGGCGGCGTATTGGGTCGACCAACGATGGACCCAGGATCTCGGGGGTACAGAGACGCTCCAGCACGAAGTCGCGACCGTCCTGCTGCTCGACGGTCTCGGCCAGCAGCTTTCCGTAGTGATGCACCCGCACGCCCCTGTCACGCAGCGCCTCGACGAACGCGTCGTGCTCGTCGCGGGCCCTCGACGCCCACATCACGTCATCGAACAGCAATGACTCAACGTTGTCGGGCGTCAGCCGGGAAAGCTCGAGCCCGGGCCGGTGAACAATGGCCTCGCGGAGTTGTCCGACTTCGGAGTTGACGGAGAAGGTCATGGGGTTCCTTTTTTGTAGGGTTCATAGGAGGTTGGGGGAGCTGGTGCGAGAGATCAGTTCGCCGCGGCGGTGGCAGGCTCTGCACCGACATGGTTGGTCGGCTTTTCGGTGGCCGAGTCGACCGACAGCTCCGGGAGGTCGATGGGCTCTGGCGCCTCACCGAGGCGCTGGCGCCGGGCGTTCATGAAGGCGAAGAGCACGAGCCCTGCGAGAATGACCACGAGGGCCTGGTACACGACCTGGTAGCCCGAGGCGAAGGTGACCCACATGGAGAAGAGCACGCTGGCCCCGGCAACGGAAAGGTCCCGGGCGAGCAACCAACCGTTCACCCTCCGCCGGCGCGAGACGAGGTAGGTCAGTTGGGCTATGGCCGACATGAAGTAGGGAATGGCCACAGTGACGACCGTGAGATCCACCAGGTAGGTGAAGACCGTCAGCCCCGAGGTGGTGCTGTAGCGCCACAGCATGAGCAATGACGGCAGGGCGGTGCCGACCAGGATGCCGAACCAGGCTGTGCCGTTCTTGTCAGTCCAGGCGAACGGTCGGGGGAACATGTCGTCCTGGGCCATGGCCCGGGACGTCTCGGTGACGATGAGCGTCCAGCCGTTGAGGGCCCCGATGCCCGAGATCACCGCAATGGCGGCGATGAACTTTCCAGCCCAGGCCTCGTGGGGAAAGATCGACTGGAAGGCGTTGACGAACGGTGATCCGGTGTTGACCAGCGTGTGGTGGGCCACCAGTCCCATCACAACCGCCGTCACCAACACATAAAGGGCTGCACTGAGGGCAGTGCCGATCATGGACGCGCGCATGACGTTGACACGGGGGTTCTCGACGCGCTTGGCCGTCATCGCGGCTGCCTCCACCCCGATGAAGGAGAACAAGGCCACACCGGCGGCGATGCCAATACCGGAGTAGAGGCTCCCGCCCGATGCGTTGAAGGGGCCGAAGTGTGCATTCTGGACGAAGAACCAGCCGACGACAGCGACGAAGAGCAGCGGGAGGAATTTGAGGACGACGGTGACGTTCTGGAACCAGGCCATCTGGCGGATACCGACAAGGTTGATAATTGCCGGCACCCACAGGCCCACCATGGCAATGCCGAAGTTCAACATGCCAGAGGGGTGGCTGAAACCGAACAAGGCATCGACATAGAACACCCACGACGAGACGATGGCCGCGTTCCCCGCCCAGGATTGAATCCAGTAGCACCACCCCACCAGGTACCCGGCGAAGTCGCCGAACTCATGGCGTGAGTAGGCGTAGAGCCCGCCGTCGCTGTTCGGCACGCGCTTGGTCAGCTGACCGAACAAGACGGCGAGCAACATCGCTCCCACGGCGATGACAGCCAGCACCAGAATGCCCATGGTCCCCGCACCGGCAATCACGGCGGGCATGGTGAAGACACCCGTGCCGACGATGCTGCCGATGACCAGCCCGGTGGCCGATGTGAGGCCGAGTGTGTGCGCCTTCTGCTGGTTGCGTGGCGAGAGTGGCTCGTTCGCCGGTGGCGGCTGGCCCGGCCCACCGCCTGCGGTCGGCGGACGATCCGCCGGCGACGGAGGGACGGTCACGGATGCCGTCATTGGACCACAGCCACCCGCTCGGAGATCAGGACCTTGACGCTCATGGGACGCTCCTCAGCGAGGGACAGCGTCACCAGGTGTCTGGAGCGACGGACGGTTGAAATGGTGCAGCGCGAGAAGCACTAACCGATCGTCAACGTACACCTCGAGGGTGAGACGCGCAACGATCGCCGAGCGCTCTGCTTCGGCCGACAGTCGTCCCTGATCCACGCCGTGAGGTGCGGCGCGGCCCTGCCGTTTCACTGTTGCTGTGTTTATTGCACCTCGAGGAACATGCTTACCAAGAGCACAGCCCTGAGCAACAGTCCCCCCGCTTCCGGTGGGAGATGCGTGCTCTATTGCTGTGTTTGTTACACGTTCGCGTGCATGCTGACACGCAGCTCACCTTGAGCAAGAGTCCTCCCGCTCTCGGGAGGAGAACGGTGGTCCCATGGGACCCGAAACAGACGTCCTGACTCCCCCCGATGCCGCCAGCGCGGAAGTGGGAGTTGAGAGCGAGAGGCACGCGACCTCATGGCTCGCCGGAAACGTAGAAGCAAACAACCACAACCTGGGCTTCACCGACTGGCTCTTCCGGTCCCGAGCCGCCAGTGTGATCTGGCTTGCCGTGCGACTCGTGCTTGGCTACTGGTGGCTCAACGCCGGATATCAGAAGATCTGGGGCAGCGAGAAGGCCGGCTTCTGGTTCGGTGGTGGCGCTGGGGTGAAAGGCTTCGCAACCGCCGGGATCGTCGGGTCAGCGACAGGCAAGGGCGGAGCCAGCTACGGCTGGTGGGCCGCGTTCCTCCACAATTTCGTTATCCCGAATGCCTCGTGGATCGCCAAGCTCATCGCCCTCGGCGAGCTGGCCATCGGCGTCGGACTCGTGATCGGGCTTTTCACCGGCCTGGCGGCTCTCGGCGGGCTCCTTCTCAATGTGATCTACATGTTCACCGGTTCAGCCGGAGTCAACCCGGCGTATGCAATCCTCGAAGTGCCCCTCATATTGGCCTGGCGCAACGCGGGATACCTCGGTCTGGACCGCTACGCACTCGACGCGGCCTGGTGGCGCCGGCACTTCAGTCGCAGCACTGACCGTGTCGGCCATCGACGGGTAGCCGCAGCGCTTCCTGTCCCCAGCGTCACCCCCTGAAGGCCACCGGCAGGTTCTCAACGCAGTCATCGCCGGGTGCGCGCACCCGGAAAGCCCATCGCAATCACCACGGACAAAGGAATACGCAATGAAGGCACTCGTCTACCACGGGCCCAACGAGAAGAGTTGGGATGATGTACCGGACCCCGAGCTGATCGACCCCACCGACGCCATCGTCGCGGTCCAGGCCACGACAATTTGCGGGAGCGACCTGCACATCCTCAAGGGAGATCTGCCCGAGGTCACGCCTGGGCGGATCCTCGGTCACGAGGCTGTCGGGACTGTCGAAGCAGTTGGCGCCGCAGTCCGGAATGTGAAAGTCGGCGACAAGGTGCTGGTCTCGTGCATCTCAGCCTGTGGGAGGTGCCGCTTCTGCCGCGAAACCCGATACGGGCAGTGCCTCGACGGCGGTGGCTGGATCCTCGGCCACAACATCGATGGGACCCAGGCCGAAAAGGTACGGGTGCCCTTTGCCGACACGTCGGTCTACCCGGTGCCTGCGGGAGTCAGCGACGACGAGTTCCTCATGCTGGCCGACATTTTGCCCACGGCGTATGAAGTGGGTGTCCTCAACGGCGGCGTCGTTCCCGGTGATGTCGTCGCAATCGTCGGTGCTGGACCAATCGGGCTTTCTGCCATCACCGGGGCACTCATGTTCAGCCCCAGTCACATCATCGCTGTCGATCTCTCTGACGCCAGACTCGAAGCAGCTAAGCAATTCGGCGCCGATGTGACCGTCAACAACGGCCGAGAAGATGCCGCATCCATCGTCCGGGATCTCACCGATGGCCTGGGGGCCGATGTCTCCATCGAAGCGGTCGGTTTACCAGCCACCTTCGAGCTGGCCACTGAACTCGCGCGGCCCGGTGGGCACATTGCCAACATCGGCGTCCACGGCAAACCGGCCCCACTCCACCTCGAAACCCTGTGGACTCGGGATATCACCATCACGACCGGCCTAGTCGATACCTACTCGACGCCGACATTGAGCCGTCTGATGGCGACCCGTCAGCTCGACGCGGCGCGTTTCGTGACCCACCACTTCGCCTTCGACGAATTCTTGACCGCCTACGAGGTGTTCTCGAATGCAGCCGAGACCGGGGCTCTCAAGGTTGTGCTCAGCCGTGCCCTCTGATCACGACGCGCCACCGAGAGGCGTCACGACGGAAGCCGACTCGCCGACCCTGAAGCATGCGGACCACCTGAGCGGGCACCATCGGGAAACCATCTCCCAGATACTCCAGCACCCGGTCAGTCACAACATTGAGTGGCGGGCTGTGGTTTCACTGCTTCAGGCGGTGGCGCAGGTGGAAGAGACCCACAACGGGAAACTTCTGGTGACGCTCGGGGGCGAGACGGAGACCTTTGAGCCGTCCAACCACAAAGGCATCAACACTCAGCAGGTGGTAGACCTACGTCGAATGCTGAGGGGTGCCGGCTTCGATGATGCCGAAGTCACATCCTCTCGGGCGCGCTGAACCGAGAGGCCATCCATCCCTTGTGCTCTGCTCCACCTGACAGCCATCCATGCGCATCGCAAGAGCCGATTGAAGGACCCGAGTGAGGATCGCTGACGACCCGGCCTTTGACAAGGACGCCCGAGATGACCGGGACACTCCTTCCAAGGGCTCAGAGCAAGGGGCCTCGTACGGCAAGCACGAGGTCATAGCGATCGGCGCCACCGCGTCATGCACCGACGGTCCGTGCGGTGAAGTGCGGTGCGTGGTGGTTGATCCTGTGAGTCGAGACGTCACCCACATTGTGGTCGAAACGAAGGGTTGCAGGGGTCTGGGCCGATTGGTGCCGCTCGACCTCCTGGTCGCCGCCGGAGATCAGGTCACGCTGACCTGTGATTTAGCCGCGTTCGAGGAACTCGAGGTGGCGGAGCAGATCCAATTCATGCCCAGAAGCGTGGGCTATGCGACCTACACACCAAAGGAGACGCTCACCTTGCCCTACTACGGGTTGGGTCTCGCCGCGGCACGCGCCGCAGACGATACGGCACGGGTCCTGACTCATGACGCACTCCCCCTGGGTGAGATCGGGGTTCACCGAGGCGATTGCGTGCATGCGACGGATGGCGAAATAGGAACGGTCAAGGGCCTCGTCATCGAACGTCAGTCGCATCTTGTGACCCATGTCCTCCTTCAAGAGGGGCATCTGTGGGGCCGAAAGGAAGTCGCGATCCCGATGAGTGCCGTCACCACGTTCAAAGGCGGCATTCAGCTCGATCTTTCCAGGTCCGCCGTCCAGCACCTTCCTCTGGTCGATACCGAGTACACCGCCCTGTAACGCATCCCCAGGCCTGCGGTGGCGGCTCGGCGCACCTCCTTACGGTCGCGGGGGCTCAGAAGGGGATCCACGGCCTGCACTCTCCAAGACTTCCCCCCGCACGGGCCGGTCGCCCAAGGCACTGCGTCAGTGTTGCTGCGTTTGTTACAGCCCGCAACACATGATCAACGGTCAGTTCAGCCGTGCGACCGTCGTGCTGGCTCGAGGCGCGTGCATGCGACGACCGAGTGTCCCGTTTGCGGACGACAATGCAACGGGGAAAGGGGTTCGAAGGACCATGAAAGAACTCGTGTACCCCAGACTCTTGCTGCAGCGTGCTGAGCAATTCGCAGACAAGATCGCGTTCATCGATGTGTCCGGAGCGGGCATCCACTATGAAGGCACGTTCGAGAACCACATGGATCGCCTTGTGCGGCTGGCCAACTCCATGCGAGATGTACTGGGCTTACGGCCGGGAGACCGTTTCGCGGTGCTTGCCGCGAATAGCCATCAGTACATCGAGCTGTACCACGCCGCGATGTTCGGGGCTGGCATCATCAACCCGCTGAACATCCGTCTTGCGCCATCAGAGCTGGCGTACGTCCTCAACGACTCTGGCTCCAAAGTCGTCTTCACTGACGCGCTGTTTTCGACCCTCCTGGAGCGAGCCCGAGACGAGGGCGCAATGGTCGACACCACCGTCATGATCGACGGAGAGTCGGAGGGGGGTGTTCTCGGATACGAAGATCTAGTGGCGGTCGGCCGCCCGATCATGCCCCCCGAGCCCGATGAGGATGACCCCGCCGTTCTGATGTACACGGGAGGGACCACCGGCTTCCCCAAGGGCGTCCTACTCCAACAACGCGCCGAGGTTCTCAACGTGCATCACGTACTCTCCGCAATAGGCCTTCGCGAGGAGCGTCGATTTCTCTTCCAGGCGCCGATGTTCCATGCAGCCCTCGTCGCCGGCATCCTCGGCATTCCCGCCAGCGGGGCTACCTCGGTGACGATTCCGTTGTTCGACGCGGAACTCGTTCTGCACGTCATAGAGGAACAGCAGATCGACACCACCATGGTGGTTCCGATCATGTTGTCCATGCTCGAGCAGGTTGAAGGGTTTTCGCCACGACGTCTGCGAACACTGCGTCAACTGGTTTACGGAGCAGCTCCGATAGCAGAGACACTTCTCAGCCGGTGGCTGGAAATGCTGCCAGACACCGACTTCTTGCAAGGTTATGGCATGACCGAAGCGGCATCAGCTCTGACGTTCCTAAGCGCTGAGGATCATCGACGTGGCGGCAGCGGGCTGACCGCCGCAGGCAGGCCTTTGTTCGGGATCAATGTGCGCATAACAAGTGAAGCCGGCGAGGCCCTCCCCCAAGGGGAGTCGGGGGAGGTGTGCGCTCGCGGCGGAAACTTCATGCGTGAATACTGGAATAAACCCGAAGAGTCCAAGCATGTGCTTCGAGACGGTTGGTATCGCACCGGTGACATGGGATTCTTCGACGAGAACCACCTCTTACACCTCACCGATCGACTGAACGACATGATCGTCACGGGTGGGGAAAATGTCTACTCCACCGAGGTGGAGAATGCTTTGGCTTCTCATCCCGCAGTACGGGAGGTAGCGGTTATCGGCATCCCAAGCGACGTCTGGGGGGAGACCGTGCACGCAATTGTCGTGTTGAGAAAGAACGGGAAGGTGACAGCTCAAGAGTTGATCGATCACGCCCGCAAATCACTGGCGGGATTCAAAGTTCCGAAGTCCGTCGAGTTCCGAGACAGTCCGCTTCCTCTTTCGGGGGCGTTCAAGCCTCTCAAGCGGGAGCTGCGGCGCCGATACTGGGAGAGCAATGAGCGCCAGGTGAGTTGAGGCTGCGGTTTCCGACACTGGTCGGATAACTCCGAATACAAGTAGACGGTGCGAGATCTCCTCAGATTTTGCTGAGCGATCAGGTCGGCATCACGCAAGCATCTCGCGGACATGATGCGCGATTTCGATGTCCTCCCGGGCATGCACAACCAGTACGGCCGGCACCACGCGGGGTGGGGAGATGATCCCGTCCGCGCTGAGGGTCTCGTTGGCGGACGCGAGTTCGATTCCAAGGAACCCGAGGCCCGAGCACACATCGGCCCTCAGCCGCGCCGATGCTTCCCCCGCACCGCCTGTGAATACCAGGCCATCGGTGCCGTCCATCGCAGCGCACATGGCGGCCACGTTGGTCTGAATCCGATACACAAAGACGTCGTAGGCGAGCTTTGCGCTCTCGTCCCCTTCGTCAGTGGCAGTGATGATGCGGCGGAGGTCCCCGGACTCATCGGAGAGCCCGAGCAAGCCCGAGTGCCGCTCCAGGGCGTCTTCGACGTCATCCACCGAGAACCCGCCACGGCGCTGGACCCAAATGAGCAGCCCAGGGTCGACACTTCCCGAACGGGTGGCCATCACGAGTCCCTCCATGGGAGTGAACCCCATGGTGGTATCGACGGAGCGCCCAAAGGACACAGCGGCCAGCGAGGCCCCGGCACCGAGGTGGGCGGTCACCAACCGAAGGGTCTCCCGGGGTTTGCCCAGCAGCTCGCCGGCCCGTCGGCTGGCCCAGCTGTGGCTGAGCCCGTGGAAACCGAAGCGCCTGATGTCCCAACGCCGACGCCATTCCTCAGGCACGGCGTAGGTGACAGCCTTCGGCGGCATGTCAGCGTGGAAGGTCGTGTCGAAACAAGCCACCTGGGGCAGGCTGGGCCGCAGCGAGCGCATGGCCTCAATGGCGGCCAGGCTCGGAGGGTTGTGCAACGGAGCCAAATCTGCCAATGCCTCCAGAGCCGCATCTGTGGCAGCGTCCAGGAGGATCGGTTGCGTGAATGCAGAGCCACCGTGTACGACCCGATGCCCGACAGCATCCATGTCCGGGTTCTCTTCGCAAAAAGATTCGAGCGAAGCATTCAGATCGGCTGCGCTGAGACGGGGCAGGTCCCTCGTCGCCAAGAGGTTGTTCTCACTGTCGAGCAGACGGAGCTTGAGCGAACTCGAGCCGGCATTGACGACAAACGTATTCACCTCACCACCTTGCCAGATCGAACGGGCGGCGCGTTCGTGCCCGGACCATCTCAGGTGCGTGGTTGCTGATCCGGTTCGACGTGCCCCACTACGCAAGGTCTGTGACGACTTCGAGCTGACACCCCCTCCCTCCCCAAACCCGTGCTCTAATTGTCTCCGTGAACGGTGATCGGGCCTTTTCGAGGCGTCAGATCTTGCAAAGTGCACTCGGAGTCGGGGCCGCGGCCATCGGAGTCGGGGTTGGCGCCGACACCGCTGCAGCAACGTCGTCGGGACCGCACCTGCCACGCCGCTCCCAGTGGCGTCAGCCCGGATCGCGGCCCAATCCGAGCCTGCCCGAGGGCGCCGACACACTCCCTGAGATCGACCACATCGTCGTCGTGATGCAGGAGAACCATTCCTTCGACAACTACCTCGGCATGCTGGGCCGCGGCGACGGGTTGACCCTCGACCACCGTGGCCGCCCGACGAACACAAATCCTGATCCCAGCGGGGGCTACGTGCGGTCCTTCCATGAGACAACGACGGTGCAGGCCGGCTATGTCAGTCAAAGCTGGGACGCCAGCCATCTCCAATACGCGCACGGCCACAACAACGGATTCATCGGCCCCGAGAGCAGCAGCGACTGGTCCATGGCGTACTACACCGGTGAGGAGATCCCCTTCTATTACTCGCTGGCCGGCACGTTCCCGCTGTGCGACCGCTACTTCTCTTCGGTACTGGCGCAAACGTACCCGAATCGCCGTTTCCTCCTGGCCGGTACGGCCTTCGGGCTCATCGCCACTGACGACTCGTCCATAACCGGCATCCCGCCCAACGGGACCATCTTCGACCGTCTCGATGCACACGACATCAGCTGGGCGAGCTACGCCACCAACGTCTCCACCCTCTACGTGATCTCTGACATCGTCAAGAAGAACCCGGGCCGGATCAAGACGATCGAGCAGTTCCACGCCGACGCCAGGTCAGGCTCGCTCCCAGCGGTCTCGTACATCGATCCGAACGTCCTGACGGCAACCGAGGAGAGCCCTCAGGACGTATCGCTGGGTGAGTATTTCGTCTCGACAGTTGTCGGCTCGGTACTGCACGGTGCCGCTTGGGATCGGACTCTGCTCGTGTGGACCTACGACGAGCATGGCGGCTACTACGACCACGTGCCGCCGCCAGCCGCCATCCCACCCGACGACATTCCGCCTGCACTCTCGGCAACCAACCAGCCTGGCGCCTACGACCGCTACGGCTTCCGTGTTCCGACGGTGGTGGTCTCTCCGTACAGCAAGCGGGACTTCGTCTCGCACACCGTCTACGACCACACCTCAGTGCTGAAGACGATTGAACGCAAGTGGAACCTCCCCGCCATGACCTACCGGGACGCCAACGCCAACGACCTCCTCGACTGCCTCGATCTGCGCGCCCGCGCCTTTCGCCAGCCTCCGAGCCTGGCGGCACCGCGGAATCCGACCGGCGTCGCCGATTCGCCGCCGCCACCCGCATCCGAACAACCGCCCCCATCCGCCTTCGTCAAGACGCCCGGGCCAACTGTGTGAGCCGCGGTTCAACCGCGGGAAACCAGACCTGGGTCAACGCAATCAACAGCTGACGCGTCGGCGCCGCCGACTGTCTCGTCCGGCGGCCTCAGGAGCCGGCGGGGCTCCCCGGAGCCGGAGCGAGAGTGGGAGCGGGCACGGTCATGGCCGGCGCCTCGGTGCCACCGTCGACCTCGAACACCTTCCCGGTGACCCAGGACGAGGCGTCAGAGACCAGATAGAGGACGGCGCAGGCGATGTCCTCGGGCTCGCCCGGCCGGCCCATCGGCGTGCCGTCGAGGAACTGCCGGCGCAGGGTGTCGTCGGTCAACACGATGTCCAGTGAGCGGGTGGCCACCCCGCCCACATCAATGGCGTTGACCCGCACCCTCGGGGCCAGTTCGGGCGCGATGTTGCGCGTCAACCGGTCGAGGGCCGCCTTGGCCGCGCCATAGGCGACAAACCTCGTCTGGGTCATGCT
>Ga0302319_10023641_pt1 | contig 10972 bp, 6 predicted proteins | sample Bog_T0_2_FD_203319 | JGI IMG/M metagenome (GOLD analysis project Ga0302319, IMG submission 203319) | Peat permafrost microbial communities from Stordalen Mire near Abisko, Sweden - Bog_T0_2 | ecosystem: Environmental > Terrestrial > Soil > Wetlands > Peat | place: Sweden: Abisko, Stordalen Mire...
ATTTGACGACGGGCGAAATTTACGACAGGTATGTTGAGTTTTGTAAGGCAACCGGTGTAGCGATGATTCCCAAATTCATATTCCTGGATAAACTGGGCAACGCAGTGCGGGACCAATTTGGTCTAGCTAAATCCCATTGCGTAAAGCGGCCACACGCGGATGGTCGATTGACGGCCAGGTGCGGCTTCAAATCTTTGGGTTTCAAGTCGAGTGGGGCATGAGGGCTAGGAGGGCTAGGATGCGTAGGATGGTTAGGAGGGGTGGGTAGAAAATATTTCAAAAGAGTGATTTCGCCCCACGTAGAACAAAATTGGTATCAGGATAGTTCATGAGATGGTCACCAGGGCGAGTGGTACCCTCGGAACGATGGTAAAGTTCGCCTTGGTGGCTGTTGTGCTGGGACCACCCCCCGGTAAATCGTCGCTGGAGCTGGCTAAACGCCTCGGCGGAGCGGTTAAACCACTCTGCAGGCGGGTTTGATGCCCAGCCGGGTTTTTGGGCGGCCCGTTAGTCATTTACGGCGATCCGTCGGTGCTGTGTCGGTAATCAACGCCCGGCCGGTCGGTTTCAAACCGTTGCGGGGATGCACCGGCCAAGGTGCTCACGCATTCTGGGCCGCTGGCATCCGTGATCCGCGTGGAACAATCCCCCCTCGCGGCGCCCGGTCGGCGTGGTGCCCGATGTCTGGGCGGATACGTTCGGTGGCTGCTGGTTCGTAGATTTTATCCAGATAATTCGCCGCCTTGCGCGAAGCGCCGTGCGGCGCTATTGGACGCCCGGGGCATACTCCAATAATTTGCCTGACCAGCGTTGCGCTGGGCTGAAATCTTTAAAAACTCCTTGCTGGGCTGGGTTTCTGCATTAAAAGTAAAGCCATGAGCCAGCCCGAACCCAGGTCACCGTTCTCCGACCCGTCACGGACGGAACTGGAATTGATCCTCGATGCGACGAATATTGTGGCGAAAGGACAGCCGGCCCAGCCAGTTGTCGCCTATCCATTGGCCGCCTTGCAAATCGGATATGCTGGATGTTGTTGGTCCACGCTTTTCTGCAACACGTCGTAAAGCCGCGCGCTTTCGGTCTACACCTGCGCCACGTCCGCCAGTTCCGTCTTCAGGCTGTCGATAGGGGACTCCATTCGGTGAAAACAATACCCCGGCTGAGGGCCGGGAATGGACGACCCCGGACGACCGAGCCGGGCATTGCAACCGGACTGAATCATCAGCGCCTTCCGAGCCAACCCCTTTTTCCAGCCGCGGGGTCGAAACCCGTCTGGGTACAGGAGATAGGCCCGGGTTGTTAAAATCGCTCTATTGGGAAAGGGGTCGCCAGAAAAGGTGGTTGCCGTGGCCGTCTGGGCTGCCACACACACGACCTCGCCGCACTTTTCAACCGCCGTTTACACCTTGAGCCCACGCAAAAAGTGCAAACTCCAGCATGGTGTTGGACCTCCTTTCGGCAATAAAATGGGCGCACACAATCTGATTATGAAACAATCACTCGCACATATTGCTCATCGCATCGCGGCCTCAAGCTGGTTGATGTCGTGGCTGGTTCTCACTGGCATGTGGTCCCCATCAACCGCGCTGGCGGAGGTTCACCTGCCACACGTGTTTGGCAGCCACATGGTTTTTCAAAGAGAAAAGCCCGTGACCATTTGGGGTTGGGCGACGCCAGGCGAAACCGTTATGGTGCAATTGGGCACCATGAGCCAGACTGCGCAGGCCAATGATCGCGGCGAATGGAAAGTGGTGCTGGCAGCGATGAATGCTGGCGGTCCCTACACGCTCACCGCGAGTGGTTCGAGCACCGTCAAATATGACGACGTCATGATCGGCGAGGTCTGGCTGTGTTCAGGCCAGTCGAACATGGAACTTGGCATCGGTAAAGCCGAGAATGCCAAAGCGGAGATTGCCGGTGCCAACCATCCCGGCATTCGCCTGCTGATGGTGGAGAACCGGTGGACACCACTCCCACAAAGTGACATGGAAGGCACTTGGAAGGTTTGCACCCCCGCGGCAGTAGCTGAGGGTGGCTGGCAAGGTTTTTCTGCTGTTGGTTATTTTTTCGGCCGCGAACTCAATGCGAAACTAGGCGTGACCATTGGCTTGATCGACGCCGATTGGGGTGGCACCCGCATCGAGTCGTGGACGCCGCCAGAGGGGTTCGCTGCCGTGCCCGTTTTGAAGCAGGAATATGAGCGAGTGCAAATGGGCGATCCCGGAACGCAACTTCATCAGGAGCGCTTGCGACAGGCGCTGGATCAGTATGAGCAATGGCTTCAGGCGGCGCGCAACGCCATGACCGCCAAGGAAGTTGTTCCGCCAGTTCCGACGTATCCCGATGTTTTATTGGCACCGCATGACCTGCAACAAGCCACGGCGCTTTATAACGGGATGATTTATCCCCTACAACCGTTCGCCTTGCGCGGCGCCATCTGGTATCAGGGCGAGGCCAACCTGGGTGATGGCATGCGGTATGCCGAACGCATGAAAGCGCTGGTGACGGGCTGGCGCACCGTTTGGAACGAAGGCGCTTTTCCCTTTTACTTCGTACAAATCGCGCCTTTCAACTACGGTGGCAACCCGGAAACCGAAGCGGAACTTTGGGAGGCCCAGACGGTTGCGGCTGACAAAATCCCTAATGCGGGCATGGCGGTGGTGAACGACATCGGCAATCTCAATGACATTCATCCCACCAACAAGCAGGATGTCGGACACCGGCTGGCATTGCTGGCGCTGGCCAAAACTTACGGTCAGAAAAAACTGGTCTACAGCGGCCCCACTTTCCAGTCCTTGACGATTGAAGGGGACACTATTCGTATCAAATTTGATCACGCGGACGGCGGGCTTGTCAGCCGGGATGGCAAACCACTGGACTGGTTTGAAATCATTGACGCGGACCAAGGCGGATTCGTCAAAGCCGACGCCCGCATTGATGGGGACAGCGTGATCCTTTCGGCCATTGGCGCGAAGCATCCGGTGGCCATGCGTTTCGCCTGGAGCGGTCTGGCCCAACCCAACTTGATGAATGGGGAAGGGCTTCCGGCCGGTGCCTTCCGCGCCGGGAGTCAGCCCAAGCGCGACTGGCTTGGCCTGAACGTGCCCGAGGCGAAGGATTATCAAGTGGTCTATGATTTGGACCTGACGAAACTCGGGCCCTCCATCAAGTATGATGTGGACAACCATCAGGACATCCGCCGCCCATTCGACCGGATCGCGTATTTTGTGGAACTACAGGATGCGAACTGGAAAACCGAGGATGTTTATGTCTCGATGGACGCATTCACCGATGATTCCGGCAAGATTGGGGTGCCGACCTTCGGTTCTGGCGCACATTTTCAACAGAACATCACTAACTTGGATGTCTATTCCAATGTAAAAGGAATTGTCACCGGCACTCATCTGAACGGCGGCAATATCGAGTTCTGGCCGAACAATTACGGGCCACAGAACAGCGCCAATGTGCCCAACGCTTCATCGGACATTTTTGATTTCGGCGACCAGCCGGCCGATCCCGAAGACGGCTACGGTTCCATGCAGGTGCATAATCACGACGCGCGACAGACGCTGTTTGCGATCAATCACTGGCGCGAAGGTACGCAAGCGGACATCGGGATCGGGAATCAACCGAAGGATAATCCCGACTGGACATTTGCGGGTAACGCCGGTGGCTTTCGAGCCATGCGTCTGCGCGTGCTGGTGCATTACCGCTGACCCGGCCGACCAATCCCGGCATTGCAACCGGACCGAATCACCAGCGTCAATTCCGCGCGCCCCCTTTTCCCCACGACAAGCCGGGAATCGTCTGGGCATCCAGAGGCAGGCCCGGGTCGTAAAAACCGCTCTATTGGAAATGGGGTGGGGTAAAAAGGTGGTTGCCGTGGCCGAGGCGCCAGGTGGCCTTATGGAAAGGACCGGGGGTTGATGCAGTTCCCGGGTCGCAACACGTATGCCGCAGTTTATCCAGTTGTGAATGGCTGGGCTCAACCCGAAAGTATAGCGACGCCCGGGAAGGGGGTGCGCAATATGAGATGGCACGTACTGCGGTTGTTCCCTCAGAAGAGGATCTCCCGGCCCGGCGGCGCAGCCGACGGCCTCAAAATCATCATTCGTCGGGGAACAGACAGTAGGAAAGTTGTCAATTTCATCCATCGAATCCTTGACCCCCTCTGTATTTAAAAGAAGATAGGGTTTGAGCCCGCAACCCCCCAGTGTTAGCCGCAGCAGTGTTAACCACGCTTTTGCTGGGTGATTTCGACTTTTTCGTGGCCAACTTCACTTTCGGAGGTTTTACACCCGCCTTCATGGCTGTCTGGACCGCCGTAATCGACCGGCGGGCCGGGTAAAGCCCGGATCGGTATCGAACCGGCAGATTTGCGTTATACCCGTTCCGCCGGGGAGTTTGGACCGCTCCACGTGCAAACTGATGGGACGATCCCAGTCCAACCTGGCCATCTCGTCCGCGTTTTATCCCCGCCTTAAAAATTGAATAGCCATGAGCCGCTTCGGTGTGGACCAACGTCGGAAAATTTCAGCATGCCGGAAACTTCTATCAGGACCGGCAATCAACGGAAGAATGGTCGGCCACCGGCCAAAAGCAGATGATTGCTTGGCCCTGGCAAATAACGTGTCGCCACGCTAGGCAGTCGGAAATAAAGCTGTCATACTGAAGCGAGGAAAATACAAGCGCATGAACAAGAAAGCGTCACCGGCCCGCCCACCCAAAACTTCCACCAAAGAAATAAGCGGGAAGGCCACATTCCCGATCGTCGGCATCGGGGCCTCCGCCGGGGGGCTGGAAGCCTTGGATCAGTTCCTGGGGCGAGTGCCGACCGGCAGCGGCATGGCGTTTGTGATTGTTCAGCACCTCGACCCGACGCGCAAAGGCATCATGTCCGAACTGCTCCAGCGGGCCACGGGCATGAAGGTGATCCAAGTGAAGGACCGCACCCCGGTGCGGCCGGACTGCGTCTATGTAATTCCGCCGAACAAGGACATGTCCATCCTGCACGGCGTGCTGCACCTGCTCAAGCCGACCGCGCCGCGCGGGATGCGGCTGCCGATTGATTTTTTCCTGCGCTCGCTGGCGCAGGACCAGCAGGAGCACAGCGTGGGCGTGATTCTTTCCGGCATGGGCTCGGACGGCACCATGGGTCTGCGCGCCATCAAGGAAAATGCGGGTGTGGTGCTGGTACAGGAGCCGGCGACGGCCAAATTCGACTCCATGCCGCGCAGCGCGATTGACGCCGGGCTGGCCGACATCGTGGCCCGGGCGGAAGAGTTGCCGGGGAAAATTCTCGCCTATCTGGAGCGCACCCCGCTCATCGCCCGGACCGCAGATTTGCTGGAAGACAAGGTGCAGGGAGCCCTGGAGAAGGTGGTCATTCTGTTGCGCGCCCACACGGGCAACGACTTCTCTTTTTACAAACGGAACACGCTTTACCGCCGGATCGAGCGCCGCATGGGCATTCACGAGATCAAAAAGATGACGGCTTATGTCCGCTACCTGCAGGAGAACACGCAGGAGCTGGATCTGCTGTTCAAAGAGTTGCTGATCGGGGTGACTAACTTTTTCCGCGACCCCGCCGCTTGGGAGCAGTTGTCCGCCGAGGCCATTCCGGCGTTGCTCGCGAGCCGCCCACCCGGCACGACGCTGCGCGCTTGGGTGCCCGGCTGCTCCACGGGGGAGGAAGCTTATTCCCTGGCCATCGTGTTCAAAGAGGCGCTGGAAGAGGTCAAGCCCCGGGGGAAATTTTCGATTCAAATCTTCGCCACCGACCTGGACCGGGATGCGATTGAAAAAGCCCGGTCGGGCAACTTTTCCGCCAACATCGCCGCCGATATTTCAGAAGCCCGGCTGAAACGATTCTTCACCCGGGAAGAACATGGCTACCGGGTGCGCAAAGAGATCCGCGAGATGGTGATCTTTGCCCCGCAGAACCTCATCATGGACCCGCCGTTCACCAAGCTGGATATTTTGAGCTGCCGCAACCTGCTCATCTATCTGACCACCGAGGTGCAGAAGAAACTGATCCCGCTGTTTCACTACAGCCTCACTCCCGGCGGCATTTTGTTTCAAGGCAGCGCGGAAACGGTGGGGGATTTCACCCATCTGTTCGCCCCGTTAAATGCCAAATCGCGGCTCTTCCGGCGGACGGAATCCATACTGCGACCGGAGCAGATTGTTTTTCCCTCGGCCTTTACCGCCGGCCCGCCGGTCATTGCCGACGCGCGGCCGGCGACCAGCCCGCCGGCCAGTCTCCAGGCTTTGGCGGATCAGTTGGTGCTGCAAAGCTACGCCCCGCCGGCCGTGCTCACCAATGACACGGGCGATATTTTCTACGTCAGCGGGCGGACCGGCAAATATCTGGAACCCGCCGCCGGCAAGGCCAACTGGAATATTTTTGCCATGGCCCGCGAAGGGTTGCGTTATGAACTGGCGAACGCCTTCAAAGAAGCGCTCCGGAAAAAAGAAGGCGTGACCCTGCACGGACTCAAAGTCGGAACGAACGGCGGCACGCAGTGCGTGGATGTGACCGTCCGGCGGCTGGATGAATCCGGGCCATTACAGGGGTTGATGATGATTGTTTTCACCGACGTGGCCGCGTCGGTGGCGACCAAGGCGACCGGCCAATCCACGAAGCCGGACGCCCGCAGCCCGCGCGTGGCGGAATTGGAGCAGGAACTGTTGCAAGTTCGCGGCGAGTCGCGGGCCACGCACGAAGAGATGCAGACTTCGCAGGAGGAACTCCGTTCCGCCAACGAGGAATTGCAATCCACCAACGAGGAATTGCAATCCACCAATGAGGAAATGCAATCCACCAACGAGGAACTCACGACCTCGAAGGAGGAAATGCAATCCATGAACGAGGAATTGCAGACCGTCAACGCGGAGTTGCAGGTCAAGGTGGACGAGCTCTCGCACGCCAGCAACGACATGAAGAACCTGCTCGACAGCACCGACATTGCGACCCTGTTTTTGGACAAGGAACTCAATGTGCGGCGGTTCACCCCGCAGGCGACGAAAATCATCAAGCTCATCGCGGCGGACGCGGGCCGGCCCATCACGGATCTATCCTCGGACCTGCACTATCCGGAACTGGCCGACGATGCGCGGGAGGTTTTGCAGAAACTGGCCGCCGTGGAAAAAGCCATCAGCGCGCGGGATGGCCGCTGGTTCACCGTGCGCATCATGCCTTATCGCACCCTGGACGACCGGATTGACGGCGTCGTGATCACGTTCGCGAACATCACCGTGGCCAAGACGCTGGAGGGGAAGCTGCGCGGCAAGCACACGGCTTTGGAAAAACGGGTGGCTGCGGGAACGGCTGGTGGGAAGCGAAGCCAAGCCGCTGGCAAAGCGCGGCGCTCGCGCAAACGGTGAAACGTCCGCAGCATGCAAAAGCAGCCGCCAGCATCAGCCAAGCCGACCAAACTGCGCCAGCGGGCGGAAGCCCATTGGCGGGAGCAGAAGAAATTGAAAACTGGCGGGGCGAAGACCGGAGCGGATTCCCGGCGGCTGCTCCACGAATTACAGGTCCATCAGATTGAGTTGGAGATGCAGAACGCCGAGTTGCGGCGAGCGCGGGATGAGCGGGAGGCTTCGTTGGAGAATTACACTGACCTCTACGATTTCGCGCCCGTGGGTTATTTTACGCTCACCACCGCCGGCGTCATCAATCAGGTCAATCTCACCGGGACAAATCTGGTTGGGATGGAACGCTCCCGTTTAGAGGGCCGTACTTTTGGCATGCTGTTGAGGTCGGAGTTGCGTCCGATTTTTTATGCCTTCCTCAAAAATGTTTTTGCGGGCCAGACTAAAGCCTCCATTGATCTTGAGCTTTTGGGCCAGTCAGGCCAGCCGCTCCGGGACGTGAACCTCGAAGCCCGGCCGCTGCCCAACGGGCAGGAATGTCGCGTGGCCGTGATCGACATCACCGAGCGCAAGCGGGCGGAGACGGCGTTGCGCACGAGCGAAGAACGCTATCGCAATTTGTTCAATTCGATGGACGAAGGCTATTGCGTCATCGAAATGATTTTCGACAAACGCCAACAGCCGGTCGATTACCGCTTTGTGGAAGTCAATCGCGCTTTCGAGAAACAGTCGGGCATGCACGACGTGGTGGGCAAACGGATGCTGGAATTCGTCGCGGCGGTCGAAAGCCATTGGCTGGTGAATTACGGCAAAGTTGCCCTGACGGGTGAACCGATTCGCTTCGACAGCGAATACAAAGGGCTGAACCGTTGGTTCGATGTCTATGCCTTTCGGATCGGCGGAAACCATAGCCGCAAAGTCGCCATTCTTTTCAATAACATCACGGAACGCAAAAAAGCGGAAGTGGCGCTGCGCCAGAGCGAGGATCGCTATCGCACTTTGTTCACTTCCATCGATGAAGGCTTTTGTATCATCGAATCGATTTTTGACGAATATGACCAACCGATTGACTACCGTTTTTTGGAAGTGAATCCGACGTTCGAGAAGCAGACCGGATTAATTGGAGTGGTCGGCAAACAGATGCGCGAACTCGTCCCGGGCATCGAAAGCCTTTGGATTGAGATTTACGGCCAAGTCGCGCTGACCGGCGAATCCATCCGCTTCATGAACCAGGCGAAAGCGATGGGCGGCCGTTGGTTTGATGTCTATGCGTGCCGGGTCGGCGGCGCGGAAAGCCGGAAAGTAGCCATTGTTTTCAACGACATCACCAAGCGCAAGCGGGCGGAGGCCGATCAGCGACGACTGGGGATAATGACCACGTCGAACCAGAAGTTGGAGCAGGATATTATCCGGCGCAAAACGCTGGCGCAGGCCCTCAAACTCAGCGAGCAACAAGCACGGCATTTGTCCCGCGAAATTCTAGTCGCGCAGGAAGCGGAACGAAAGCGCATCAGCCGCGAACTGCATGATACGGTGCTCCAAACGCTGGTGGGCATTAGTGTCCATCTGAACTCCTTGACGCCGCAGCCGACGGACAATCACCGGAGCATCCGACGGAAAATTACGCAGACGCAACGGCTGGTGGAAAAATCGCTGGCCATGATCCATCGTTTCGCCGTGGAACTGCGCCCGACGGTCTTGGATGATTTAGGACTGATTCCTGCGCTGCACACTTTTATGAAGGATTTCATGAGGCGGACGGGCGTGCGGGCGAGTTTGACAGCCTACGCCGAGGTGAACCAACTGCCCATCAAACAGAGTGCCGTCCTCTATCGCGTCGCTCTGGAAGCCCTCAATAATGTGGCGATCCATGCGCAGGCCAGCGCGGTGGAAGTTCAAATTAAAAAACTGCCAGACTGGATTTGCCTGACCATAACCGACAACGGCAAATCCTTTGATGTGAAACGCGTCCTCCGCTCGAAAGGAAACGGCCGCTTGGGCTTACTCGGCATGAGGGAACGGTTGGAGATGGTCGGTGGCAAATTCTCGATCAAATCCACAACCGGTCAAGGCACTACCGTTACCGCCCGGGTTCCAGTCACCGCTAAAGGCGCGGAAAAGGGTGGAAAGCAGTCGTCTGAAACTAAGTCTTGAACGCTAAGAGCGAATCAGTTGTTTTGCTCTCGAAAAATTACATATTCTTTCACGTGGGATGCGACCCACACGTGCCTTGCGAATCTTCACCTCGAACACACCGAAGTTACGCAGTTCTACCTTGTCACCCTTCGCCAGCGCTTCGGTGATGTAGCCCAAGATTTTCTGCACCACGTCGAAAGCCTGGGCCTGGATCAACCCGGTTTCATCGCTGATGCGCATTACGATTTTGCGTTTAGTCAGAGTCATAGACGTTGGCGGTTGTGATCTGTGTTGAGGTTGATACTCGCGCTTTGCCCGGGCTCACGGCAAGGTGAAACTGATGGGATACCGGCCATGCCCGCCAGCGTAATCGGGAGGGTGGGACATTGGCTGTCCCTGTGAATAACTATTTCCAAATAGTTTTCTTGGGCTGGTACAAAATCGGTCTAGCCTCGGGATGCGACATGAAACACGCCAACCGCATCTTGCACATCGACGGAGATTCCTTCTTCGCCAGTTGCGAGATCGCGCTCGATGCCAAGCTCGAAGGCCGCCCCGTCTGGGTCGGCGGCGGCCGGCGCGGCGACGGCATCGTCATCGCCGCCAACCGCCTCGCCAAGAAATACGGCATCAAGACCGGCACGGCTTGCTTCGAGGCCAAGCGCCTGTGCCCGAGCGGCGTCCTCTGCAAACCGCACTACGACGCCTACCGCGAATTGTCCCGCCAGATGTTCCTGATCCTGGAGGAATACGCGCCCACCCTCGTTCCCTATTCCATCGACGAGGGCTTTCTGGATTTCACCAGCATGGATGAACACGTCTGGCACAACACCACCGCCACCGACTACGTCCAAGGCATCCGCGCCCGCATCAAGCGCGAGACGCGTCTCCCCGTGACCGCCGGCCTGGGCAACTCCGCCAAACTCGCCAAACTCGCCACCGACGCCGCCAAAGGTGTCGGATTTCTAGAAGTGCCAGCCGGCCAGGAAAAGGCATTCCTCAAAGACCGGCCCGTGTCCGAAATGTCCGGCATTGGCAAAAACCGCCAGTGCTCCCTCGCCGCGCTCGGTGCGTTCACCTTCGGCCACGTCGCCGCTTTGCCCTCCATGCTGCTCAAACAGAAATTCGGGATCTGGGGTCAACAATTGTGGCTGTTCTCAAACGGCCAGTGGAACGAACCGCTCGTGCTGGAGATCAAAGACCGCACCACCATCTCCAGCAGCACCACCTTGCCGCAGGACGAGCATGATTACGAAGCCGCCCTGACCTTCATGCTCAGCGAAGCCACGCGTCTCACCGGCCAGTTACGCCGGGAGTTGATGCAGGCGCGGGAATTTAGCGTGGCCGTCCGGTTCACGAATTTTACCGAAGTCGGCACCAGCCACCGTTTCAAGCATCCGCAGTTTCTAAACTCCGTCATCAACGAGGTGATGGAGCAAATGTTTCGCGGCATCATGGC
>Ga0302319_10023642_pt1 | contig 10972 bp, 6 predicted proteins | sample Bog_T0_2_FD_203319 | JGI IMG/M metagenome (GOLD analysis project Ga0302319, IMG submission 203319) | Peat permafrost microbial communities from Stordalen Mire near Abisko, Sweden - Bog_T0_2 | ecosystem: Environmental > Terrestrial > Soil > Wetlands > Peat | place: Sweden: Abisko, Stordalen Mire...
CCGGACGCCGTTCGGCTTCGTATGCCAGCAGAGCCTCGGTCGTCGGGCCGGCTCGCCTGATCTCGCGCGCCAGGACCCGCGCATCCAGGATACCTTGCGAGGCGCCGTTCGATCCGATCGGATACATCGGATGCGCCGCGTCGCCCAGCAGCGTGACCCGGCCAAAGGTCCAGCGATCCAGCGGATCGCGATCCACCATCGGATACTCGAAGCACTCGTCGGCCGCCTCGATCAGCGCCGGCACGTCCAGCCAGTCGAACTGCCAGTCGGAAAACTGCGGCAGGAAATCGACCAGATGGCCGGCGCGGTTCCAATCCTCCCGCCGCCAGGAATGGTCCGCGTGAAACTTGCGTTCGGCGATCCAGTTGATCACCGCCTCGCCCCGGTCGCTCGCGCTGCGGGAGATCGGGTAGGCGACGAATTTCAGGAACTCGTGGCCGGCCATGATCATTGACCGCCCGGTCAGGAACGGCTGCCCGCGCGTGGTGCCGCGCCACAGGATCGCGCCGTTCCAGATCGGCGGCCCCTCGTGCGGATACAGCGTTTGCCGGACCGTCGAGTGAATCCCATCCGCCGCGATCAGCAGATCGCCCTCGGCGTCTGCCAGCCGGACATTGGTTCGCCGGTCGATGAATCGGGCGCGGACACCGGTGGCGGATTCGTCCCATCCTGCCAGGTGATGCCCGGTGCGGATACGATCCGGCCCCAGCCGCGCCCGCGCTGCCTCCAGCAGGATCAGTTGCAGTTCGCCGCGATGGATGGAGAATTGCGGCCAGTTGTAACCGGCTTCCAGCCCGCGCGTTTCCGACCAGATGCGCTGGCCGTGCTTGTTGTAATAGGCCAGTTCCGCCGTCGGAATCGCGGTTTCGGCCAGCGCCGGTTGCAGGCCAAGTTCGGTGAGTTCGCGCACCGCATGCGGCAGCAGATTGATGCCAACGCCCAGCGGCTGCGGCGACGAGACGGTCTCGAACACGCAGCAATCGACGCCGATCTGGTGCAGGCTGAGCGCGGCTGTCAGCCCGGCAATCCCGCCGCCGGCAATGAGGATGGTCATGTCGGTCCGTCCTTTCGTTACGCCGTCTCGGTCCTATCGTGACAAACTGATTGCCGGTCGCACGCGCCCATTGCTACGACTGCTACCGCAACCCTATCGAACTGCCGTAAATCCTTGAACGGGCAACCAATCGATCCGATCGCTGTGTCCAATAGCATTGGGACCGGAACGTGAAAACCGCTGTTCGGAGTGCAAGTACGACAAGGCAGAACAGGCGGCGACTTCGCTGCCTTCGTGACGGCCATATCGCAATCTGGGTTCGCTGCCAGCCGGGCGGCGATGCGATCGAGCCTGCTCTTGTCCTGCGTGGTTTTTTCCGGTGGCCAATGGCTCGCGGGCGGTTCCGGGCCGATATCTTACCCGTGAGCGCGACCGATGGTCGGTGAGCCGAGGTTCTCAGGCGGGCTGCTTCCAGCCTTGCAGTTCCGCCGCTTCCTCTCGACACCGTTCCGGTCCACCCAGCATCTGCCGGTTGAAGCTGATGCGTTTGAACCAATAGTGCAGGCCAAGCAAGTCGGTGAATCCGATGCCGCCGTGCACTTCCGTCGCCAGTCGCGCAATATCCCGCCCAACATCGCCCAGATGCGCCTTTGTCTGGCAAGCGCTCAGACGCGCCTCGTTCGGCAACGCATCCTGTGCATAGGCCGCGTACCACACCATCGCTCGGCAGGGCGCCAGCGCTGTGACGCACTCGGCCAAGGTGTATTTAAGGCCCTGGAAGCTGCCGATGACGCGGCCAAACTGCACGCGATCCTTGGCGAAGGCGACGGCAGAATCGAACATGCGCTGCGCGGCACCGAGCGTATCGGCCGCGAGAACGATTCGGCCTGCGTCGAGGACGCGGTGCGCTGCTGCGACCGGTGCGTTGGCGGCATCCAGACGTTCTGCTGCTGCAGCATCGAAAGTGACGTCCGCCACCGGGCGGGTTCGGTCGATCGATCGTTGCATCCGTTCCGATACGCCAGATGCGTCAGCCGGAACGATTGCGGCATGGCCGTCTGGCAGATAGATCATGAAATGTGTGGCTGCGCCGGCATCCGCCACGCCGGTAACGCGGCCTGACAGGCGGCCATTGTCATAACGGACCGATGATCCGCCGGTCTGCCCGGCGAGACTGGGCAACGCGACGGCGAAGCGGATTTCTCCCCCGGTGATTGACGGAAGATATTCGTTCTGCTGCGCCTCGGTGGCGCTGTTGATGAAGCCCAGCGTCGCCATGACGATGCTGCCGACGAACGGGACCGGCGCCGCAGCATGTCCCAGCGCTTCGGCGGCGATGACGGCATCGAGCACGCCCAGACCTGCGCCGCCAAATCGTTCTGGTACCAGAAGTCCGTGCAGGCCGAGTTCGACCAGGCGTGTCCACAGGTCATCGTCGAAGCCAATACCGGGTTCGGCGGCAGCCCGCAGGCGTTGCATCGGCAGGTGATCGGACAGGAATCCGCGCAACGAATCGTCGAACTGGCGTTGCTCCAGCGTCAGGTCGAATTCCATGGTCAGGTCCTCCCTGCCACGGCCGGAGTTTGAGCCTTTGGCTCGCGCGGCAGATCAAGCCCGCGTTCGGCAATGATGTTCTTCTGGATGTTGGTGGAGCCGCCGCCGATCATCAGGCCGACATCATACATGTAATCGATGTTCCAGGTGGTGGCGTCATCATCCTCGGCAGCCTCGCCGAGGGATTCGTAAGGCAGACCTGCCACACCCAGCGCATCGACGGCCAGCGCCGAAAGCCGGAAGCCCAGCATGGTCCCACCGTATTTGACGATCATTCGGTTCACACCTGAATCGACGCCCTGCGCGGCGTCAGTGAGAAGGCGGAGGTTGTGGGCTTTCCAGGCCAGCACCTCGCCCTGCAGCCGCAACAGGCGGTCGCGGTATTCGGCAATCTCGATCAGCTTGAGCCCATCGATGTCCAATGTCTGCAACAGCGTGATCAGTTGTTCGAGACGACCGACCAGCTTGCCGGCATCGCCGATCATCAGGCGTTCGTGCTTCAGCGTCACATTAGCAACGAACCAGCCCTTGCCGCGTCCCAGCACGATCTGGGTTTCGGGCACCTTCACGTCGGTGAAGAACACCTCGTTGAATTCGCTACGGCCGGTCATGGTCTTCAGCGGCCTGGCTTCCAGACCGGGGGATTTCATTGAAAGCAACAGGTAGGACAGGCCGTCATGCTTGGACTTGTCGGGTTCGGTGCGGCACAGCAGGAACATCATGTCCGCATAATGGGCGGAACTGGTCCAGATTTTCTGTCCGTTGACGATCCAGTTTCCGTCGCGCAGTTCCGCTTTGGTCTGCGCGTTCGCCAGGTCGCTGCCGTTGCCGGGTTCGGAGTAGCCCTGGCACCAGATGATGTCGCCGCGAATCGTCGGTCCGATATAGTCTCGCTTCTGCACATCGGTGCCGAGTTGCAGCAGCGTCGGCACCAACATGGAGATGCCCTGGTTCGTCAGCCCGGCATAGACGTTGGCGCGGGCGAACTCGCCGGCGATGACCGACGCCGCCATCACGTCCGGCTTTGCACCGAACCCGCCATACTCGACAGGGATCGTGCGGCCCGCGTAACCATGCTCTACCAGCCGTTTTTGCCAGTCCAGCGTTTTCTGGTCGGGCCGCTTACGGCCGCCGCCGACCTTTGGCGATTTGTCGCCGTGCTGGCGGATAAAGTTCCGCACCTCGGATTGCAAGACCTGATATGGTTCGGACAGTGTGAGGTCCATGCTGTTTCCCCTTTCTATGCGGCTGCGGCAAACCCCGCCACGGGTGCGCCGACCGGGCGGCGGGTCATTGTCAGGGTCAGCACGGCGCCGATGATCAGCAATGCGCCGGCCAGCAGAAAGGCACTGGTGAAACTGCCGGTTTCCGCAACGATATAACCGGTTGCAATCGGCGCCGCCAGACCGAAGATATTGCCGCCAAGCTGGATCCAGCCGACCGCGGTGCCGATACTTTTGCCGGCGTGCAGCAGATCGTTGGTTAGCGAGTAGGTATTGACGAACACGCTCTGCACGCAGGCCAATGAGAACGTGATTTCGGCCAGCAGCCACACTTCGGAAACGGTGAACGGCGCCAGCACCATCACGGACGCACCGAACGCCAGGATCACGACGGCGTAACGGCGCTTGCCGGCGCGGACAGCCTCGGGCGTCAGCATGTGGTCGCACAGGCGGCCCATAATGATTGTCAGCACCATTGCGCCGAAGTAGCAGATGCCGGTCTGAAGGCCGGAGTGCAGGATGTTCAGGCCCCGGCTTTGCACCAGATACGTCGGCAGCCAGGTCAGGAACAGGTACTGGGTGTAGTTCACGCAGCCTTGCACCAGGAACAGACCCCACATCGTCTGGTAACTGAGCAGTTCCTTCAGCGACATCCCGTGCGCGTCGGTCGTGCCGCCGGGAGAACGGTTGCGCAGGATCATGCGACGTTCGGCGTCGCCCAGCCACGAGGCGTCTTCGGGATCGCGATAAACCACCAGCCACACCACGACCCAGATGAATCCAAGTGCACCGGAAAACACGAAGGCCAGACGCCAGCCGATGGTCGCCACCAGCCAGCCGATGGTGATCGCGGACACGGCGGTGCCGAATGCGGGGCCGGAGCCGGAAATCGAAAAAGCCAAGGCGCGTTCGCGCACCGGCGCCCATTCGCGGATCGAACGTGCCGCGAGCGGGAACGTGGGGGATTCGCCGATGCCCAGCAGCAACCGGGTGAAGAACACGAAGGTGAAACTGGTTGCCGCCCCGGTCAGGGCGGTCGCCGCGGACCAGAACGCAATGCACCGTGAAGCGGTGGCGCGGGTGCCCCAACGGTCCAGGATCATGCCGGCGGGCAACTGGCATGGCGCATAAGACCAGATGAAGGCGGACAACAGGTAGCCCACGGCGACGGGTGTCAGGGTGAATTCATGGATCAGCACTGGCATCGCGATCGACAGCACTGTGCGATCAAAGTAGTTGATCAAAGTCATCGTGAATAACAGTCCATATATGATGAACCGCTTGCGCCCTGGCCGTGTCCTGTCGATATCGGACATCTGTTTCCTCCGCGATATCGCGCAGCATGAAGCGGGCGATCCAACGGGTCAAATCGGCGGCCCAGATTTGTCTGCCGGCGGCGACCGCGCCATGATGGCAGCCGAACGCCAAATTCCGGGGAAGCTGTGCGATGAAAGCATACGAAGCGATCGGCCAATCATTGAAAGCCGAAGGTATGACCGATTTCTTCGGCCTGATGGGCGATGGCAATATGTGGCTATGGGGCGCGCTGTGCCGCGATCCGGTGATCAAGGCGTACAACGCACGGCACGAATCGATGGCCGTATCGATGGCGGACGGTTACGCCCGCACGACGGGGAAGGTTGGCGTGGCGATGGTCACCTGCGGGCCGGGCCTGACTCAATGCGGAACCTCTCTGATCGCGGCGTATCGCGGGCGCACACCAGTCGTTTTGATCGCCGGCGAGATTCAACAAGGCGCAAAGAACAGGACCCAGTCGATGGATCAGCGCCGTTTCGTCGAGGCGAGCTATGCGCGCTTCCACACCATCACCAGCACCGACAACATGGCAGAGGAAATCGCCGAAGCGTTCTATGCCGCCCGGGTCCACCGCGTCCCGGTTGTACTCAATCTGCCGATGGACCTGCAGGAAGAAACCATCGACTGGGACTACGAATATCAGCCATCAACCAGGTTCCTGCCGCCGCGGATCAAAACGCCGAGCCCGGATCTGCTGGCGCCGGTTATCGAGAAACTGGTTGCTGCGGAACGTCCGGTTATCATTGCCGGGCGAGGCGCGATCGCATCGGGTGCCAAGGACGCAATCATCGAACTGGCGGACCGTGTCGGTGCGTTGCTCGCAACATCGTTGCAGGGCAAGGGGTATTTTGCCGGCCATCCCTGGGACATCGGCATCGCCGGCGCGTTTGCATCCGCGCCGTCGGAGCAACTGCTGGCGGAAGCCGACTTCGTCCTGGGTGTCGGTGCCGAACTTGGATACTACACGACCGAGGGCGGGCTTCTGTTCCCATCGGCAGAAGTGGCCCGTATCGATATCAAGCCGATGCCGGAGGAGATCGGGGTGATTCCCGGTCTCTATGTGCAGGGCGACGGGCGCAAGTCGGTGACGGCGCTGAATGAAGCACTCGCGTCCCGGCAGGTGCGGAAAACCGGGTTGCGAACCGCGGCGACGAAGGCTGTTCTGGATGCTCCGCCGCATCGTTTCGATACGCCGGCCGATGGGCTCGATCCCCGTGTGCTCGCCCGCAATCTCGGCGCGGCGCTGCCGAAGGGGCTGCTTTTCACACTGGGCGCCGGCCACTTCATGTCCTGGGTGGCGATGTACATGCCGTTGCCCGAACGGGCTGAGATTCAATATTCCTACAATTTCGGCGCGGTGGGACAGGGCATCGGCGTCGCGATCGGCACCGGCGCGGGCAATCCCGGACGCCCTCACGTAGCGGTCGAAGGCGACGGCAGCCTGCTGTTCAACCTCCAGGAACTTGAAACGATCGTCCGCCACAAGATGCAGATGGTTCTGGTGGTGTGGAACGATGCCGGCTACGGCGCCGAGGTGCACAAACTGGTGGCGAAAGGCTTCGACGAAAAGCTCGCGCAGTGGGAATCGCCGGATTTCGTTGCGCTCGCCAAGGCCTTCGGCGGCGACGGGGTAAAGCTCGGCGCACCGTCGGAAATCGGTGAGGCCATTGCCACCGGACTGCACAAGGGCGGCCTCTTCCTGATCGACGCCCGCGTGTCGCCATCAACAGCCACGGATCCGTACGCAAAGGTGCATTTCGGTATCGAAAGCCACGCGCCCCTGCTGCGCGCCTGACGTCGATGCATTTCGAAGGCGAGTTCAGCGTTCCAGGCAAGCCGCTGGACGTCATCCGTCGCTTTGCCGATGTGCCGCGCATGGCGGGGTGCGTGCCCGGCGCGGTGCTGGAACCCCAATCCGAGGACGGATCGTGGCCGGGCGCGATGATCGTTGCGTTCGGTCCGAAAAAGATCAACTTCAAGGGCCGGGTCACCACGGCATTTGACTTCGATGCCCTCACCGGCAGCCTGCACGGCCGCGGCGCCGCCGACATGCGCGCCGCTCGGATTGGGGTAAAGGTCGCCTTCACATTAAGCAACGACGCAGCCGCCGCAGCACCGACGACACGGGTGAAAATTGCTTCCGATGCCGAACTCGGCGGTGTGCTGGCCGATTTCGCCCGCACCGGCGGGGTGGCCGTGGCGAATGTGATCATGGCCGACTTCGCGCAACGGGCGGCAGCGGAATTCGCCAAGGATGACCCGCCGGCCAAACCACCGCTTGCGCCCGCACCCTTGGCCGCTCACACGCTGCTTTGGGCGGTGATCAAGGCACAGTTCATGCAGCTCGGCCAATGGCTACGACTGATCAGTAGACACCACCAAGGGACGAAACGATGAGTCTGAAAAAGCTGCTGGTCGCGAACCGGGGGGAGATCGCGATCCGCATCATCCGCGCCGCCGCCGAAATGGGAATCGCATCCGTCGCCGTTTATTCCGATGACGATGCGAAGTCATTGCACACTCGAAAGGCCGACGAAGCGCATGGGCTGCTTGGTGCCGGGGTTGCACCCTATCTCGACATCGCACAGATCATCGCCGCCGCGGTGCAGCGTGGTTGTGATTCAGTGCACCCAGGCTACGGGTTCCTGAGCGAGAACGCCGCCTTCGCGCGGGCCTGCGCCGAGGCCGACCTGGTCTTCGTCGGACCGTCACCGGACACGCTGGATCTGTTCGGCGACAAGGCCGCAGCCCGAGCGCTTGCGCAGCGCTGCGGCGTGCCGGTGCTGGCAGGCACCGACGGGCCAACCAGCCTGGACGGCGCGCGGTCGTTTCTTTCGGGTCTGGGGCCGGACGGGGCGATCATGATCAAGGCGGTGGCCGGCGGCGGCGGGCGCGGAATGCGGCCGGTGCACCATCATGACGATCTTGCAGCGGCCTATGAGCGGTGCCGATCGGAGGCTCAGGCCGCATTCGGCAACGGCGATGTCTATATCGAGCGGCTGTTTCCACGCGCGCGCCATATCGAAGTGCAGGTGGTCGGCGACGGCACGGGCGCGGTCTCGCATTTGTGGGAACGTGAGTGCAGCGTGCAGCGGCAGCGACAAAAGCTGATTGAAATCGCCCCCGCCCCGGGTCTCGGCCCGACCACCCGCGCGCACTTGCTGGAGGCAGCGAAACGGCTGGCGGAGTCGGTGCGTTACCGCAATATCGGCACCTTCGAATTCCTGGTCGAGGCCACGGGCGAGGATGCTTCGTTTGCCTTCATCGAGGCGAATGCGCGCTTGCAGGTCGAGCACACCGTTACGGAGGAAATCACCGGCATCGACCTGGTGAAAGTGCAACTGGAAATTGCCGGCGGCGCTTCGCTGCTCGACCTCGACCTCCTCCAGGCGTCGATTCCGGCGCCGCGCGGCATAGCGCTGCAAGTGCGGGTCAACATGGAAACGATGGCACCGGACGGCACCGCTCGGCCGGGCGGCGGCACGCTGACGGCGTTCGAGCCACCGACCGGCCCCGGTATCCGGATCGATGCGTTCGGCTACGCCGGCTATCGCACCAGCCCGCGCTTCGACAGTCTGCTGGCCAAACTGATCGTCCACGTGCGCAACGGCGGATTGGCTGCCGCCGCCGACAAGGCATATCGGGCATTGTCTGAATTTCGCATCATCGGGGTGCCAACCAACATTGCGTTTCTGCAAACGATCCTGCGGCATCCGGAATTTCGCGGCGGTCACGCACACACGCGGTTTGTCGAGGAGCGGATCGCCGATCTTCTGGATGCTCCGGGGCATCGCCGGCTGTTCTTCGAGTCCGCCGGACCGGTTGCTGAACCGAAACGGGCTGGCGCCAGGGTCGATGCCTCCGATCCGCTGGCGGTGCTGGTGCATGGCCGAGAGGCTGGCTCCACCGAGACGCTCACGCCCGAGGCGGAGGATATCGACACACCGGCCGGCAGCGTCGCCCTTGCTGCTCCGATGCAGGGAACCATCGTCAGCATCGCCGTCGCCGAAGGCGAGCCGGTGCGCGCCGGCCAGCCGGTGCTGATCATGGAAGCAATGAAAATGGAGCACGAGGTGCGTTCCCCGGCCTCGGGCATCCTGCTAGCGCTGACGGTGGCCGAAGGCGACACGGTGTTCGAAGGCCACAAGCTGGGGTTTATCCAGGAAGCCGACATCGCGGCAGACGTCATCGACACGCACACGACCTTCAGCCCGGATCATATCCGGCCTGACCTGGCACAGGTGCTGGATCGGCGCGCACGAACCCTCGATGCGGCGCGGCCGGATGCGGTGGCGCGACGGCGCAAAACCGGACAGCGCACCGTGCGCGAGAACGTGGCCGATCTGTGCGACCCCGGTTCGTTCGTGGAATATGGCGGGCTGGTCATTGCCGCCCGCAGGTTGCGGGCATCGGTTGAGGAACTGATCCGCACCACGCCGGCCGATGGCCTGGTCGCCGGGCTCGGCCGGGTCAACGGCGCGCTGTTTCCCGACAAGGATGCGCGCTGCATCGTCATATCCTACGACTACACCGTGCTGGCTGGGACACAGGGAAAGAAGAACCACGCCAAAAAAGACCGCATGTTCGAACTCGCCGAAAAGTGGCACCTGCCCGTGGTGTTCTTCACCGAAGGCGGCGGCGGCCGGCCCGGCGATACCGATACGATCGCCGCGGCCAACCTCATTACGGAAGCGTTCAATCGGTTCAGCAAGCTGTCGGGGCTGGTGCCGCTGGTCGGCATCACCTCCGGACGGTGCTTCGCCGGCAACGCGGTGATGCTGGGCTGCTGCGACGTCATCATCGCCACCGCCAACTCCACCATCGGCATGGGCGGACCGGCGATGATCGAAGGCGGTGGCCTTGGCGTGTTCAAGCCGGAAGAAGTCGGGCCAATGAGCGTGCAAGTGCCGAACGGCGTGGTCGATATCGCCGTTGCCGACGAGGCCGAAGCCGTCGCCGTCGCTCGTCTGTACCTGTCCTACTTCCAGGGACCGGTGGCGGAATGGTCCTGCCCCGATCAGCGCCTGCTGCGACAGATCGTTCCGGAAAACCGGCTGCGCGTCTACGACGTCCGCGAAGTCATCAACACGATGGCCGACACCGGATCCGTGCTGGAAATCCGCCGCGGCTTCGGGCACGGCATGGTCACCGCATTCATCCGCATCGAAGGCCGCCCGATTGGTATCATTGCCAACAATCCCATGCATCTCGGTGGTGCCATCGACAGTCCCGCCTCCGACAAAGCCGCTCGGTTTTTGCAACTATGTGACGCTTATGACATCCCAGTCGTTTCGCTGTGCGATACACCGGGCAACATGGTCGGGCCGGAACATGAAAAGACCGGCCTGGTGCGCCACTGCTGCCGGATGTTCGTCATCGGCGCGAATGTCACCGTGCCCATCATCACCGTTGTGTTGCGCAAGGCATATGGTCTGGGCGCGCAAGGCATGGCCGGCGCGGGTTTCCACGCGCCGCTGCTGGCGGTCGCCTGGCCCACCGGCGAATTCGGCGGCATGGGCCTGGAAGGCGCGGTCAAACTCGGTTACCGAAACGAACTGGCCGCCATCGCCGACCCGGACGAACGCAAGGCAACCTATGACCGCATGGTCGCCGAGATGTATGAAAAAGGCAAGGCCCTGTTCGTCGCGTCGCTGTTCGAACTCGACGATGTCATCGACCCGGCGGAGACACGCCGGGTGATCACCGAAGCGCTGCGAGCATGCCCGCCGGTACCGCCGCGGACGCACAAGAAACACGCCTGGATCGACAGCTGGTAGGAGGAAAACATCATGCAGATTGGTTTCAATGCACCCACATCAGGGCCGCTGATCGAGCCCGACAGCCTGACCCGCATCATCACCGAAGGTGAGGCGCTGGGTTTCGA
>Ga0302319_10023643_pt1 | contig 10972 bp, 15 predicted proteins | sample Bog_T0_2_FD_203319 | JGI IMG/M metagenome (GOLD analysis project Ga0302319, IMG submission 203319) | Peat permafrost microbial communities from Stordalen Mire near Abisko, Sweden - Bog_T0_2 | ecosystem: Environmental > Terrestrial > Soil > Wetlands > Peat | place: Sweden: Abisko, Stordalen Mire...
GTCTTCGCCGTGACATCGATCGAAGCCTGGTGGAAGCGAATGGGCATCAAGCGCTACCCCGACGCTACGGAGCTATTCATCACGGCCGACGCCGGTGGCAGCAACGGCTACCGGTCGCGCGTGTGGAAGGTCGAACTACAACGCCTCGCCGATAAGCTCGGCCTCACGATCCACGTGAGCCACCTCCCGCCGGGGACCAGCAAGTGGAACAAGATCGAGCACCGGCTCTTCTCCTTCATCACTATGAACTGGCGAGGGCGACCGCTTCGCACGTACGAGACGATCGTCAGCCTGATCGGCAGCACCACAAACAGCGGCGGCCTTGTAGTGAAGGCGGTCCTCGATCGTCGTAACTACCCGACCGGCAAGAAGGTGACTCCGAAGCAGATGCGGGAGATCAACATCGAGAAGCGCAGCTTCCACGGCGACTGGAACTACTCGATCCGACCACGCGCGATTACCGCGTGAACGCTCACGTTGCCCATTCGAGGGCCCCAAGCGCACGATCACGCGCGATTGGGCGGCAGTGTTCCCCGAGATGGCGAGCCAGCAGCCGATGTGCCTGGTGCGGCGCTTCGGTCCTCTGCTCGAAGGCGTCGCGCTGGAGCGCGACAGCACGAACGAGTCGTATCGCCCGACGTTCTTCGTCCACAACCTTGGCGACCTTACGTTGACCTTGGCGCAACCTCTCCTCGATCCGCGCGGGCGCGCGCCGGAAACGATCGCGGTGAGTCTGCACGAGCGAAAGTACAAGGACGCGGCCGCGCGACTTGCCTCGCAATCGCCTCTGCCGCTGGAGGGGCCGGTGCGGTTGGACGACGTGCTCGCCGCGTACCGCGCTCGCCTCCAATCTCCCGCTACCCACTTTGAGCCGAGCCTCTACGAGGACATGGCGCTCCTCGCGGCATGGAACGGCCGGTCGAGCGACGCGAAGCGGATCCTCGACGAGGGGTATGCGGCGTTCTGCTCGTGGCCTGCCGCCGTCCAGAGCCAGCTTGGCGGCGCCGATTTGTGGGCGCACAGCCTGCGGGCGCGGCTCGCCGACCCCGACGGGCTTCGCCACACCGCCGACGCCGAGGCGAAGCTGCTCGAGGTCTCCTCCATTCCCACGCGCGAGCTCGAGTGAGCGAGCGGCTCCCGCTCGAGCTCGGCAGCTGGCCGTTTGCGGTTCATGGCGTGAGGTGTGCAATGTCACTGAAGGCCGCCGTAGAGTCCCAGGAATCGATGCTCGACATTCGTGACGTGACCAAGCGCCGAAACGCTCACCTTCGACGGTGCCGTGATGCAATACGTCGGCCCGAGTGTCGTTCTCGATGAGTGCGAGCTTTTGCTCCGAACACCCGGACGAATGCTCGTCGTCAAGGCCTCGACCCTCTCTCCCACGCGCGGGTCGAGCCCGTACCTCGTCGTGCAGTACCACCTGGGGCGGTAGCGATGCGATCAGTCACGGAGGACGAGGTGAAAGCCGGGGAGTCCTGCGCTCTCGAATTCGCGCGCCTCGCCCTCCAGAAAGTGCTCGAGCTCGGACAGGACCGCTGGCGTCAGCATCATCGTCAGCTTGGTGCCGCTGCCGGTCCAGCCGGCGCGGTCGCCGAGTGCGATCATGAGCTCGCGGCCCTGCGCCGCGATGGTCGCGCTTCGGCTGGGGCCTCGGGAGCCCGCGAGCAGCCGCCCGAGGTTACGCCGAGCGAGGGTCGCGGGGCCGACCGTGACGCGCACCGATCGTCGGAGCCAGCCGTGGTGCTCGAACTCGAGAGTCTCCGCGAAGGCGCGCGTGGGCGAAGCGCCCTCGGTCTCTGCGCGCGCACGGAGAGCTCGCGCCTCCACGTAGGTCCGCGATTCCGTCCGGAGCGTAACGCTTAGAGGGAAGCGTGACGGGCGGACGGGACGAGGCCCCGTCTTCCTCGGCGAAGGGGGCAAGGATCACCTGCCCGCTGACAGCAGCGAAGGCTCCAGGATCTGGATCTTTCGCTCGGGAAGTCCAGGGGCGGCACTTCGTTGGATTCCCGACGAAGTCTCACTCGCGCGGCGCGACCTTCGCACCTTTCCGGCCGGCCGAAACCGCGCCGACGTCTGCCACGCCAGAGACGATCGTGAGGCTAAGAAAAGGGGCTCCCTCTCGTTATGCGCGTCGCGTGACGCTCCTCGAGCTTCGCGGGAGCTCCGCGTAGAAGAACGGCGTGACCCCGGGGGATGCGGGCCACGCCGTTCAAGTTTGAATCAGTGCCCGTTGAGACCAGACAGCTCCGAGAGGAGTGCGGACGCCTCAGCACGGGTCAGCGCTTGGACGTTGTTCTTGTGGAACCGCTCGTCGCTCATCGCGGACAGCTGCGCCGCAGACCAGCCACGTCGTCGAGACACCGCTTGTAGCGCCGAGAGCTGTCGGGGCGTGAGACGGTCCTCGGTTCGCGGCGCCGGTGATCGATCCTCCGCCGTTCGCGGTCGCGGGGACGCCGGGGACGCGGCCCCGTACATCTCGAGACCGCAGCCGAAAAGTGACGCCGCCTTCTTGATCGCATCGCTTTCGGCAGCCTTCAGGTCGTCCGCGATCGACATCTCTTTGCCGGAGCTGTCGCGCGTGACGCTGCTGCCGCCGAAGGCCATTTTCGCGATCCCGTCGATGACGAGGCGACCGAGCACGATGACCTCGTCGGCCAAGATCTCGTGCTTCACCACCTCGAAAGTCCACTCGTAGTCGGTCGCCTCGTTGAGACGCGTTACGACGGTGTGGGCTTCGACGTACGAGAACTGCTTCCCGTTCTGTCCGCGGCGGGTTCGGAGCTGCTCTGGCGGGAAGGGACGGGTCAGGATGTCCTTCTTCATCCGTTCCCGACGTGCTGCTGGAGCACGTCCCCCGCGTAGCCCTCGAGCTCGAGCCGACGCGCCGGTGCGAGGCTCTTCGCCGTCGCCGTCAGAGCGTTGACGAAGGAGTAGAGCGGCAGACGCTCGGGGAGCGCCGCGGTCCCTGATTCGATCTTGAGCTGCCCCTCGAATGCCTTCCGTTCGGGGTTCGACAGATCGCGCATCGCCTCGACCTGGCGCTGCACATCCTCGACCATAAACGTGACCGACCGCTGCCACTGCTCCATCAGACCACGCGCGTGCGCGAGCGCCGACGGGATCGCCTCCGCGATGCCCGTCCGTAGCCGGTCCCGGTCCCCGACGTGCCGGAATGAGAGCTGCCCCCGCCGCTCGGGTGAGCGGAGACCGTTCGTGCAGACCAACCGCCAGACCATCGGTCCGAGGTGGATCGCGCTCCGGCCGAAGCTCGATGTCGAGATGTCCAGGCCGACGTGGGAGACGTCCCCCACCTTCACGGCGACGTGATCGCCGGGGAGGATGAGGCGCATGTTGTCGACGAGGCCGGAGGCCACGCCGCGCACGCGGACGTTGTGGAGGAGGTCGAAGCGGACGAGCGCGTCGCGGACGCAGCCGAGCAGCTCCTCGGGATCGAGGGGTGCGTACCGGCCGGAGACGACCGCGGCGACTTCGGTTCCCCGGAGCCGGAGTGTCGCCGACGAGGTCTCCTCGCTCTCGCCGAGGAGGTAGTTCGTCGTCGCGAGCTGGAGCGGCGCCGGGAGCTTCCGGATGAAGTCGGCGGGGGCGCCGATGCGGGTCATGAGGTTCGAGAAAGCGCTGTTGCGCAGCGCCATCGGCGGGTGGTGCCGCATGAGCGGCGCGAGGGCGAAGCCGCCCTGGTGGGGGGAGATCGCCCACGTCTTCAGGTCGGTGATGGGGAGGTCCTTCGCCTCGCCATCGTTCTTGTGGGCCTGGACGATGCGCTCGGCGGCCGTGTCGAAGTCGAGCTCGACATCGTCCCAGCGTCCGGGCATGTCAGGGGCGGTTCGGAGGGGGGCGGGCAGCGTGCTGCCCTCGTCGATCGAGGTTCCGTTCGCGGTCATGGAGTCCTTTTGGTGATGGATCGGCGGGGGCGCGCCTGCGGCCGCAGCCCCGACCTGGGTGAGCGGCTCTCGACGCGCCCGGGGCGCGTGACCGAGCCGGAGGGAGGGTCACGTGTGGATCGACCACCCCGTGACGGGGGAGAGCGTGACGGCGAGCGTGGGTGCCGAGCCGTTCCCGTTGCCGTCGTGTGCACCGTGGAAGAGCAGGCCGCCGTGGAACCACGTCGACCACTCTCCCTGCGCGTTCCTCGCCTCGATGACGAACCCGAAGCTGTACGGGGCGAAGTCTTTGAACAGGCGCACCCGAGTCTTGTCCGAACCGTCCTCGCGCTTCCCCCCGTAGCCGGCGAGGTAGTCGAGGCGGTTCTTCAGCGTGTCGTTCTCACCTTCGTAGAGCCCGATCGCCTTGGCGTGCGCGACCACGGCCTCGAAGTGTTCCGTATCCTGGATCTCGAGCATGGAATTGGGGGCGGAGCCCGGCGCTGACGAACGATCGTCGCGACGAACTCCAGGTGGTGGACCAACTCGGCGCCGTGGTGACGGCCGCGAGCGACTAAGCGGAGAATCCGATGCTCCGCAGGACCTCTCCGATCCATGCGCCTCGCCGGGTAGGTTCCGAGGTCGGGTGAGCTCGGCGGAGGAAGACGGTCAGGATCCGGTCGGCGTCCGCGGGGTGAACGACCTGGGGTCGCCAGTTGTAGCCACCGCGACCGCCCTTCCATCGGAAGTGCAGACCCTCGGCGTCTACGAACGCGACGAGGTCGATGTGGATACGCGGGAGACTGGCCACTTGAGCGAGTGTGCTTCGGCGGATTGTCACGATCCCGGGGGCACCTTCGAACGCGACGTACTTCTTCGTCCGGTCGGCGAGGACGTCGCGAAGAAGCACATCGACGTCGAGAACAGCCCCCTGCGCCGTCCATCGTGCCGTCGCCCCCAGGGTTATCGCCCCCCGTGCCGCGCGGTCGACCGACCGCGTGCGCCGGTCATCCTCCACCGACCGGGAGATCCCCTCAAGACGGTGACGCAGCCCAGGGGTCACGTCCTCGTCCCGAAGGGCAGCGGTCGAACGGAGGTTGGCCGGCGTGGCGTTCAGGAACGGCGCCAGCTCCTCGGCGTTGGCGGCCAGGTACTCCGCGATGTTGTTCGAGCCGGGCTCGGACGTGCGGACGAGGGCGAAGAGCTCCCTCAGCTCACGCGGCGCGTTCGACATCCCGGGGCTCAGGGGTCGAATCGGGCAGCGACGGCGGTGTCGGACGCTCGTGCTTCTTCAACACCGCCCGGAGTTCCGGGAGGTTGCCCCCCAGGCCGGTGGCGATCTTCTTCACATGCCGGGCGACCGAGAACGGGTTAAGCCGGCGGGGGACACGAAGCACGTCGAGACCGAGGGACTTGAGCACGCGGCGCTCGGCTAGATTCGATGCACGAAGCACACGACCTTGGATGCGCATGGTGGGACTCCTTTGATGGAAATTAAGAAGAGCGCCTCCGACACGGCGTCATGCCGCGTCTCGAGACGCCCTTCGGTTGGAACAACTTCAACGTCCGTACGGTCGTCCGGCTCGATCCCAGAGGGGCTCGTCGTCGTAGTACTCGTTCGGGTACTGGTGATCCGGCGGCGCACGTGACGTCGCCGGGTGCCTCGTCCCGAGGAAGGCAATGGCCTGTCCCCGGTCGAGGACGACGATCCCGGTCAGGACCTCGCGACCGTCAAGCGAGACGAGGGTGATGGGGGGAGACGGCCTGACGGCTTCTGCGACCCGCCCAAGGAGCGCGTCCGTCTGCTGTCGAAGCCGAGGCCACCCCCACTCGATGAGCGCCAGAATGGCGTCACCGATCGCTGCGGTCAACGTTCGCTCGGCCACAGCGTTTCGGAGACCACTGCGACGAGAGCGCCAGCGATCGCGCCGGCAAGCCCTTTCTTCAGGGCATCGTTGGCGAACACACGGGAGAAGAAGGGTGCGGTGTTGTTTTCGTTCGGGGGAACCATGGATTGATCCTCGTGAAGGTGGACGTCGCGCCCGTGGCGCCGACGAGAAACGGACTACGGGAGACGCCGAAGGACGTCGGCGATGCGAACCGCCGTCGTCAGGGCGATACCTGCGAGCTCGAGAACGAAGAGCAAGGGAGCTCCTTGGAGGTGGAGGATTCCACCATTGCTCTTATGCCTGTTCTCGCGGGGATTTTGCGGGGTGCCCGAGGCGTTGAACTTGGCGCCGTCGCGGGCGACCCTGGTTGCATGCCGCGGGGCTGCCAGTGTCGAGACCGTGACGCGCTGAGATGCTCGGAGAGGGCCTACTTCTCCTGGGCGATCCATAGCGACAACTACGACCCGCGGCCGTGCTCCTGCAGATGCCACGCCGACCCCGATGCGTGGCCCGAGGAGAAGCCGCCGCTGGAGAAGCCGACGAAGCGCGCGAAGAAGACGTCCACACCTTCGAAGGGCTGACCCGCGCTCGACGACCTAGCGTGCAGACCACACGCGTCGTGCCAAATCTTTGCCAAATCTCGTGTCCACCGTGGTCATTTCGGGTCCATCGCAGTCCTCGCCCAACCGTGCGTTTCGAAACGGAAAACGCTGAAGTCGCCGACCCTTGACCGCGGCCCCGAAGCGGACTCTTAATCCGTTGGCTGACAGTTCAAGTCTGTCTTGGCCCACCATATTTTCCGAAGATTTTGGGGGAGCGGCCTTCGCGAGGGGCGCCAGGGGTGCCAAAAGTGACCGTTCTACGCCGGAGTTTTGCGGCAGTATTGCGGCAGTCGAACGATCAGCGATCGGAGATTCTGCGGCAGAACGCCCCGGCCCCCGCCCCTTCGCCAGCGCCTCCCGCATCGAGAGGCCGCGCGTGACGACGCGCCAGTAGAGCGTGCTCTTCGCGATGCCGCTCTTCTTCGCCCATCCGTCGAGCGTGTGCGACTCGCCGCCAACCTCGTAGGTGGGGATTTGCTTCGGCTCCGGGAGGTCCGTGATGGTCTCGATCCTGCGAGCCTTCTTTCTGCGCGCACGGGAAGCTCCCTTGGCGTACGCAGGGTCGATCAGGTCGAGGATGCGGTCGCCAACGGCATCCTGCTTGACCCGCGCGTAGATCCGCTCGGTCACGCTCGTGGACGAGTGGCCCAGGATGCGGCTCACCAGCTCGATGGAAACGCCGACGTCGAGGAGCCACTGACCCGCCGCGTGGCGAAAGTCATGGGGACCTGCGTGCTCGACCCCCGACCGCTTGCACGCCTCCTTGATGAGCAGGTTGGGCCTCCGCCCAAAGAGCCGCTCGCCCGCGCCCCCGGCGTGACGAGCGGCAAACCGGACCAGGGCGACCTGCTCGTCGGTGATGATTGGGACGATCCGATTTCGGTCGTCCGTCTTCGACCCCCGAACCGGCACCATCATGGGCGGCCGGACGAGCTTCGGGATGTCCGTCTTGAGGGCGCGTCCGATGGCGCTCATCTCGGCGGACGTCGCGAGGATGAACGCAACCTGAGCGGCGGCATCGGGCAGGAGCTGTGGGACGAGCCGTAGGAACTCCTCTCGCGTTGGGGATCGCGGGCTCGGTTCGTACGCCGGGTCGAAGGAAGAAGGGACGGCCAGCTTCGGGTCTCCGCTGAACCGCCCCTGCTCCCGCGCCAGTCCGAGCGCGGTGCCGAGGACGCCAAGCTCCTTCTTGATCGTGCGATCACTGACGCTCGACGAACGCCGCCACCGGATGTAGTCCCAGCTCGCGCGCGAATCGTGCGCCCAGGCGGAGACGTGATAGTCGTGCCCGAAAAACGCGAGAAGCATGGCGATCTTGCCCTCGTAGAACTCGACGGTGACCAGGGCGCACGCGCCGTCACGGGCCTTGGCTTGGCGGTCGTCGAGCAGCTCGCCTAGCGCTTCGTTGAGGGTGCATGCCGGGGTTTGGCTACCCGGAGCTTCGCTCGCTTCGACCCAGGTGAGAGCCACTCGGGTAGCTTCGGCTTCATCTCCTTCGCCTGTACTCCGTTCGGTCCGCTTGCCCCCGACGTAGATCGTGGCGAACCAGATCCCGCCCCGCTGCCGCAACTGAAGCTTCTTTCTAGGTCGTCCCATCTTTCATCTCCATCTCGGCCGTGCCCCCAGCGCCGGTGGGCGTACCGCTCCCACTCGGCGACGGTGGTCTGTCCTTCACGTCCGCCGCGCGCCTCCTTAAGCAGCCGGTAGGCCGTTCGACGTTCCACCCCCCGCGCCCGCATCACGTCCACTGGCTTCACGTAAACGGTGAGCGGGATGTCGCGGACGGTCACAGCGTTTGCCGGCACGCCCTGCCCGCCCGACGCCTCGGGGCGCGCCGCCCGGCCTCTGGCGCCGCTTGGTTCACGTCCTCCTCGGGCCGACAGCTCGTGCGCCAGTCCCACGACCGTCCGCTCGGCGGCCTCCGCCCGCCGGACCATCGCGGCGGCGCAGCTCGCGAGCAGGGTGATCATCATGGGCTCCTCGAACGCAGGGGTGTCCGCGTAACCACCCGTGATCGCCAGCCCGTCGCCCACGGCTGACGCATCGCTCGATGCGGGAGCGCGCGCAACTCGATCAGTGAGGACGAGGGGCGCCATGATTTCCCCCTTACACCGATCCGATCGAAAATCTCGGGACGAAATTTTCTTGAGGGCGCCAGTTCACTCCGCGCTCCCCCGCGTCGTTGTACTCGCGTGCCCCCGACCCCCAAGCTCCCTCGCCTCGGCCCCGAGATCCTCGCGGACGACGTCGCGCTTGCGGAGGCCCTCGACGCACTCACGCGCGACGACCGCCGGATCCGGCGTCACATCCGCGAGATCCTGCACCGCCAGCAGCAGCTTCAGGTGCTCGCGGACGAGGAAACGTGGAGCGGCTACCTCCATCTTGAAGCCGCGATCAACGCTCGCCTCGTCGATCTTGTGGGTCGCATCGCGACGTGGGGGTTCGAGCAGGGCCGCGAGTTCGAGCGCAACGGGGGTGCCCGATGACGCCGACGTCAACGCTGGAACGGCGGTCCCTCATGGGTCGTTCGTCGTGAGCCGCCGTTCGAAGCTGAACATGGCGCCGATGGCCGTGACGAGCGATGGCACGCTCCTCATCAACGCGGCGTACGCGCTCGACGTGGAAGATCCCGTGGCGATCGTCGAGATGCTCGGACCGGGCGCCAAGCTCTACATCGGAATCGTGGTCCCGCCTCCTCAGGTCCGGGAGGGCTTGGAGCGGCTCGACGACGCCGTCGCCGAAATCGCCGGCAGGACCGGAGCGAAGCTCACCGCCGGCTTCGAGCGTGCGTCGGCTTCCGCCCGGTCTTCGGGGGACCGAGCTTCAACGACTCCAGGTCGACGCGCGCGCCAGGCTCGACGTCGACGAGGTCGGCGACCTTCACCTTGAGACCGCGCGCGATCGACAGCAACACGTCGAGCGTCGGGTTCCTCCGCGCCCGCTCGACCTCGGCGAAGTACCTGAACGTCAACCCGATCCGGTGCGCTGCGTCCGCCTGGGTCCATCCGAGGCGCCATCGCGCGCGCTGGATGCGTGCTGCGACACGGTGGCGAAACGTCTCGGGGCTCACCCCGAGACGAGACCTCAGGGGGCTTCCTCAACGTTACCCACTCTCGTAGCCTACGTTTAGGACAGGATCGACAAGACATGCCGCTCATCGTCTGCCCCGACTGCCAGGCTCAGGTCTCGGACCAGGCTCCCGCATGCCTGAAGTGCGGACGCCCGATGGCTTCGGTGCCGATCGCTGCCGCGAAGACCGACGTCGCCAAGAAAAGGTGGGTGTCGAGCAGCACGCTGTACGCGACGGTCGGATTCCTGCTTGGCAGCGCCATCGTCTGGGTCGGATGTCGTCCGGGCGGTCGAGAGCCCCCGCCTGAAGTCTGCGTCGGGGCGAATGATGGGACCGATCCGACCCGCCCGATCCTCGCGGCAACGGATCGAGGTTTCATAGACACGAGAGGCGGTTGGGGGTGGGGCGACAAGTGCTACAACAGCATGAAGTCGGGGAAGTGGGGATGGGCCAAAGCGGAGTGCGACGAGGGGATAAAGATGAACCCTGCGTCGCCGCAGCCCCGGGCCTCGCTCCTCTACAACGAGGGCCTGGTCGCGAAGGCTACCGGGAAGCTCGACGAAGCGCGCCGAGACTTCGCGGCTTCCCTGAGTCTGCGGGAGAACGCGGAGGTACGCGCCGCACTGAACTCCCTGCACGCGCAATGACGGATGGTTCTGCGTTCGCTCGTTTTGGTCAAGGCAAGTACGACTTGCGGAGATCGTCTCGCGGACCGTCGTCCCAGCCTTCAATGATCTGGATCGCCGCGTCGCGATCGTCACGCGGAAACACTCCCCGCTCAAGAAGCGAGAGCATTCGCTCGCGCGCACGCGGAATCTTCGCAATCAACTCGGCGACTAATTCGGCAACGTCATCGCGATCAACATCGAGCGCGGCCCTCGCGGCGACGATGGCGCGGGCGAGCTGCCCGTCGTCGAGACCCGCGAGCATGTGCTGGACCTGCTCCTTGAGCGAATCGGGTACCGTGGGAAAGTACCATGCGAGGCGTTGGCCAATGGATGCCGCCTCCTCGGGGGTAAGGCGAGGCGAGCAGAAGTCCGCACACAGCATGTTCCAGGCGAGGCGCTGCGGGGGCTCGGTCCCTTGAATACCATCGGTCTTGATTGCTCCGGCTGTTTCTTCCTTGGCAAGATGGCGCCTGAGCGCCTCAAACTGGAATTGCGTGAACCGCTGGTTACTGTAACTGGACGCGAGTTGTTTTAAGCGTTCAGCGACGGCCTCGACTGTGAAAGCGCTTTCGGGAGACCGTGCAATGGAAGCGGTGTAGGGACCGCCCGCTATTCGATCGATGGAGCACAGAGCCGTCATGTCAACCCACATCGCGATTTCTCGAACCGGGTCGACAACCACGCCGATCACTGGGATCGAGCATGACGCCCAGTAGGCGAAATGCTCTTGATCCCCCTTCAGCGTGAAGGTCTCGCCATCTTCGCTAAGGTAGCTCACACCGGTCTTTACCTGCACGCCCAGAAACACTCCCGTGGCTCGTTCGCCGTCCTTGAACTCGATGGTCCCGTCGAGTCCGACATC
>Ga0302319_10023646_pt1 | contig 10971 bp, 11 predicted proteins | sample Bog_T0_2_FD_203319 | JGI IMG/M metagenome (GOLD analysis project Ga0302319, IMG submission 203319) | Peat permafrost microbial communities from Stordalen Mire near Abisko, Sweden - Bog_T0_2 | ecosystem: Environmental > Terrestrial > Soil > Wetlands > Peat | place: Sweden: Abisko, Stordalen Mire...
GCGCGCCACGAAGCTCGGCGCCGCGGCGACCACAGAGTCGGCACCGAACACCTCGTGCTGGCCCTGCTGATGGAGCCGGCCCTTGCCGGCGCGCTCGACACCGACCTGGCGAGCGCCAGGGCGCGGCTCGAGGCGCTCGACCGCGAGGCCCTGGGCGCCGTAGGCGTCGTGCTCAGCGCCGCGGTGCCGTTCGCGGCCGACCCCGATACGCCGCCGTGGCAGGCCGCCGAGACGCCGTCCGCCGGCGCGCCCGCCGGGGCCCCGATCGCCGGGCGCGAGTGGCGGCCGTCCATCAAAGACGTAGTGCGCGCCTGGGAGGGCCGCCTGCCGCTCACGCCCGCGGCCAAGACGCTCCTGGGCGACTCCAACAAGGAGATGCGCCGCCTCGGCGGCCGCCACCTTGGTCCGCGGCACATCTTGGCCGCGCTCCTCGAGCTCGACCCTCCCGATCCCGCCGCCGAGCTGTTCGCCAGCCTGGGCGTCGACCGCGCCGCCGTGCGCGCCCGTCTCTCCGACCTCTGAATCGTCCCATCGACCTCTGCATCGAAGAAATGGCGGTGACCACGTGGCCCCAGTTGTCGTAGGCGATTCGCTGACGAAGCGGTTCGGCTCTCTGACCGCGGTCGACGACCTGTCGTTTGCCCTCGAAGCCGGCACCATCACCGGCTTTCTCGGCCCCAACGGCGCCGGCAAGACGACGACCTTGCGCATGCTGCTCGGCCTGGCGGCGCCCACCAGCGGGCGGGCGCTGATCTTCGGCCGGCCGTACGCCGAGCTGGAGCGGGCCCCGCTGCGCGTGGGCGCCGTGCTCGAGGCGACCGACTTCCACCCGGGGCGCTCGGGCCGCGACCACCTGCGCTCGCTGGCCTGCGCCGTTGGGCTGCCCGATTCGCGCACCGACGAGGTGCTGCGCCTGGTCGAGTTGCACGACGCGGCCAGGCGGCGGGTCAAGGGCTACTCGCTGGGCATGCGCCAGCGGCTGGGTCTTGCGGCGGCGCTGCTCGGCGACCCCGAGCTGCTCGTGCTCGACGAGCCCGCCAACGGCCTCGACCCCGAGGGTGTGCGCTGGCTGCGCGACTTCCTGCGCGCCTTCGCCGCGGAAGGCCACACCGTGCTGGTCTCGAGCCACGTGCTGGCCGAGGTCGCCCAGACCGTCGACCAGGTGCTGATCGTGAGCCACGGACGGCTCGTCGCCGAATCGTCGCTCGACGAGCTCACCGCGCGAGTCGGCGACGCCGTGCGCGTGCGCAGTCCGCAGCAGGCGCACCTGGCCGAAGCGCTCCAGCGCGAGGGAATCGCCGCCACGGCGAGCAACGAGCACGCCCTGCTCGTGCACGGCGCCACAGCCGCGCGCGTGGGCGACATCGCCTTCGCCGCCGGCATCCCGGTGCACGAGCTCGTCACCGAGGGCTCGTCGCTCGAAGAAGTCTTTCTCGATCTCACGGCGGAGGTCCAGTCATGATCGCCCAGGTCAAGGCGGAGCTCCTCAAGATCCGCTCCACTCGCACCACGCTCGGCCTCGTGGTCGGCATGGTCGCCCTCGTGCTGCTCCTCGTCTTGCTGAACGGGCTGCTGAGCCCGGCCGACGTCCTCGCCGGTAAAGACGAGCAGCGCAACCTGCTGGGCTCCGGCGGGGTCGCGGGGTTGTTCGCGGCGCTCGCCGGCCTGCTCGTGGTGACGAGCGAGTACCGCCACGGCACCATACGGCCGACCTTTCTCTTCACGCCGCGCTGGTCGCGCGTGCTGGGCGCCAAGCTGGGCGCCAGCATGCTGGCCGGCCTGGCCTTCGGCATCGTGGGCGAGCTGCTCAGCTTCGCCGTGGGCTACGCGATCCTGGCGGGTCGCTCCGTGCCGTACGCCCTGAACGGCGGGCAGACCGCGCTGCTGCTGGCCGGCACCGTCGCCGGAGTGGTCCTGTGGGGCGGGCTCGGAGTCGGGCTCGGGGCCATCGTGCGCAATCAGATCGCCGGCGTGATCGCCTTGCTCGCCTGGGGCTTCCTCGTCGAGAACCTGGTGTTCGCGTTTGCCCCGTCGGTCGGCCGCTTCGGACCGGAGGAGGCCTCGAACGCGCTCACCGGCCTCACCACCAGCCATCTGCTGACGCCGGCCGTGGGCGGCCTCGTGTTGATCGCCTGGATGGTGGCCCTGTTCGTGGCGGGCGCCGCCCTCACGGTCCGGCGCGACGTCGACTGACGGCGAGGCGTCGGCCGCTCATGGCGGCCACGTATGTGTAGGCCGAACGCGCCGGCGCCGACTGCCGGCGTTCGCCCGCCAAGCGCCCCGGCGGTTTCGGCGCGCGCCTTGCGGAGACCACGTCTGCGACAGGTGCGAAGGCGACGGGCGGCGCGGCGTGGAACGCAAGCTGGTCGACGGGGCCGCGGACTCGACCAGGGCCGCCTAGCCTAGCCGCGCGCGTCCTGGGGGTGGAACGGGCAGGCCGGCCCCGCGCACTGCGCGTTGCGGTCGGGCGAAGCGCAGCGCGCGCGCTCGCCGGCCGGCAGGTCGATGTCGAGGTGCTCGCGCAGGTACTCGACCGCCGCCTCGACGGCAAGCCGCGAGGCGCGTTTGCAGCAGCGCGGCTGGTCGTCGACCATGCGCGCCAAGGCAAGCGATGTCGCACCCAGCGCCAGCGAGCGCTCCTTACCGGTGAGCGGCGTCGCCTTGCTCAGGGTGCTCACGGCGATGCCCACGCCGACTGCGGCCCCGCAGGCGCCGTAGTAGCCGCACCAGCCGCCCGGGATCTTGGCGCCCCGCGCGAGCGCGCTCTCAAGGTCGCCCTCGGGCACGGCTGCGCCGGCGTTGCGCGCGGCGGCCACGATCACGCCGGGCACGATGGCATGGTGCTCCGGGCCGTGCATGGGCAGCCCGGGGAAGGCCATGACCTGCTCCAGGATCGCGCCGGGGTCGGGCGAGGTCGCCGCCGCCAGCAGGCGGCGCACGCCCTCCGCGGCCGTCGCCCCATGGCAGGCGTCGCACACGAAATGGCCCGCGGCGCACCAGATCATGGTCGTCTGCGTCGCCCCGCAGCAGTCGCAGGTGCGCTCGGCAGCCTCAGGCGCGTAGACGAGCGGCTCGCCGCACACGCCGCAGTCGGTCATGGAAGACATGCCGTGGACGGGCTTCTGGCTGACGATGGTCGACTCCTTTCGTAAGCACCCTGCCCCGCTGTTCGCGGCGACTTGCCTCCGCCCTCGGCGGCGGCACTCGCGCTTGTTCGTTCAGTGTGCGCGGTCTGATCGCCATCGTCCACTCGCGCGGCGATCTCCCGTTTCGGCCGCCGGCGGTTGCGCTTATACCCTGGCGGGTACCCGGAGATGACGGAGTCATACCAGGAGGGGAACCCATGGCCGTACCTGCCTATGCGATCGGCACTACCTTGGCCGCGCCCTACGAAGAGCTCGTCCCGCGCGTGAAGCAGGCCCTCAAAGATGAGGGCTTCGGCGTGATGAGCGAGATCGACGTGCAAGGCGCGCTCCGAGAGAAGCTCGGCATCGAGCGCGGCCGGTACCTCATCATCGGCGCCTGCAACCCACGGCTCGCCCACGAGGCGCTCGAAGCCGAGCCCGACCTGGGCGTGTTCCTGCCCTGCAACGTGATCGTCTATGAGGCCGCCGACGGCACGCACGTGAGCGCGATAGACCCGCTCAGCATGCTCGGCCAGATCGCCAACCCCGTGCTCGACCGGATCGCCGACGAGGTGAAGCAGCGCTTCACCCGCGTCATCGCCGCCCTGGGCTGAAGTGCTGCCGCCGGCAGGCCACTCGGCAGTGGCAGATCGAGGGGGCGCACACCCTCATCGGTGGCTTCGCTCTGGTGGTGCTCACGCTCGTCGCCTGGGTCGCCGTTCCCCGGGACGTCCACCTGCACCAGGAGTTCGGTGCAGCGTCGGGACTTGCGGGAACGGTGGTGCTGGTGGAGACGACAAGCGCCTCCACGGTGGACTAGACGAAGGCTCGGGATCCGGGCGACCTCAGTGTTGGAGTCGTTGGGATCGTCGATGGCATACCCGAGTCCGCCACGACCCGTCCGGCGGGCAGCTCCGCCTGGCTAGCCGTCTGCGCGGTTCCTGACTTTGCGCAGTGACAGAAGCACGCCAGACATCACGACGATGATGGTCGCCTCGATCATGGCGAGCACGGTGTTGATGTCGACGCCCTCGTCGAAGGTCTCGCCGATCTGCCAGGGATTGGTCGCGCCATTGGCGATATGGTAATTGACGTTCATCGCCAACCCAGCTGCGGCGGCCAAGATGATCACCATCACAAGCGAGGAGCGCGCCGCCGGTGACAGCCGGTCCCAACGGGCCAGCCAGACGATCGCGGACGCGATGAGCGCAATGCCGACAAACAGTTCGCCGACGATGATCAGATAACCGAACAGGGTCGCGTTGGGGATCACCACGCTGTGGGCAAACGAGCGATACCAAGCAGGCGCTGCCGTCACTCGGGTCTTGAGGTCGGCCCCCAGGCCCGAAACGAATCCGCCGTTGGCGAGCTTGGCCGTCACCGTCCAGAAGAACTCGAAACCGACGATGATCTGCACAACGAGCAGGCCGTAGAGAAAGCGACTCGTCCAGCCTGCCCCCGCCCTCGAGCCGGCTTGCAGGGTCTCGCGGCGCGTTGGCTCGTCGAACCGGACAGTGCTCATCTGATCCCCCGTTTCCCCATGGTGCCGGTCAGCAGCTCGGTTATGGTCGCAGTCGGCCGCGCGCATAACCGTTGGGCGAAGATTCGGCACCGAAGAGTACCGAAGGCCGGCGTCGCCTTCTTCCGACTCGACCGCTGCCGCGGCCACGATCAGTCGTATGCCCGCCGAGTCTCTACGTCGGTCACGATGTGCTCGATGCGACGCTTCCAGTCGGCCGAGCTCCAGGTCCCCAGTGCTTCATGCGTCCGATAGTAATTCTCGGGGATGGGGTGGGTGCCTACCACCACGTTCAGACCGAACTTTGCAGGGACAAACTCGCTGAACGCATCGATCCTCGGGCAGGGCGGGTAGCCGACCACCAGGCCGGTCGCCAGGTGGATCACCTCGGCGCCGTTTCTCTTCATCTCCGCGGGAGCGTACTCCACGTTCCCTCCGGGGCATCCGCCGCAGGTGGTAAAGCCGACCAGCTCGATCTCCTCGTTCTCATAGGCGGCGAAGGCGCCGTCGCGGTCGCGCATGGCTCGCAGGCATTTGCCCCCGGCGCACGTGTGATAGCGATTGCAGATGATGATGCCGATCTTCTTCATGCCCTTCACTCCCGGATCGTTGTCCGCTTTTAGGTCGACAGATTCTGGCGGTCCGAGCGTACGGACCAGTCGCGGTCCCGCGGTTCAGTGCTGGCAGGCGCCTTCGAGCCCCACGACCGGCAGGCCACCCTGCATGAAGGCGGACACGGCGGTCTGCACGTCGTCGCCGACGCCGGCGTGCACGGCGATGCCCACCTGGTTGAAGCCCATCAGCGGGCGGCCGCCGATGCCGTCGACGACGATGGCGTCGACGTTGTGCTCGGCAAGCAGCGTGACCGGACCGAGGCAGCCGCCCTCGGTGTGCGGCGCGTTGTCGAGGATCGTAACCTCGCCCACTGTGCCGTCGGTCACATCGACCATGGTGAAGCACTCACAGCGGCCGAAGTGGCCGGAGCGGCGGGCTTCGAGGCCGCCGGGCGCCTCAGAGGGAATGGCGATGCGGATCGTCGTGCTGGTCTGGTCGCTCATGCGGTGCTCACTCTCAGTCGTCGATTCATCGGTCCGTCGATCTCTGTCTGCCCGCTCTGAAGAACGCCGCTGACCGCCGCCGTGGCCGCAGCCGGGCTCCCGAGGGTCGTCGCGGTCGTTGCGGCAGCCTCGCCGTGCGCCGGGACCCCAGCACGCACTCACATCGGCGGAGCCGCATCGGGGACACGAAGTGACGCCCCCCGGCTCTTCGGCATCGGCGACCCAGAGCCCCTGGCAGGCGAAACAGCGCATGCGCGGCAGTACCCGGTATTGGCCGCCGCCGATGAGGATGGCCTTGCCGCCGACCAGCGCCTCGGCGACCTTGGCACGGCCGCGCTCGAGCACGCGGCCCACGGTCTGGCGAGAGACGCCCATGGCCTCGGCGGCCTGCTCGTGACTGAGGGCTTCGAGGTCGACGAGGCGGATGGCCTCCAGCTCATCGACGGCCAGCTGGAGCTGCTCGAGCTCGCGCGCCGGCACGCCGGCCGGCTTGAAGAGCGTGATGCGGGGCACGCCTTCGACGGAGCGTTCAATCGGCGGGCGAGCCATGGGTTCCTCTCGAAGTTAGTGGCATATGCTCATTATAGGTCGGTGAGGGCTCATCTTCAAACTGCCGCGGTTGACCCTCCATGGTCTGCGCCATCCTGAGGCTCTGCCGTCGGCCGGCGGTCGCTCTTGCGACAGGTCGGGTCGCGACGTGTAGGCGGTCAGGTGCGACGCGCAACGCCATCGAGCGCCAGCTCAAGGAAGCGCCGCGCGGCCCCGGCGCCGGCGAGTACGAGCGGCAGGATCGACTCGCGTTGCGCCGCTACGACGACGACGAGTGGCGTCAAACCCACGGCCGCGAAGGCTTCGTCGAGGAGCCGACGGCTGGAGGTCCCTTTCGGTGCGGCGATGAAGGGTACGCGCTCAAACTCCTCGACTGAGAGGTGGGTCTGGGGGCGGATCGTGCCGGGGGGAAGGATCACCGACAGACTTTGGGTGCCGAGCTCGTGCGTCGTCAACGAGTCGGGGAGTAGACCTCCCTCGAGGAGCGCGATCTCGCATTGACCGTGTTGCAGCAGGACCACCAGGTCGGCGGTGTCTTCCGGGGCGGCGAGGTCGACGACCACGCGTGGATATGCGGCACGGTACCGGCCGACCAGACCGGCTAGTGGATCGGCTGCCAGAGTCGGCAGCGAACCCAGAGCAAGCGACCCGCCCTCGAGCCCGGCGATCGACGAGACTTCGGCTCTTGCGGTCTCGATGTCGCGCAGCACCTGACGAGCCGGCCCCACGAGCGCGGCGCCGGCGGGAGTCAGGCGCACTCCGCGTCCAAGCCGGTAGAGTAGCTCGACGCCGAGCTCATCCTCGAGTTCCCTCACGGCCAGCGACAACGCGGGTTGGGACACGAATATGGCTTTCGATGCACGGGTAAAGCCACCGTGATCAGCGACGGCGAGCAGGTAGGTCAGATGGCGCAGATCCATTGGCGAATCATATAGCTCCTAGCCCTTGCCTGTATTCGACTTATGGAACGACAGGCTCGATGATGAAATGCGATGGCGATGACGAGTGAAGACCATGGTCGAGAGGCAGCGGTAGACGACGCACCGGCGGCGAGCCATGGCCGCGTCCACGGGTGGAGGCGGCTGCTCGTCGAGCCTCCTCGGCCCCGTTGGGTGGTCCAGCACCGTAACGCCGCTTGGTTTGTCGTGGCGACCGTGTGCGTCGGCGCCTTTATGGGGCAGCTCGACGCCAGCATCGTCACCATGGCCCTGCCCACCCTGCAGCACGTCTTCCACGCCGACGTAGCGGCGGTGACCTGGGTCGGGCTCAGCTACCTGCTGGTGCTGGTGGCCACGGTCGCCGCCGTAGGTCGCTTCGCCGACATGGTCGGGCGCAAGCTGCTCTACACCTACGGGTTCGGCGTCTTCATCTTGGGTTCGATCCTGTGCGGCTTTGCCCCCAGCCTCGGCGCGCTGGACGGCTTCCGCGCCTTCCAGGCTGTGGGCGCCGCCATGCTGCAGGCAAATAGCGTGGCCATCATCTATCTGGCCGTCCCGCGCAAGTCGCTTGGGCGCAGCATCGGCATCCAGGGAGCCGCCCAGGCGCTCGGTCTCGCCTTGGGCCCCGCGGTCGGTGGCCTGCTGCTGGCCGCCGGCGGCTGGCGCCTCGTGTTCTTCGTGAACGTGCCCGCCGGCCTGGTCGGGATGGTGGCCGGCTTGCTGTTCATCCCGCGCAGCCGCCACCTCGTAGGCAGGGTGCCCTTCGACTGGACCGGCCTTGGACTGTTCTTCCCGGCGGTGGTCGGCCTCATGGTCGCGGTGACCTTCGGCAATCGGTTCGGCTGGGCCTCGCCGGCCATCATCGGCCTGCTGGCTGCCGCTGTGGTGCTGGGAGTCGGGTTTGTCGTGCGCGAGCGTCGCACCGCAGACCCCATGATCGATCTCACGCTATTTCACCGGACCGCGTTCTCGGCCGGCGTGGTCAGCGGTCTGCTCTCGTACCTCGTGATGTTCGGCGTGCTCTTTGTCACACCGTTCTACCTGGAGCGCGGGCTGCACCTCGGAGCGGGGAAGGCGGGACTCGAACTCACCATCATGCCGCTCTTTCTCGGTCTGGCTGCGCCGCTGGCCGGGCGTCTGGCCGATCGTGTCGGGGCACGACCGCTGACTGTCGGCGGCATGGTTCTCGTCGCAGCTACCCTGGCGACGTCGGCCATCTGGAGGCCTGACCAGGCCATGCTCGTCGTTACGCTGGCCCTTGTGGGCGTCGGGCTTGGCCTGTTCACCCCGCCCAACAATGCGGCGATCATGGCGTCGGCGCCCAAGCACCAGTCCGGCGTCGCCTCTGGCGTGCTCAACATGACGCGAGGCATGGGGACCTCACTTGGACTTGCTCTTACGGGGCTGATCTACGGTCTCGCGACCACGCCGCAAGATGGATTGAGGTTCGCGATGATCTTCCTGGCCTCGGCCGCGCTGATCGCCGCGGTGGTGGCGGCGTCACGAGGTCGGTCGTCCGCGACCGTGTCGCCTGAGGGCGCCTCGGCGCGTTAGCCGGACGCCCTTGGGCGCCACAGTCATATATCGGCGCCCTTGCTGGGCGCTGTGGATCGATCAGATGGGCAAGAGCTGCTGCACAGCCGAGAGACGAAGCATCTCTATGGCGGTCGGTAGTCGAGCAACGTCTTGATCGCGATAGGAATCTGAGCCGCGCTAGCCAGCAGCGCCGTGCGGGCGGAGAAGGAGCGATAGTGACGCATAGGCCCAAGCTGGGCGATTCGGGAGTCGGACTGACGCGCTCGTGGCGCGAAGCTCTGCCGGCGGGAGGCCGCGACGCGCTCCGACAGGTCCTGCTATTGGTCCTGTGCTACGCGACCTACGATGTCGCTCGTGTCGCCGTGCGCGGCCGCGAGGCGGTGGCGATGGCCAACGGCCTGGACATCATCAACGCCGAGAAGGCCCTTCACGTCTACGTGGAGCCCGCCGTCCAGACAGCGGCCAGCCACATCCATGTGTTGATCGAGTTCATGGACTGGTTCTACGCCAACGTCCACCTACCGGCGACGATTCTCATTCTCGTGTGGATCTACCTCTACCGCCACGAGGCTTTCGGCTTCTTTCGCAACGTCTTTCTCACCATGAACGCGATCGCCATGACGATCTTCGCCGTCTTTCCTGTGGCGCCACCCCGGCTCGTGCCCACCTCGGGAGTGGTCGACACGCTCTTCCTGTACTCGACGACGAACTATCGCTCCGGCGTCCTGTCGTTCGTGACCGATCAGTACGCGGCCTTTCCCAGCCTCCACATCGGCTACGCGCTCTTCCTGACGCTCGCCGTTTGCCTGCTCACCACCAACCGCCTGGTGCGGGTGCTGGCCGCCGCTTACCCGCTGGTCGTGTTTGCGGCCGTCGTCATAACCGGCAATCACTATGTGCTTGACGTCGTGGCCGGTGCGGTCGTGCTGGGCGTCTCGTTCGCCGTCAACTATGGCTTCGCGCCGCAGGGCGCTCCCGAAGCCATCGCGGTCTTTGCTCGCGATCAGGGCGACCGACCCGGGGAGTGAGGCTCAGACGAGCGACTCCAGGGCAGCCGGCCCGTGGCGGGTGCCTCCGGCCTCACAGGCTGTGTATCGCGCGTCCTAAGCCGCTTAATGCAGCTTCACCGATCGACTCGCTCAGGGTTGGGTGCGCGTGGACCGTCCATCGCTTGACCGCTGGTCAGGCCGGCTCGAGCTGTCATTGCACTCTCGCACGTCGCCCAGCTATTATACCCCCCCAGGTATCGGTGTTTGAAGCTAGGAGTCGTTCGATGGCTACGATCAAGCTAGTCTGCCGGCGATGCAGGAGCGTGTCTGCGATATCGACGTCGGTTGCGATCAGGGACGAACAGAAGCGTTGCCCTGAGTGCGGCTCTCAGCAGGTGCGGCAGACGCTCGGCAGTTTTCTCAGTAACGGGCCGCTGTCGTCGCCGACCTGTGGGGTCGCGCCCACTGGCGGCTGAGGCCGCTGACCGGGGCGCGGTCGCGCTCCCTGCCTTCGATCTTCTGAGTCGCGCGGCGACCCGCCTCGGGCTCTCCCGCACCGGAGCTGAGACTGCCCCGCTTCTCAATCCCTCTCGTCGACCAACCGCTTGACCGTCGTTCCGGTCAAGCGTATATATGAAAGTATGCAAATACGAAACGACAGCCACAGCATGCCAGAGCCCGCCGACCTGAAGCCGCTCTTCAGGATGCACGCGGAGCTCTGCAAGGCGCTCGCCAGTCCGCACCGGCTTGGCATCCTCTACGCCCTGAGCCAGCGCGAGATGTGCGTCAGCGACCTCGCCAATGCCCTTGAGATCCCTGTACACAATGTCTCCCAGCACCTGCGCGTCCTCAAGGACCAGATGCTGGTCAAGCCGCGCAAGGACGGACAGACCGTCTATTACTCGATGACCAATCCCAAGTTCATCCAGGGCTGTACCCTCATTCGCCAGGCTCTGATCGAGCAGCACCGCGAGTTGGGCGAGTCGTTGCTGGCTTCGGGTGTGCTTGACGCCGTCCAGCGCCTGCCGTTGCCGCCTTCGCCCTGACCAGGGCACTTACCGGGACCGTGGGGTCGGCATACCTGGGTTCGAGGCAGAAGGGGTTGTGATCTCGCCCAATCTTGCGAATGAGCACACAAACACAAGCAGTCGTCCTCAAGGAGGAGCCGTCATGACCGAAGATCTCAGTTCCATCACAGCCGAGAAGGTAGTCGATGCCAGAGGCACTTCGTGCCCAGGCCCCATCCTGGCCGCCAAG
>Ga0302319_10023647_pt1 | contig 10970 bp, 9 predicted proteins | sample Bog_T0_2_FD_203319 | JGI IMG/M metagenome (GOLD analysis project Ga0302319, IMG submission 203319) | Peat permafrost microbial communities from Stordalen Mire near Abisko, Sweden - Bog_T0_2 | ecosystem: Environmental > Terrestrial > Soil > Wetlands > Peat | place: Sweden: Abisko, Stordalen Mire...
CGGGCGGCGCACTGAGCGTTGTCCTTCATACCGGGCTTGCTGGAACAGGCGGTATCTTCGACGAACCCCTTAAACTCCGCTGCCATACCGGTTGCGGCAAGGCCCGAAGCAAGCGCAAGAGCTGCGGCAAATTTCATCATACGTTTGTCTCCTTGAATGCCACGCGGCAGTTCAGGGATTAGTATATCCTGGTTTGGACAAGGCGTACGACCTCCCGGTGCGGGAGAATACGAAATTTTTTATGCCCGGCGGCGGCTTTTGAGAAAGAGGACTCTGCCCTGCTTACTTTTTTGAACCGGGAGTGAAAGATCCATCCAGACGCAGACCGAAAGACGGAACCGCGATATTGAGCGTGTCGGGCTCTTTGCTTTCCGCTGTTTCGGAGCTTTCCGGCGTTGCAATTGTCTCCGGCACGGTTTCGGCGATCGGCCTGAGTTCCTGCTTCTCCCGTTCCGCCTCAAGTTCCAGCCGTTTGGTCTCGCTTCGCCGGATTTCCGCCAGAGACCGGAGCGCCGTGCTGCGCACTTTAGGGTTGGTATCGCGAATGAGAGTGGTGAGGCAATCGACAAAGTCGGGGCTGCCGATCTTTCCCATGACCCATGCGGCAGCCGAACGCCGTCCGGGATCGTCCGCAAGCGACATGCCGATCACCTTCAGCGTTACATCCGGGCACCCTGCCAGGTGGAGACCGATCAGGGCATTTCCGGCTACGCGGTTGTTCGAATCGTTGGCGCATTCCTCAAGGATCCGAATCGCAGGTTCCGATTTCGACCCCCAGGCGGACTCGACCGCATTGGCACGAACCCTGGGATCCTCTCGCACCAGTTGCTTCTCGAGCCACGCCGGATTACTGACGCGGTGCCCTACGAACAGGGCGGCTTTGGCCGAAATCCGCGCATCGGAGCTGTTGGGGAGATGCCCCACCACCGAAAGCAGGCGCTGCCCGGGCGAGGTTTGGTCCAGGATATCCAGAGCGCGAGCCGCCGCACTGCCCGTCAGCACTTTTTCATGAGGCGTTTCTTTGCGGCCCGGCAGCAATCGGGCAAGCCGAAAGTCCAGAGTCGGGTCGGCCGCCAGCAGACGGCGAAAAACGCCAATTGCGGTCGCGGTCGGGCACATGCGGGGATTCACGAGGTTGTCGAGCGTGGAATCCTGGCGCGCAAGAAGATCGGTCAGGGCTCGGGTAGCGGGCGATTGATCCGAGGATTCGAGGTACTTCACCGCCACTTTGAAAAACTCCTCGGGATGATCGCCCGCCAGTTGCCGCAGCCGCCGTATCGTACCGGGAACCGCGGCCAGGCTGGCGATCACGGATGCGATCTGCGCGGCCAGGTCATTTAGACCGTTGGCTGCGCGTACCGGAGCGGCGACTATAGACGAAGGAGTCACTGTTGACATATCGGCAGAATGCGGAAAAACCTGCTATCGGGAGATGTTTCTTTTTGAAAAGCCAAAGTATTTTCCCGACCGGAACTATCTCCTCGCTCTGAACGAGGACCCATCGAGACGCAGTTCGGGCCTGGAAGGCTGAATGACCTCGGCCACCAGTTCAACCACAGCCTGTTTGACTTCGGGCGCGGCCGCGGCCATTTCCGCGGCCGCCGCTTCGGGATCGGAGTCTTCAGTGCGCCGGAGGGACAGCAAAGAGCGCAGCGCCGTGCCGCGCACCATGGGATGCTCGTCCTTAACCAAACGGGTAAGTTCGGCGCTCCATTGTCCGTCCGCCACTTTCCCCATCGCCCACGCGGCCGTCGACCGGCGATCGGGAGAAGGGTTTCTTGAAAGGGATTGTAATTCCGAATCGATGCTGCGGTGACCGACGACATGCAGACCAACCAGGGCGTTACCCATCACCCGGTTGTTTTTGTCCTCCACGCATTGTTCCAGAAGGTCGATCGCCGAGGGCATGTTGACACCCCAGAGAGATTCGACGGCATTGGCGCGGATTCGCTGATCCGGCCTCGAAAGCAACCTTGACACCCACTCCGGACTCTGCACGCGGCTACCTACAAACAAAGTGGCTTTAGCCGCAACCTTATTATCTTCGGCGCTGGGCAGATGACCCAAAATGGGCAATAGCCGACGCCCTCGGGACTGCCGGTCCAGTATGTCGAGGGCGCGGATGGCCCGTGCTCCGCTGAGCGCGACATGGTGGTTGGTGAAGCTGCGGTCCGGCAGCATTCGGGCCATTCTCACATCGAACGACGGATCGACCTCAATGAACCTTTTGAATAGCCTCTGGGCGATCTCGGCGGTCGCCACCGCGGGATTGGCCAGATAGCCGGTTACTTCTTCGTGGCGCAACGCCAGCATGGCCAGAAACTTGAGCGCGTTCGAATTCTCGCTCGAACGCAGGTGCCGCATGGCCTCAGGCAGAAACTGCTCCGGCGACTCGTTCGACAGCCGCCGAAGAAACATTTTGGCCAGTGCGTTCGTATCGAACTCGGCTACCGCGCGGTCGACGTATTTCTCAACAATTGTGTCACTAAAGCTCATTGCCTACACTCAATTAATCGGCGGCATAGGAGAAATACTTTATGGCAAAACGGCAGCGGTTTTACTTTTTCTTTTAAAGTCGAACCGAGAAACTTGAGCCGTCCAGGCGCAGTTCGGGCAACAAGGGCGCGGGGATGACCAGAACATCAGCGGGAAGCGTCGATTCGATCGCCTCCGGCAGCGCCACAGCGACATCGGGTGTTGCGTCCTGAACTGCCAACGGTTCTTCCACCACCACCGGGATGGTCCTGCGGAGTTCTTTAAGCGAGCGCAGAGCCCGGCTGCGCACCTGCTGATTTTCGTCGCGGATCATGATTGTCAACACCTCGATCCAGGCTTCCTGTTCCATCTTCGCCATCACCCAGGCGGCGGTCGACCGATGCGGAGGCGAACTCGTGCGGGACAGCGTCAGCACGTGCGACTCCACCCCGGGACGGCCCACCATATGCAGCCCCACCAGGGCGTTGCCCTGCACGCGATTGTTGCGGTCCTCCAGACATTGTTCGAGCAGCTGAATCGCCTGCGGCGTATCCATGCCCCAAAGCGCCTCGACGGCATTGGCGCGAACCCGCGGATCGGGCCGAGAGAGCAATTGGGACGACCATGTGGGATTCTGCACGCGCCGCCCCACAAACAGCACGCCCTTGGCGGCCAGGTTCGCATCGGGAGAGTTCGGCAGGTGCCCCAGGATCGGCAGCAGACGCCGCCCCTGCGAGTTGTGGTCCAGAATATCCAGAGCCCGGGTAGCGCGGGGACCGGCCAGAGCTCCGTGCTGATTCGAGAAATAGCGGTCCGGCAGCTTGCGTGCGAGTTTGACGTCGAAGGAGCGGTCGACAGCCAGAAAGCGGCGAAAAAGCTTCTGGGCTACCTCTCGCGAGGACGCCGATGGGTTAGCCAGATAATCGGTGATCTCGTCATGACGAACCGCCAGTGTCGCCAGGTAGTTGTGGGCGCTCGACACCAGATCGGAGCGCAAATGCCGCATGGCGATGTTCAGGAACATCTCGGGATGTTCTTCGGCCAGGCGGCGCAGGAACCCCTTGGCGACGGGATTGGCATCGAACTCCTGGACCGCCCGGTCCGCGTAATTGAAGATGACCTTTTCCCGAAAACTCATAGGGCTGTCACAAGGTTATCGGCGGATCGGACAGTTTGCTTTAGCTTTTTCGCCCAAATGGCCTGTCTTCATTAATTTGTGGCCGTTCGCGTGAGAGAATCGGGGCGGAGGCGAGGGATGAGCCCCGAAGCAGCTACTCATAATGTCGAACAGGCCGTGCCGTTTTTCAGGGTGCGGAGTATGGAGGCTTCGCTCAGGTTTTATACAGAAGGCCTCGGCTTCACGATGACGAAAAGCTGGACGCCGCGGGACAAAATCGAATGGTGCCTGCTGCAGTTGGGCGGCGCGGCGATGATGCTTCAGGAAAACCGCCCCGGCCGTGTACCCGAAAGCAAGCTCGGCGTCGGAGTGTCCATCTGCCTGCCGTGTAAAGACGCTGTGGCGATTTACCGCGAAGTGCGCGGACGCGGGATTCCCTCTCCGCGGCCTTTCGTGGGAAACGGTCTGTGGGTCGTCTCGGTAACCGACCCCGACGGATACACAATCGAATTCGAAAGCCCCACCGATGTGCCCGAGGAGACGGAGCTCGCCGAGTGGATTCCGTAGCCGGCTCGTTCCGCAGCCTTTTTCTCTACGACCTCTGCGAAGAGATCCGTCTCGACGCGCTCCGCAAGCTGCTCGGTTCGCCCGGCGCGGGACGGGAACCGCAGTTCCGGCATCTGGCGCCTGAATATGTACGGTTCGAGCGGCCTCCTGTGGTGGAAACGCTCGAACCGGTGGTGCTCGAAAACGGCGACCGCGTCCGCTGCGATGTGAATTACTACGAATACGGCGTGGTCAGCGTCGAGTTCGAACTGCCGTTCGAGACCGACTGGGCTTCGTTAGTGAAAAGCTCCGGCGGGTGGACGACCGCGCCCGAACTGGAGCGCCGCTCGGCGGAAGTGGTGCGCCGCTGCCAGACGCGAGTGAAATCGGCACTGGTGAAGCCTTACGATTATCAGCTCGCTGAAGACTATTATGTGATTCGGATTCGTCCCGGCGCGGATGCGCTGACCTCCGCGGAACTGATCGCCCGCCACGGGCACGAGATTGCCCAGATCGTGCGCGGCGAGACCACGCCGCTCTCCGCCGAGGAAACCGCCGAAGTTCTCCAGTCGCGCCTGTCCTATTTCCCGAACGACCTTCTCGTCGCGGGCTGGACCGCGGCGCTGATTTACGATATCGAGGAGGGCTCCGCGCCCACTGTTCAGCTGCTCGAATACGCCAATTCGCAGTTGCTCGAATTCCGCCATTACGACCATGTGCTGACGCGCCTGCTCTCGCAGGTTTACGACACCGTAAACAGCGGCGGAGGCGTGCTGGGCCGCTGGCGTCTTGCGCGCGAAGCCGAGCGGCTGAACACTATCCTGCTGGATGTACGCGAATTGACGGAACGCATGGACAATTCGATTAAATTCCTCAGCGATACGTTCGCTGCCCGCGTATATCGGCTGGCGGCGAATCGCATCGGCGTACCGGATTATCGAAATTTAGTCGATCAGAAACTGAGCACGGCCGGAGAGCTCTACCGGTTCATGATGGACCGCTTTCACCAGGGGCGCGCGTTCGTGCTGGAAGTGATGGTGGTGGTGATTCTGATCGTCGAGCTGGTGTTCCTGTTTAAGCACTGACTACCAGGAATCGCGATTCGCGATGGTGACTCGAAACGGCGGTTTAACGCGTTCGGCCTCATCCATTTCATAAGTCTGGCTGGTTTTGGACGGATCGTAATCGCGCCAAAGCCAGGTCAGCGACTCCGGCAGATCGAGCGCTCCCTGAGCGATGGCATGCATCCCGATGCCGAAACGGAAATGAAAGTCGTAGCCTTTTAGCTTGAGGGCGTTCGCCAGCATGATGTTGTTGAGCGGCCAGCTGCCGGAAGGCGCTTCCTGATCGTCGGCTCCGTCCGAGGACCAGACGCGGAGGTTTTTCTTCGGATCGCGACGCACCTTGTTCGAGACGATATAGCCGCCATCGAGACCCTGTTCCGGATGCCACTGCAGCGCCACATAGCTGCCGATGTGCGAGAGCACGCGGCTGAACTGTTCCGGGAAATACCAGGCGACGTTGAAGGCGCAGATGGCGCCCGACGAGGCTCCGGCGATCGCTCTTGAGTAAGGATCGTGGCGAATCCTGTAAGTCTTCTCGACATCGGGAAGAATTTCCTGCAGCAGGTACTTGCCGTAGCGGTCCGAAACGGTGTCGTAAAGAATGCCGCGCATACGCGTGCCGGTGGCTTCCCCGCCGCTGCCGGGCTGGATGAGGACATGCACCATGGGTGGGATCAGCTTCTTCGCCACAAGGTTGTCGGAAACGATTTGCAGACGGAGCCGGAGCAGATCCTGATTGCCGACGATGGTTTCGCCATCCTGCCAGACCATGAGCGGCGCGCCATTGGCGAGGTCGGCGCCGGGGTTCACGTAGACCCAGTAGTTGGCGGACATGCCGGGATAGATGGCGCTCTTCAGGGTCTTCATTTCGGAGAGCGTTCCGCGAGGCACGCCTGGCTGAGGGTAGGAGTCGGGATTGTAGCCGGCGACATCGTAAGTGCCGAGCGATTTGCCTTCGGCGAAGAAGTTGTAATTGTGGGTGGTACCGAGGCGAAGCGTGGCGAGTCGATACCAGTATTTGGTGCCAGGCACGGCGGTCATGGGCAGCGGGGCCTGGTGGTCGAGGGCTACGGTGGCGGGCTTTTCGGATTCGACGGCGAAGAGGAACTCCTGGCCCCATACCGCGGCGCCGTCGCGGCCCTGCAGTTGGGGGAGCCCCGAGGCCAGCAGTTCCTTCAGGCGCGCGGTGTTGTTCGAGCGCGCGGCATCGATCAGATCTTTGAGCGGATTGGTTTGGGCGAAGGCGGCGGAGGCTATGAGGGTGAGGAGGAAGAGAGATCGCTGCATACGGTATATGAGGATATACCGTGGGCGCGATGGGCGATGAGGCGGCGTTCGTTGATCGCTCCCTCGGCGTTGAGATACCGCTCGCGATCCCACAGGCGAGTTCGACGGGTATTGGGTCCCGATTCGATGTTAACGGCGGACTCGAGGTCGCCTGTATCCCAGGTTGCAGGGGCGCGACTCTGCGCCTTGCGGCTCATCGCACCAGGCAGGGCCGCTTACGATCGAAGTTCCACCCCGGAATCAAATACCGCATCGCTTTCGCGTCATCCCGCCCACCCAAATCCATCCCCCGATACAACTCATGCGCCGCCTCGACCCGCGCCATATCCAACTCAATGCCTAACCCCGGCCGCGCCGGTACCTCGACCATCCCGCCCACAATCTGAAACGGCTCCTTCGTCAGCCGCTGCCCATCCTGCCAGATCCAGTGGGTGTCGATCGCCGTGATCCTCCCCGGCGCAGCTGCCGCCACATGGGTAAACATCGCCAGCGAAATATCGAAATGATTGTTCGAATGCGAGCCCCACGTCAGTCCCCACTCATCGCACATCTGCGCCACCCGCACCGACCCGCGCAATGTCCAGAAGTGCGGATCAGCCAGCGGTATATCCACCGACTGCAGCTGAATCGCATGTCCTATTTCGCGCCAGTCCGTCGCGATCATATTCGTCGCCGTCTTCAAACCCGTCGCGCGCCGAAACTCCGCCATCACCTCACGTCCGCTGTAGGCGCCCTCCGCGCCGCAGGGATCTTCCGCATAGGCCAGCACGTCGCCGCGCCCCCTGCACAGCGCTACCGCATCCTTCATAAGCCAAGCGCCATTCGGATCGAGCGTAATTCGAGCCTGCGGAAACCGCTCCGCCAACGCCGTTACGGCCTCCATCTCTTCAGCCCCGCGCAGCACGCCGCCCTTCAGCTTGAAATCGTTGAACCCATACCGAGCATGCGCCGCCTCCGCCAGCCGCACCACCGCCTCCGGCGTCAACGCTTCTTCATTCCGCAAACGAAACCACTCATCGGCGGCATCGCCTTCGTCGCGATAAGGCAGATCCGTCTTCTTCCGGTCGCCGATATAAAACAAATACCCCAGCATCTCGACCTTGTCCCGCTGCTGCCCGTCCCCCAGCAGAGCCGCAACCGGAACCCCGAGATGCTGCCCCAGCAAATCGAGCAAAGCCGCCTCAAGAGCCGTCATCACATGAATCGTAGTGCGCAAATCGAAAGTCTGAATCCCGCGTCCGCCCGCATCGCGATCCGCAAACTGCCCCCGCACCGCATTCAATACGCCGTTGTATCCGCCCAACGCCGCGCCCAGAACCAGAGGCCTGGCATCCTCCAGAGTCTGCCGGATCGCCTCGCCCCCCGGTACTTCCCCCACCCCTGTATGCCCCGAACTGTCCTCAAGGATGACGATATTGCGAGTGAACAGCGGCCCATGCGCGCCGCTCAGATTGAGAAGCATGGTGTCATAGCCCGCGACGGGCACAACACGCATGCTGATGATGGAGGGAGTGGTAGAGATGGACCTATCTTACTAACGGAGCTTAACGAAGCAATTCTTCAATGCTCGTAACATCGAGCAAACGTTCGCACAGCGCTTCCAGTTCCGCCGCGGACTTGCTTGTCAATGCCTCTTCCGCCCAGCCGGGGATCTCGCCAAAGCGCTTCGCCATCATTCGGCGCAGCACGGTCTGCTCGCCTTCCTGTACCCCCTCAGCCTTACCGCGCTTAAATTCCCGCCCCAGAACCTTATGATCCAAAATGTCCAACAGAACCGGCATCCTCTTGATCTCCCTTTCCACCGTCTCTTCCAGTCTGCGAAGACCGGCCAGAATCATCAACTGCCTGAGAGCCCTTTCGCGCCCGGTAGTTTCCAGGCCCGCAATGCGCCGCACAACCCGACTCACCGCCGTCTGCCGATCCTTCAATCGGGCCAGCACGGCTAACTAATACATTATCGCTCAGATGCGGACTCTCCAGCTTCTTATCGCCATCCCGATCCCGCAAATCCCGCAGCTCATAGCTGAACGAGAATCGATCCCCCGTCAGACTCGGCTGCATGGCGAGCGCCGGCTCACCCACATACAAAACGATCTGCCGAGGAAACCTCCGGAGCCTGCGATAGACCCCCAGCGCATACTCCGCCATCCGGATCGGCATCTCCGCATCGTTGCCGCTCTGCAGTTCCAGGTGCAATAACTCACCGCGAGTTCGCCGAGGATATCCATCCGCTTATTCTGAACCTTTGGCAGTTCGATATCCAGCCACCGGCCTACCGAACCGTCCGCGAGTTCCTCGAACAGCACATCCGCCGAACTCCGCAGCAGCATCTTCAGAACAACGTCATATTCATGCATCGTTCAACGCCGATCTCGCGCCACATACCGGCTCAAATCAATCCCCTTCAACTCATACCCAACCACCCTTGTCCCCACTACACGCTGCGTCTCCGCCTCAAGCCGGAAGTGCTCCAGCGTCGATTGCGGAATAAGCCACTGCTCGCCCGGCCCGTTCGGTGTCCGCGATGAGAGCTGAAAGTACGCTTCGCTTCGGTTGACCGGCGACAGCCAGGTCAGCGTCGGATAAGTCACGAAACTTCTCGAACCTCCCATCAGGCCCTCCCAGTGCCGACCGGTGACAGAATCCGTCAGTGTCACGCGAGTCCGCGGCAACGTTTCCGGCGACTCGCAAACCACTCTCAGTCCGCCTTCCCGATACAACCGTTCTGCTGTCACCGAAGCCCCGCACTGCCCCAGATCCGCCACCGCCGTCCGACCCGGCTCCGAGAGCGCATGACGAACCCACCCGGCCATCTCGCTCACCTGGAAATGACCCTTCAAAATAACCGGCCCCCTCGATGCCGACGCGTACACACCGCGTTCCATCATCACGTTCAGATGACTGCTGCCTTCTTCCGAACGCCCGATTACCGCAAACAGCGAAGGGGTTTTCCCCATACCCACGCCGCCTGGATCCGCACGAAGTCGGATGCCCGGCCCGTCGATCTCAAAATCAAGCTGCGAGTATGTCATTGCACTTTGAGGCGCGAGTGCCGCGATGTCGACCGGAATCGAAACGCTCACCCCGGCCCGCGGCGGGAATTCGGCATGGGCAATCGTGTCCGGTACGAGAGCGCGCACCGTAATCGGATCCTCGCGCATAGGATGCATGACGGCCTCCAGCGAAGCCGACGACCGTTGCGGCAGCCAGAGATACAAGGCCCCGGCCAGTGCGATGCCGGTCAACCCAATACCGCGCGAACACGTCGTTCTCCGCTCCCGATACTGAATCCGGAGTATCGCTGCCGCAAACAGCGCCAGTGCCACCGCGCTAAAAGTCCAGCGCAAATCGTTTAGCGGCGGCCCCTGATTTGGAAGCCTCGCCAGACCGTTGCCATTCAGCATCGCAGCTCCCCCGGCCAGCGCAATCGCTGCCAGCATAAACTGCATAGCATTGCGCGCGAGCGACGCCAAAGCCAGCGCCGGCAACGTCACCACCGCCAACAACACAACCTGTTTCTCCGCCAGCACCGGCACATGCCCCAAGGGATTGAACCCGCGCGCCGCCAGCACCGCCATGCACGAAATCAAATACGGAGCATGAATAAACACCGCCGCAAACAAAGCCTTCGCCCCGAGCATCGTCCCGCGCCCCGCCGGCAGCGCAAGCCAGAACTGACGCTCCCCCGGCACCGCATCCTGCAGCACGCAAACCGCCGCCAGATAACTCCACGCCAAAGGCAGCAGCAAATTCAGCCACCCCTCCTGCGACCCCGGCAAATACCCCGACCGCCAGCAGTCCATCTGCGTAAGCCACCCCAGCAGCGCCCACGTCACCGCAATCTCCTTCCACAAACGAACCGCGTCTTTCCGAAAAATATGCAGCACCGTTCGCATCGTCTTATCTCCCTGAAACTCGCTCGCTCGCCAGTGCGATAAAGATCGACCGCAACGGCGGCCGTCTCACCGTTACATCGCGAACCCCGCTCCCCAGTTCGCGGATCTCCCGTTCGCACCGCGCTTCGTCATATTGCCTGTCCGCAAACCGAAGGACGCCCGAGGCCTGCTTCACATTGATCCAGTGCTCAGGCAGCTTCGCCGCGGGAAAATTCTCCGCTAAAACTTCCACCTCGCGGAAACGCGAAACCAGCGCGTCCATCTCTTCCGCAAACAGCAGGCGCCCCTCGCTCAAATACCCCACATGCGTAGCGAAGCTCTCGATATCCGACAAATCGTGCGTCGCCATCAGCACCGTACATTGCGGCGTCCGCTCCGCAATGCTCTCCACCAGCCCTTCCCGTACCACCACGTCGAGCCCGCTGAAAGGCTCATCCAGAATCAACAGCCGGGGCCGATACGCCAGCACCGAAGCCAGCGCCGTCTTCATCCGCATCCCGCGCGACAAGGACCGCAAACGTCGATCCAAAGGCAGCCCAAACGCCTTCACCAGCGCCGCCGCCTCCTCATCCCGCCACTCCGGAT
>Ga0302319_10023648_pt1 | contig 10970 bp, 7 predicted proteins | sample Bog_T0_2_FD_203319 | JGI IMG/M metagenome (GOLD analysis project Ga0302319, IMG submission 203319) | Peat permafrost microbial communities from Stordalen Mire near Abisko, Sweden - Bog_T0_2 | ecosystem: Environmental > Terrestrial > Soil > Wetlands > Peat | place: Sweden: Abisko, Stordalen Mire...
TGAGACTGGCGACTGGGACGGCCTGCAACAGGGTTGCGTCGATATCCGTCAGTTGCGTGGCAGTCAGCCCTTGGATCTGGGTCGTCGTCAGGGCGGAGATCTGGTCCGTCGTGAGATCGTCGAGCGACGTCGCCGTCAGTCCGGCGATCTGAGTTGAGGTCAGCGTCGCGAACTGGGTCGTCGAGAGCAGTTCGGTTTCGGCTTGGACCAACGCGTTGACCGAAGCCGTCGACAGCGCGGCGACCTGCGATGTGCTGAGCGACGAAATCTGTCCGGCCGACAGGTTGCCGAGCGCCGTCGTACTGAGATTTTTAATCTGGGCGGTCGTGAGACTGGCGACCGGGACGGCCTGCAACAGGGTTGCGTCGATATTCGTCAGTTGCGCGGCGGTCAGCCCTTGGATCTGGGTCGTCGTCAGGGCGGAGATCTGGTCCGTCGTGAGATCCTCGAGCGAGGTCGCAGTCAGTCCGGCGATCTGAGTTGAGGTCAGGGCCGCCAGTTGGGTCGTCGACAGCAGTCCGATCTCGGCCTGGACCAACGCGTTGACCGAAGTCGTTGACAACGCGGCGACTTGCGATGCGCCGAGCAAAGAAATCTGCCCGGCCGACAAGTTGTCGACCGCCGTCGAAGTGAGATTCGCAATCTGGGTTGCCGTGAGACTGGCGACTGGGACGGCCTGCAACAGAGTTGCGTCGATATTCGTGAGTTGCGCGGCGGTCAACGCTTGCGTCTGCGTCGTCGTCAGGACGGCGATCTCGTCCGTCGTGAGGTCATCGAGCGAGGTTGTCGTCAACCCGCTGATCTGCCACGCGCTCAGTGCGTTGAACTGAGTCGTGGAAAATAGTTGGGCTTCGGTCTGAACGAGAAGATTGACCGACATCGTCGACAGCGCGACGATTTGCGCAGTGGTCAGAGCGGATATCTGCTCCGACGACAAGTTGCCCACCGCGGTCGAGCTGAGTCTGGCAATTTGATTCGTCGTCAGATCGGTTGCGTCCAATGCCTGCAATAGGCTTGCGGTCATGCCGGTGAGCTGCGTCGCCGCCAGGCCGGCGACTTGCGTGGGCGATAATGCGGCGATCTCGTCGGTCGTCAGGCTGTTGATCGCCGTCGTCGTCAGCGCGCCAATCTGGGTCGCCGTCAACGAAGCGAGTTGGGCGGCGGAGAACTCGTCGAACGTCGTCGATGTGAGACTGGCGATCTGGGTGGGGGTGAGCATGGACACTGTCAGCGATTGCGCCAGATCCGACGTAAGTGAGGCCAGTTGCGTCGACGAGAGTCCGTGCGCCTGGGTGGTCGACAGCGCGCTGATTTGATCCGTGCTCAGGGTGTTGAGGAGCGTGGTAGACAGACCGGCAATCTGCGCCGCGGAGAGGCCGGCGAGTTGGCCCGTCGTGAGCCCGTCGAGTTCGTCGGCCGAGAGGCTGTTGAGCGCCGCCGCGGAGAGCGAGCGGACCTGCGTCGCGGTCAGCGCCGCCACCTGGGTCGACGACAGGTTGCCGGCGGCCGTGGCGGTGAGGGTGGCGAGTTGCGCGGTCTTAAGGCCGGTGGCGTTCAGTGACTGCAACGCGGCGGGCGTCAACGCAGCGAGTTGCTTGGAGGTCAGGTCGCCCACCTGAGCGGGCGATAGGGCGCTCACTTGGCCGGTCGTCAGACAGCCGAGCGCCGTCGTGGTCAGACCGGCGATCTGACCGCCGGTGAGGGCGCCAATCTGCGAAGTCGTCAACGCCTCGAGTTGGGCCGAGCTCAGCGAAGAAAGGGCGGTCGCGCTCAACCCCATGATTTCGGTCGGCGTCAGACTTGCGATCGCCGATTCCGGCAGGCTGTCGATCTGCGTCGTGGTCAACGAGCCGATTTGCGCCGTCGTCAGAGCGTCGCACTGAGTGGTCGTCAGACTGTCCAGCGTCGCCGTCGTCATGCCGCGGATTTGGGTCGTTGTGAGCGCGTTCAGCTGGGTCGTCGTTAAGGCCTGAAGCTCCGTCTGGGTGAGTTCATTGATCTCGGTCGTCGTAAGCGCGGCGATCTGCGTCGTGGTGAAAGACGCGCTGCCGGCCTGCGCCAGCGCTTCGAACGGGGTCGATAGAAGCCCAGCCAAGGTCGCCGACGACAGAGCGGCGACCTGCGTCGAGGCCAGCGCTTCTAGATTTGTCGTGCTGAATTCATTGAGTTCAGTAGTGGTCAGCGCGGCGGCGAGCAACGTCGAGAAAGCCTCGATGTCGGTTGTGGTGAAGCTCTTGATCGTCGTCGACGACAGATTTGCGAGCTGCCCCGCTGTCAGGGAAGAGATGAAGCTTGATGCCATGCCCGTCCCTTTCGGTCTCGACCGCCTCAGTCGCGCCGAGCAGCGAGCGCAACGCCGCCGGAGCGCGAAAAGCAAGCGTCGTCAGGCCGGGCATCGGCGCTTCGCTGTCGTTCGACGATCGGCTTCGGTTCGACCTCAGCGACTCCACGCGTCACGGTTGTTCTCATCGTTACGAACTGGACTAAGCGCGACCACGGAACGGAGAGGCCAAGGCAGCCGGCGCTCAATGCGCGCTCCGCCTGGTCGTCCCGACTCGTCGTCGGAGATTGCCGGAGCGAAATCGCAATCATTGGGATTTTCCCTCGCTCAAGCAGACGCGCCTTTCCACAAGCGCGAATCCTCGGGAAGCGGACACAGGGCGTTGTGGGTTCCCAGTCGATCGCAATAGATCCGCCGATAGTCCTCGTCCGCCGACGGCGCAGCGTTCGCGAGGCTCAGTTCGACGCCGATCTCGTGATAGATCTCGAGGTTGGCGAGGTCGGGGACAGGAAGCCGCCCTTGCTGAAACTCCTCCCACACGCCTCTGTACAGGTCTTCGAGGTCGTGTACGAGACGAGGAGTGTCGAAAAGCAGGGAGGCGTTTCGCTTCGCCCGCAGCCTTTGCTTGAACTTCAACAGTTGTCCCGAATCCCGACCGAGCTCGATTGCGCGGGCGACGTAGCTTTCCGGGTTGGGACAGACGAGCTCGCCGATTCCCGCGGCGTGCGCGAGGCTCGCGCAGACCCTGGAAGCAAAACTCTTGCCGGGCGTCGTCAGAATGGGCACCCCCATCCAGATGGCGTCGGCCGCCGTCGTGTGGGCGCCATACGGAAACGTATCCAGGAAAAGGTCCGCAAGAACATAGCGCGCAAGGTGCTCAGGGTTGGCCTTCTTCCGAGCGAAGACGAGCCTCGCCGGCGAAACGCCGCCGCTCTCGGCCACCCCCTTGAGCCGGGCCTCCATGTCGTCCCCGTTGCCGAGCAGCCAGAGAACGCTGTCCGGCGTCTCGCGCAGGATCGTCATCCAGCTGTCGAATACGGAAGGAATGATTTTTTGCGCGCCATTGAGGCAGCAATAGACCACCCCCGTCTCCGGCAAGCTTTCCTCGCTTCGCGTTGGACGACGGTCAGAGACCCGTCGCTTACGGTCGTTCGGTTGATAGCAGGCGAGGCGGAGAACCTTCTCGGAATAATAGATTTCGCCGCCCGGCGGAATGACGTGCTCGTCCGCGATGATGTAATGGTGGTAGGGCGTCGCCATCGTGCCGGGGAAGCCAAACCAGTTGACGACGATCGGCGCCGGACGAAACGCAAAGATCCGCGTTCGCGCGTCCTTGGTGTAGCCATTCAGATCGACCAGAATATCGACTTCGTCCGTCGCAATCTTGGCCGCGGCTTGCTCGTCGCTCATGCCGCTGATGTCCACCCAGGAGTCGACGCTGTCGCGAGTCCTCACTTGAGTGGGATCGACGCGATTGATTCCGCAATAATAGGCGGAGACGCCGAACTGACCGCGATCGTGCGTCTCAAGGACGTCGGTCATCGCGAAGCCGACCGCGTGCTCTCGCAGATCCGAAGAGACGTAGCCAACCCTGAGCTTCCCCCAGCGCCGGCGCGTCGCAGGAGAGTGCGCCGGGATAAGGCGCGGATTGGCGACCGGCTTGATCGTCTCCCGATTGTACTTCCAAGCTCTTGCGAGCTGGAACATCGGGTCGTCGATGAGGTTCGCCAGCGACAACGGCGAGACGCCCGCCATCAACGTCGCCGACGGCGCATGGTCCCACCCTTCGACCACGGGCCATTTGCATTGGCGCTGCCGTAAGGCGATCCAATGCTGAATGACTTCAGGCTGAGCGGCGGAAAGCTCCAGCGATTGTTTGAGCGTCTCTTCGGCGACACCGTCCTGCTGGTGGTTTTCGAGAACCCTGCCGAGCTGCTGGTAGGCCGCTAGCTTGTTTCTGACGGCGCCGCCGGTCACCTGGTCCAGGCGTGTGACCAGAGCGCGCCACTGCGCGACGGCCTCCCCGAGTTGGCCGGTCTCTTCCAAGAGGCGTCCGAGATTGATGTAAGGCTCTTGGAAATTCGGCTCGAGGCGAATGCACTCCCTGGCGGCGTTGATGGCGCCGAACCGATCGCCCGCCTTGGCGAGGGCGACGCTGTAGTTGAAATAGGCGGCGTGCAGCAGCGGATCGTCGGGATTGCAGCCGATCCAATTCTTGTAGAGCGCCGCCGCCACGGCCGGATCACCGTCCGATTGCAGTTTCTCGGCCGCCTTGAAAAGCGCTCCAATGGGCCACCGCCGCAGGACGGCGCACCGCTCGACGTCGCTCACGATCGCAGCGACGTCTTGTCCCGGAGTGTTCGCACGCAGCATGATAACAGCCACCAACTGGCAAAATCGCGATGATAAACCATGGACGCCCAGGACTCGCAGGGCGCCTGCAGACCCGCCACCGCCTCCAACTCGGCGTGTCGGACGCTGTCGCAAAGCAGGTTCGGCGATTAGGCCGCCTTATCGGCCGAAGCCAAACCGGGCATCGATTCAATCGACGGCCTCTGGCCTTTTGCTCGCCAAGTCCCATTAAAATTGCGAACCAAACGACCGCAGGAGACGCGCCCAGTTGACCTGAGTCGAGACGATTCGGCAACATCTCTGTGGTCCCTTAATCCTGATGAGAGGTCGCGGGATTCGGGGTCAACCAAGCCCCGCCGCTGGCGGTCTCGACGATCGTCGAGGCGATCCAGCGCGACGTGATCGCCTTCGATCGGGTCGATCAACGCCTGATCGTCCGGATCGAGTGAAAACTGGCCAGACTCGATTGCCGGACCTCTTCTTTTCCGTCCCCATCGATCGCGAGGACCGCGGCGGCGCCGATTGTGCTGCGTTGCCGTCCGGAAGAGCGGCGCGATGACGGAGACCGATGCGACCCCATCCGGCATGATGGCTGCTGCGCCCGCCGTGCTGCTCGCCTATCATCTCAACCAGCTGAAGCGGCCAACCGTTCTGCCCGAACACAAGAAAGTTGCCGCGCGAGGCCGTCTGCGTTGGCTGTGTTTCTAGCGAATCGGCATCGCAGCGCAGTCGCCGATTGGACGGAAAGCCGCATTGTAGCTCGTCGCTATGCGAATATTGTCTCGCATGAAACTGACTTTGGGTCTTTGCAGGGGCGCTTGCCTTGCAAGGATTCACACGACCGTGGGCAAACGGAGCCACGACCACCATCTCCGACGGAGGCCCGCAATTCGCCCAGGGTCCGACGCCGATCGTCGTCCCAACCCGCGGATTCTTAAACAGTGTCAACGGAGCGGCGCTGCGCATCAACCGGAACGCCGTCGGCGCCCTGCTTCAAAACGAACGCCTTCTGCGCGTCCGAGAACCTCAAGGCATTCATCGTCTTCCGCTCCTCCCAGCCAGGGGAAAAGATAGCGGAAAACTCTAATTCCGAACGGTCCAGTTTTCGGGGAGCAGATCAGGTCAAATTGGTCCCCTCACAGCGTCTTGCGGAAATAGGCGACGGTCTCCTTCAGGCCGTCTTCCAGAGATATTTTGGGCTCCCAGCCGAGTTTCGCCCTCGCGAGCGAGATGTCTGGTTTGCGCTGCCGGGGATCGTCTTGCGGCAACGGCAGAAACCGGATGTTCACTTTCGTGCCGACTGTCTCCTGAATCAATTCCGCCAGCTCGAGAATGCTGAACTCACGCGGGTTGCCGATATTGACGGGGCCCACAAAGTCCGGCGGGCTCTCCATCATTCGGACCATACCGTCGATCAGGTCGTCGACGTAGCAAAAGCTCCGCGTTTGCGACCCATCGCCGTATATAGTGATCGGCTCGCCCTTCAAAGCCTGGACGATAAAATTACTGACCACGCGGCCGTCGTTGGGATGCATGCGCGGTCCGTAAGTATTGAAGATGCGCATGACCTTGATCTCGAGATTGAGCTGCCTTTGATAATCGAAGAACAGCGTCTCGGCGCAGCGTTTGCCTTCGTCATAGCAACTCCTGGGGCCAATAGGGTTGACTCGGCCCCAGTAGCTTTCCACCTGGGGGTGAATCTCCGGATCGCCATACACTTCGGAGGTCGACGCCTGGAGGATTCGCGCCCGCAGCCGCTTCGCCAATCCCAGCATGTTGATCGCGCCGTGCACGCTCGTCTTGGTCGTCTGGACAGGATCGTGTTGGTAATGGACCGGCGACGCCGGGCAGGCCAAATTGAAGATTCGGTCGACCTCGACGTAAAGCGGAAAGGTCACGTCGTGACGTATCAATTCGAAATTTGGATTTTCGAAGTGCTGGCGAATGTTCGCCTTCGAGCCGGTAAAGAAGTTGTCGACGCAGAGGACGTCGTGCTTTGACTTCAGAAGTCGGTCGCATAGGTGGGAGCCCAGAAATCCGGCCCCGCCGGTGACGAGCGCGCGTTGCCTCACTCTTTTTCCCTCGCTTTGTCGGTTGTGAAACACTGCACTGAACGCAAGGTCAAGCCCCTTGGATAGCGTTGGAGTGGGCGCCCAACAATCCGCTGACGAAGACGCTCTTTCAGTCGGTCCCGATCGTGGTCGAGAAGCTCCGACGCTCGGATTCTATGACTATTGACCGCCGGCACTCGCACCATTTCACGCAGTGCTGACCTCCGGCCGACGCAAAATCCGCGAAAACCTCATCCCTGGGAGTCGGGCTCGAAATGATCACTTTTCGGATCAAGCCCTTGCGATGCGTCGGGTGAGGGTGCGGATGTGCGCCACGAGCGCCAATGCGGCAGCGCTGGCGATTGTTGCTTCGAAATCCCTGGCGAGGCGACGACAACGGCCGAGCCGTGCAAAAGTCCTCTCGACAACCCAGCGGCGAGGCAGAAGCTCAAAGCCCTTGGCTCTGTCCGAACGCTTGATGATTTCCAGCGTCCAAGAGCCGTTGCCTTTCAGTGCGGCGCGGAGTTTGGCTCCGGCATAACCGCCGTCAGCGAAGACATGCCGCAACCACGGATGGAGCGCGCGGATCGATGTGAAAACGCGCGGCGCGCCGTCGCGATCCTGAACGTCGGCTTCATGCACGACGAGGCCGACGAGGTTGCCTTGCGTGTCGGTGACGATATGCCGCTTGCGGCCCTTGATCTTCTTGCCGGCGTCGAACCCGCGCGGGCCGCCGCTTTCTGTGGTCTTCACCGACTGCCTGTCGATGACGCCCGCGCTCGAGCTCGCGTCTCGTCCAGCCTTCTCGCGCGCCGCCATGACCAAAGCCTGAATGACGCTCGCAAACACCCCCTCGCGCGACCACGCATAGAAGTAGCTCTGCACAGTCGAATAGGGCGGAAACTCCTTCGGCAATTGCCACCACTGGCAGCCGGTGGAAGCCATATACAAGATCGCATTCACGACCGATCGCAGGTCGGTTTCGCGCGGACGCCCGAGGGACGAAGCCGGCGGCAGGAGCGGCTCGATCAGCGCCCATTCCGCATCCGTCAAATGACTTGCGTAACGCAACCCGTCACGCCGATACTTGCGCCGGGTGATTTCAGTCCAGGCCATCGTGCTCCCCTCGAATCTCGCAAATCCGAAGGAATCACAACCTGCTGAAATCACTCAGCTCCTTTTTCAGTCAGCCTCTAAGACTGCCGATATGCTTGCGGCCATTCACCGCCGCTTCGCGCCCATTACAGCCAGTCACGGTCGAAGCGGCGGTTCTCGATAGCGGACATCGGAAACTCTCGCCTTTTCGCCGCCTACGCCCCGTTGGATACCGAATGGTCGCGACGAGATTGAACGACGCTGCCATCGCTGCGGGACTATTGGTCAGCCGAATCGGGCGTTGCCAAATTCGACTTGCCTGAGAACCGCAAGGCTACTCGGCGATCGCTCGAAATCGAAGATATTCTGTGTCGCCAGCGCCGCAGCGCCGCGAGCCCAGGAGCCCGGCACCCAATCCGGCAGAAGCGGCGGCTTTGCGAAGAAGACATTTTGCTCCATCGCCTCCCGAATCGGCCCAAGAAGCGCTTCCCCGAACTGCACCGACTCGCCGCCGACAACAATCACTTCCGGATCCATCAGATTGACCAGATCCGCGAGGTGGCGGCCGATTCGCGATCCGGCTTCCTGCAGGATGGCGATGGCCGGTTGCTGACTCGCGCTGACGGCGGCGACAAAGTCCATCCGCGTCGCCGCCGCGGCGCCAGTCTGCGCGCGCCACTCTTCCAACATGAACGCCTCGGCAGCGTGCGCCATGAGGCATCCGCGGCGACCGCACTCGCAAAGCCGTCCGCCGGGAACGGAGATCGTGTGCCCCAACTTGCCGGCGGCGCTGCGGCTGCCGTGGTAGACCTCGCCATTCACGACGAGCGAGCTGCCGATGCCGGCGCCGACCGCCAAAGCGACGAAATTGCGGTGCTGACGGCCGGCGCCGAACAACTTCTGCGCGACCGCGAACGCATTGATGTCGTCGTCGATCCACACGGGAACGTGGGTTCGCTCAGCTAGCATTCGCGCGAACGGGAGGTCTCGCCAACCAAATCGCGGGCTCTGAAGGCAAATTCCGTTGTGGGCGTCGATCTCGCCAGGAATGGATACGCCGATTCCCATCACCTCTCGGTCCGAGCGTTCGCCTTTCGCCAGCAAGGCAGGAATCGTGGCGGCGATGGTCTCGATCATGCCGCCCGGACTGATGTCAGTCACTGGCGCCTCGTGCGAAACCAGCGGAGTCGCCGCAAGATCGGTCAGCACGCAGTCGATCTTGCGCAGGTGCAGTTTGAACCCAATGGCGAGATGCGCCTCGTAGTTGATGTCGACTGGGACCGGGCGTCGGCCTGTGGCGCCGACCACGGCCTCTCGTTCCACAAGCAACGACTCGTCCACGAGTTCAGCGACGACAAACGTCACCGCTGCGGGACTGAGTCCGGTGATCGTCGCGATTTCCGAGCGCGAGATCGCGCCCCGCCGGCGCAGCAGGTTCAAAATCAGCCGCCGGTTGAGCGCTCGTGAAGTCGTCGAATTGCCGCGCATGAGGTTTTTTTCTTAAATTAAGTATTGAGGCGCGGCGCAACGTAGGCTAAAAGTCGACGAATAACAATCGGCGGTTGAAGCCGGCCCAGCGCGTCTCAATGCTGCAGCGACGGTTGGTCGGCCGTCAATTCGCGTCATTCTCGAAATATGGGGGATTCCTGGACTGCTCAACGCGGCCAGGGCGAAGCGGAGGAGGATGCCATGAACGACAAGGTGGTTTTTCAACGCGATGGATTCAATCGCCGGGACGTTCTGAAAACAGCCGGAGTTAGTCTTGCGGTGGCGGCTGGTCTGTCGCGAGCGCCGGCATTCGCTGAAAGTCCCGTGCAGCTCACCCTTTGGTCGTGGCTGCCGAATTTTCAGGATCAGGTTAGTCTCTTCGAGGCGGCCCATCCGAACATCAAGGTCAACTTGATCAACGCCGGACAGGGCGGAGACGAGTACACGAAACTGCGCGCGGCGCTGAAGGCGGGGTCAGGGTTGCCCGATGTCTGCCACCTCGAGTTTCAATTGGTCCGCAGTTTCGAGCAGCTCAAGGCGCTGGCCGACATCGGTCCATCGGCCAATCCGCACAAGGACGAATTCGCCGCCTGGGGTTGGGGTCAAGTGAGCGATGGCGACAAGGTCTACGCAATGCCGTGGGACAGCGGCCCGATCGCCGTGCTCTATCGCAACGACGTCTTCGAGAAGCACAACCTCACCGTCCCGAAGACGTGGGCGGAGTTTGCCGACCAGGCGATCAAGCTGCACGAGGCCGCGCCGGATGTCTTTTTGACCGATGCAACCTTCAGCGACGGCGGCTGGACCACCTCGCTCTTATGGCAGGCGGGTTGGCGCCCGTTCGAAGTCAACGGCGCCGAGATCCGCATTCAGGTCAACGGCGACGTCGCCAAGAAATTCGCCGCCTACTGGCAGAAGCTGATCGACGCGAAGGCGGTCGAAGCCAAGCCCGGCTTCGTCACCGAATGGTACACGTCGCTCGACGAAGGCCGCTATGCAACCTGGATCACGGCCGGCTGGGGCCCCGTATTTCTCACTTCCTTCGCCAAGAAGAGCTCGGGCAAGTGGCGCGGCGCGCCGATTCCGCAGTGGGACGCGGGCAAGGTGGCTTCGGCCAACTGGGGCGGTTCGACGCTCGCCGCGCTTGCGGCCAGCAAACATCCGAAGGAAGCGGCGGAATTGGCCGTCTGGCTAACCATCGACCCCAAGCCGACCGAACTCTACACGACCAAACAGTTCCTCTTCCCGACGAGGAAAGCGATTCTCGAGAGCACGGAATTCGCCGACAAGCCTTTCGAATTCTATGGCGGACAGGCGGTCAACAAGGTGTTCGTCGAGTCCGCCAAAGCGGTCGATCCGTCGTTCCAATGGAGCCCGTTCCAGGACTACGTCAACCAGACCATGGGCGACAAACTGGGCGCCGCCGCGGCCGGAAATGGAACCCTGGCCGCAGCGTTCGACTCGCTCCAGGACACCCTGGTGCAATACGCTCAGGATCAGGGTTTCACCGTGAAGACCTGAAAGCCCTGATCGCGGAGCGCCAATGACCGAGGCCTCGGCAGCGGTGAACGGCAACAACAACGGCGGGGCGGACGCGTCGCCGGCCCGAACAATGGCGGCTTCCCGGAAGCCGCCATTGCGGAAAAGGCGACGTTTTCGCGTCTCGATCGTCCCGTATCTCTTTGTGGCGCCGTTCCTGCTGC
>Ga0302319_10023649_pt1 | contig 10970 bp, 11 predicted proteins | sample Bog_T0_2_FD_203319 | JGI IMG/M metagenome (GOLD analysis project Ga0302319, IMG submission 203319) | Peat permafrost microbial communities from Stordalen Mire near Abisko, Sweden - Bog_T0_2 | ecosystem: Environmental > Terrestrial > Soil > Wetlands > Peat | place: Sweden: Abisko, Stordalen Mire...
TCGAGGGATAACCTGGTGGACTCATCCTGACGATTAACCGAGGGGCCGGGCAGGGAGACACTCGTCCGGTCCCCAATAACATCAGAGGGATAGATCCCCATGCCTTGAAAATCCAAAGCTTCCCCGCCGAAAATGCTTGACTTCCAACAGAGAATCTGCGGTGGGGCAGCCGCTCGCTTTTCGCTCGCTTGAGGTTCGTGGATTCCCAGGTTTCCTAATCGAGACCACGAATTCCACCGACTTGGTTTCTGAGAAACCGGCTACCTTACATTTGCAATACATTTCACGCTACAATCTTCGTATGGCGCACACCTACGAGGAAGTTCAACAATTCGCCAGCGAACTGCCTGCTGACCAGCGGATTCTGCTGGCCGACTCTCAGTGGGAGAGCGTCGAAGGTGGGGAGTTCAATGCGACCGATGCCGAAGTTGATGCTGCCTGGGATGCGGAGATTGGACGCCGGGTTGCGGAGATCAAGGCCGGGAGCGCCGTAACCTGCTCACTCGAAGAGTTGGCGGCGGATCTGCGCGACCTTGTTGGCCCGTGAAGGCTCTGCGGATTCACGAGGGCGCACGGCGCGAGGCCAATCTCGCAACGGTTTGGTATGCCGAGCGCAGTCTCCCCACGGCTCGCAGACTTCGTGATGAGTTACTCTCCAGCTTTACTTGCGCTGCCACTGCTCCGCTCCGCTATCCCTCTTATCTATACGGAACACGTCGAGTTCACCTCAAGAAATTTCCCTACTTCATTGTTTTTCTCGATGGTCAGGACGAGGTTACCATCGTTGCCGTCGTCCACGCCAAGCGCAAGCCCGGCTACTGGGCCAAACGGGTTTAATGCGGCTGCCCCGGATGCGGGGAATAGAGCGGCGTCGGCCAAATCTGCGGCGCGTGTGGAACCTGCAATGTCGCTTGTCTCGTTTCTGGACAGTGTAAAGTTAGATTTTTCAAATATTTGAGGATATTTATAAAGTTCCGCGCCTCTGAGCCGAAAGAATGCTTATCCAGTTGAGGATGTGAGCGGATTGCGCGCCCAGTCCTCGAGCCGGCCCCAGGAGCGATCATCATGGCTTCATCTTCCATAACCTTTGCATCCTATGCGCAGCCAACTTCGAGCGAAGGTCATCCGCGGTTACAGGCTCAGATGCGGACATGGTTGCCGGTGCTGGCCTTCGCAATGGTCTTTGCCATCGAGTCCACGCCTTATTTTGGCGCGGACCACACCAGCGCTCCGTTGAAACGCGTCGTCGAGGCGATCTTCGGCTACGACGTGTGCGTGCATTGGGATATGATCCACCACCTCATCCGCAAGACCGGTCACTTCATGGGCTATGGAATCTTTTCCCTGATCTGCTTTCGCGGCTTCTGGATGACATTGCAGAACTCGGCGTTGCAACTGCCGCGGCAACTGCGGGCGTACGGGCTGGCGATTTTAGTCACCTTCCTGGTGGCCAGCGCGGACGAGCTTCACCAGAGCTTTTTGCCCAACAGAACCGGCCAGTTCAGCGATGTGCTATTGGATTGTTGCGGGGCGGCGGCGCTGTGTTTTGTACTTTTCCTGGGGATGCAAGCGGCTGAAGGCTTGAGGCAGGCGCGGGCCAGGGCAAGTTTTCGCCTTAAACCGGCTTATGCCGGCGCAGTTGCCTAGGGAACCTCTGATCAAGTGCTTCTATTGAGATTGCATTCCCTCGGGGGCTAAAGCCCACGTATATTTTGCTGGATTTATGTACGGGCTAGAGCCCATACCCTTCATCCAAAACAGAGCTGTTAAACAGGCTCTATGTGGAGTAATCAGCGTTGATGCTGACGTATTCGTGCGTCAGGTCGGTGGTCCAGAAGACGCAGGAGCCCGCGCCCTGGTGGAGCTGGATGGTGACAGAAAACTCCGGCTGCGCGATGTAGGCGTGGGCTGCGGCTTCGTCGTACTCTGCGTCGCGGCCACCATTGCGGCAGATAGCAAGCTCGCCAAAGCGAATGTCGATGCGCTCGGGGTCGATCTCAGCACCGGAGTAGCCGATGGCCGCGACCAGCCGGCCCCAGTTAGGATCGCCGCCTGCCCAGGCTGTCTTGACCAGCGGCGAATGGGCGATGGCCTTGGCGATTTTCAGCGCGTCCGCGTCGGTGGCCGCTCCTTCAATGCGCAACTCCACAACGTGGGTGATGCCCTCGCCATCGGCCACAATCTGCCGGGCCAGCGAGGTGCAGACCTGCGTGAGGGCGGCGGAGAAGGCTGCGTTTTCCGGGCCCACGACGGCGCCGCTCGCGCCCGAAGCCATGAGCAGCACGGTGTCGTTGGTGGAGGTGTCTCCGTCAACCGAGATGCGGTTGAAGCTGACCTCGATGGCCTGACGCAGATAGCCGTCCAGGACGACAGGTTCAACGACTGCATCGGTGAGGATGTAGACGAGCATGGTGGCGTGGGGGATAAGCTGAGGGTGAATCATGCCCGCGCCCTTGCAGAAGGCAGCGATGCGGACCATTTTTCCCTGGATTTCAAGCCGCGCAAAAGCGGTCTTTTCCACAGTGTCGGTGGTGAGGATGGCCTGGGTGACCTGCTGGAAGTGGTCGAAATCAGCGCCCAAAGCCGCGGCCAGCCCGGGCAGGGCGGCGATCAGCTTCTCCGCAGGCAGGGGGACGCCGATGACGCCGGTGGAAGAGGGAAAGACCTCTTCCGGCTTGCAGTGGAAGAGCTGGGCAGCTGCCTCGCAGGTGGCGCGGGCCGCATCGAGACCGGCCTGGCCGGCGGCGCAGTTGGCGTTGCCGGCGTTGATGGCCACGACGCGGACCTTGCCTCCGGTGGCTCGCAGATGCTGCTTGTCGAGGATGAGCGGGGCGGCGATGACGCGGTTGGAGGTGAAGGCCGCGGCGGCGCTCGCAGGCGCATCGGCAACGATGAGGGCAAAGTCGGCACGACCGCTCTTCTTGAGCCCCGACCTGGCGGCGCCAAAACGGAAGCCGCGCAGGAGAGCGAAATGATTGGCGTCGGAGATTTCAGAGATGGGTTTCAATCTAATTTCATCTTACTAGCGAGGGGAAAGGCAGGGATCAGGAAATAGGAAGGGCAGGGAAAAAACTAATCGAATAAAAAATTGATGGGATGCGAGGAACGCATCCCATCCCTTACCTTACGCAAGGAATCAGTCAATCGTCGAATTTTAACCCTGCCTTAATGTTACTTCGCGAACTTATGGCGGAGCATTCCAGCCAATCCGAGCAGGCCGGTGCCGAAGAGGCTCAGCGTGCCGGGCTCGGGAACGGGGCTGCCACCGTAGTTGTAGTCAATCTTGAGTGCAGCAGCTGCATCCGTGGTATAGACGGCGTCTCCATCGCCATTGCCTGCGCTAACGGTGGATGAACCGTTCCCTGCCACGAAAAAGAGATCGTCGATGGTCCCGCCCCCAACTGCTTCAAGAACAGAGAAATCGACGGCATTGACCGAGACGGACGTCCCCCCATTAGTTCCATTGACAGCATGGAGAGGTCCTGTTGTACCGGATGCAAGAAGAGTGTCAGTCACAGTATTCGTCGTCACATTCAAAGGGCTCGGAAACAGAAGGCCGAGGTCGACATTGGAGCTTGTCAGAGTCAGTGTTCCATTATCGTGGCCTGATACGTTTGAAGGGTCGGTCCCGTTATTCGTAAACTGAATGGTTCCGGTAACACCGCCGGCAAACGTCAGGGTTATCGAATTGAGCGTTCCAAGGCTTGAGTCGAACAGAGGGATTAATCCTAAATCTGTAGCGCCGAAGTTGGTGGCTGTAGAAGGAAAGCTTACGACATAAATTAAGTCGGAAGCCTTTGCCACGGGGGTAGCTACGATCAGCGCCAAGGCGACAGTTGCGAGAGTGATGAGCGATGAGTTGCGCAAGGTCTTCATGCATTATCCTTTTCCGGGCCTGACAGCTTAAGTCTGTAGGCTCCATTTCGTAAAGGTTCCGGCTGGATGGGGCGCCAGACGGTAACCGGGGTTCAAAGAAACGGCACCGCACTCCAGTTCCTCCGGAGACACGTGCCGAATTAGCTACTACAAACTATATAACCGTAAGTAATGAACCATGTCAAGGGGTACTTTTGATTTTTCCAAGGAAATATGTAAAGGAATGATAAATATACGGATTGCAGTCTTCATGGGCCCATGTTCTGAAGTCCAGGATGACCGGCGGGAGTCAAAAAATGTACAAAACAGATACATACAGTGGTCAGTGGAGCTTTTCCGGGAGGGCTGGAAAATAAAGATTGAATTGGTGCCAAAGTTCACTTGACGCACCTCGAGCAGAGGGGTAGATTAAGCGCACACGGGAAAGGAGGTTGATCCAACTGATGCAAAAAAAGTCTTCGAGATGTTTGTTACGTGAGGTGACTGAGGCCTAGGGCATCGCGCCTTAGGTTCCATGGCCGCCCCGGCGGAGGAATTTTGCCGCAGGGGACGCAACCGCATCTTCACCGTGGAAGTTTTCCTTGACCCGATGCGCGGGCGTGGCAATTCTTCAACACAGCGACGTAGCCTGTCGCCGAAGGAGTCCGGCTTGCCGGGCGTGGCCACGAAACGCTCGCGGTCCTGGAAGAGCAGTGAAGAAGCTTGGGCACTCGCATGAGCGCGATGGCCTTAGTCCAATACCAACAGATCACCGCGACGGCCTGGGCAATGCGCCCAGGCCGCCGTTGTGTTTGGGGTAGATTGCGTTACACTCAGGCCCATGCGGGTTTTTGGCATCGATTGCGGGACGGAGATCACCGGGTATGGTGTGGTGGAGCCTGACGAGACGGGGCGGGAGCCTCGTCTGGTGATGAAGGCCATGGGAGCGATCCGGCTGGTCAAGAGCAAAACGACGGCCGAGCGGCTGGAGCAGGTTTTCCGCGAGCTGAGCGCCGAGCTGGAGCGCTGGAAGCCGGATGCGGTGGCTATCGAGGAGGTCTTCTACTCGGTAAACGCCAAGTCGGCGCTGAAGCTGGGGCAGGTGCGGGGTGTGGCGCTGTTGGCGGCGGCGATGCAAGGGCTGCCGGTGGCCGAGTACGCACCGTTGACGATCAAGTCCAGCGTGGTGGGTTATGGGCTGGCGAAGAAAGAGCAGGTCCAGTTCATGGTGGCGCGGTTGCTGGAACTGGCCGAGAAGCCTGAGCCGCCCGACGCCGCCGACGCACTGGCCATAGCCATCTGCCACATTCATACGGCGCAGACGCTGGCACGGCAAGGGGCGGAACATATCGGCACAGTGAACATTCCCTCAGGGGCTAAAGCCCGACATTGATTTGCTGTATTTATGTACGGGCTAAAGCCCGTACCCTTCAAAATATCGTCTTAATCAGAGGTTCCTTAAGAAGCAGAGGTTCCTCTGGGCCGCATGGCCGACTTTGATCGTTTCAGCCGAGCGGCGGAGGCCGGTGGAGTTTCCGGGGTTTGCAGGGTGAACTGATCGTGCAGGATGACATTGAGGAGCGACTTGTGGACGCGGATGCGGCCGTTGTACTCGATGAGGCCGAGCTTGCGAAAGCGATTCATGAAGAAGCTGACGCGGGAGCGGGTGGTGCCGACCATCTCCGCCAGAGTTTCCTGGGTGATGGGAGGAATGAAGGATTCGGGCTCGCCCGGCTCGCCAAATTCGGCCATCAGGAGAAGGATTCTTGCCAGGCGCTTCTCGCTGGAGTTGAAAAGCTGATCGACCAGATCGGCCTGGGTTCTCATGCTCCGGTTCAGCAGGAATTTCAGGTACATGTCGGAGAGGGAATGCTCCTCGTGCATGACGTGGATCATCTCCTCTCGCGCGATTTCCAGCGCCGTGCAGGCAACCAAAGCCGTGGCGGTGGCCAAATGCAGAGCGCCCACGCTGGCCAGCGACTCCTCCCCAATGAACTCGCTGGAGTTGAGAAGCGCGACCGTGCCCTCTTTGCCTTCGGGCGAAACGACGGTGAGTTTAACGCGACCGGTGCGGAGATAGAAGACGGCAACAGCCGGATCTCCCTGCGAAAAGAAGACCTGTTTGGGCTGTAAATGGACGACTCTTCTTCCGACGCCCGCTTCTTCCAGAAAGACGGCGAGATTGAAGGTCATGGTTGTCACCTCCGCCATGGGGATGGCCCGCCCCGGATGCGGTCTTCACGGGAGCAGCACGGAAGCTTACTTGGCCGCTTCAGATTTGAGGTAGCCGGGAATCACAGCTCGGGAGCCCGACTGAGCAGGCAGCCCGACTGAGCAGGCAGCCCGACTGAGCAGGCAGCCCGACTGAGCAGGCAGCCCGACTGAGCAGGCAGCCCGACTGAGCAGGCAGCCCGACTGAGCAATACAATACACCTATTTGCAAGGGTTGGAATGTATATTTTTGAACACTTTCCGCAGATTGGCGTTTCCGCGCTGATTTTAAGAGACTTAGCCGCCTGGAATATAGAGGGAAGGTTGGTATGCCCGGGAGCGTATACGGCGCGTCGACAAACTCCCCAGCAGAGAGAGCGACGGCGGCTCCCTGCCTTCCGTGTGCTTATGGATCGGGCCTGCGCTCCGAACTGGACGCACAAATAGGACGGGGTCCGCTGTGAGGCGAACCCCGTCGTTTCTTTCACCTGTTTAGGCGCTCTAATTGCTCGAGGGGAAGACTCCTTCCACGCAGATGGAGTATTGCAGCCCCAGAGGCGCAAATGGGCGCAGATCCGGAAGCGCAAAGTTAGTCGTGCCGTTTCCTCCAAAAGTTGTGCCTATTATGGCAAAGGCTGCCTCCCATTGATTGATAGGCAGCAGGCGTCCATCCGCGGGCATGGCCCCCGTTCCATAGCCGTTCACGGAAAGGACAATGTCGCCGATATAGCAGTAGCTGTCGGCGTTATACGTAAATCTTGTCGCGCCGCCAGGTGCGTACCCAATTCCGTTTACGTAGGGAACGAAGCTGAGCCCGCTGGAGAGGTTGGTTATATTGGCCGGGATCGTGGCATTCGATCCAGCCGGGCCAGCCGGTCCCTGTGCGCCGGTATTGCCCAGCAAGCCCTGCGGTCCCTGGGATCCGTTGGCTCCGGCTGCGCCGGTCGGGCCTTGTGCACCGGCGGGGCCTTGCGCGCCAGCAGGTCCTTGCGGGCCGGCAGGGCCAGCCGGTCCTGTCGAGCCAGTCAAGCCAGTTGTTCCGGTTGGGCCAGCAGGGCCTAGCGCGCCGGCAGGACCAGTGGGGCCAGCCGGGCCTGTTGCGCCGGCGAGGCCAGTAGCACCGGTGGGGCCGGCGGGGCCTTGCGATCCTGCAGGGCCAGCCGGGCCTTGGACGCCGGCAGGACCTTGCGGGCCAGTAGGGCCAACCGTGCCCGTTACCGCCCAGCTCATGCCGATTTCTCCCGCAACACATTGAGAGGTTGAAGCGACGATTCGAACCGCGCCGGTAGACGAATTGACGCAGGCAGAGACGTTTGAAGATACGGGCGCGGCCACGGCCGCCGTTGCCACGGAAAGCAGGCAGGAGAAAACTCCCAGACACTTGCGAGAATACATGGATACCTCCTTACAGGTTATGTGTTCCAGTTAGGGGAATGCGGCGTATTGCATCGAGAGATGAAAACAGGTCAATCGGCGCCCTATTCCTTCACAAAATGCATACTCCGCAATAGTTTTGCAGTACAGTTTATCCGCACGCATGAATATATTTCAGCGTCCGGCCCAGGGACCGCGATTCAACGGACCAGCTAACGGCTTAGTGAATCGTTGCAACAAAGGGAGAAGATTGAAAGCCAACAACCGCGCGCCGGACTCGGGTGATCGGGGAACAAGTCCATGCCCGTCATGCTGATGGATTCCAATTCTGAGTTGAAGCATACTACACTTGATATTGGATAGAATACATCTAAATTGCGATTTATTTTCTTTCAATTGCGCTCAGCACTTTGCCGCAGATTGACGTTTCAGCGCCGGTTTTGAGAGACTTGGCCGCATGGGATACAGAGGGAAGGTGGAGTACGCTCAGGAGCGGAAGCTGCGGACGCGGAATACGCGCATCTATCGCACGGCGCATTGGCCGATCTGGATTTTTGTCTTTTTTTTAGCGCCGGGACCGCTGACATTCCGGTTGTTTGCACACGAGTTCAGCGTGTGGCACTGGGCCTGGCTGGGATTGGTGCTGGCGGGCACGGGCGTGGCGGCGTTGCGCGGGCGTCTGCCGGGCGCCGAGCCGGGGCCTTACATTCTGCGCTTCGACGAGGACAAGCCGAATCCTCTCTACCGGCGGGTTTGCTACAGCTTTGCGTGGAATGCCGCGGTGAGCTATGCGCTGCTGAACCTGTGCGGGCTGGGGATTTCCGCGGTGACCGGCAAGTGGTACATGGGCCAGATTTACTATTACGCCTATCTGCCGCTGGCAGCAGGGATTCTGATGCTGGGCGCGGCGGGCAAGCTGCCGCGCGTGGAGTCTTCGACCCGGATGGAAGGCACCCATCGGCGGTACTTCTACGGTACTGTTTGGGCGGTGACGGCGGCGCAGACGGTGCTGCTGGCGCTGTGGAAGACGCTGCCGATCAACGGCGCGACCAATCTGGTCAAGCTGGCGGGGTTTGTGGGCGTGCTGGCGCTGATGGGCTGGTTTTCGTATCGCGGGATGCTGCCGCGGACACGGCCGATTTTGCCGGGAGAGAGCATGGTGGCGGACTGAGGCCCCTGCGGTGGGGGGACTGGCCGTCCAGGCGGGCGCGCCCGCGCATGGGGTTCTTGGTCTCCCACCCATTCATCACCCCAACGACGAAGACCTGTCGTTGGGGACCCCGAATCGCATAGAACGCGAAAGGATGGGGCACAGGGCCATCTCTCATGATCCTTGTTCGCGTTCGTCTTTGCTTGCACTGTTGCAGTCCGCAGACCGCCTTACTGGCAGTGGAGTGAGGTCGCAATGGTCGCCGAACCATTGGTAACACCGTCGCCGCTAGCCAGGAGAGAGATCGTATCTCCGGGGTTAACCGATATGCTGGCGCCGGTCTGATTTGCCGTGACAGCTCCATTGGTATTGTCGACGTTGACAGAGAGCGCGGTGGCAGCGTTGTTTACCCAAAGCGTAATCGTGATTGGGCCGCCGCCTCCGAGGCCATATGGAACCGCACTGGCATAGACGTAGAGCGAATCGAATGTGCATGCCACAGGCATCGGAATGAGGGCTTGGCTGTACAGGATTAAATTCCCGCTCTGAGTCGCGTCTCCGGTGGCGTTTGGAGAGAAAAAGAAGCCCGACGGCGACACAGCCATGGGATAGAGAAAGGCTGCCGCGAAGACCAAGCCATGCCCGGACGAACCCGCTGGTCCAGTGGCTCCGGTAGGTCCGGTTGGCCCAGCCAGTCCTTGTGAACCAGTAGCGCCTGAAGGGCCTTGCGGTCCGGTTGCTCCGGCGGGGCCGGCAGGTCCGGTTGGGCCCGTGAGCGCCCAACTCATGCCGGTTTCCCCAGCGACGCAGAGAGAGATTGAAGTGACGATGCGAACAGCGCCGGTCGTTGAATTGACGCAGGCGGAGACATTCGTCGACACGGGCGCGGCCATGGCAGCCGTTCCCACGAGAAACGAGGACACCAGTACTGCAAGTGATTTGCGAGCGGACATTGAAACCTCCAGGGAGAATTTTGGGAAACTCCCAGCCTTTATGCCAGATTTACACGAGAAACTCAATCATGCGCAAGGAGAATCTTCCGGCGGCTCAAGGCAAAGAACGCGAAAGCACGTGCCGTCCAGGAACTATCGGCAAAATTCCAGGATAGGGACCGATGCGCCTTTGTGCTCGAAGAGAATGAGATTAAACTCTCCAGGGAATCGCAGTTGATGGCAGGCAACGCCCGCGCGACTAAGTCTCGCAGAACTAGGGCTCGAATGAGAACGATTGCATGATTCCCCCTCCACCGGGCACAGTGAGTACACCGGTTGAAAGTGCAATGTAGTAACCAGCGGGGATAGCGTCACTCGAGTTGACGGTACATGAGGAACCGAGGGTTGCTGTAGTCGTGCATATTGATCCCGTAAAATAACCCAGTATGTCCCAGCTGGCGTTAGCGGTCGGGTTCACTGCTAATATAACCCAGGTTTGCGCCGTGCCAGTGAACGACCAGATCGTTAGCTTCGGCTGGCAACTGGTATTCATATAGGTAGCGACCAAGCCGTTCAACGTGTTCGATTCCGCGCCTCCTCCCAATCGCATATAAACGCTCGCTCCAGTGTTTCCTCCGATAGAGAGTGGAATGCCTGCGGGAGAAGCTCCGGTGCCATAGCTTCCGGTTGGGCCCGTCGCGCCGGCCGGACCAGCGGGTCCAGCCGGACCGGTTGCTCCGGTCCGCCCTTGCGGGCCAGCAGCTCCCGTATTGCCGGCCGTACCTTGTGGTCCGGTTGCTCCGGCGGGGCCGGTAGGTCCGGTGGGGCCCGTGAGCGCCCAGGCCATACCGGTTTCCCCGGCGACGCAGAGAGAGGTTGAAGCGACGATGCGAACGACGCCGGTCGTCGAATTGACGCAAGCGGAGACATTCGTCGAGACGGGCGCGGCCATGGCGGCCGATCCCACGAGAAACGTGGACACGAGTATTGCAAGTGAATTGCGAGCAAACATTGAAACCTCCGGGGAGAATTCTGGGAAACTCCCAGCATTATTCAAGGTGTAAAGGTGAATAGCGTCAAATGACAAGAACAATCCACTTGACGTTCGCCTTGAGGCACGCGAGCAGGTTATGCGATGCCGGCTACCTGGTTGCGCCGATCTTGGTCACGGTGTAGCTGGCATGATTCGCGACCCAGATATTGGTTCCGTCGAAGGCTACTCCTCGTGGTTGGCTTCCAACCGGATACGTGCCCACAACCGCGCCGCTGCTGGCCAGCAGCTTGGTCACGTTGTTGCTGCCGTCATTCGTAACCCAGATGTCGGTTCCGTCGAAGGCTACTATTCGTGGTTGGCTTCCAACCGGATACGTGCCCACACCCGCGCCGGTGCTGGCCAGCAGTTTGGACACAGTGTCGCTGCCTTCATTCGCAACCCAGATGTTGGTTCC
>Ga0302319_10023650_pt1 | contig 10970 bp, 6 predicted proteins | sample Bog_T0_2_FD_203319 | JGI IMG/M metagenome (GOLD analysis project Ga0302319, IMG submission 203319) | Peat permafrost microbial communities from Stordalen Mire near Abisko, Sweden - Bog_T0_2 | ecosystem: Environmental > Terrestrial > Soil > Wetlands > Peat | place: Sweden: Abisko, Stordalen Mire...
CCTTCTACAACCGTGTGCGGCTCCACAGCGCTCTCGGCTTTCAATCCCCTGTGGACTTTGAAATCAAAAACAACTAACCAATGACTTCCTTTCCCAACCGTGTCCACCAAATCGGGGCAACCTCAAGGTCCTATTGGACCTATAGGACTGATAGGCGGTCCGTTTTGGCAAGATAATCGGCTTTGAAAATGGGTTCGTTTGGGTTCGTTTTTTAAACTTTACAGAGTAAAATTGGGTTCGTTCGGAAAAAAGCGCGGTTTCAAAGTTGCCGTTTCCGAAAGTTAAACCGCTAAAAGATGTACGGTTAGCGATGTGATCATAGCATGCTTTTTGTTTACATCAATATTACACAAATCTTATATTTTGTCAAGTGTTTGTAATCTTTAAAGCAATTATACAGTGTAAATAGCAGAAAATTCTTTTTTGGAACTCTCCGAAAAGTCCCCGCCCTTATAATAAATTTGCGGCGTTGCCGCCCATGCACTTCGCCTTCGATTTTTGGCAAAGTAGAGGGGAGACGGCGGCAAATGCTGACAAATAGCGTCGCGTGTGGCTTGGGAGATCCCTCGTTGCACCCGGAATGACAACGTGATGGAGACTTTTCCTCTCCGAGAAGGAAATATCTGCGTCAACCGATCACGATATCCACATTTGGGAGTTCCCGGATGAGGATATCATGCAGGGAGGGGCGGAAGATTTTCCAGATTTTCTTCGGTCCCGGACGCCCAATCACAATATGCGTGATGCCATATTCGCGAACGAAGGATACCAGCGCCCCGGCTATCGCATGATTTTTCAGCACGATAACGGTGCCGCCCATTTTTTGCGCGATCTCGAGGATATCGTTCACGCGGCGCTGGGCGGCAGCATCGATGTTCGCGGGGGCTTCGCCGGGCGTTCGTACATATACGACATACCATGTGGCATTGAGTTGCGCGGCGAGACGGGCGGTTTTGCGAAGAAGGGCACCCGGATCAGGCCCCCTACTGCTGATTGCAACCATCACCTGCCCGAGCGCACCGGGCGCGGCTTCCTGCGATTTTTCGCGCTGTTGCCGATCCAGGAAGCCGGCTGTCTCGCTGAGCGTCATCTCGCGCAGGCGTGTGAGATTTTTTTCGGTAAAGAAGTTCGCAAGGGCGGATTCCACGCGTTCCTTGGGATAGATTTTTCCGGCTTGCAGGCGCTCCTGCAAATCCTCGGCAGGAAGATCGATATTCACCACCTGGTCGGCACTGGCAATGACCTCGTCCGGCACGCGTTCCTTCACGCGAACGCCGGTGATTCCCTCGACGATATTGTAGAGCGATTCCAGATGCTGGATATTGACGGTGCTGATCACGTTGATGCCGGCGTTGAGAAGATCCTCGACGTCCTCGTATCGCTTGCGATTTTTGAGACCAGGAGCATTCGTGTGCGCAAGTTCATCGACGAGGGCGATGGTGGGTTTTCGCGCCAGAACAGCATCGAGATCCATCTCCTTCAACGCGATGCCGTGATACTGCACTTCGCGCGGCGGCACGATTTCCAGATCGCGGATCTGTGCCGTGGTATCGGGCCGGGCATGGGGCTCGACATAACCGATAACCACATCCACGCCGCGCGTCTTGAGACGGTTGCCCTCGACGAGCATTTGCCAAGTCTTGCCGACGCCGGGGCATGCGCCAATATAGATTTTTAATTTTCCAAGCTGCTGCTTGCGAATAATGTTGAGAAAATCATCCGCACTTGGCCGGTTGGGTGTTGTGGGTTCCATGGGCATCGTTCAGTTTGCAGTCACAGCACCGTTTTCTTTTTGATATTCCGGCAGGATGAAAAAGAACTCGCTGCCTTCGCCAGGTTTGCTTTTCACCCCCAGGCTGCCGTGGTGCGCCTGAATGATCTCACGGGCAATGGACAGGCCAAGCCCCGCCCCGCTCCGTTCGACGCCCGGCACACGGAAAAATTTGTCAAAGACACGCGACTGATATTGCAGCGGGATACCCGGCCCCCTGTCGGCCACGGAGAAATAGACACCACCTTCGTATTTCCGGGCCTGCACAAGCACCTGCTCTCCCAGCGGGGAGTGTTTCGCGGCATTGGTGATGAGGTTTGAAAACACATGCGAAATCTGCCGCTCCTCCACACCAACATTGGGAATCCCTTCTTCAACTTCCATCACAATCTTGATGCCGAGCGTGTCGGCAAAGTCCTTTGAGTCACTCACAGCATCCTTTACAAGCCGCCGGGGGGATTTGGATTCGATCTGCACTTTTGACTCGCCGGATTCCAAACGCGCGAGATCGAGCAGATCATTGATCATCGTGAGCAGACGCTCCGAGTCATCGCGGGCCGCCACGAGCAGTTCAGTCTGTTTGGGATTCAACCCGCCGATCGCCTCCTCGAGCAAAAGATGAAGCGCCATGCGCACACTCGTGAGTGGCGTCTTCAATTCATGGCTCACCGTGGAAACCAGATTGGTCTTCACCTCGTCAAGCAGGCGCAGTCTCGTCACATTTTGCAAAATCACGGCCGCTCCAAAAATCGTCCCCTTGTCCCCGCGAATCCCGATGATACGCGGCAGGAAAAATGTCTCCTTATCGTCGGGGCGCACACAAATGGCGTGCGCGAAACTTGCGGGAATGTAATCGGTTCCCCCGCCCAGGACAGTTCTCACCTGTTCATTGATTTGCTCGGGAAGATGATCATCAAGCTTCAATCGCAACAGCAAGGTTTCAGCGGATGGATTTTTGAAATTGATGACGCCGCTTGCGTCCAGGGCGATGATCGGGTCCGGGAATGCCGAGAATGTGATCTCCGTCATCTGCCGGGCCTGAAGGATTTCATCGCTGGTAACCTGCCTGTAGGCACGCAACTTCGTCGCCATCTTGTTGAAAGTATCTGCGAGCTGCCCCAATTCATCCTGCGATTGGACCGGCACAACCTGGTCAAGATTGCCCTCACCCAGTTCCTTCGCAGAATCCGTGAGTGACTTAATGGGACGCAGGACTGAATGCTGAAGCCGGAGCGCAAAATAGATCGCAATCGCCCCACCACAAACGATCGCCAGGACCATGTAACGGGTGGACTGCGCGCTGAGATCGCGGGCATCGTGATTCGCCTTCACCATATTTTCCTGGTTGAGTTCGAGGACGCTGTTGGCGGTGTCCTTGATTTCCGTGAACATCGGCAGCATCTCGCCGAAATAGATTTGCCGGCGGGCGTTGAGGTCGGGTGTGTCAAAATATTTTTTCGCGCGCGCTACATATTTTGCATGGAGGCTGGTGAGCTTTGCGGCCAATTCCCCCTCGCCTGGAATCGTGATGTTTCCATTTTCAGTTTGCAGGTTGGATTCGAAGACCGGCAGATTTTCCTGGTACATCTTTTGCGCGCGCTGCTCCTCCCCTGCGAGCGTAAAGAAGAGCGCCGAGTCCATGCGCTCCGCAGACTCCTTCATATTCTGGGCGGCAACAATGCTCGCATAGTTCTCGCGAAGGATCACATCGATAGCGCCCCCAAGCTTTGTGAATAGCGACACAGCGTAGATGCCGATGGTCAGCAATAATACAAATAATGGCAGGAGGCCGATGAGGATCCGTTTACGCATGAATACCGGATTTAATTACAGATGAGATGTGAAGGGTTTGCAAAGAGACTTCATGGCATTTCCTTAGCGAGTCGTATGCCATCGCCGCTGCTAATACTGCAAGTCGCACTCAATAAAGCAGTTGCGCATCATATCAATTATTAATCACAATCCAAAATCATGCAAATCGCATGATAAAACAAAACTGGATATTGCAAAATGCATGCTAATGACTGCGATATCTGGCTTTAGGCCTCAGCCAACCACGCATGTGCCGCATCGGAGTCGGGAAAGATTCTGATCGTGATCTGCGTATGCCGGTTCACGGTCTGAAACATGCGGGCAAATCCCACATGCTCGGGCTTGGATGCGACGATAGCAGATTTGATCGGATTCCCGATCACAGTGTCCATACGCCGGCGGGCAAGGGAAAGGATTGATGAGAAATCAATGGCCATGCCGGAGATCGCCCTGAGATCAGTGATGCGATTTGGAACCACCGGGCTGGCATTCTCAAGTTCCAACACATCCACGGCTACTTTATCAAGATCAGCCTCGGAAACAATGCCGGTAAACTCTACGAAAAGAATACCATCCTTAATGGAAACGTGAGAGGGCATAAGTCTTATACAAGTATTCGCATTGTCCCACTATATGCGAGGTAAAGAACCAGCAAGCAGAAAAGGCAACAGCGTTTATTTAAATGCCGAAGGTGCTCTCAATTCACGTAGCTGGCTTCGTTCGAGAGAAGGAGGGCCTGGGCATAATTCTCCCACGGGGTCTGCGGCCGGCGTTCCACAAGCGTGCCCTGGTTCTCGATCGGGCGGCGGGGATCCCTGCTGTTCTTGTTGAAGGTCTGCATGATGCGGCCCTGCTGGACGGCGTAAGTAGTGGTGATCGCTGCAGGTGACGGTGTGGCGCTGGGTTTCGGCTCTCCCGCCTCTTCCTGGCCGACGAATTGAAGGCCAAGCTGGATCTCCGCTGCATGCGGCGGACGTTGAAAGATGATGTGGTAGAGCTGGACGATGCGTTGTGTATCGTTGGTGGCCCATGTGAAATCCGGTCGCGCAACAATATCGCGCGACACTTCTATCGCCATGGGGCTGTTCATGAGAAACAGCGCCTGCTGGGGCACGATGGTCGAACTGCGGCGGCTGTTTGGCATGTCGGGATCGCTGAAATCGAAAAGGGACATCAACTCGGGAAGGTGACCCCGATCGATGTAGCCATAGACGCTGCGGCGGTAGCTGTACGGTTCATCGGTGAGATTCACGGGCTTGCCGCCGATGGCGGGATCGAGTTTGCCGCTGAATACAAGGAGCGAGTCGCGCAACGATTCAAAGTCCAGGCGCCGGATATTTGCGCGCCAGAGGAAACGGTTTTCGGAGTCGATCTGCTCATAGGCCGGGATCGTTTCGCTGCTCTCCTGGTAAACCCTCGAAAGCATGATAAGGCGATGCAGTTTTTTCAAGGACCAGCCGCTCTGAATGAAATAATTCGCAAGGTAATCGAGCAACTCCGGATGGCTCGGCGCCTCGCTTTGCGTGCCAAGATTGTCGGGCGTCGGAACAATGCCTTCGCCAAAATGATACATCCAGACACGGTTGACCATCACCCGCGCAGTGAGCGGGTTTGTGGGGCTGGCGATGTCACGCGCAAGTTCGAGGCGCCCGCTGCCATCCGTGAAGGGCTTGGGTTTTCCACCCATTGCCAGGATCTCCGGGGAATGACGCGGCACAATGTCGCCCTTCACTTCCGCCTGCCCCCGAATAAAGACATGGGAGTCCTGAGGCTTCGGCGCATCCGCCACGATCATTGCGCGAGCCGGGGCACCGGGATGAGTAAGTTCAAGGTCGTTGATCTTAGCGAAATTAAACGGGAATGTCCTGACGAATTTTGGCGGCAAAGATGACGCGAATTGGAGCAATTTTGGCGTCGTGATCTCGGAAGCCGCCATGACTTTAAAGGGCGCCTCGATGAGTTCGACGGTCGCGGGATCGAAGCCCTGCGGCGGCCCGGCGACCGAAGCGGCACAGGCATCGATATAGGCTTTCGTCTGCGGCACCACGCTGGCGAAGAGCCTGGTATAAATCGCCATGACATCATCAATGGAAGCCGGCGGGGGCGCATTTTTGAACGCTGCGACGACCAGGGGGTTTGTATTTCCCTGGCGGCTGATGAAGGAATCGAGATTTCTGACGTGCGTGGCGAAGTCCGATTCATCGGCCTCCATGAAAAACCTTAACGGCGCGAAGACGGGATCGAATCTTTTAACCCGGTATTGGAATGCCTGCAGAAACTCCGGATCGAGATTGCCTTTTTGCAACTGGTCCCGGAACGCCTTGATCATCTCGGCAGAAGCGTTCTTTTTGCCCCCCGGGCGTCTGGAGAACGCTGTCAGATAGCCACTGACGTTGCCGTGGAATTCAGCCAGCGATTTGCTGATCGCATCGAAATAGATCTTGCTGTCCTCATCCTCGAGGATTTTGATTTTCTGCTGAAAATCGGCGAACTGCACGGGATCGGGCTGGCGGATAATCGGTTTTTCCAGCGGCTCGATCGTGCTCGCGAAAACACCATGCAGCGCATAGTAATCGGTAGTCGGAATGGGATCGAACTTGTGGTCGTGGCAACGCGCGCAGGTCACGGTGAGACCAAGAAAGCCTTTCGAAACCACGTCAATGCGGTCGTTGATGACATCATTCACATTTTGAAAACGCTGGCCGACGGTAAGGAAACCGAGCGCCGCAAGTTTTGTCCTGTCCTGCTGAGCCTCGGGAAGCTTGTCGGCGGCGAGCTGTTCCACGATGAACTGGTTGTAGGGTTTGTCCTGGTTGAAAGAATCGATCACGTAATCGCGATAAGTCCACGCATCCGAATAGCGATAGTCCAGGTCACGCTTGCCCGTGTCGCCCTTGGTGTCGGCGTAGCGCGCTGTATCCAGCCAATGGCGCCCCCAGCGTTCGCCGTAGTGCGGTGACGCAAGCAACTGGTCCACGACCTTTGTGTACGCATTGGGATCGCGGTCAGTAACGAATGCCGCCACTTCGGTCGGTGATGGCGGGAGCCCGGTCAAATCATAGTAGGCGCGCCGGATGAGCGTCTCGCGACTGGCCTGCGGAGACGGGATCATGTTGTGTTCCTCCAGTTTGGCGAGGACGAACTGGTCCACTACGGTCGCGCACCATGCCTTGTTTTTAACGTCCGGCACAGCCGGCTTTGTGATCGGCTGGAAAGCCCAGTGCGCCCGTGCCTTGTCCGTGAGGCCGGTAAGCTTGGAAGCCGCCGGCTTAGCCCGAGGATCGGGTGCTCCCATTTTTACCCACTGCGTCAATGCCGCGATATCGTCATCGCTCAGCTTTTTGTCTTTTGGCGGCATCTGCAGATCCTTGTCAACATAGCCCACCGCGACGATCAACATGCTTTTATCGGGGTTGCCGGGTGTGATCACCTGCCCATCCTCGCCTCCGTGCATCCAGCCATCGCGGGTGTCGAGCGTCAGGCCGCCCTTGGATTTACCCTGCTCGACGCTGTGGCACTGGTAGCAGTTGTCCGCAAAGATCGGGCGGATCCTGCTCTCAAAAAAATCGGCCTGTTGTTTTGTCAGGTCGGCACCACGAACCCGGAAAGCAGAAAAAACAAACAGACATGGGAGGCAGAGCGCGAGGACTGCCGCGCGGCGTTTAAAATGTACCCTCTTGTTCATCGATCAAGCGATGATGTCCCTGACCACAGTGCCGAAGTTATCCGTGAGCCGGAAATCCCGGCCATTGTACCTGTAAGTGAGCTTCGTATGGTCAAAGCCAAGCAATGCCAGGATGGTCGCGTGCAGGTCGTGAACGTGAACTTTGTTATCGACAGCGCGATTTCCGAACTCGTCGGTTGCCCCATGCACCGTGCCACCTTTGACGCCGCCGCCTGCCATCCACGTGCTGAATCCGCGTCCATTGTGATCGCGGCCCGGGAATTCGTTGCCGTTGCGATCCTTCACCACGGTGCGACCGAACTCTCCGCCCCAAATGACGAGCGTGCTGTCGAGCAGGCCGCGTTGTTTCAAATCCCTGAGCAGCGCCGCAGCCGGCTGATCGATATCGCCCGCGCTTTTCGCAAGATTTTCGGCCAGCTTGTTGTGATGGTCCCAGCCGCCGGCTGTGACCTGGACAAACCTAACTCCGCGCTCCACCAGGCGCCGCGCCACCAGGAGCTTCGCCCCGACTTCGCCATTGCCGTACAGATCGCGCGTTTCCTGCGTTTCCTTTGTGATGTCGAAGGCATCGGTCGCCTCAGTCTGCATCTTGAATGCCATTTCAAACGACTCGATGCGCGCCTCGAGCTGCTCATCCTTTTGCAGGGCCTCGGCGTGCATTTTATTAAGCACTTTCACAAGGTCGAGCTGCTGGCGCTGCCGGTCGGGCGTGTTGAACTGGTTATGGATGTTTAAAATGATGTTGTTGAGATTCGAGTTTTTGGAATAGTTGACCTCGCAGCCCTCGTAAACACCGGGCAGAAACGATGCCTGCCTCCATTCCGGATGACCGCCGAGTGTGATGAAGCCGGGCATGTTCTGGTTCTCAGTGCCAAGGCCGTAAACCACCCACGAGCCAAGACTGGGCTTCGGAATTTGCAGCGAACCGGTGTTCATGAAGCGTTGCGCCACATCATGCGCAGGGATGTCCGTCCACATCGAGCGGATGATCGTCATGTCATCCACGCATGCGCCCAGCTTTGGAAAGACTTCGCTTACCTCGATGCCCGAATTTCCGCATTTGTTGAACTTGAATGGCGAGGGATACGCGAGCCCGTCGAGGCCGGGAAGCGTCTTGTCCGTATATTGCCAGAGCACCGGTTTCGGATCGAATGTATCGACATGCGATGGACCGCCCTCCGCGAATATATGAATGACCGCTTTTGCCTTTGCTGGAAATGGAGGCGTCTTCGGGCTGAGCGACGACAAGGCAGCTCCTGTCGCCAGTGATGCGTCCGCTTCCTGAAACGGGTTGATACCGAAAAGCGAGGCCAGGCTTAATGCGCCCATCCCCATGCCGGAACGGATGAGAAACTGTCGCCGGGTGTAAATGAGATCTTCAGGACTTGCTGTGTGTTCGCGCCGGTATTTGTCCGAGCAATTGCAGGGCTGTTCTGGAGTCATAAGTTTTGAAGGGTTATCTAATTAACCACATTTTTTGTAAAAAGTTGCACATTTTTTGTTCATGTTTCGTTGAACGCGGTGCATCTATGGGGAGCATAAACCGGACTTGCCCGGATCTGGCCGGACTTACCCGGACCGGTTTTGGGTTTCGGTTTATTAATTCAAAGTTTTTGGCGCAGACAATTTCTTTCTTACAGAGGGAATTTGACACACTTGACTTTACAAAGGCTTTTGAAAAGCATCCCCAGATGCCCTCCAAGATGCAGTTTTCACGACACCATCCGCGTCTTTTTATCTCGAGAACTCAGATTGAAGATCTAAAGAAACAAGTTGAAAACGATCCCATCTCAAAACGGTTGTTCGAGACCTTGAAGCGAAAAGCCGAACAATTTCTGAAGACAAAACCGGTTGCCTACAAGCTTGATGGCCGCCGCCTCCTTAAGCAATCGAGACACTGCCTCGAACATCTTTCTACACTGAGCCTCGTAACACTCTTAACAGGTGACAGCCGGTACTCTGACTGGGCGATACAGGAAATGGAAGCTGTTGCGGAGTTTCCCGATTGGAATCCCGCCCATTATCTGGATGTAGCGGAAATGACGCTTGCGCTTGCGCTGGGCTATGACTGGCTTTTTGACAGGCTCACCGCCGGCCAGCGCCAAAAAATCGCAAAAGCCATCCTGGACAAGGGAATAAACCCTTCCTTTGACGAGGTGGCACGCGAAAAATGGTGGCTTTGGTGGATAACCGGAACCAATAACTGGGCGCAGGTCTGCCATGCCGGCGTGGCGGCAGGAGCCCTGGCCCTGGCGGAAGATGAACCTGAACTTGCAGAGCGCGTAATAAAACGTGCGGTGGAAAATATGCCACGCGCCGCAGAAGCCTATGCACCCGACGGAGCCTATGCAGAGGGGCCCACCTATTGGCACTACGGCACGTCGTTTCAGGTTGTTTTAATCGACGTACTCAAATCAGCGCTCGGAAATGATTATGGCCTTGCTGATTTCCCCGGTTTCCTCGATAGCAGCAAATACATCCTGCAAATGACCGGGCCCAGTGGCAAATATTACAACTACGCCGATGGCCGCTCCACGCGCAGCATGGAAGCAACTCTCTTTTGGTTTGCACGCCGTCTGAATGACCCCTCACTCCTGCAAGCGGATCTCGCCATACTGGACAAATTCCTCGCTGCATACGAACAGGAGGATTTTAACGATCACTATCGCCTGCTTGCACTAAGCTTGTTGTGGTGGAAGCCGGAGTTTTCCGCCAGGCTCTCCGGCCAGCGTAATCTTCCGCTGCACTGGATGGCCGCAGGGGGCAATCCCGTGAGTGTCCATCGGTCGGCATGGAATGACAAAAATGCCGTGTTCGTCGCCATCAAAGGCGGAAGCCCGTCGGGTTCCCACGCGCACAAGGATGCGGGCTCTTTCATCCTGGAAGCAGGGGGAGTGCGCTGGATCGTCGATCCCGGCATGCAGGAGTATCACACATTGGAAAGTGCCGGTGTGGATCTGTGGAACATGGAAGACGGTTCGCAGCGATGGGAGGTCTTCCGCATCGGCACCCAGGGGCACGGGGTGCTCAGCTTCGACGGCGCCCAACAATTGACCAAGGGAAAAGCAAGCATCGTGCGGTTTCAAGAAAATGGGGCCGCCCCGCACACCGTGATCGACCTCACCTCCATCTACGAAGACCAGGCAACGCGTGTGTGGAGAGGGGTATCGCTCTCCGGGGAAGGCACGGTACATTTGCAAGATGAATGGACAGCCGGAAACGCTGCGGTGACCGTGCGCTGGAAGATCATCACGGAGGCCGAAATTACCGTGGATGGCGCGGCGATCACGCTGAGCCACGCGGGAAAGCGGCTGCGACTCCACGTGCTGGAACCGGCAGGCGTGAAGATCAAGATCATCGACATCTCAAAGCCTCCGTTGCCGTATGATGCGGAAAACCCGAATGCTCATATCATCGCCTTTGAATGTCTCACGGCAGCGCACCAAAGCGGGACGATCCGCGTCACTGCCGCACTGATGGATGAGAAGGTACAAGAGACGGACCATCTCCCGTCGAAACCGCTGGAAAGTTGGTCGCCGCCTTTGGTGCGGCGGCAAGCGGAGATCACAAAGAAGCCTTAGAGGGCGTCTAAAAAGTCCAAGTGGCGCGTGTGCTGATCGATGCAAACTACCGAAAATTAGGAGTGCAAGCTTGCAGCTTGAGAGCGTTCGACGGCAAGCCGGAGGCTTGCGCTACTTTAAA
>Ga0302319_10023652_pt1 | contig 10970 bp, 11 predicted proteins | sample Bog_T0_2_FD_203319 | JGI IMG/M metagenome (GOLD analysis project Ga0302319, IMG submission 203319) | Peat permafrost microbial communities from Stordalen Mire near Abisko, Sweden - Bog_T0_2 | ecosystem: Environmental > Terrestrial > Soil > Wetlands > Peat | place: Sweden: Abisko, Stordalen Mire...
ATTTCCGGGCGGATGTGGTTTCGCAGTGGGTCGGCGAGTTTTTCGAGGGCGAATTGCACGCCAAGCGGATCGCCTCATTGAGCGATGGCGTGCTGGGGGTGCTGCATTCGGCGTCGCTGGCGGTTTCGGTGATCGGATTGTCTCTTGCGCAAGCGCACGGCCTGAAAGCCAAACATGCCATCAAGCAGGTCGACCGCCTACTGAGCAATCCCGGCATCGATCTCGGTCGCCTGTTCACGCCATGGATTTGTCAAGCCATTGGTGACGATCGGGAAGTCGACGTAGCGATGGACTGGACCGACTTCGCCGCAGGAGGTCTACGGAAAGAATCCGCAGGAGCGAAGAGGGAACTGGCCACCAATCTAAAGCGACTCGGTAAGCACCTGATTGACACTTTCGGCCCATTATCCCCAGAATTTGCAGAGGGCAGGGCTCGACTTCGTGAAGCGACCGACGCTTACGAGGAGTGCTTACCCGATTTGCAGGGTAGCCTAGCCCCCCTCTATATTCTGGCCTCACGCCGCGGTCTCGCCGAGTGTCAGGCCTTACTCGGAGTATGGTCCGCAGCTCTTGCGACGGTAGAGTCGGGATTGTCAGATCTTGAGGTTTCGTTCGCGGAGGCGGAGGGGCAGCACGAGCGGGATCAACTTCTTTCACAGGTGTCGGGTTTGGGCGCGCTGGGCTCGATCGCGGCATTGAAGATTGGGGAGCCGGGTCGGGGTCTGGAGTTGCTGGAGCGCGGGCGTGGCGTCCAGCTTCGCGAGGCGCTGGATTTTAGCGGCCGGGCGATGGCCGCGTTGGCACAGGAAGATCCTGAGGCGCATGCAAAGGTCGTTTCGGCGCGAGACGCGGTCTACCGTGCGCGGGCAGAGTTGCGGGATCGCGACGAGCGGGTCGAGGAGAGCGCGGGATTCCGCTCGCGCGAAACGATCCTTGCGGAGCTGCGTGCGGCGCGGGAAGAATTGGGGCGTCTGCGCGCCGGGGCGGGATTGGCCCGGAAGACGCCGTCGCTAGCGGCTCTGCTGAAGGCGATCCCCTCGGGTGGGGCGCTGGTGGCGCCGTTCGCCACAGCATTCGGGGCTTTCGCATTCGTCGTTCCTGAGGGGACGGAGGCGGTGACAATGGAGAATGTCGTCGTACTCGACGGACTGGATGCGGACGACTTGCGCAAACTGCTGAGCGGCTGGCTGCGGCCCTATCGACGTGGGAACGCGGTCGATGCGGTTCATGGTCGGGCGTTGGCGCGTCTGGCGAAGCGCATGGCGGGGATGGCGGCTGAGGAGAGCCGCAAGCGCTTAGAGCGCATCGTGGAGCGCAGCCGAAAGCGCCGTCGGACAGCAATAGAGGCAGCGCTGTCATCTCTACTAGAGGAATTGTGGGATCGCCGCTCCGTTCATATTGCGAGCGATCGCGGCGCCGTGCCCCAGAGGCGCCCTTTGGCGGCGGTCGATTTGCGAGCACAGTGTCCGCGCCGACGCCTGCGACATCCGCCGTCACCATGACGGCAACGACCAAGGCGCCAAGTAGCCGCATTTTCGGAGTTGACTGCATCTCTTGACAAAACACGTATAATACGTATATTATATGAATGTCGGAGGGTGGTACGCATGAAAGTGTATTCGGCATTGGACCTTCAGCAGCGCACTGGAGACATCCAGCGCGCTGCTGTCTCGGAACCCGTGATCGTCACTAATCATGGGCGTCCGAGATTGGTGATCGTCACTATTGAGGAGTATGCGCGTCTCAAGGAGGCGAGCGGAGAGCCCGTACCGCAAGAACTCCGTCGCGAGCGCAAGGCCGTTGTGCGGCGAGGCACGCCGGAAGATCCGCTTGGATACGATACGAGCGATTTCTATGCGTGCGCCAAAGCCATGTCGGAAGCGGCGCTGTCCGGGAAGAACCGCGCTTTCGTGCAGGCTGAGATCGCGGCTGTCGAAAAGCGGCTTATGGGTGGCGGAAAATGACTGATCTCTTTGCGGGCATGCGGCGGGCGCGCATCTTGATTCCCGACAACACGCCCCTCTCGTTGCTTGCCATGATCGGCCCGCAGGCACTCGACTGGCTATTCGTTCCAGGGGCAGAGGTTTGGGTCACCGATATGGTCAAGGAGGAAGCTCTTCGCGATCCTGACCAAGGCGATGATCAGCGCGAACAGCATCGTAATGATATTGCCAACTGGTTCATTCGAAACGAGCGCCGGATTCACGTTCAACCTACTGACGAAGGGGAAGAATACCGCAAAGCGATGAGCGCGTGGCGACGTGTTCCTGGTATGCCGTCCGAGTTGAAGCCGTCATGGAAGGGGCGAGGCGAACGCAGTATTTTGCAGGCTCTTGACGGCATCGAGAAGTTGGTCGCCGAAGGCGAAGCCGTAGTCGCGATTGTCGACGACAAAAAGGCAAGGGCGGCGATCCGGGTTCTTGAAGATGTCGACATCGACCTCATGGCTACAGAAACCTACTTGGCATGGGTCGTGGAGCGCTTTCAAATCAAAGAGGCCGAGACGGCGTGGATGACGATCGAAATTGCCGCCAATGCGAAAGTTCCCTACGCGCCTGAAGAAGATCCCGTGCACATTCTCAAGATGGGTTAGGCGCCGCTAAATCAACCGCAGCGCGCATCGGACAGCGCACAGTGATTCAGGGGCCCTGTCCATGCCGCGCGCGTTCGCCTGCGACATCGGCATCGTGGACAAGCGGAATTTCACACCTCCAACGGTCAGAGAACCGCAGTAATCGTCTCGCCATTCTCGTCAGCCCGGAGGCTGCGACTTGGCGATCACCCGGTTCACCCGGCAGGAATTCCTCGATCTGATCTGGTCGAAGCCGATGCGTTCGGTGGCGGCGGACCTCGGGCTCAGCGACGTCGCCGTGAGGAAGGCGACGATCCGCGCCGAGTTGCCGATCCCGCCCCAAGGCCACTGGAACAGAGTCCTCGCCGGCAGGAAGTCATTGTCGAAACCGCAACTGCCGCCGCGGGGGTTCGGGGAGTCCGACGAAATCCAATTCGGCTCCGAAGACTGGCACGCGCCGAAATTCTCGGAAGAGACGCCGCTGCCCGCCGGGTACCGGGAAAACGACGTTCGCGCGGGTTTTCGCCGCCGAAGCCGGCCTGCCGATTGTCACTGGAACTTTGGCGCAGTGGCAGGGCTCTGGCCCTGGCCACCTGGGATCACTGCTCGCCGCGATGCGTGAATGCTTCGACTCGGCCCGGCGTCAGGCGCCGGCGGTTGTTTTCATCGATGAAGTCGACGCCTTTGCGGATCGATCGAAGGTTACGCATGATCATAAGGACTACGTCATCGAGGTGGTCAACGGGCTGCTGGAGCAACTCGACGGTCTGGCCGGTCGCGAAGGCCTCATTTTCATCGCAGCCTCGAACGACGTGCGGCGTTGTGACCCCGCCATCCTTCGCGCTGGCCGCCTGAATCGTGTCATTCGCGTTCCGCTCCCCAATCGCGAAGATCTAGTGAAGATGCTCCGCGTCCGATTGCGCGACGACCTGCGCGAAATTGCGTTGGATGAGGCCGCGCTGATGGCGGCGGGATACACCGGGGCCGACGTCGAACGCGCCGTCAAGGACGCGCGGCGCGGCGCGCGCCAAGAGGAGCGGGCGATGACGCTCGACGACCTGATGGGCGCAATCGCGGGGCCCGAGGATACCCGAGACGTCTGGGCGTTACGGCGATCGGCGATCCACGAGGCCGGTCATGCGTTGCTGGCGGCTCGGGATTTCGGGGCCGAACGCGTCACGGTGACGATCCGCCGGCGCGGCAACACCGGCGGAGGCGTTCATGTGAGCAATAGGGGCGACGAATCGCTGTCGACGCGCGCTGACCTCGATCGTGAGGTCATCCGCCTTCTCGCGGGGCCGGCGGCCGAAGATGTCCTCCTCTGTGATTTGGGCGTCGGAGCAGGCGGTGGAGCGGATTCGGATCTTGCGAGGGCGACCGCCCACGTCGCGTCTATGGCGTTCTCATTTGGGCTCATCGGTTCGATGCCGCTACTTTATCAAGGCGCCCTCATCGAGGGTAACGCCCTCGTGCTGACCCCTTCCATGCAGAAAATCGTGCACGCCGCGCTGGTCAAGCGCTACGCGCGCGCCCGGGCGCTCATTCGCGAGAATCGCCGAATAGTCGAGGCTATCGCTGATGCGTTACTGGAGCGAAAGACCTTGTCTGGCGTCGAACTCGGCCACATCGTCGCGTCGCCGCCTCCGCAGGACGAAGACGAGGATGGCTCGTTCCTGTTGGTCGATCCCGATATCGACGAATTCGACGAACTCGACCTCGGCGTTGAAGTCTTCGCGCCGTGGGCATCCCCGACGTTGCGGGATGAGGGCGATCTCTACGGTTAGGAAATGACCGGCCGCGCGGAACAACCCCGCGGCGGCCGATCGCGGCAGATCACTCTATTTCGTATGAAGCGCCAATCAGTTGTGGCTCACGAAACATCGATGATTGTCGACCGAGCTCGACACGGGTTAGCCGCCAATTCATAGGCAATTCTTGGCCAGCCGAGCGTCGCTTCGCGTTTCTCGAATGAAACAGCGAGGCCCGTCGCGAGCATGGAAACAGACGCTTACAACAACGGGGTTCACAGTGCGGTTCATCTCCGACATCCAAAAGCACTATTACCCGCTGCGCCGCGCGAACGTCGCCCCCAGTTCCAACAGCGACGTGCGCCCAAAGAACTTCTTGCGTGCTGACATCGCGCTCACGGCTGTTCTGTTTGATGCCGCCAGCGTCACGATCGAGGCGCTCCTCTCCGGCGTCACGGTCGTTTATATTGATGGCAAGCTGATAGACGCGGCAAAATCCGTCATCAAGGTCTTGAGTGGTCGCGACTTTCGGGATTCACGGGACCCTCGCTCGTATGGCGCCGATGACGGCTACTTCGTTGAAAACAGTTTCGACGACCAGATGGTCATTCCCGCGATTCAGTCGGGCGCGCCATTGATTGGGATTGCTCAGGACGAGTCCTTCTTGCCGGAGTATTTGTCGATCATCGCGGACCGCTCGTGGGAGCTCCCGAATCTCTCGAATGCTCACATCACGGTCGCGATCGAGGCGTTGACCGGTGACGTTGTGGCTTTGCCTGCGCGCGAGTATCTGATTGAAGACATCCTGAAGGTCTTGCGTCCCGGCCTGTCTTCCGGGCGAATCGTCGCGGACTTGGCTGCGCTCTACAAAGATGATGACGCCCTCGACAAGGCAGCCGAGGACGCCAAGGCCGTAGCTAACGGCAGTGAGGAACCTGTCGTCGAGAAGCCCGTTACGCCGCCCACCATTCCTGTCGGCGACGCCGCCACGGTCGTCGTCACGCGTCTCCGCGATCTCTCGGGCTATGGCGAGGCCAAAACATGGGGCATGCAGCTCGCGGCCGACTTGACTGAATATCGGGACGGAAAGCTCGACTGGGCTGACGTCGACAAGGGGCTGCTGTTGAGCGGCGCAACAGGAACCGGAAAGACATATTTCGCCAAAGCGCTGGCGGCTGAGTGCGAGGTTCCCTTGATCGAGTCGTCGTATGGGGATTGGGAGACAAAAACGGGATCGGGGAATTTGATCGTCAAGGCGATCAAAGCGGTATTCGCCGACGCCAAAAAGAAAGCCCCGTGCATTGTTTTCATCGACGAGATCGACAGCATCGGGTCGCGGGGGAAAAGGACCCATAATAGCGGATGGTTCGACGTCATTATCAACGGCCTTTGCGGATTGAACGAACCAGCTCCTTCGGCGCTGGAGGAAAGGGGCTGAGGTGAAGCCTCCGGTCTGAGAGGATGTGATCGTCACATCCACCCCTCTCAGGACAGGAGGCCCCCGATGGCTACGACGAGCCCTCTTCGCCAGCGCATGATCGAAGACATGACGATCCGCAACCTCTCGCCGGCGACGCAGCAATCCTACATCTACGCGGTCAGAAAGTTCAGTCGGCATTTTGGGGCATCGCCCGATCGTCTCGGCCTTGAGGATGTCCGCGCTTATCAGCTACATCTCATCGCCAAGAAGCGGTCCTGGTCCCACATCAACCAAGCGGTTTGCGCGCTGCGGTTCTTTTACGGCGTCACGATGGGCCAGGAGGAAGCGTTTGAGCGGATCATCAATGGAAGGGAGCCGCAAAAGCTTCCGCCTGTTCTGGCTCCCGACGAGATCGCCCGTTTCCTGGAGGCCGTTGTGGGATTGCGCAACCGAGTTGCGCTGACGACGGCCTACGCGGCCGGCCTCCGCATTGGTGAGGTTTGCCGACTGAAAGTCAGTTCGATCGACAGCGAGCGCATGCTGCTCCATATCGAAGGCGGCAAGGGCGGCAAGGACCGCCACGCGATGCTGTCGCCGCGTTTGCTCGATATTCTACGGGTCTATTGGCATCGCGCGCGTCCCGGCCTGTGGCTTTTTCCCGGCCGAGAGGCTGGCGAACATGTCAGCGTCGCCGCGTTGCAGGACGCCTGCCGGGTCGCGCGACGCACGATGAAGCTGAGTAAACCCGTCACGGCCCATTGCTTGAGGCACAGCTTCGCGACTCACCTTCTCGAAAGTGGGGTCGACCTGCGCATCATCCAGGTGCTGCTCGGACATTCCCACCTTTCGTCGACCACGCGTTACGCGCAAGTCGCCACGCATCTGATCGCCAACACCCCAAGCCCGTTCGATCGCCTCTCGCTGGTGGTGATTCCACCCGAATGAGCCGGGGACATGCGCCCGAAGCTGGAGGTGGCGGACATCTTTCGCCGCCACGGCGACGCTTTCCGCGCCGCCCAAGGTAACCGGCTTTCCCAAGACCAGCGCAAGGTCATGGCCGCGATCGAGGCGTGCCGCACGCCCGCGCTCGGCGGTCACGTCGAGCGCTGCGAGGATTGCGGCGTGACGCGCATCTCTTTCAATAGCTGCCGCGACAGACACTGCCCGAAGTGCCAGGGGTTGGCGCGGCTGCAATGGCTTGCCGACCGCCGGACGGAGCTGCTGCCCGTTCCCTATTTCCATGTTGTCTTCACCGTGCCTGCGCCCATCGCGGCGATCGCTCTCCAGAACAAGGCGATCGTCTATGACGTCCTGTTCAAGGCGGCCGCCCAAACCATCCGCGACATCGCCGCCGATCCCAAACACCTGGGCGCCGAGACGGGGATGATCGCGATCCTGCACACATGGGGGCAAACCCTCACCCATCATCCTCATGTTCACTGCATCGTGCCGGGGGGTGGTCTCGGGCCGGACGAGCGCTGGGTCGGGTGCAAACCGAACTTCTTTCTTCCCGTTCACGTTCTCTCGCGCCTTTATCGACGCCTGTTTCTCAAACGTCTGCAAACGGCGTTCGACGCCGGCGACCTGGAGTTTCACGGCGAACTCGCGCGACTGCGCAACCCCGGCGAGTTCGCAGGCTATCTCAAGCCGCTGACGAATATCCCCTGGGTCGTGTTCGCCAAACCTCCCTTCGCCAGCCCCTCACAGATCCTGGATTATCTCGGTCGCTACACTCATCGCGTCGCCATCGCCAACGGCCGTCTTCTCGATTGTCAGGATGGCCGTGTCAGCTTTCGATGGAAAGACTATCGCGCCCAGAACAAGTCCAAGGCGATGACGCTGGACGCCGACGAGTTCATGCGCCGCTTTCTGATGCACGTTTTACCCAAGGGCTTTCGCCGCATTCGCCACTTCGGCTTCCTCGCCAACTCATGTTGTCGTCGAAAGCTCGGCCGCATCCGCGCTGCCCTCGCCGTTCCCAATGAATGCCTCGGGACGAACGCTGTTCGCCGCCAGTTCAACAACCACTATCTGGTAGCCGTCAGCCTTCGCGCGGATAACCGCTTCCTCGGCTGAGCTTTCCTGCGACCAGGGCGTCCAATATTGCGTTCCGCGCGCCGATTGCGACAGGCGACGTTTGCGCAAGTGGATTTCGGCGCCGGTGACCACGAGCCGCTCGACCAGCATCGCGTCGCAAAGCCTGAAAATCGCGCCGATATTATAGCCCTGCGTCACCCGGTCGAGCACGACCATGATCGGAAAGCGCGGTTTTGCCGCAAAAGCGTCCCGGTCGCATTTTGATCGGCGCAGTTCCTCGGTCGGAAAAACCTGATGGTCCAGCTCTTCGCTCATGATACCTCGCGCTTTAAATTCCAGATGAAATCTACTCAGTATCCACGCCAATATCGGACGTATCTCAATGCGACACGGCAGAAGAATGGGAGAGCGATCACGCGCGGCGCGCAGGCCCTTGTCGGTCAGGCAGAACGACAGGGCTTTGGACGGCGCCGCCTTGATCTTCTCCGCCAAGGCGCGCAGATCGACGTCGGCGCGTGCCGAGCGAAGGATCGGGAATAGGCGCCACCGCATCCAAATTCGTCCACGCGGCCCAAGAGCTTCAGCCCGTCCTCGTAGCTTTCACCTGAAGAATCGCGATAGGCTTCGGTTGTAAGCAGTCGAACACCGCAGCCGTGAGGCGCCCTCCATAAACTGCGGCGGTGTCCAGATTGATGCGATTCTCCTGCGCGTCCGGATTCAGGACGGGCGTGTGGCCATGGACAATGTATTTCTCATGTGGCGTTTTGTGATTTAAGAACAAACGCCGGATCCACAATTTATCGTCGTCGTTCTGGTCTTTCAGCCTTACGCCCGGACGGATGCCGGCGTGGACGTAATAGCGCAGTTCGTCTTCATAGGACGTTGGCAGCTCGGCGAGCCACGCGGCGTCATCTCGCAAGAGTTCTATATTCGGATAACTCTCGACCGTGGCGTCACCGCCGTTATCAGGGCTCACCCAAGTTTGCTTGACGCTACGTTCACCCCCCAGCGCAGCCTGCGCCATCATGACTTCGTGGTTGCCCTTCAGACTTATGATGGAGGTGAAACCGGGATATGCGCTTCGCAACCGATGCCGGATCAACCGCACAACCCGAAACGAGTCCAGACCACGATCCACGTAGTCGCCCAAGGTGATCAAACGCGCGGGCTTGCCCGCCGCGTGCGCGCTGCACAGATCAAGCAACTTGACGAACTCTTGGAAGCAGCCGTGAATATCGCCAGTCACGTAGGTTCGCAACGTCGCGCCGCTCTCCTCCCGATCGCATTTGGATCGGCGTAAATCCTCGGTCGGAAACACCAATTGATGTGGCTCTTTGCTCATAATGAGCACCTACGACAATATCGGTCGTTGATTGCAACGGCTGAATGTCTCGTCACGAAATGCGACAGGGCAGAAGGATGGGAGGCCGATCACGCGGGGCTGGTCGGCTCTTGTCGGTCAGGGCCGAAAAGTTGAGCATGTAGCCGCCGCCTTGCAATTGCTCCGCAGAGTTATCTTTCGGCAGCAGTCGCGCCCAGGTGGCAAAGTCAGGACCGCCGTGCAACTCCAGCCATTTGGCCTTGGCGAGGTTGTCGTTGACCCATTCCAGAAAGGGCTCAAACAAATGATCGGCCCATAGCGCCGGGCGATCGGCGAACACGGGCCGCGCCTCGGACAGGCAGGCTTCGCAGACAACGCCGCCGCCCAAGATACGCCTCGGCTCCGCTTCCAGACTCAGCAGGAAATCCCAGCAGTCTTCGCCATGTAGCGCATAGACATTGATCTCATAGGTCGTCAGCGCGCCTTGTATGGCGTCGTTGATCCCGACAAAGGAAAATTCCTGAACCTCGTCGGTTCGCGTCCCGAGTTCAATCTCGACGGCGAAACGGTTGCGATTTGCTTCGAGCCAGGACAGAAAAGCGCATTGGATTTTGCGACGCGGCATGGGAACCACCGAAAATGCGGATTGTCGGCGCAGTTGAGGCGCATACGAAAGAAAGGATGAAACAGGCGAGGTCACTCTGCCGCCTGGGGCAAAGAACAGATAACGGCGCGCAGCCGCGCCGGATCAGTCAGCATTTATAATTTGTGAAATTAAAATATCTACATTCCCTACGCGCAATCATATCCTCGGGTACGCTGGCCTTCTTGCATCTCATTAACTTGCTGAGAAGCCGCCGTCGCCAATGCGTGCGCTGTATTCCAGGGATTATTATCCCGGCAGCCGCTCCTATACTTAATTCCCGACAGGCACGAAATAACTCCGCATTAGTTGATGGTGAAACTGCGACGTCGGAGTCGTCGGTCGGCGCCTTTTTGTCATCTCCGTGTCCGAACATTTCGCATTCCCACGTTAAAGCGTGATCCCAATCTTTGCGTTTTTTTGCCCTTTGGGCATCGCGAAGCCTTCGATTTTGACCTTTGTTCATGTCCTGCCGACCTTATTGATTGATGCGTGTGAGAACGTCAGCGCCGTTGAGGCACCGACGAAAAATCGGGAGAAGTCGCCGAGGCTGGGCGGTGAAATCCCAGCCCGTCGATGTCAGCGCCTCTGCGGTGCGGGGCGGCGCAACGCGGCGCCTCGATCCACCACCACATCCCGTCCCGGTATCAGCGTTCCCGGGCGGTCGACCTCGATGACCATGCCGCGAAGGCTGACATGGACGCTCATGGCGCAATGAAGCCCATCCGGGAGGATGGCGGGCGCATAGGCGATATGTCGCCCATGCGATTTGATTGCGCTACCGGCTTGTCGCCACAGGGCCGAAAGCGACCGCGCTCCATCTGGCCCAGCGGCCAGAATTTGATCCGCGAGGTCCTGATGCAGGCGTATGGTGATTTGCGGCAAGATTGCCTCCTCTAGCTCAAAGCGAACGAAACCCGCGCAGCGGAAATCGCAGCGCGTTTCGGTTCGGGAGCAGAGGGAGGAGGTCAGGTCATGGCTTTCCTATAATTGATCTCGTGTCAGGCTGCAAATGGCCGGTCAACGCGCGGGCGTCATCGAGATTTGCTGGCCCTTTTCGTTGTATGTGTAAATAAACCCCGCTCGGCGGATATTGACGGTCGAAGAGGTATAGCCCTTCAGTCCCTCAGGAATCCCCTCATTTTGAAAACGGCCCAATTTCGAGGCTTTCCACCCCTCTCCTGGGGTAAGCGAAGGGCCCGAAAGGCCGTGTTTGATCCTTGCGCGAC
>Ga0302319_10023654_pt1 | contig 10968 bp, 6 predicted proteins | sample Bog_T0_2_FD_203319 | JGI IMG/M metagenome (GOLD analysis project Ga0302319, IMG submission 203319) | Peat permafrost microbial communities from Stordalen Mire near Abisko, Sweden - Bog_T0_2 | ecosystem: Environmental > Terrestrial > Soil > Wetlands > Peat | place: Sweden: Abisko, Stordalen Mire...
GCGGCCGCCCGCTGGGTCGCCTCGTCGAACGTTTCGGCGCGGATCGGTGTCGCCGTGACTAGGATTGCCGTGGCCAGGGTGAAGAGGAGCCGGGTTTTCATTCGGGCTTATTTGCTGGCGGTTTCCGCACCGTGCTGGCTCAGAGTGGCTGGAACGGCGACAAAGTCGGGGTCCGCCTTGTCGTTATAGACGGCAATGAGCTCCGAGACCGGCCGCACGGCATCCGGGCGCGGCTCCCATTGCCAGCCCTTCGCCCCCGGCGAACCGTACCACACCTTCCCTGCCGCCCGGTCGAGCGCGTAGGCGTGGCTCAACCCCCAGTAGATCACCTCGAGCGACTTCGTGCCCTGCTCGCCGTCGATAGTCAGGACCTCCTCGCCGCACGTGACCGTGTGGTTAAACACCGCGCAGCGGTTAAGCATCGTCATCACAAGCTGCATGCGGTCGCCAGCGCCGATGCCGGGGTTGGCGATGCTCTTATAGGGCAGCTCCAGCGCCTCTGACAGTCTCGGCGGGAGCATCGGGCGGACCTCGACCAACCTCGATGTAAGGGCCTCGAGACGGGATTCCGCCTCCATCAGGTCGGCGGCGGCCGAGATGTTCTTGGCCTTCATCGCCTCGAGGTCCTCGCGGTCCTTCGCGGTCTTCGCCTTCAGGTTGTCGCGCTTCTCCTCGAGGAGGTCGGCGCGCTCCTTGAGCGCGTTCACGGTCGACTCAAGCAGCGGTTTCTCTGAGGCCCATTCGGACTCGATGCCGGTGGTCTCCATGCGCACGTTGACCCATTCGCGCGCCGCCTTTTCCCCGGTAGCTAGGGCGTCGGAGTCGGCGGCGCAAAGCCTCGCTGCGATCAAGATCGGGCAAAGACCAAGGAGGGGGCTCAATCGTAGTAGTCTCATGTTTGGGTTCAGGGGCGCACGGTGGGGCATGCCAAGCTCGGTGGTCGCCGGACAGTTACGGTTCATCCGGGGAGCGCGGCTTGGAGCAGGACCTCAGTGCAAAACGAAAATGGGTGAGAAAACGTCAAAGCTGGGGAAAGTCTCTGACCTGGTACGGGGAGCAGGCTACGTCACTTTGCACGCATCGTGCCATTCACGGCAATACCATCATAACACATTTAGGCAACGCGTTTAGCGGCGATTCCAAAGCGCAGCCCAGATTGGCTCCCATGTCAGTTTGGTTGCGGTCACCCGAACGGCCCGGATCTCAGTGGCAGCCGTTGGATGTAGCCAACCAACAATGTTAAGTGCGCGCGGGATGCTGTCTTCCGAATAGTGTTGATGCGGTCATCTGCATCGCTCGCATTGCATCCTATGGCAGCAAACATCGAGCCGCCCTCCGGGAGCGAAGTCTTGCTGCTCGAGGATGATTCGGTCCTGCGCAGGCGCCTGGCAGCGCACTTGCGCAGCTTGGGCGCAGAGGTCACTGAAGTCTCCTCCGTCGCGGAGGCCCGCCAGGCGCTCTCGGACCTGCAGTTTGACTTTGCGCTCGTCGACCTCCATCTGCCCGACGGCGATGCACTCGAGCTCCTGCGCGAGGGTGCGTTCTCGGAAAACACCGGTGTCGTCGTCATGACCGCATTCGGTGGCGTGAAGGAGGCAGTGGAGGCGATGCGTATGGGCGCGGGCGACTATCTTTCCAAGCCTTTCGAGCCGGCCGAGCTGCCCATAGCCTTCATGCGCTGCCGCGACAAGCGCGGCAGCGCGCGAAGGGACGAGTTCCGCGCAAGCGAGCACGCGTCCGGGGATGGCGACGAGCTGCACTTCGGGGCGAGCCTTGAGGGCGTCCGGGCCACGCTCGACATGGTGCTTGCGTCCGACCGGCGCATCGAGCGGGACCTGCCCCCGCTCCTTATCGAGGGGGAAACTGGAACGGGGAAGAGCATGCTTGCGGCCTGGATCCATCGCCAGGGGCCCAGGGCGCAGCGCCCCTTCATTCGGGTGAACTGCGCGTCGCTTCCCGAGATGCTCGCGGAGTCGGAGCTCTTCGGCCACGAGCGGGGCGCCTTCACCGACGCACGGAACGCACGGATCGGGCTGTTCGAGGCCGCTGACCACGGCACGCTCCTGTTGGACGACATCGCCACGTTGTCCCGGTCCACCCAAGCCAAGGTGCTCTCGGCCGTTGAGGACCGGGCCATACGACGGCTGGGTGCCTCAAAGGAAATTCGCGTGGACGTACGGTTGATCGCGGCATCCAACCAGCCCCTCGGGGATCTTGTCGAAAACGGCGACTTCAGGGAGGACCTCTACCACAGGCTGCACCTTATCCGTATCGAGCTTCCCCCGCTCAGGGACCGCGGGACGGATATACTCGAACTTGCTCGGCATCTCCTCGGACGCATAGCGCGCCGCCACCGCCTCAGGGGCCTGTCGATCTCGCCCCAGGGCGAGTCCAGGATGCTAGCCCAGCGCTGGCCCGGGAACGCGAGGGAATTGGCCCACGTGATCGAACGCGAACTGATCTTTTCCCGGGGGCCGCAGCTCCATTTTGAAAGCCTCGGCAACGAGGGTCCTGCATCCACCTCCGGGTGGCGCAACCCAGCTTGGCGCGTCCCCGAGCAGGGCTTCACGATCGACTCGATGGTGGAGGACCTCATAAGCGACGTTCTCCGGGAGACGAACCATAATATCTCGGCAACCGCGCGGCGCCTCGGAGTCACGCGCGAATTCCTCAGGTACCGCCTAAAAGACAGGGAATCGAAGGCATAGGAACCCCAAAGATGCATGCCCCGCTCACGCGTTCCGGGCGCCATTGGCGCGTTGCCGCCGCCGCACTTGCCGCTGTGCTTTTCTTCGGCAACGGATCCGCCCAAGGGGTGATATCCGACGCGCAGAACGACCAACAAAGCGGCGGGGACGCCGAGCTTCCGTGGCGCGCCCGCGACAAGTTCGACCGCGTGCGGTTCATGAACGAGTCCTCGTCGCATTACATGAATTCTCGGGAAACCCCAGCCTCTGTCCAGCGGCATGCGCCGATTGTATTCTTTCCTCCGGTCGCCCCGCCGCTCAATTCGGAGATACCCATCCTGGCGCCGATCGAGCAAGGCCCGCCGGCACCCCAGGAGCTATCCGCGTTCGTCGGGGAAGTATTTTATGCCGAAATGGGCGCAAGGCTTGCCTCGGATGACCTGCCGCGGGCCATGCGCGCCCGAATCGTCGCATACCGCGACCGGAAAACCGCCATCCAGAACCAGCTCCGCGCCGCGATCCTTGCGATGAAGGATGCCGATGCAGAGTCGCGCCAGCGCCAGCTGGCGGGAATCGCCGCCGAGCAGGATCCGAAGATCGAGGCCCTTGAGGCGGATGCGGAGCAGCTGCGCCTGGACCTGCGGGGCACCGGAGTCTTCGGGATGCCGCTCGACAACCCCGATCAACCCGATGCCGCCTCGGTCCAGGTCGCCGCGGCCGGAGAGGCGCCTTCCGGTCCCGAGGACGCGGCACGGGAGGCGCAGGCCCTTCGCGTCGCAGCGTTCTATCAGGACGGACTCTCCCTGGATGGGCGACGCCTGCTCCTCGAGGCCGCGATGGAGCTCGAATCCCCGCAATCCACCCAGGCGCCCGGGGCGCGCCTCATCCCGTTCTCGCCTGGGCCCTCCCGCATCCTGGTGCCCCCCGGGCTCGAGCCCGCAGCAATCCGAAGGATCGATACGTTCCTGTCCGAGAGGGCCGCGCTCAAGGCGGAGCTTCGCAACAAGCTCCACGAATCCGCCAATACCGGCTCGCGCGACCGCAGGGACGCCCTCGCCAGGCTCTCGTTGGCACAGTCGCCCCGGTGTGCAAAGCTAGAGGCGGAGGCCGAGGAGATCCGCCACGACTTGGCATCCCTTCCCAGCCTCAGGGGACGCCCCCCTCCTCCGTCGCTGCCGCCCGACCTGTCCGCGCGCATCGCAGACTACAGGCACCACAAGGTCGAGCTGCTCAGGTCGCTTCGGGCTCTCCTGGTGGCGCCAAGCCCCACGGCCGTGCCGGCGCCGCAAGCCCCCGCGGCGAAGGCCGAGGACGCCACAGTCCAAGCGTGGCTCCACGATGGCAGGAACCAGACCGAGATCCAGCAATCGAACCTTCGGGTATCGGTCGCGGACTTTGACCGTCTTCAAAACGACCTGATCTCCGCGCTCAACAAGGAGGAGGAGGGAATCCGGGAGAGCCTTGCCGACTATGTCCGCGTCACCAACGGGCCCGCGGACCGGAAGTCGGTGAACGACCTGCTCAACGACTTCGAGGAAGCAAGGCAGCAACAGGAGCTGTGGGACCGTTACATGGATCTCCAGGCGGCCGTTGTGCTGCCCGGGCTTTCGCCGGGCCAGCGCAGAGTACTGTTTGACGCGGGCGTCGAGCAGCTCGGCCTACCATTGCCCGCCGGGAAGAGGGTCGATTGATGCCGGGAGAGCCCAAGACGCCCCCAGTGTCCCGACCCCCACTGGGCTTCCCCTATGCAGCCGTGGGCGCGGGCATCCTTCTCGCGGGCATCTTCTCCACTCTGGTGGTGTGGCTCCGATCCGACCTGCGCGACGAGATCCACCTGAAGATCATCGAGAGGGACGCGGCCGTGCTGTACCCGATGGCGCTCCAGCAGATCTCGGAAACCGAGGAGGGAGGAGGCGCCGGCACGACCAGTCCCCTGATTGCGCTCCTCAAGAGCGCCCGGCAGAGGGGCATGCTCGCCGTCGCGGTCTTCGACAGGGATGGGAGCACGATCGAGTTTGTTCCCACCACTCAGCTCTTCGTGGAGCTGCCAACGGACGACTACCTCAAGCTCCAGAGGGGAACCCCCATAAGCCGGTATCACCCCTCCTTCCCCCTCGACCACTACTTCACGGACGTGTCCCAGGAGCAGCGGCAGGCGCCCGTCCTGGAGGTGCTCCTGCCCCTCCCCGGCCCGGCGCCCGCCGTGGTCAGGGGATTCGTGCGCTATTATATCGACGCCAGGCCCCTCTCGCAGGAGCTCGCTCTGATCGACGAGCGCATCAACCGGCAAACCGACGTGATCCTGCTTGTGGGGATCGTCCTTGTGGCGGCAGTCGTCGCCGCGACCTCCTTTAGCCTGCAGCGCGCACAGAGAGCCATCGCTGAGCGAAACGAGAGGCTTGCCCGTGCGAACTTCGAGCTCACCTTCGCAGCAAAGGCTTCTGCGGTGGGCCAGATCACCTCACACCTCATCCACGGGCTGCAGGGATCCGTCGAGGGCTTAAGCGCGGTCGTCGCCAGCCATGGGGCGGAGCAGCCGAACACCGCCTGGGAATCCGCCGCCGGGTACACCGAACGCCTGCAGACCATGATCCGGGACACGGTCGCCCTCCTTGGCGACGTGGACGCGAACACCAGCTACGAGCTCACAGGGCAGGATCTCGCCGCCACTATCCGGGACAGAAATACGCGTATGGCCTCTGAAAAGGGCGTTGTGCTTGAGGTGGGAAATGGGTTTGGAACGCGGATCGACAGCCACAGGGGAAGTCTCCTGTGCCTGATTGCGAGCAACCTTGTGCAGAACGCGATTACGGCGACCGGCCCAGGGCGCAAGGTCACCGTGTCCCTGGCCGACGCCGGTTGGGCCGTGGTCCTAACCGTCAGCGACGAGGGCTCGGGCATCCCGGAGGCCCTTCAGAAGCACCTTTTCAAGCCCGGACGCACGGGCCGGCCAGGGAAATCCGGGCTTGGCCTGGCAATCAGCAGGCTCGTGGCCCGCCAGATCGGGGCGGAGATCGTGCTGCTGTCCACGGGTCCCAGCGGCACGGTCTTCCAGGTCACGATGGCTCATCAGGATTGACCCGGTAGCCAAAAACCGTGTCGGGCGGCCTGTCGCGGGCCCTGGCCCAAATCCGCGCGCCGGCAACGCGCGTCCACTGGAAATCGATGGAGCTATGCCGCAATGGGCGCGGTGTGCTCCCACCCGGGGGCTAAATGCCGGGTCTCGCGGGGAACGGAACCTAGGGGACTACGTAGACCTCGACGAGCGCGATGCCGGTGGAAGTGCCCACTCCGGAGACCACGGCCGTGTACGAGCCGGGGGCCAGCGTCACGACGAGCGCGCTGTCTGCGCTCCCCTGGGGAAGCGGGAACGCGCCGGCGGCAGTCGTGGCGGATGCGACCGCTGTTGAATTGGAGCCCGTGGACCATCCTGTGTTCGTCGCCACCTGGTTTCCGGCGGAGTCCACCAGGCTGAGCGAGGTCTGGGCGAGCGGGCCCGTGACACCGTACTGGGAGAGCGCGGGCCCCACGGCGCGCACGAGCAGCTTCTGGGACTGTGCTCCACCCACCACGATTCCCGCTATCTCAACGGACGCGCCGGTGCCGACAAATGCCCGTGTCGAGATATTGGTGAGCTCGGCGTTTGAACTGGACACTTCATAGACCTCGGCCAGCGCGACGCCCGTTGTCCCGTCCCCACTCGTCACCTGGGCCGTGTAGCTCCCAGGCGGAAGGCTGACGAGAAGCGCCGAGTCGTTGGTGTCATAAACCAGAGCGAACGCGCCCGTCGTGAATTCCGCCGCCACGACCTGAGTAAAGTTTGTGTCGGCTTCCCAGGACGTGTCGGTTGCGATCTGGTTGCCCTTGGAGTCGAACAGCGTCAGCACAGGTTGCTGAAGGGGGTTCGTTATTCCAAACTGGACGAGGGCGGGCCCGATACCACGGATCAATACCTGCTCCGTTGAGCCCGGGGGACCCGTCACGACGAAACCAGCGATCATCGCGTTGGCGCCGGTCGCCACGCTCGCGCGGCTCGAGATGTTAACGAGGCGGGCTGGTACCGGCGCAGGCACGGCAGGCGCAACCCCCGGGCTCGAGAGCGTGGCACCGGCGGAGGTCACGGACCCGGAGCTATCGGCCACCGTGACCGTATAGGTTCCAAGGTTCGTGGCCTGCACGTCCGGTATCGTGAGCGTGGGGTTGGTCGCCCACTGGACCGCCGACCCATTGAGGAGCCACTGATAGGAAGGCGCGGGCACACCGGCCGCCGCGACCGTCAAGGTGGCCGATCCCCCGATCGCTGCCGATTGACTTGCGGGCTCGGTCCCGATGGAAGGAGCTGAGTTTGCGGCCACGTATCGTTCGCGGATCGTGTAGTTGTGGCTGTCCGCAACGAAGACGTTGCCATTCGCGTCCACGGCGATGCCAAACGGGTCATTAAAGAGGGCCTTGGCTCCCGTGCCGTCCGCAGAGCCCGCCGTGCCAGGCATCCCCGCAATGGTTGTGACGGCCCCGGAGCTCGTGATCTCCCGGATCACGTTGTTGCCCTGCGTGACAAAGAGGTTGCCGTTCGCGTCGATTGCAATGGCGTTCTGGTAGCTGAACTCCGCGGCTGCCCCGGTGCCGTCGACATTTCCAAACGCGCCGGCGGTTCCGGCGAGCGTCGTGACGACGCCCCCGCTCGTGATCTTCCGGATTGTGAAGCTGGTGCCCGCATCCGTGACATAAAGATTGCCGCTTGAGTCAACTGCGATTCCCGAGGGCTGCGAGAACCGCGCAGCGGAGCCGGTTCCGTCCGCGGTTCCGTACACTGTGGCCACGCCCGCGACTGTGGAAACGGTGCCGGCTGTCGAGATCATCCGGACTGTGGAGTTGCCCGCGTCGGCCACGTATACGTTGCCCGCCTTGTCCACGGCGAGGCCCTGCGGGGAGTAGAACTCGGCCTGATACGCCGGGCCGTCTTCGCCGCCCGATTTGCCGTTCCCGGCAATCGGCGCCAAGACGCCGGCTGTCGTCATCTCCCAGATTTGATTCCCGTTCACGAAATAGAGGTTCCCTGTGCTGTCGACGGCAAGCGCGCCCGGAGTGTAGAATCCGCCGTCGGTAAACCCGCCAGACACTATGGCGTTATTGACTAGCTGTGCGGTGATGAACGTGCTCACAACACCAGCCGTGGTTATCTTCCGGATGACGTCATTGGCGGCATCTGAGACGTAGATATTCCCGTTGCTGTCGACAGCCAGGCCCTCCAGCACTGCAAACCGGGACGAGGCGCCTGTCCCCTCCGTATAGCCCTCCGAGCCCGCCAGACCCGCAAGGGTTGTAAACGTGTAGGAGGTGGCCTGCGCGAGGCCGCTCGTCGCCGACCAAAGGGCGGCAACCACGACGAAGAAAACCACGGGGGTCCTGAAGGGTAGTAACGCGGGAAAGGATTTCATGGTAACGAGTGCCGATGGCGGCGTTTCTTGGGAATCGGGGTCCAGGTGAAACCAGAGATCGCAGGGTCGCCTCCCCGAAAAGGGAGGCGAGGCAATTCAATTTGCATGGGCCATGCCACCACGGTGTGCCTCGGATCTAAGCTGTTTAATCCAAGTATATTGCGGCCCATTCAAACTCGGACCCATATCTCCCCGGACCCCAAGCATGGTTGGAAGCACCCAACGCGCCTGCCGCTACGCGATCCCCATTGGACCAAGGCAACCAGAGGCCTGAGGCAAGACTCGGAGTTGCTCGACAGGCGCCCTGAGGAAAAGGCCCAGGCGGATGAGATCCAACGTCGCGTTCGGCCAGGCGGCCCGCAGTCCCTCGGGATGGAAACACCCTTCGACGGGTCAGAATTGGAGCTGCGAGAGGTTCACCGCGGCCACACCGTCAACCGGGATGCCCGACGAGAGCGCAGGCTTGAAGCGCAGGCCCCTGACGACTGCCGCAAGGAAGGGGTCCTCGATCCTCCGGGTGCAGAAGCGGTCGTCGAAGGCGTCGCGGCCGATGCCATCCTTGGAGACCTGAACGAAGAAGGTGTCGGGGTACTTACCGGACGCAATGCGAGTGGGAAGTTCCGCGGGAAGCCGTCCCATGGCGGGGACGGCAGCGAGCGTGTCGCCCTTGTGCGCGCTCACATACTCCATCTTCACGTACTCAAAGGCCTCCTCGCGTGTCAGCTCCACGCGGTTGGCAGCGAGGTTTGTCGCGATCTCGACCCCGCGGTTGTAGATGTGCACCTGGAAACCCAGGAGCTCGTATTCGGACGGGAATCCCTCCTCGGTGAAAGCCACGTGGCTGTAGCTCTTATCGATCGGGTCGAGCGCCCTCGCGTAGACATGATTCTGGACCATCCCGGGTTTGCTCCCCGGGGTCCTGATCCGGGCCATCGTCACGATGTAGGGATTGCCAAGCGGCTTCGCCGAGGCGATGTCGAACTCCACGTCGAGTGCGTCCAGCCCTCGCGTGACTAGCCGACCGGTGGGCTCCTCGCCGTTCAGCGCCTGGTTTTGAGCCGTGGCGGCGAGACCGGCAGTAAATTGTATGACCGCACGCTGCCCATCACCCAGGAGAGGATCCGTGGCCCCGCTTTGGGGCGGCGCAGCGGCGCCGCTTACGGCCTTGCCCGGATGGGTCATCGCGGGAAAGACCTTTGCGCCCAGCCTGAGTGCCGCATCCCCGAACTGCTGGTCGGATCCGACCAGCGCGGCCATGGGCCCGAGGGCCTTATTTGTCGCCGCGTCCGCCATGTGCTGCGCGTTGGCTGCAACGGCAAGAAGGTCTGCGTTTATCGAAGCCACCTGCGAGAGGCCCTTGGTGATCAGGACGCTCGGGTCATTCTCATACGAGTAGGCGGCCTGCTTCTTGAATCCCACGATCGTGGCCGCCACCTCGGTCAACTTGAGCGTAGGCGTGATCTTCAAGTTGAGCGGGCCCTTCTTCGCCGAGACGACCTTGTCCTTTCCGTTGATTTCAATGACCCATGCGGTGCCCGCGACATCACGCACCGGGTATAAGTCCTTGTCGAGGTTGACGGAGATGTCGGCGCCCATGAAGAGCGTATGGGTTTTGGCGGCGTCGACGACCACGGTGTCCAGGATAACGAGCTTCTGGGCGCGCGGGTCGGCCTCCGCGCGAAGAAACCCGTCGCCAAGTAGGAGAGCCGGCAGAAGGAGTCGCCAGGTTATCGATCGTACCAAGCGGATATTGGTGTGGGGCATTTTCATAGGGGTAAGGGGACCCTGCTTGGCCCTCACACGCATGGAAAATGCCATGCCCATTGCCAGACTCGTAACATGCTAATAAAAAATAGGTCGCGCATTTTTTTGGCTTGGAGGGTGTCGTGCGGCAAGCAAACGATTGTTACGCACAACCGCAGGGGGCGGGGGGGTTGAGCCCGGTGTGTGCGCTACCAACCAACACGGCGTCCGCCAACTACCACACCGCCCCAACGTCATGATTCTCCCCGCAAAGCAGTGGGCTTTGCGTGTCCCGCCGGAGGACATTTCCCTGGCGCCGCGCACGCTGGCCTCCCAGGAAAGGCCATGGCATCCCCCTAGCCAACCTTGACCTCAATTTTAGCCGCCTCTGGAAGACCAAGCGTGGCTTCGCCTTCCTTCAGGTTGCAGCGGACCACGCCGCTCGCTTGGTCACGCTCTTTCACGCGAACGCGCGCACCGGGCATCAGGCCCGTCCGTTGGATGAACTCGAGGAAAGGGGTGCTTTGGTCCAGGATGCGTTCCACCCGGAGCGCCTTCAGAGGCTCGCAGCTTGCGAGCGTCACACCCTTGGTTTGGCCGAGCACATGCGACTTGCTGGTCGGGATAGGGTCCCCATGCGGGTCGCTCACGGGATGGCCAAGGAGGGAATCGATGCGCAGCAGGACGCGGTCGGAGATCGCATGCTCAAGCGCCTCGGCCTCCTCGTGCACCTCTTTCCAGTCCATCCGCAGGACCTCGACAAGGAAGGTCTCGACAAGCCGGTGCTTGCGCACGACGGCAAGGGCCAGGGCGCGGCCCTCGGGCGTGAGCCGAACGCCCTCCCGGGGCTGGTGTTCAAGGAGGCCCCGCGACGCCATCGACTTGACCATCGTGGAAATCGTGCCCGGGGTCAGGCCGAGCGCCTCGGCGAGCGCCCCGGTCCCAACCACCCCGTCCTCGTCGGCTGAACGGACGAGAATGGCCTTCAGGTAGTTTTCGACCGTGCTCGTCGGCATCGCATCAGGGAATTGAAGAAGCCTTTGAAAACAAACGTATTTTGCCTCTGACTCATCAAAGAGATTATTTCTATCGATCGCAAT
>Ga0302319_10023655_pt1 | contig 10967 bp, 5 predicted proteins | sample Bog_T0_2_FD_203319 | JGI IMG/M metagenome (GOLD analysis project Ga0302319, IMG submission 203319) | Peat permafrost microbial communities from Stordalen Mire near Abisko, Sweden - Bog_T0_2 | ecosystem: Environmental > Terrestrial > Soil > Wetlands > Peat | place: Sweden: Abisko, Stordalen Mire...
GCATACGAAAGCAGCCGTCTTTCGCCTGGATGAATCGGATCGAGCAGCCCTTCGCCGGCAAACTCGCCGCTTTCGAAGATCGAAAAGCTGCCCGAGTCAAGCGTGAGCTTCGATTTGTTTTCCAGCCATACCGCCCTGAGCGGCGTACTTTCGGCTTCGCTCCACAAAGTCACGTGTTCCGCCGGCAACTCCTGCTGCAAAATCGGCACCATGGCCGACTCGTTCTTGTGAATGGTCACCGGCTGAGTGAGCGCATACTCAAAAAAGTCATCGAACGCGTTGGTTGAGACATCGCCCTCCGCAATTGCATCGGAAGGACGGTACACGCCACCTCCAGCGCCACCGGCGATGCCCGAACCTATAGACGAGCTCATGGTGTTGATATTCATTGATTCTGCACTGACCGCGACCATTTGGTTTGCACCGTTCTGAAATTGATATTGGTTTTTGAGTTTAGCCGCCTGGTTCCGATTGGCGATGAAGCCGGCTTGCACGGCCGGTGGTGGCGGCGCGGGGGCCTTCATATCCCCCGCCTCATGCGTTTGCGGCGTGGTCTCCACCTCGGTCGCAATCGGAATCTCGGGCCGCCGCGTATACAGCGGCTGGCTCAGCGGTTGAATAAAGCTCTGCGGCGCGCCCGCCACCAGCGAGAGCTGCACGTTGTCCCAGTCTGCGCCCACCGTGTTGTCCACCACCGCCCACCCCTGAACAATCGCCTTCCCATCGTCCTCGCGCGGAAAGACCATCCTGTACGTTGACTTCCATACAGGTACTTCGCTGATGTAACTCACCCTCAACTGCCGTTGCCCCTGTCCGAGCGCATCCAGAGTCAAGTGCCTCAGACCTGTCGAATGCGTGGTACTCAGTAACTCCAGGTAACGATCAAGTTGTCCTTCGAGATTCGCATCTAGCGGCCGCACGCTCAGCGCCGGCGTAAGCTCGATCACCCGCACTGCACCCGATCCGGCCACAAGTGTCAGATAGAACTTGTCCACCGTCGCGTCACCAGTGCCTGCCTTCTCTGTCCGCGCCTCAATCGACATCAGCCTGCCGGTCATCGTCCCGCCCGGGCCCCCGGCTACCTCAACCCTTTGCCCTCGCAGCGCCTGAAACAGCTCAGTCGAGTTCGGATCGTCCGTCATCCCCAGCGAAAGCGATTTCAGTTGCTCCGCCAGCGGCGTTGTCGAGTTGTAATTGACTCCCGCAATCCGGCCGCCGCCCTCGTCAAGCACCGTCAAAGACTGCAGCACATCGTTCAACTGGGACGACGTAAAGTCAATCGCCACTCGCTGATTCCCGCTCACTGTCCCCGCATGCTCAAAGTACCCCACCCCGTTCTTGTAGAGCACCACTTTCCGCACTGGCAGATCCCTGATCGAAGCCGGCATGTTCGCCTTGGATTCAGCCGGGACCGTCGCTCTTGGAGCCGGGTTCGATTTCGCTGTGGATTTCGCCGGTGGCTGTGCGGCAACGGTAATGGCCAGTGAAACAAGGCTCAAGACTGCGAAAATTCGGCGCATGTGTCCTCCTTGGGACGAATCGATGGGAATGCTATTGCCTTGGACCCTGGCACGGGCAAAATGGTTCCTCGCCGGGGAAATATACCCATCGTCCCTAACCAGGGAACGCGAACAGCGCGGAATCTTGCACGAGCGCCATCACTTTTTTTCAAAGCGGACGACATCATTTAAGCGTCGTGCGGCTAATCTCGGACCACACATCCAGGATTCCGGCGAAGTATGCTGAATAAATCAGCGTTCTTAACCCTGCACGGCCCAACTTCTTTGGAGGTTCACCCCATGCACTTCCAGCGTCTGCGCATCGCCGTTTGTTTTTCCATCATGCCGTTGTGCGCCGCGGGAGTCGCACTCGCACAGCCAGCCCCAACGCCCAGCGCCACATCTCCCACCGCTTCCGGTTACGATCCGCGCCTGACCTTTGCTCCGCTCACATTGCCCGACCCCGTCAATGCGTACCGCTCCAGCAACGGCGCCCCCGGCCCCGACTACTGGCAGAACGAAGCCGATTACGAAATGCATGCCGAACTCGACACCCAGGCCAAAATCCTCCACAACGACGAAGTCATCACCTACACCAACAACAGCCCCGACGCGCTGCCCAGCCTCTGGATCCACATGGAGCAGAACATCTACCGCAAGGATGCGCGTTCCCGCGTTGCCAACGGCACCCGTCCCCGCCGCCGCCAAACTCCCGACGACGAAGGGAACTCCAATGGCCGAACCACCGACGGCTTTATCCTCGACACCGTCGAAGTCGAGCAAGGCGCAACCCGCATCAAGGCCGACTACCTCATCGACGACACGCGCATGCAAGTCCGCTTGCCCCAGCCGATGGCGCCCCGAACAAGCTCGATGAAGCCCAGCATCCTCAAGCTGCACATCAAGTATCACTACCAGATTCCCGGCGTATGGGGAGGCCGCACCTCCTGGGGCATGTCGAAGCAAGGAGAGATCTACGACATCGCGCAATGGTACCCGCGCATGTGCGTCTATGACGACCTGCGCGGCTGGGACACGCTGCCCTATCTCGGCAGCGAATTCTATCTCGAGTATGGCGACTTCGATTACTACCTGACCGTGCCCAGCGAAATGATCATCGCCGCCTCGGGCGAACTGATGAATCCAAAGGAAGTCCTCACGCCCACGCAAATCGAGCGCCTCGCCCAGGCCGCCCGGAGCGACAAGACCGTCGTCATCCGCTCCGCCGCCGAAGTCGCTGACCCATCCAGCCGTCCCAAAGCTGGAGGCACGCTCACCTGGCATTTCCACATGAACTCGACGCGGGACGTTGTCTGGAGTGCCAGCCCCGTCTTCGTATGGGACGCCGCGCGCATCAACCTGCCCGATGGAAAAACCAGCCTCGCTGAAAGCGTCTATCCCCCTGAGAGCGTAGGCGACGACGCGTGGTCGCGCTCCACCGAATATGTCAAAGACACGGTCGAGCGTTTCTCGCGCCAGTGGTTCCCCTATCCGTGGCCCGCAGCCATCAACGTCGCCGGCTTCTCCACCGGCATGGAGTATCCCGGCATTGTCTTCGACGGCATCGACGACAAGGGCAAAACCCTGTTCTGGATCACGGCGCACGAAATCGGACACACCTGGTTTCCCATGATCGTCGGCTCGAACGAGCGCCGCAATGCCTTCATGGATGAGGGCTTCAACACCTTCATCGACATTGGTGAATCGGCTGAGTTCCAAGGCGGCGTCTACGGCCCCAAGCGCGACGGCGAGTACTCCGCCGGAGGTGAACCGCCCGACACCATCCTCAAAGTCCTCGACAATTCCGCCGCGCCCAACATCCTCATGCCAGCCGATGCCATCCCATGGCAAATCGGCCATCCCGTAAGTTACTCCAAAGGCGCCTATGGCATGGTATTACTGCGCGAGCAGATACTCGGGACCCAGCGCTTCGATTGGGCCTTTCGCAAGTACATTCGCGACTGGGCCTATAAGCATCCATCCCCGTCTGACTTCTTCCGCGAGTTATCCAGCGAAGGCGGCGAGGATCTAAGTTGGTTCTGGCGGGGATGGTACATGAATAACTGGCGTTTCGACCTGGCCGTCACCGCCATCGACGGCGCCCACGTAACATTAGTCAACAAGGGCCAGTTAGTCCTGCCGGCAACCGTTGAAGTCCAATACACCGACGGAACCAAAACCCGCTTCCGCGTTCCGGTAGAAAGCTGGGAATCCAAGGCCGAGTTATCCTGGCTAGGCGAAAAACCCGTAGCTTCAGTAACCGTAGACCCCGATCACGTTCTACCGGATGACGACCGCACCAACAACACGCTCACCGCAAAGCAGTAGAACACTCCACGGTCCATGTCCGCGTTGCAGCTTCACCCACCGGGGCGGACGCAGCGATGCTCCTCCGCCAAAGTTACTCTTCTTCGCTGGTCTGCATGGTTAGATAACGCTCATAGCCAAGCTCTTTAATCTGGTGCGCCTGGGCTTCGAGCCAGTCCACATGCTCTTCTTCGTCTTTGAGCAGAGCCACGAAAAGATCGCGCGATCCGTTGTCCTTTTCTTCGGTGGCAATCCGTACTGACTCGTTATACATGGCAACGGCTTCAATCTCCAGCTTCAGATCGGAATGGATCATGTCCTTGACATTTCCGCCAATCGACAAGGCCAGTGGGTCCATGCTGGGCGTCCCATCCAGAAACAGGATGCGCTCCATCAGCGACTCGGCGTGCTTCATCTCTCCGATGGATTGTTTCTTGATGTATCTGGCAAGCTTGTCGTAACCCCAGTTCTCGCACATTTCAGCGTGAACAAAGTACTGGTTGATAGCGGTGAGTTCCTCGCGGAGCGCACGATTCAGATGCTCAATAACCTTCGGGTTACCCTTCATGCGGAGAATTCTACAGTGGACGCGGCAGGCTTGTAACCGAAAATCCATCCAGCCATGTGCTCCGCCCTTTCACCGCGTCCTTCAAAATGCGGCCGGGTCGGAACGACCATTGCGATTTCGCTCACTGCGCCAGCCTCTTGAGTTGTTGCAGATGGTTCAGGTCGTGCCCGGCCATCGTCTCCACAAGGGTAAGGAACTTCATTGTCCCCCGCTCCGGATGCGTCACCGGCCTCTCCGCCGCTTCCGGCAGCGCCAATTCGATGAGCCGCAGATTCCATCCTCGCATCGCCGTGAACACCGCAAGCGCCTGCGCCGCGGAGATTCCCGTATAAGTCGCCGCCCACTTCTCCTGGTCGAAGGGCTGAATCATCGGTGCATCCTCGGCCAGCGTCTGCCGCAGGCGAAACGCAAACACCAATTCGCAGTCCGCCAGGTGCGCCACAATCTCCGCTGCGCTCCATTTCCCCGGCGCCGGCGATCGCAAAACCTTCTCCGGTCCAATCGCCTCGATCAGCCCGCCAATCTCCCCAGCCGTCGAGCCAAGAATCGCCTCCAGCGCCCGCCCATCCAGAAACTTGTCATACGGATTCAGTTCACTCATCCCACTCTCCTGAAGATCCTAATTGTCACCTGCAACCTGTCATCTGCAATCTGTAATCTGTAATCTGTCATCTGTCATCTGCGTCACAGATACTGATCCACCATCCTCATCCACGTCGGCCAGTCGTGCGAGTTATACGACTCCCAAACAAACAGCTTATGCGGAATCCCCTTCGCGCTCATAATCCCGTCGAGCCGCTGGTTCTGTCCCAGGCACTGATCGTCCCAGCCCGTCGCCAGCACGTAACTCGAGCGCCGGAAGTGGTCGAAGAACCACGGGTCGCCCAGGTTCGGCAGATAGTCCAGCGGTTGGTTGAAGTAGCAGTCCTGGTCGTAGTAGCCCTGAAGAAAATTCCTCAAATCGTAAGCCCCGCTCATCGACAGGAACCCCGTAAACACATCCGGGTGCTTGAGCGCCGTATTCACTGCGTGAAACCCGCCAAAGCTGCATCCCAGCGTTACCAGGTGCCAGTCGCGGTTTTTCTGCCTCACTAGCGGCACCACCTCGTGAACCAGGTAATCGTCATACTGCACCTGCCGCGCAATGCGCCACCGCGGAGGAACCTGCTTGTTATACCAACTCTCCATGTCCACGGAGTCCACGCAGTAAACCTGCACCTCGCCCGCATCGATCTTGCCCCCGAGCGCCCCGATCATCCCTCGGTCTTCAAACTCGTAGAACCGTCCGCCCGACGTGGGAAACACCATCACCGGCAGCCCCGCGTGGCCAAACACAAGCAGTTCCATGTCCCTGCCCAGCCGTCCGGAATACCACTTGTGATACTCACGATTCATGTTTCCCCCAGTATTCCCTGATCCCTGGTGTCCTGTCTCTAAAGTCCATAACACAAACTAACTTGTCACCCTGAGCGAAAGGGGCCCTCAGCGACAGGTCTTCGTCACGGGCGCGGGGAACGAGACCCCAAACGCTTTTCAGTTTGGGTGTGGTGAGTCGAAGGATCTGCATTTGTCCTTTCGCTGTTTTCACGAGGTTAAGGGATACGCGTTCTGAGGGCAAGGTCAGAGCTCGGCATCCTCGCGGCGCCGCTCAAGAACAAATGTGCCCAACTTTCCAACTACGCAGTGCTGCCGAGACTCACTAAACAAAAAGCGCACCGGGAACCGGCCGAAGCGCCATGCAAAAGCAATAAGGTTCCAACTCGTCACAATCCCCACGTCCCATAAGAATGACCCTTGGGAGATCTGGACACGACGATCCATAAACGAAGTTACACGGTCAAGGACCGGCGTGCACGCCGCGGTGTCGGTCACTGGGCAGATTCAAACCCACCTGCTGCAGGAGCGCGCTGAACCTTGGATCGTTGTGAAGGTTGTCGAACATCGGGTTTACCGCTAGCTGAACCGCCTCGCCATCATGCGCCGACACCAGGTGTTGCAGGGCGCTGACAGCCTTGTCGTTCTCTCCGACGAACGCATACCACTCCGCCGGAACAAAGTCATTTGGATGGCGGGTAGTCTCCACGGTATGCCGTTCGATCGCACCAAGCCGTACGCGAGCATACCTCTGGATGCCTCCTTCACGGAAGGCGAGCCGGCCACGCTCCTCCAAAGTGATGCGCGCCGAATCTTTCTCCATCTCCGCCATTTTTTCCCACTCGGAGAGAGCATCCTCGTAGCGCTGCATGGAAAAGTAGGCCCATGCGAGCTGGTCGTGTGTGTAGGCCGAGTCTGGAACCAGGGACAGATACTTGCGGACAGCGGCGAGTAGCCGGACGTTGTCGCGATCGGCGCCGGCGACAAATGCCGCCATGCTGTATACGGAAGGCCAAAGCGGGTCATCGGCAATGGCGCGATCGATTTCGACCTGCGCCTCGTCTCCCCTACCCTCGTCCGCCAGCAGTCCGGCAAGCCAGGCATGATAGATGGCGCGATGGGGTTCCGACTCAACCGCCCGTCGCAGCTCGCTTTCGCCCAAAGCGAAATTCCAGGCCGAGCGGAACGCAACATCGCCCAGCACTCCGTGCGCCTCCGCGAGGTTGGGATCGAGTTGAAGGGCACTTTCGGCCAGCTTCTGAGCTGTTTCCTGGTGATCCGCTGGATCGAAGTAACGCAGCGCAATGTGCGCCGTTGCCATTCCGGAATAGGCCTGTGCGAAATCGGGGTCCAGCCGTATCGCCTTTTCGTAGTGAGCCAGGGCCTCATTCAACGACTTGGGATCGCGAATCTGCGTCAGTTCGCGCGCCTTGAGGTATTCGCTGTACGCCTGCGGGTTTTCGGTGCTGCCTCGGATGGCCTGCACAGAGGTCGATTTGCTCTGCAAGCGCAAGAACAAATCTCGCTGCAGCTTGTCGCGCATGACCGCCAGCTCGTCCTGTCCGCCTTCATATTGAAAAGAAGCAAGGTGCAGAGAGTCTCGGGTGCGCACCAGCTCAAACTGGACAATGCAGCGGTCATCCTGCACCCGAATGCGGCCAAACAGCAGCATGTCGAGGTGGAGCTTGTCAGACACGCTTCGAATGCTGTTATCATCACGGCCGACACTGCCCAGCGAGTTCGTCGCGCGTATCTGAACTACCGGCAACTGCGAAAGTGCATCGGCAAGATCGAGGCGGAAACTCTCGCCCATCTGCTCCGCGCCAGGACCGTCGGATTGAAAGGGAGCAATTCCAAGCGCAATCACATTCGCCTGCGCCGGCGAGTGGACCCGGAGGCTGCGAAAACCAACAACGACGGCAAGGGGAATAAGGACCGCTGCGCCGCATAGACCGACCCAGACTAACGGCCTCCTCAGGAAGCGCGCACTTGCCGGGGACTCCACCACAACACGTTCGACCGGCTGAATCGGCCCCCCCGGTCTGCTAACGCTCAGGCCAGAGCTGGGAACAACAGCCGTGTTCAAGTCCGGTGCAGGCGGAGTGTCCGCGGTTTTCTCCGACGCCACCAGAGCCACCCGCAAAGGTGGCGCAATCGCGCTCTCGATCGCCACTGGCGGCAGAAACCGGTAGCCGCGCTTTCTGACAGTTTCGATGCACCTCGGTTTCCGCGGGTCGTCGCGAAGAACGGCGCGCAAATCGGTGATCACGCGATTGATTGCGTGCTCATAATCCAGAAATTCGCCATCCGGCCAAAGCAACTGCTGAAGCTCTTCCCGGGTCACAACCGTCCCCGCCCGCTCAATCAGGATCGAGAGCAAACGGGAAGTTTGCTGCGGCACGCGAAGCCGGACATTGCCCCTCCCAAGATCGCCGGAGGCAAGGTCAAATGTGAAATCCAGGAATGTCGCTAGCCGCGACTCTTGCATAATAAGACCTTACATGAACCTCGACCCAATTCCAAAAAGGCCTTCAAGAACGCGCTAATCCACACTATAATAATGGTTTAGGAGCGAATAAAATGCGCACCTAAAGCGGTGCTCCTGCGCATTGCAACTCTTCCCGTCCTCGCCTAGGCTCTTCCTATTCCTGCACCGCTCGATTCACAGTCAGACAGTTCAGTCCCTTTTCATTCTGTTGCCCCATCTTGCACCGGCAAAAGGAGAGCCATGTTTCTACCTAATCTCGATCGACCGTGCTTCGGTCTTACTGTTTCAGAGCACAGAACTTCCTCAATAGCCGCCCTGCCGACGGCAGAGCAAGCTAACGTGTTTCGCCACTCGGCGATCCTCTCGGCCATTCTGCTGGTTGGCCTTGGTCTCCTGAGCCCTGCACTGGAAGCGCAGTCGGCGGGCAGCCGGGCGAACCCCACCCCGGTGACAACACGATCGTCCAGCCTGCCCAAGTTACATGCACTGCCCAGCGTACGCAATCCCAGGGTAGCCACGCCATTTGACAGGGTTCTTGCACCACGCATGTACGAAACCATGCGTCAGGCCGCCGCAAAGGGGATCCGTACCTCCGCGACACCCAGGCCGCACGCCATGGGCACCGGAACCGGCGGGACGAGCGTCAATTTTCCCGGATTCATCGCCGCCCCGTACACGACGCTCGATGCGCCCCTGGGCAACTCCTTTGAGAGCTACGCGTCCGTGGCGGGCGACTTCAATAATGATGGCTATCCTGACGTGGCCAGCATCCAATCCGGCGGAACGCTGAGCGTTGTCTTGAATCCAGGAGCCAAGGGCAACATTACCCAAGGCAAGCAGATGCCACTCAACAATACTGTGAATGCCTTCACAGACGTCTTCTGGTTAGCCACCGCCGATTTCAACGGCGACGGCAACCTTGACATCGTGGGCGTGGATGATTTCGGCTCCCAGTTGTTTGTCTGGCTCGGAAACGGAGACGGAACGTTCAAGAATGCCGTGAGTTACCCGGTGAAGTTCAAATCTAGCGCAGGCCTGGGTATCGCCGGCGGCGGAAGCTCGATTCTGGTCGGCGACTTCAACGGGGACGGCAAGCCGGATATCGCCATCGTCGCACTGGGTTTTGGCTTTGAGAATACCCCGGTGTCGACTTTGGTCTTCCTCAATGACGGAAAAGGCAATCTGACAGCTGGAACTGAAACAGACTCGAGTTTCAAGGACAGCTACTTTGGTGCCCTCACAGGCCAGTCCGACATCATTACCGATGGCACCAAGATCACCGGCATCGCTCTCCTGCTAGCCGACGAAGCCTTTGCGATTCCCGCAAATTCAGGCCTTGACCTCATCGTGATCGCCAGCAACGGAGATGGAACGTTTGCTCCAGCGGTCGAGCCAACCGCGCCCCTCCTTCCCAACGATCAACCCTATATTGAGATTCCCAAAACCAAACTGGCAGCAACCAGTCTTACAACCAGCGCGTCGGCCAGCAGTTCCACGGCGACCACCGACCTGGTCTTCATCACCGGCGACGGAGCGGTCTACGATTCGCCCATTCAGGCGCAATCCGGCAGTTTCGCCGTGACCAAAGCGGTAATAATCGCGGGAGCCAACGCCGAGTTGCAAAGCGACGGACGCTCCGATCCGCTGCTGAAAAGACGTGAATCCCAGCCAGCCACTGCGGCGGCGCCGATTCCCTTTCTGCAGGCCATCAATGTTGCAGACGTCAACGGCGACGGCTACGCTGATCTGTTCGTCTACACATCCGGCTCTATTTATGTCTACCTGAATGGCGGCGACGGCACGTTCTCCACTCAACCCATTCAACTCGTGGGTGGCTTCGCAGCAACCGAGCAGCCGCAGCCACAGGATTTCAACAAGAGCGGACACATTTCCTTCGTCGAGTTCGACTCCCAGATCCTTCAGTTCGCCTACTTCCAGGGCGACGGCACCGGCCACTTCTATGCTGCGGCCGGCGTCTCCGGCGCCAGCGATGCCACTGGCTACGCCACCGATGACGACATCGTGGTGCAGGCGGCGGCAGACTTCAACGGAGACGGACTGACCGACGTTGTTGCTCAGGACTGGTCAAACGCGGGCACAAAGGCAAACAACGGCTATCCCGACATCGTTCTCGGAATCAATAATGGCGCCAAGGCACCCGCCAACGAATCCAACAACTTCACCTTTACACGCATTCTTACCGGCGCCCAGTTTGCAGCCATGAACGGCGCGTTTGTCCAGCCGGTTACCGTCGTCAATCCCACCGGAGGCTATGACGTCCTCATCAGTACCACCGACGGCGGCCTTTATAGCATCGCCATCAACAAGGGTGTAGCCAGTGCGCCGTCTGTCGTTTTGCCTCCAGGCGAGGTGCAGTGCACAGTGAACTTCGCCGATGCCGGAGACATCAACGGCGACGGAATCGCGGACATTGTGGTGGCCTACGGCGGTGCCGCTTCCTGCGGTGCCAACGGCGTCCCTTCCGCCTATCTCACATTCTTTGGGAACCCGGATGGAACCTTTCACCAGGCCGGTCTCACCGCCTTCGGCAAGGAGCTCTACCAGGTGCGCCTGATCGATTTCAACGGAGATGGATCGCCTGATCTGGCTCTGTCGGACAATGACGGCAATTCCAATTCGTTCGGTGTTTCAGTCATTCCCAACAACAACGACGGCAGCGGCACATTCAACACCACTCTCGCGTCCGTAGCTCTTCAGAACTATGTGGCGA
>Ga0302319_10023657_pt1 | contig 10967 bp, 7 predicted proteins | sample Bog_T0_2_FD_203319 | JGI IMG/M metagenome (GOLD analysis project Ga0302319, IMG submission 203319) | Peat permafrost microbial communities from Stordalen Mire near Abisko, Sweden - Bog_T0_2 | ecosystem: Environmental > Terrestrial > Soil > Wetlands > Peat | place: Sweden: Abisko, Stordalen Mire...
CCGACGACATCCCACTCGGGGACATTCGGCGAGTTTGTGCCCGATGCAGCCAGGTTGGATGAATTATTGTACGGATCGGAGATGGCCGTGCTAAAAGTGGCGACGATTGTCTGGGGCATGCAAGGCAAGCCCAGAGAAGTCCCGGACGTGACCGTGGCCCAATGCAAACCGCGGCCCAAACGTTCGAGTTGGAAACGCGTGTTGCCGCTGATCTGGTCGCTTACCCGGTAGCCGACAAGAGAGAAAGTATCCCGGACAGTTGACGCGGAGCCCTGGGGATCGCCGTTTGCAAAATAGCCGGGGGCTTCACTGAAAAAATAGAACGAGTCATTGATAGAAGAGCCCGAGGTGATGGGCGGGTGATGGAAATAGAAATTCACATCCGTGCGCCGGGCGATGGCGTTGAAATCAATCGCCATGCGGTTGAAGATCATCCGCGCCTCGGAATCGGCATCCGATCTGCGACCAGCTATGGAGGATACCGCCTGGGTTCCCCCGATGAGCTGGCTGGCGAACACCACCACGAGGGCGAGTATGGTTACGGAAAGAAGGATCTCAACGAGAGTAAACGCCTTCCGCTTTCTGTCTCCCGGGGTTTTCATCAATTCCGATCCAGTGCCACGATGCTTTCCATGTGTCCCGTTGCATTGGCAGGCAGTGCGCCGGCGGGCCAGGTGATCAATACATACTCAAGGCTCGCGCTCCGGTTCGGGGCGGTGGGATGAAAGGGGTTTGATACCGACACACGAAACCGCGCCGCGGGCAGGCTGGCGAGGGTGGTGGTGAATGTGTTCGATTCGTCCACATAGAGCGTTGTTGTGCCGCTGGTGGTAATGGGAAATTTAAAATAAGAGGAGGTGCCGGAGGGTATGGGGCTGGCCGCGACGGTGCTACGCAGATCCGATACCACCGCGCCCATGAGGCTGGCGGCGCCCGTCTGCGAAGCAGCCGACTGGCTGCTGTTCACCCCCACCGGCACGAGTCCACCAATGGCAACCAAGGAGAACGCGGCGATCCCAATCGCAATGGCGACTTCGATCAGGGAGAAGCCGGAATTATTCTGGCTTCGCGTCTTCATCGCCGGTAAATGGTTGCCTGGCCTGTGAGCCCCCCGATATCGATGGCCGCAATATTCACCCCGGTATCGGGGGTGGTGCCGCGGGTGGCCTGGATGGCGATTTCCTTGCACGGATTAACACCCGGGAATGGACCGGCATCAGAAATCGCCTCGCCTTGGGGATTAAATTGAACAACCCCGCTCGGCACGGACAGCCCATTGCTTTGGGGCGCTGGTCTTATGCCGAAAGTATATTGCGCTGTGCCTCCAAGGGGATACTGGAATTGAAAGTACAATGGACCGCTGGAAAGGCCAATCCGGTCGGTACTGGTGATGCTGGCTCCGGGACGCTGTCCGAAAGAATCCGTACTTGGGGCGGGAGTCAGGACGTGGATGTTGTTGATCTTGGTGAACTTGTTGACCTGTGTCAGCCGGCTGGCGGTGAGAGTCTGCAAAGTGCCGCTGCTGGCGATCTGTTGACTATAAATGGAGGTGCCGTCCCTGGAGGCGACAATGGAAATTACCAGGCGACCGACGCCGGAAACACCAGGCGTGCTCTGGCTGACATCCTCCTCAAAAAATCCGACCCAGGTGTAGGTATTGTTGGCTATGGCGTACGTCCTCGCAGTAATAAGCGCGCCCTGAATGTCGTAGCTCGCCTTCGTCAGGTCTGAGGCGTTCTTTAAAGGGTTCATGGCGGGAACCATCAACCCCGTCATCACCACAATAATCGCGATTACCACCAGCAATTCAATCAACGTAAAGGCAGACCTGCCGACACTCCTGCTGCCGCAAGGATAAGCGTGTTTGGCTTTACATTGTAATGATGATTGCATTTTCAAGACGGCTCGGGGGATGCACATGCTTTATAAATGCTTTACTCGCTTCCTGCAAGCGATTTTTTATTCAGCAATATAGCTCAGTCGATATTCTACACGATCCTGACGGGATGCACAGCGTGATTGCAAACGCAGCCGGTTTACCTTTCGCAATTTCCCTGCATGGTCGCTATACTCGCATTCTTCAATCCCGGAAATCGAAGTGCCGCTTGAAAGCGCAATCAGCAGTTTGCCGCCGGGTAATTTCAGTTCAACACCGCCTTCCGCCATCTGAAACGGCGCATACGAGATCAGCATGGATTCCATCGTGCCCAGTGTGTCAAATTCAAAGGAATCGCACACGCGAAGCAACCCCGCCTTTTTCTCAAATGTAAATGTGCGCACCAGCTTCCTGCAACAAGCCCCGGCCGGGTAACAATTTGTCAGGTTCACACTAAAACGGATCCGCTCCGCCTCGAGCTCACACGCCTCCACCGATGCGGCAAATGCGGCGCCGGCCCCCTGCTCGACTCCATTGACAAAAGGGACGGAATGCCCCAGCGAACGGGCCGCGAGCACGGAATATCGCTCCGCCGGAGTTCCAAAGTATTTGCGATTATATTCCGGCGCGCCGATCTCGATAATCGCAGGCTGGCCGTTCAGGTTCAGGATAAAGCTCCCGCAGTCGTTGTGGTTGTGGTGTTCGTCATTATGGCCTCCTTTCGCCGCAAATTCCCACAGGTTGCCCGCGGCGTCGTTGCCACGCGCCACGACCGCTCCGTAATCTGCAAAGTACACGTCGGCGCGCATCGGCTCGCGTGCTTTCTCTATTGCTCCGGAGTCCGGGCACCGCAAAATCAGGCGGCATAGAGAAAAGAGGTCGCAACGCTGGCCGGAAACATCGATGCCATTCTGCACAAGATCCCGGTAGATCGGCAAAGCCTCCTCCTGGAGAATCGGAAATTTGAGACGTTTCCCCAGATAGCCGAGCAGCGGCGCCGGGAGTGTCCCGTCGTGTCCTCCGTCAGAGAAATTCACGAGATGGTTCTTGGAAAAAACAAGCGCGGGCGCAAACATCGCGATCCGCCTTATGTGCCCGCTCTCTCCGAATAACGAAAGTGCTCCTCCCGTGGCGGTTTCGAGTTGTTCATTCAATTCGGCATAACGGCCGAAACCGTAGGACCAATACCCGGGCCCCTCGGAGGTCGAACCGTCCTCACCGAAGCCGGAAACGAAAATTCTGAGATAGCGCCCGGCCAGTTCAAGCATCGCCGCCAGGATGCCTGTGTCCCTCTCGACCGCTAATGCAGCACCCAGCACACCCTGGTGGCATACCGCATTCCAATTCATCGGTAATTTTGTCCATACAAAGTCAGCGTGCCCCCTCAGGTAATTCTCGAAAAACTGGACACGTAGCCGCTCGCGGATCCGTCCGTGCAGCGCTTCAGGAATCAACGCCCCGAACAGCGTGATTAATTCCCCCATCAGGTTCGCCGTTTCTGCTGCAAAGAGATCAATTTTCATGGGATCCTTGCCGGTCGGTTCGGTCCATGCATGGGCCGGGAATGTCCACGATTCCTCGGCCATGATCTCTTCGATCTTCCGTATCAGGGAAGCGATAAATGCAGACCGCTTCGCCGGGTCTCCGCAGAGGACCATGATCGCTGCCCGTGCAAGGATCCTGCGGCGGTCAAAATAGACGCTTTCAAAAGTCAGTCGCTCCCCAGTCTTGAAAAAAGCGGCATACATCTCATCGGTCAATGGCGGCATCGGGCCGGAAAGCTCATTGTTCGCGAGTTTCTCGATCTGCTCAACCCATTTGCGAACAGCGGGCTTTTCACGGGCTGTGATCCATTCCGGGGCATCCAAAGGCGGAAGCATGGAATGACGGCGAGCCAGAACCAAAAGAGGTTCCATCTCGCTTGCGGTCATGGTCGATTCAAGGAGAGAAAACACAATCGAGCATTACAAGTCCCGCAATGCTATGCAATTACTTTATTTTAAAATAAAGAGCTGTTTTTACTTCGATGCCCGGTCTTAGTGTCGTCATCGAACCCCAGTGCAAAATTACTTAACTTTAACTCCAATGCCTCCCATAGGCATGGCAGTTCGCAGGATTTTTGGATGCTTGAATAGAACAGCTTATTCATAACATCGGCATTTACATTACCACTTCAAAAATCGCTTGGAAATCAGTTCTCCAAAAAGGCCGTTTGGCCAAGTAAACCATCTCCTGCTGAACCCGGCCGGGTCGTCACTTTGAATTGATTCATGCGGTCGGCGGCTCTCATTTTCCTGTGGACCATTTTAGAGGGGGGGCGGTATTTGCCAGAGCTTTGGATTCAATGCGACCTCCTCCCGCCATCCCCGCCTCTCCGCTTCGTGAGAAATGCAGCACGACTCGTAATTTTAACCCTGGGCCAGAAAGGAAAATTTCCAGCAATTCCACTTCTCCATTCAAAAAGGCTTGCCCTTTGATCAGGGTTCAGTAGGTTGTCCGCCCTTGGTTTTGGAATACGTGATTGTTTCCATCCCTCCGCCGGCATTTTTTACTTGCGGAGGGGTTTAAGATACCGTCACATTTCCATATCAGTTTTCGGATTTTTGGATTTGCCCGTCAAAACGACGCAACCTCCCTGAATTCAAAGAATAATCCAGCGTAGCTCAGTGGTAGAGCGATCGGCTGTTAACCGATTGGTCGTAGGTTCGAGTCCTACCGCTGGAGCCATTTTAATCCTCCTCCCCTCAAGAAATGCGTGAGCATCACGCTAATGTGTTTCGCACACAAAAATTATGAACACCCTTAACGTCACCCTTAAAAATCTGGCGAAAATGATCGATCACTCGCTTCTCCATCCCACGATGACGGATGATGAAATCCGCAAGGGCTGCGGGCTCGCGCTCATGTATGGTGTCGCCACCGCTTGCGTGAAGCCCTACTCGATTCCCCTCGCCATGGAAGTGCTTGCGGGGAGCGATGTGGCGGTCTGCCCGGTAATCGGATTTCCACATGGCAACAGCAGCACAGGCATCAAAGTGAAGGAAGCCGAAGTGGCTGCGAAAGCCGGGGGCGCCGAGATCGACATGGTGATCAATATCGGCAAGGCGCTCGGGGGCGATTGGGATTATGTCGAGGAGGAGATCAGGGCAATCCAGAATGTTGTCGTGGCGAACAAGGCGATACTCAAAGTGATTTTTGAAAACGATTTTCTACAGGACCGGCACATCATCAAACTTTGCGAGATCTGTTCAGCAATCGGGGTGGCTTTTGTCAAAACCTCCACCGGCTTCGGCTTTGTAAAACAGGACAACGGCATGTATTCCTACAAGGGGGCGACGCTTCATCATCTCAAGCTGATGATTCAGCATTGCGCTTCCGGGGTGCGGATCAAGGCGGCGGGCGGGGTCAGGACACTGGATGATCTTCTGCTGGTACGGTCGCTGGGGATCAGCCGGATCGGGGCGTCGGCGACGGAGGCGATCCTGGAGGAGGCGAAGCGAAGAGGGATCGGGGATGTGCCGGTGGAAGTGAAAATTGAGAACTCCTCCCTGGCGGCGGCGGGCGGGTATTGATGGCAGGGGTGCGGGATAGCTGACGGTTGGCAAGGGTTGGCAAGGGTTGGCAAGGGTTGAATAGCCCTGCCAAAAACGCCGTAAACGCAAACCATCACGCGGTAAGGGAATCCCTTATGGTGCGACGAGTTTCACGCCTATTGCGAGGCGTTTCGCTTTGTTTAAACTTTCCATTGTGGAGATCAAATTGACGCCGACTGAAATAGAGATTTTAAGTTCCGCCGATGCGAAGGGACGCATCGTCATCCCCCCGGGGTCCGCGGTTGAGCTTGATGAGTACGTGACAAACCTGCTCCGGCTTCAAAAAAAGGGGCTGGTCGTCCGCGAGGAAGTAAAACTGTATTACGGCGCGTTTTTGCTCACGGAGCGTGGCCGGAGTTTTTGCGCGACTGAACTGCAATCTCAGGCCACTGGCCTGGCTAAAAGCTCGGTTTCGACATAGCGGACGGCGTGCTGGATGAGTTCTGTCGCGGAGGAAAGCTTCAGCTTCTCCTTGATATGCATCTTGTGCGCGTCGATCGTCTTGATGCTGAGGTGCAATGCCTCTGCAATCTGGCGGGTGGTCTTCCCCCGCCCCGTCATTTCGAAAACCTCCAACTCGCGGTCGCTGAGGGCGGATACCGGGGATTCGGCAGCCTTGGGACGATTTCCGAGAAATTTTCTCAACATGGCACCACCCGCGCCACCGCTGAGATGATATTCGCCCTTTAATACCTTCCGCAGCGCACTGACCACTTCGTCGGAACTCGAAGACTTCATGAGATAACCAAGCGCCCCCGCCCTGAGAGCGCGCTCGGCGTAGAGCGATTCGTCGTGCATCGAGAGAACGATGACCGGGACATCAGGATAGCGGGCCTTGGCGTTCTTGAGGAACTCGATGCCATTCATCCCGGGAAGCGAGATGTCCAGGAGGACGATGTCGGGGCGGGATTTTTCGATTTCGGACAACCCCTTCTGGGCATCCTCAGACTGGCCGCAAACCATGAGATCCGGCTCCAGGTTTATAAGGCTCGTCAATCCCTGGCGCACCACCACGTGATCATCAATGATGAGAACGCGCTTTTTAGTATTCTCCATCGGTTCGATTTCCTCAAGTTCTCTGGTTTTCATATTAGTTTTCCATTCACCTCTTTAAAACGCACCGCCACAGTCGTCCCGCCCGGAAGCCGGGGGGTTATTTCCAATGCACCGCCAATCATCTGCGCCCGGTAAGTCATCGTTTTCAATCCCATCCCAGGACGCCTTGAGTTTTTCCGAGGCACATTTTGCAGACCGCTGCCATCATCCTGGATGGTCAATGTGACAGTATCCCTTACTTTTGCGAGTTGCACGACTATTGATTTCGGCCTGCCGTGCTTCAATGCATTGCCGACCGCTTCCTGCACGATGCGGAAGAGGTGGGTCGCGATATGGTTATCGCGGATGGCGACTGGAATGTCGCACTTGAAACGACAGGCGACTTTATAATGCTCCGAGGTATCGGAGGCCAGTTCCGCAAGGGCGGACATGAGGCCGTTGTCCTCCACCCTCACGGGAAAAAGGCCGGTGGCAAGGCCGTGCGCGTCATCCAGCGTGCGCTTGATGAGCTTTGCGATTTGATCCGCATCGTCAGCCGCCCTTGTGCGGTCCAATGTTTTCTTCGCCAGATTTTTTGCGAGGCCCTGGGCGAGAAAAGCGATGCCCGCGAGATCCTGGCAGACGCTGTCGTGCAAATCCTGCCCCACGCGCGATTGCTCGCGCTCGCTGATGTCTAGTATCTCCTTCTCCAGCCGCCTGCGGTCGGTGACATCCTCCAGAAGAGTGAGAATACAGGGGTTTCCACCCAGGTCGATGAGTTCCAGCGACTCCACCACATTGATGATGTCGCCGGATTTTGTCCGCAAACGGGTTTCCATATTGGAAACGGGAAGCCCTTTGCTCAATTTCTGGAGAATGTGTTCGTAATCCTCCCCGCTGGGATAAATCCGCAAGTCGGGCAGCCTGTGGCCGATCACTTCCTTGCGGGAGAAGCCATGGAGACGAAGGAACGCATCATTCACATCGATGAACCGCTTCTCCCCCAGCGTGGTGATGCTCGTGGGCGTGGGGCTCGCCCGAAACGCCTTGGAAAACCGCTCCTCCGCCTCGCGAAGCAGGCCCTCCGCGCGTTTGCGCAGGGTGATCTCGCGCGCGATCATGAGCGTGGCGGGCTTTCCCTTGTATTCAAAGGCGCATGCGGAAAGCTCCACGTCAATGGTCTTGCCGCGCAATGCAAGGTGCAGTTCCTCGCGGCGTGGCAGAGAGAGAACCCCCTGCTCAAAATTCCGCAAATGCGCCTCCATCGCGGGCATGGCGACCGGGTGGATGAAATCGAGCATGTTGCGGCCGATCAGGTCGCCGGCTGTCTTTGCATCGAAAAGCTCGATAGTCGCGGGATTGGCCAGAATGAACCATCCGTCGGAATGGACCCAGATCGCATCCGGCGAGAGCTCCACCAGATTGCGGTAACCCTTTTCATTTTCCAGGAGCGCTTCTTCCACAAGCCTGCGCTGGGTGATATCCACAATCGCGGTGCGGTAAACAATCGCCTGCCGCCGCGTATCCAGCACAGGCACACTCACGAGTTCCACATAGATGACAGGCTCCCTTGAGCGAAGCCGGAGTTCGCTGGTCACCCGCTTCGTGGTCCCGACGCACCGCCGGATATGGTCGAGAAACACCTTGAAATCGTCCTTCGCGACAAATGGAAGGAACGGGAGATCGATGAGAGCGTCCCGCTTTTTCCCGAGCATCCGGGCGCCGGTGATATTGATCTCCTGAATGCACCCCCTGCCGGTAAGGGTGACGAAACCGATCGGCGCAAAATCATACTGGTCCACGTAACCGTTAAGCACCTCGGAGTAATGATTCAGCTTCCTCTCAAGCTCGTAATTCCTGGCCTCCAGCGCGAGCAGTTCATCCCGGCAGTTCCCCTGCTTCGCAGCGGCTTTTGCACCGTTCATCAGAACGCGCTTGTGATCACGGCGCGCCACCACCCGCTTTTTGGAAGCCGCTATTTCGTTACGCGAATCTTTCACTTCAAAGAATGATTTTTAAAATGCCTGCAAGGACCGGGTTGTAATTTAATCTACTCCGCCGGTTTATCAAAAATTGCTCACTCTTTTGCATCAATGGAAAGGATGATCAATTGCTCCTCTTCCGCACCCCTCGGCACACGGTGCGCGTTGAGAAGCATCCTCCTGCGGCCGATCCCGGGAAAAACGTGCTCCACCTCGAAATCGAGGACATGCGAATTCTTCGGCAGGATTTTTTCCAGAAGTTCCCGGAGCTTGGGAATGTTCCACTGGCCGTTGCCGAGTTCGTAGAGGAGTTTTCCCTCCGTCTGCCCCTCGGAGACCTTGAAGGTTTTGTAAAAACTCCGCGTCGCCGTCTTCACGCGTAAATTTCCGTCGAGGATCACCAGGGGATCGCGCACCGTCTGGACAATGGCTTCGGCGTAGTCGCCCTCCTGGCTGAGCAGGAGCGCGCTGCGCTTCCTCGCATCGATGTCAAACAGCACCATCACGGCGCCCGCGATCTTGTTGTCGCTCGTCTGGTAGGGGCGCACCTGCAGCAAATACCAGTGCCCGGCCTTGTCCCGCACCTCCGCCTCCCTGGTGATCAATCCCTCGATCACTTCGCGAAGCATCTGGTCAAGACTGGCAATATTGATATCCGGTCGGATGTCGGTGATGGGGCGGCCGGCATCCGTGGGCAGCAGCTTGAGCGTCTTCTGCGCGGCGGGAGTGAAACGCCGGATATTCAGGTCGCGGTCGAGCATCACGATGGGAAGATTGACGCCGCGCAGGAGGTTGCTGAGATCGTTGTTCACCTCCGAGAGCTTGATGTTGCTGTGGAGCAGCTCCTCGTTGACGGTCGTCAATTCCTCGTTGGTCGACTGGAGTTCCTCCTTGGCGGTTTCCAGTTCCTCGTTCGTGCTTTGCAGTTCCTCGTTGCTGGATTGTATTTCCTCGTTTGCCGAGCGCAGTTCCTCATTCGTCGCCTCCTGGGCCTCGATGACCGCCTGCAAATGCTCCTTCATCGCCGCGAGCTCCTGCTGCAGCTGCCCCGACTTCGGATCGCCTTTGCCGCTTTTGCGATCCGGCACAAGAGGCAGCCGCGAATGGGATGTCTCCTCGAACAAAATGATGAAACACCGCTCCTTGCTGGAGGGTGCGCCGATCGCCATGACGGTCAGATCGATGGTCCGCTGCTGCCCGCGCAGCTTGACCCGCAGCCCTTCCTTGCGGATCACGCCACCCTGCCTCGCGCGCTGGATCGCGCCACGAAGCTCCATCTGGAGACCTTCGCGGACCATCTTGTAAAGGCTCAGGCTCGCCTCCCCGGCGGCAGGCTCGATAAACGGAGTCACCTCCCCGCGGAACTGGATGATCTCCATATTTTCATCCACGACAATCGAGGGCGGGCAATACTTCGTCATCAACACGCGGTCCGCCTCCTTCAATACATCCAGACGCGTCCACGATTCCTCCTGATAGCCGATGGATTTCTCATGAAGCAACACCTGCTCATTCCGGTGGTAAAAGCCATCCGCATTGAACGAAACGCGCGGCGTGCCGGGCTTCTTCTGGTAGATTTTGTTCTTCTGGTCCACGGCGCGGAAGAGCTCCTCGTAGGCGCCAGTTGTCTCAGCGCTGCCGAGCATGAGGAAGCCATCCGCATTGAGCGCGTAATGAAACACCGGCATCAATTTTTTCTGCAACACGGGCTCGAGATAGATCAGGAGATTTCGGCAACTGATGAGATCGAGCTTTGAAAACGGAGGGTCCTGGATGACATTCTGCCGCGCAAAGACGCACATCTCGCGGATCACCTTGTTGATCTGGTAGCCGCGCGCTGCCTTCTTGAAGAACCGCTGCAGCCGCTCCGGCGAAACTTCATCCACGATCGTCTCGCGGTAAATGCCCTGCCGCGCTTTCTCGATGATGCGCTCGCTGACATCGGTGGCAAATATCTGGATGCGCAGCCCGGACATCCTGTCGCCAAGGAACTCCACGAGGCTCATGGCGATGGAGTAGGCCTCCTCGCCGGAGGAGCAGCCCGGCAGCCAGATGCGTATCGGGTCATCGGCTGTGGCATGCTTTTTAATCAACTCGGGAAAGACCACGGTCTCCAGCGCCTTGAAGGTTTCCGGCTCGCGGAAAAAGCCGGTCACGTGGATGAGGATGTCCTGGTAGAGATCGTCAACCTCGCCTGGACTGTCGCGGAGAAGGGTTGCGTATGCCTCGAGATTTGCGGCCTTGCTCAATGCCATGCGGCGCTGGATGCGACGGCTGATTGTGCTTTTCCTGTACTGGCTGAAATCGACCCCGGCCATTTTCCGCAGCATTCCAAAAATCCCCTTGAGCCCGTCGCGTCCATCGTCCAACCCGATATCAGGCACATGTTCACGCCCCGCTTTCGAAGAAGGGTGCCTGGCAAGACGGGCGAGTTCATTCGCGATGTCTTCCGGCGGGAGAACAAAATCGACGCAGCCGGAG
>Ga0302319_10023660_pt1 | contig 10966 bp, 9 predicted proteins | sample Bog_T0_2_FD_203319 | JGI IMG/M metagenome (GOLD analysis project Ga0302319, IMG submission 203319) | Peat permafrost microbial communities from Stordalen Mire near Abisko, Sweden - Bog_T0_2 | ecosystem: Environmental > Terrestrial > Soil > Wetlands > Peat | place: Sweden: Abisko, Stordalen Mire...
CGGGCGCCGGAACCCGGAGCGAAACCTGACGGCGAGATTCCGGTGACCGGAAAAGCCGGCGACGTCGTCGTCATGAACGCGCACATGTGGCACGGGGGCAGCGAGAACTTTACGGACCGGCAGCGGCGCGCCATGCACGTGTATTACACGCGGGGCGATCAACCGCAGCAGCAGTATCAGAAGCGGCTGGTGCGACCGGAAGTGCAGGAGCGGCTGAGTCCACTGGGCCGAAAGCTGCTGGCACTGGACGACCCGCGCAACGACGAACTGTCGGCGTCGGGAAGCGGCAGGAGCGGCTTCATGAAGTAGCGTTTCAATACGCCCGATTGCGCCGCGCGCCCTTATCGCCGACCTTACCGCTTCAGCGAGACGGTCACCGAATCGAACGGATTGCCGTCGGCCGGTCCGTCGAACGGGACGGTGTTGTATTCCGCGGTCAGCTCCGTCGCGGTTACGGTGATCGTCAGGAACCCGGGGTCGGACTGATTGAACTTGATGAGTTGCACATCGGGGTGCGTGGTCTGGAAAGGAACCTGGATCTGGCTCTTGTTCGCGTCGGTCTGAAGCTTGTGCATCGCCTTCAGCGTGTTGGCATAGCCGCCGGCGCCGGCGATGATGTAAGGGATCGCCCGGCCATTGATCTGGCGGGAGAATCTCTGGTAGTTGTGCACGTGCCCGGAGAGAACCATGTCCGGAACCCGGCCCGACGCGGCGATGGAATTATCCAGCGATTGCAGAATCTCCGGATAACCTCCATGAGACTGGTCGAGCGAGTAAGGCGAGTGGTGCACGGCGACGATCAGACACTTCTTCGGAGCGGCGGTCAACTGTTTCGTGAGCCACGCCTCCTGCTCACCCTTCTCCTTCGCATCGAGGTTGCCATCCACGTTCGAGTACAGCCCGACAATCGTGGCCATCGGCGTATCCAGCGTCCAGTAAACGTAGGGCTGCGTCATGGTCTTCTTGTAAGGGCTGGCCGCGCGCCGCTCGGTATCGCAGAAGTTAATCTGGAAACCGTAGAGCGAGGGCTCGTTATCCACGGGATCGCCCTTGCCCGGATGACTGTCGCCATCGTGGTTTCCCGGAATGGCGAAAATCTCGGCGGGGTAATACTGGTAAGGTTCGTAGAACTGTTGCGGATAATCGGTACTGACTCCGTTGAAGTACACGACGTCGCCCAGGTGGAACCAGAAAGCGGGGCTCCCGTCCACTCCGGGATTCGCGACCTGCGCTTCCATTTCTTTCGCGACGGCATCCTGGGCATCGGTGCCATTGATGCCGCCGGTATCGCCGACGCAGTGGAAAACCTGTTTCTTCGCCTTCACGATGGCGTCGCTCACGTCCGGAGCGATATCGCTCAGCTTCAGGGTCAGATCGCCATCCGGGACCGGAAACGGAACTGCTTCGAACTTGGGGCTGGATTTGAGGTAGGCAACCGGATCGCCAAAGTCGCGATGCTGTTTGCCGATGCGATTGGAACCGGCCGTGGCGGGTGCTGCCACGGGCTTCTGGCGGTGAACGAACTTAACTTTCGGTTTAGCGGCCATTGGTTTTTCCTTTATCGATCAATTGAGGAGGTGAAATTCGGTTTAGAGGATATTACCACAAATCTCCGGCGTCCGATCTCTTGTAATGAAACTTTAAACGGAGATTTTTCTCCGGCTACGCCGCGCGGAACAGCAACAAATCCAGGCTGAAGGTCACACGCATCGCTTCGAGCGGCCGGGAATGCATCGGCCTGTAGATCGAAAGCAACACGTCTCCCACGCCCGCCGCATCCAGTGCCGCGGTGGTCGAGACGCGCCTCTGCTCGACGAAGGCGAAGCCCTCGGCAAACGTCTCGTTGGTTCGGTCCACGCGATCCCGGCCCGCTCCCCGTAACTCCGCGAAATCCTCCGGCGAGGGCAGCGCGACCAGCAGCCGTCCATCGTCGCGAAGGACTCGCCGGAACTCCGCCGCATTCATGCGCGCGGTCACCGACAGCACCACGGAAAACGAACGGTCCGCATAAGGCACAAACCGATCCGCATTGGCGACAATCCACTCGACACCCGGATATCTCCGGGCCGCCGCGTCCACGGCCGGAATCGAAATATCGACGCCGTGCGCGTCAAATCCGGACTGCTGCGCCAGGCTGCCGAGGTAGAAGCCATCGCCGCAGCCGGCATCCAGCACCACGTCGGCGCTGGATGGCGTCAGGATCTCCGCAATGCCCTGGAGCAGCGGCGCGGTAACGCCCCGATCGTGCAAGCGACGCCGCGCGGCAACGGCTTCGGCGGTGTCGCCTGGCTGTTTCGACCGCCGCTCCTGGGGTTGCAGCAGATTGATGTATCCGCTGCGGGCGATGTCGAACGAGTGTCCGGCGGAACAAACCACGCGGCGATCCTCCCGCGCGAGAGGCTGGTGGCAATCGCGGACGGAGCAGAGGAGCATTTGTCGAGTGTACCGGACACCGTCCGCGCGGGCAGGGACGCGCCGACGCGGCTTTTCCAGGGCACCGCCATACGTGTACACCAGAGCCAGCATCAGGCAAGGAGGGACAGCGCGATAATCGCCAACCTTTCTCCACACCACCCCGAGAATCCAATCCAAGCGATAACTGAAAGGGCGATAGCGCTGATCGACGCTATCCCTTTCATCGACGTGCGCCTCGAAGAAAAACGATTCAATGCCCCTCCCGCATTCCAGAGAAGGAAGGAGAAAACACCCCCTACCAGCAGACCAGAAAGCGCTGCCAATGCGAATCCGGCGATCGGCGTTTTCTGTGCCCTCGCCACCTCAAGAGCGAAGGCAATCGGCATCGCGGCACAAAGGGCCGTTAGCTTGGCGGCTTTTTCGATGTGCTCGCGATTCTGAAGTGGGTCTCGGCGTGCCCTGGCGAGGTGGTAGCCGGCGAGATCGAGCCGCATACCGGAACGTGCCGCGGCTCCATGAACTGCATGTAGAGGGGCGGCGAGATGTCGAAGACCGGCTTCGGGTCGACGACGATTGCGCCGGAGCTGCCTGCGAGGGCGGCGGTCCGGAGGAGGAAATCGCGGCGCGGTATCAAGTTCATCGGTCCCTTGGGAGTGGGCCGACGTGGGCATCGGGCGGCAAGAAGCCGATCCGCGGACGTGGGCGTCCGCCCTACGCTACAGGCTCGATTTTCAGGACGCACGAGATGTTGTTGGGCTTCTGGCTGCCGCAATCGACGACAAGGCCCTGCGCGTCGCGCGTGAATGGCAGCGGTCCACTGGCGCCGGGCATTTCGATGCGCCCCACTTCGCGCGGATAGTGGCTGCTGCCCGCGGCCAGCGTTCGTATGCGCACCTTGCCATCGGCCGGCCACGCCAGCGCGATCGCATACAGCGTGGAACCCTTCGTGGTGAAGCGGATATCTTCCGCCGTGTAAGGCTTCGCGCGGTTCTCGTTGAAGTTCTTCGTGCCGGTTGCTTCCGGCGCGCCTTCGCCGAAGATGGTGAAGGGACGCGTGCCATAAATAGCCTCGCCGTTGGGCTTCATCCACGCCGCGATGTCGCCGAGGAAGGCGTGCTCGTCTTCGTCGATGGAGCCGTCGCCACGCAGAGGAATGTTCAGCAACAGATTGCCGTTCTTGCTGACGATATCGGCCAGCATCTGCACAACCTGGGGCGCCGTCTTGTATTTGTGATTCTCGAACGTGGCGCGCTTGTAGTGCCAGTCGCCGATGCAGGTATCGGTCTGCCAGGCGTTGGGCAGGATCTGATCCGCTTTGCCGCGTTCGATATCGAGCACCATCGTGCCCACGCGCTGCGGCTGGAGGCCTTTGGAATTCAGCACGGCTTCGAGGCGTCCGCTGTGCCGCTTCATGTTCGCGTTGTAGTAGTGCGCCGCGATGTCGAGGCCGGCCTGGCCAAGCGGCAGTTCGGTGTTATCGAAGTACAGAAGATCGGGATCGTACCTATCGATCAGTTCCTGGCAGCGCAGGAACCAGCGGTCGACGAATTCGGGATTGTGCGGAGGCGGCTGTTCGTCCCACTTGCGGTCGTTGGCGGCGTGAAAGTCGTTGGCCGCTTTGATGGTGGTGAGACCTTTGGGCATCGGATAGATGGCGCCGTTATAGAGATGTTGCGGATCGAGACCGTCCCACCATTTGCCTTTGCCTTCCGCTTTGGTCAGGAAGCCGTCGTAGGGAATGCCCGCCATGGGGCCCTCGGGATCGTAGCCGTAGGCAGTCTGAAACCAGTGCCAGGAATGCCCGGAGTGATTGGTGACGCCGAAGCGCAGGCCGTTATCGCGCGCCAGCTTCGCCCACGTGCCGACGATATCCTTCTTCGGACCGATGTGGACGGAGTTCCATTCGTGATGGGTGGAATCGTAGTTATCGAAGTTATCGTGGTGGTTGGCGAGGGAGACGAAATACTTCGCGCCGGCTTTCACGTAGAGATCCATGAGCGCTTTCGGGTCCCACTTTTCGGCGCGCCAGACGTTGTCGATTTCCATGAAGCCGAACTTCGAGGGATGGCCGTAGGTCTTGACGTGATAGTCGTACTGGGGATGGCCCTGGATGTACATCTGGCGGGCGTACCAGTCGCCCTGTTCGGGGACGCACTGGGCCGTCCAGTGGGCCCAGATGCCGAATTTGGCGTCGCGGAACCAGTCGGGGGCTTTGTATTGCAGGAGCGATTCCCAGGTGGGCTTGAAGATGCCGGGCGCGAGCTGGCGTGGCGCGGCCGTTTGAGCGGCGGCGTTGCGGGCGAGCCAGCCGGCCGGCGCCGTGGCGGCCATTCCTGCCACAAAGGCGCGGCGCGAAAGTCTGTTCATAAGTTGTCCCTCAGTCCAGGATCGTATCGCATCCCGGTGCGCAGCGGCCGGAGGACCCGGCGCGCCAGGCTTGAATCACGCGCACCGGTAGCCCGCGGGAAGCAGTTTCAGCAATCCCGGTATATAGGAACTTTCGAGGCCGTGGGCTTCCACGGCCAGGGCGAATCCGGGATCGACATGAATCGCCGTCCCGGTCTGTTCGAAAATGCCGGCCGGAACCTGTGGAGGAAGGCGGGGAACGAGATCCCAGAAGTTGACCACGCGGTAACACGACGGGATGCGCAGATCGAAGAAGCGGGCGAAGTCGGGAAGTCCGGCCGCCGGACCGGCGAATGTGACCAGGTCCGGAACGAGGTTCAGATTCTTAGCGAAATCGGGAGCTGCAATCACAGCCAGCGCGCCTCCGAGGCTGTGACCGGTCACCAGCAAGGTATCGCACCCGTTTAAGGCTGCGCCGATTCCCGCTTTCACGCTGTCGTGCACGGCATCGTAAATAGTCTGAAAGCCGCGATGAACCTGTCCCGCGTCCTGAACGTAGCGGTAGGGTTCGAACAATGCATCGAAATCCGCCACCCAATCCTCGAATGTCTGCGTGCCGCGGAAGGCTACGAACGCGGTCTTCGTGGCCGGATTATTTCCCATCAGCCCAAAAATACCGGAGTCGTCCATCATCGCTTTAGCGACGGTCGACTGGCCGGGCAAATTCAGAATCGCGTGGCGCAGGTTTTCATCCGCCTGTATCAGGCCCGTCATCCGGAAGCCCGGCGGCAACGGCGGCACGGCGCCTGGCTTGTTCATTACGTCGTAGCCCGCCTGGGCGAGCGGAAGCATGACGCACAGCGCGAAGTCCGCATGAAAACCGGTGGGGGTGGGAGCATTGAAATCGAACATGGTTCTCCTTTTCTGGTAGTCTGACCAAATAATATATCCGATATGTCCCTTTTTCAATGCATTATCCGGCGGAATGCGCGATCTTGCTCCGCGGAACAGCCCGGCAGGTGACAGGATCGCGTGCCCCACCGTCTTCAACAGCCCGCGAAACTTTCTCCGGCACCGCGTGTTTTCATAGTCGAACCGGTAGATTGGCTTTCGGCCGAGGTTAATACTCCCGGATCTTAAAACCTCAAGGAGAAAAAATACATGTTTCAACTGACAAAGGGAATTTGTGTCTTCGCACTGGCCGCAACGGGCCTGATGGCGCAGACAACCACACCACTTCAGGCCGTGGAAACCACGGGGATGGTCGGCGTCGCACAAGGCCAGTTCGCCCACTTTAACGTCCTCAACATGGGCGTGTTGCCGCCGGCGACGGGGGTCGTCTGCAGCGTTCTGCTGACGTTTATCGGAGACGACGGAGGCGTGCTCAAGACGAAACTGGTGAGCGTGGCTCCGGATCGCAGCGCCTACATCGATCTGTTCAGCGATGTGGATCTTGGATTACCGGTCGACGGGAGAAAAGAAATCCGCGCGACTTACACGACTCCGCCGGTGATTCCGATGACAGGCGCCGCCCCCGCCGCACCCTGCACGCTGATCACGACGCTCGAAATCATCGACGAAGTGACCGGGAAAACGCAGGTCGTTCTCGGGGGGATTCACACGGTTCCCGGTTCTGCTCCACTCAACTAGTCCCGACAGGATTGGGTTGCGGCTACCCACCGCGTTTGCGGCTGATGGAGCGCGACGGGTAGCCGCGCCCGACATGAGGCTTGATACATTTATAAGCCTGTGCGTTCAACACCGATTGTCTTCGCAATTGCCGCGGTCTCCGCGCTGGCCAACTGGCCTCAGGCCGCGGGTCCGAACGGTACCTGGAGCGTTCCCGACGCGAAACCTCCGGTGAGCTGGAGCGTGGCGCGGAATCAAAACATTCTTTGGCGCGCGGCGCTTCCCAACGGCGGTCAGAGCGGCATCGCGGTCTGGGGAAACCGGTTGTTCCTGACGACTTTCGAACGATACAAACCGGGCGCTCCCAAGACCACCGCAACAATTTTGGGGCACGCGATCGACGCGCAAACGGGAAAGATTCTGTGGTCCGTACGGTTGGAGGGGTCGGTGCCGAGCCCGATGATGTACGCATACAGCGACTCCACTTCGCCCTCGCCGATTACCGATGGCGAACACGTCTGGTTCTTCAACGCAAGCGGCGAGATGGGCTGCTGGGATTTCAACGGGAAGGAAGTCTGGCGCCGGCATTATAAACCCTGGGGCGAGCCGTATCCGTTCAACAAACAGCATGAGCCCATTCTGTTCGGCGACACGATTCTCAACGTGGAACCGCAGGACCCGGGTCCCGATCAAAAGCCCGGATGGAACTATCTGCGGGGCATCGATAAGCGCACGGGTAAGACGACGTGGATCGCCGAGGATGGTACCACGACATACGCAACCTCGGTATTCGGTCATATGAGCGACGGGACGCCTGCGGTGCTGACCGGACGCGGCGGCTGGCATGACGTGCCGGAGCGGCCGGTGGGGCTCGGCCTCGTCGATCTGCGGCCGGGTCATGAGGGCAAGACCATATGGCGCTATATCGCGGATACGGATGCGGACGGCAAGCCGCTGGCAGTGCCCGGATCGCTGGCAGCGCCCACCTGGCAGGCTCTGTACGTGCTGCATTGGGATCAAAAGTATGCCTACTGGTTTCGGCTGAATCCGGAAGAGAGTCACCTGGTGATCGATAGCCGGACCGGCAAGCTTCTGCGCGAGCAGTCGCTGATCCAGCATGTGGATTACAGGCAATGGGACCCGGCGGCGGGCAAGTATATCGTCCATCAGAACGTGAATCTGCGCGAGATCCGCGAACTGTCGCCGCGCAATCAGCTGAAGGCGGATCAGGTAATCCGCGTGATGCCGGCGTGGCATTGCAATATCGTGGTCGACGGCTACCATTACTTCCTGACGACAACCGCGCACAATCGCAACAACCATCCGCCGGCCGGAAGGGCAGGGCCGTCGCACTCGATCGCGCGCGTGAATGTAGAGACGGGTAAGGTGGAGTATCTGGAAGTGCCGGTCACCGTGATTCGCAAGCCGGGTGAGCCGGATCAGAAGGTTTACGGAATTGCGGTGCGGACGAAGACGGAGGACGCGCAGGGCAACGATGTCGCCGCGGAGGATCGTTCGCGGACGGACGGCTGGGAGATCCCGGCGTTCTGGGGCAGTCCGGTGGCGCTGGGGAATAAGATCTACTTCACCACGATGCTCGGCATCACTTATGTGGTGGACGCGGGCGCGAAGGTGCTGGATGAGAGCGCGCTGCTGGCGATCAACGATCTGGGGCCATCGGGCGAGACGTGGAGTCTGAATACGCCGAGTTACAGCAACGGCCGGATGTATCATCGGAGCCTGAAGGAAATCGTAGCGATCGGGCACTGAGCAATGCTTCTGCTGCAGAATGGCCGGGTGCTGGACGGCAGCGGCGCGGCGGCGTTTTCCGCTTCCGTCCTGATTGACGGCGAACGAATCGTCGATGTCGGCGACACGGTTAGTAACTCCGATTGCCGCGTGCTGGATTGTTCGGGGCTTGTAATCGCGCCGGGATTTATCGATCTTCACAGCCATCTGGATCTTCAGGTTCTGGAGGACCGGCCGGAGAAGATCAGGCAGGGAGTTACGAGCGAAGTGGTGGGGAATTGCGGTTTCTCGCCGTTTCCTTTTGCCGGAGACGTCCAGGGCCTTCAGGAGTTCGCGTCCGGGATTCTCGGCCGCGCGGACGGCTGGGGCTGGAGCACCCCATCCGAATACCTGCGGGCTGTGGAGACGCGCAGCACGAAAATGCATGTGTTTCCGCTGGTGGGGCATGGCAGCCTGCGCGTGGCGGTTGCGGGTCAACGGCAAGGGCCGTTGTCGGGCCATGAGCTTGACCGCATGTCGGGCCTGCTCGAAGACGCGCTCGCCGCCGGTTGCTCCGGGTTCTCTACCGGCCTGATGTATGCGCCCGGCTCCAGCGCGGATAAAGAAGAACTGGAACACCTTTGCAGGATCGTCGCGCGCAGCGGCAAGTTGTATGCGACGCACATGCGCAGTTACTCGGCGGGGCTGGTGGACGCCGTACGGGAACAACTCGATCTGGCGCGGGCTACGGGATGCAGGCTGCAGATATCGCATCTGCAGGCTGCCGGACGCCCCAACTGGGCCTTGCAGCAGAGGGCGCTCGATGAGATCGAAGCGGCGCGCGCCGACGGGGTCGATGTCGAGTTCGATATTTATCCGTATCAGCGCGGAAGCACGGTATTGACGCAATGGCTGCCGGGGTGGGCTCTGGAGGGCGGTAAGCTCGCACTGCTCGCGCGGCTGCGGGATCCGGTGGACCGCGCAAAGATCGCCGAAGAAATCGATCGATCCCGTCCGCAATTGTGGAGCGATATCACGATATCCGGCGTGGCTACGAGCGGCAATGCCGGGCTGATCGGCAAGACCATCGCCGAGATGGCAGACGATCGAAAACTGCCGCCGGCCGAGGGCGCGCTCGATCTTCTGCAGGAAGAAGAAGGCGCGGTCACTGTAATTTCTTTCAATCAGAGCAGGGAGAATCTGCGTCAGCTGATCGCGCATCCGCTTTGCTCCGTCATCAGCGACGGTTTCCATGTGAAGGGGAAGGCGCATCCGCGGCTATACGGAACTTTCCCCGAGTTACTGGGTCATGTTACTCGCGATGAGGGATGGCTTACTCTTGCCGAATCCGTGCATAAGATCACGGGTAAGCCGGCGGAGCGTTTGGGCCTCGGAGACCGCGGCCTGATTAAGCCAGGTTACTTTGCGGACCTGACCGTGTTCGATCCTGAGACTATCCGGAGCGACTCGACTTATGAGACGCCGGATTGCGAGCCACAGGGGATCGTCGGCGTGTTCAAAGACGGGCGGAAGGTTTACGGGCCGGCGGCATGAAACGCCGCTGGATCGTCCTCGCGCTCGTTTTTGTCGGCATCGTGATCAGTTACATCGATCGCGGCAATCTCAGTATCGCGGCGCCGTCGATCATGCGGGAATACGGGATCGGGCCAGCCACGATGGGAGTGCTGCTCTCGGCCTTTTTCTGGACGTACGGGGCGTTCCAGATTCCCGCCGGCATCGCGGTGGATTGGTTCGGAATGCGCCGCGCTTACGCCGCGGGATTTCTGCTCTGGTCGATCGCATCCGCATCGATCGCCGTCAGCCGGGGAACGGGCGGCATCGTGGCGCTGCGGATGGTGCTGGGGCTCGCGGAATCGATCGGGCCATTGGCAAGCCTGAGTTTTATCCGTAACAACTTTCAGGGCACGGATCGAGGGCTGCCGACTTCCATCTATATTGCAGGGCAGAGCATCGGACCCGCGATTGGCGCGCTCGCGGGAAGCTTATTACTGGACAGGTTCGGATGGCGCATGATGTTCGCCGTAACCGGGTTGGGGGCACTGATCTGGTTGCCCTGCTGGCTTGTGGCGGTCCCGCCCGACGGAACACGCGTCCTGCGGCAGGCAGATACGACGGCCGACGATCCTGCCAGGTCTCCCGCTTGGACGTGGCGCACCCTCGCGGCCAGCCGCGCTTTCCCTGCACTGTCTTTCTGCGTCCTGCTGTCTTCTTATTACTGGTATTTTGTCTTGACGTGGATCCCGGGTTACCTGACGATGTCACGCGGATATTCCACCGTCGGGATGGGGCGCGTCATTTCAACCGGGCTGTTCACGATGGCCGTTTCGAATGTGGTGACGGGCTACGCCGCGGACAGACTGACGGCGCGTTGGGGAGTTTTACGTATCCGTGTGCTGTTCGCGGCAGCGGGATATCTGGGGACGGCGGCTATCCTGCTCCTTCTGGTGGTGCCGGGCCGCGCGGCGATCCTTCCCGTGCTGACGTTTGCGATGTGCGCGACGGGGACGGGCAACTCGAGTTACTGGGCGATCGTGCAACAGGTGTCGCCGCCAAATATGGCGGGCCGGACGATCGGATTTCTGAACACTCTGTCGCAGGTTGCCGGAGCGGTCGCGCCCGTCGTCACGGGATTGATACTCGGGCCGCAGAAGCAGTTCGGCGCGGCGATCCTGGTGGCTGGCATTTGCCCCGTTGTTGCCGCGATGTGTCTGCTGGTGTGTGGCAGGCAAGGTCTCGAGGCAAGCGGCTCCTGACGTGCGCCCCGCGCGCCGATAGCGGCGTCACCCAGGCTTGCCCGGCAGGTTCGCCCGGGTTGATTAACCCACCT
>Ga0302319_10023661_pt1 | contig 10966 bp, 8 predicted proteins | sample Bog_T0_2_FD_203319 | JGI IMG/M metagenome (GOLD analysis project Ga0302319, IMG submission 203319) | Peat permafrost microbial communities from Stordalen Mire near Abisko, Sweden - Bog_T0_2 | ecosystem: Environmental > Terrestrial > Soil > Wetlands > Peat | place: Sweden: Abisko, Stordalen Mire...
GCACCGCAATTAAGCACCGACGGCATCACCTTCGTGGCCGGTGGATTTCTGGCCGGCACGATCGTCTGGACGATTTTGCTGCTGCTGCGCTTCTCTCAGAAAAACTAAACCAGCCCCTCCAGCCGCAGACACGCGAACTCGACCGCAAGATGCGCTTCAATGTTCTGCGCCAGGGCAGTCTGGAGTTCCTCCAGCGCCTTGACCGCACGAAGCCTTTCCGGTTCCGAAGTGCCGGCGACCGACCCGGAGCGCCGCCAGTACCAGCGCTGGAGTTGCGCAATCGATTCCTGGCGACCGAGTTGAAACTCGGCCTCGACCAGCGCCTTGCCCACGTCCTCCTCCACATCGTCGGAATTCTCCTTCAAATGCGCTTCAGCCGCTTCGCGGATTTTTGACCAGTGATCCTGAAGCACCTGGGCCCGGGCATAAGCGCGCAGAGCCGGGTTGGGCTGAGCGGCGTACAACGGGCGTATCCACTCCGGTTCATGCACCGCACCCGCGTCAATATCCTCGAAACCGAGGTCGAGCCGCAGGCAGCGCGAGATGATCGTGGGCAGCAGCATGGCCGGGCGGCCCGAAGTCAGGAGAATCAAGGTGTGGGCGGGCGGTTCCTCAAGCGTCTTGAGAAAGGCATTGGCCGCGCTGGCGCTGCCAAGGCACATCCGTTCGGCATCGAAGATGACTGCGACCTTGAGCGGCGCGGTGAACGGACGGAGATAAAGCTCCCGTTCCAGTTCGCGGATTTGCTCGACCGTGATATGCCGCGATTTCGATTCGGGCCGGACGGAGTGAAAATCGGGGTGATCCCGGGGCGCGGCATCGAGGACCTGCGCGGCAAGGCCAAGCGCCAGGTTCTCCAGCGACTCGGAACGGTCGCCGGTCAGCAGATAGGAATGGCCCATGCGGCCCTGCTCGATGCTGGCGGCAAAACGTTGGCGAAGTTCTTCGGCGCGGAAGGGCATACGTAGAGAAGCTTTTTAGACGGGATTAACGGGATGAGGGGAAGAAATTAACGGAATTATATGGAGGGTGGGAGATAATCGCGGGTTTTCGTTTTAAATTGAAGACTTTTGGCACCGAAATTGAGGAGGAGTCCTGCATCCAGACGGGCGGCGCTGAGGTAATTGACGAGTTGGACGGAATGGGCGGTCAGCAATGACTCAACCGCCTTTAACTCCACGACAACGATGCCCTCCACCACGAGATCGGCCATGAAATCCCCCATGACATGCTCCCGGTAAAAAACGGGAATTCGTTTTTCCCGTTCGAAAGGGATACGGACTTCTGCCAGCTCAAATGCAAGCGCATTGGCATAAACGGCCTCCAGAAAACCCATGCCAAGTTCACGATGAACTTTCATAGCAAGCCCAATGACCGTCTTGATGATCTGTTCGGATTTTCGTTGCTCCAAACCCATAGGAAATTTGGTTAATTTGCAGAAATTCCGTTAATTCCGTCTAAAAAAACTTAAAGCCCGAAGACGGCTGACACTTCCTTCCAAATTGCTTGAGAAGTTTCATCAATCGTACCAGCGGCGGAGACAATTTTAACCCGCTCCGGATGGGTTTTGGCAAGTTCGTGGTAACCCTCGCGGACGCGCTCAAAGAAGTCGGTTGGTTCGGCTTCCATGCGGTCAAAAGCCCCCTCCCCGGCTGGGCGGACACGGCGCATTTGACGCCGATGAGCCTCCTTGGGCTCGAGGTCGAGCACCAGCGTCAACCCCGGCAGGTGAATGCCGACGGCAAAGGCATTGATCCGCTCGACGATCTCTCCGGGCAATTTTCGGCCCGCGCCCTGGTAAACCGTGGTCGAATCGAGGAATCGATCGCAGAGCACCCAGACGCCCTGGTCAAGCGCGGGCATGACGATTTTGCGCACGAGTTCGGCGCGACTGGCGAGAAAGAGAAGCAGCTCCGCTTGCGGCGTCATACCGCGGCCCTCAGGTGCATGCTTCAGCAGATGACGGATCGATTCACCCAGCGGCGTCCCGCCCGGTTCACGCGTGACAAGGGCCTTATGCCCGAGATTTTCCAACCGCTCGGCGAGACGTTCGATCTGGGTCGATTTGCCAACCGCTTCGCCGCCTTCCAGAGAAATGAAATGAGGGGGTGGGGACATCTTTGAGAGGATTAACAAGATTAACAGGATTGGGAAAGCCCGCTGATATTGGCCCGGCGGAACCAATCCAAATCCATTTCTTAGCCCGCCGCTGGTTCCAATTCCTCGGAGGTGTCTTCGAGCAGGTAATCGAAATCGGTCTTGGAGAGGCTGCCCGTAAAGCCCTCTTCACCGAGGACATCCATGGCGAGTTGCGCCTTGCTTTGCTGGAGACGCCAAATTTTTTCCTCGACCGTACCCCGCGTGACGAGACGGTAGGCGATGACGGTGCGGTCCTGCCCGATGCGGTGGGTGCGATCGATGGCCTGGGCTTCGACCGCCGGGTTCCACCACGGGTCGTAAAGCACGACATAACTGGCCGAGGTGAGGTTGAGACCGGTGCCCGCGGCCTTGAGCGAGAGGAGAAACACCGCCGGTTCCTTGCAATCGTGGAAGGCCTGGACCACCTCGCCACGCTGCGTGGTCTGGCCGGTGAGCATAAAGTAGGGCCGCCCGCGCTCCTCAAGTTCCGTCTTCAGAATCTTGAGCATCTCGACGAACTGCGAGAAGACGAGGACCTTGTGGCCACCGGCATAAAGCGTCTCGAGCACCTCGAAAAGCGCCGTGGTCTTGCCCGAGCCAAGGCCCTTCTTCCCTCCGGCCAGCGAGGGATGGCAGCAAATCTGGCGCAGGCGCGTGAGGGCAGCCAGGACGTGCATGCGCGACTGGCCCGCAGGCGCCTCGAGCGTGGCGATGGTCTGGCGGCTGCGTTGCAATTCGGCGAGATAAAATTTGCGCTGCCCCTCGGTGAGCTCACAGTCGAGCCGTTCCTCAATCCGGTCGGGCAGGTCCTGCGCCACCTGCTTTTTCAGGCGGCGGAGCATGACGGGCCTCATCCGGCTGGAGAGCAGCGCGCGCGCGGGCTGGGAGGCCCCGCGATCGTATTGATCGAGGAATTTGCCGCGCTCGGGCAAATACCCCGGATGGACAAATTCCATGATGCTCCAGAGATCGAGCAACCGGTTTTCCAGTGGCGTGCCGGTCAGCGCGAGCTTGTGCTCGGCCTTCAACGCCTTGGCGGCGCGGGCGACCATCGATTCCGGGTTCTTGATGTTTTGCGCCTCGTCGAGAATGATGGAGCGGAAGGCGAATTTTTGCAGCGCAGCAAGGTCACGCCGCAATAACGCGTAGTTGGTAACGACGAGGTCATGCTGCGGAATTTCCTGCCGGAGGCTGTGGCGATGTTCGCCGGCCGTGAGCAAGAGCACCTTCAAATCCGGCGTGAACTGGGCAGCCTCACGGTTCCAGTTAAAGACCACGCTCGCCGGGCAGATGACCAGGCTCGGCGCAGGGCCTTCCGTCTCGCGCAGATGCTGCAGCCAGGCGAGCGCCTGGACGGTTTTGCCGAGACCCATGTCGTCGGCCAGCAGCGCGCCCAGCTTGAAGCGCGAAGCATAGGCGAGAAAATGAAGCCCCGTTTTCTGGTACGGCCGCAGTTCGGCGTGCAGGCCCTTCGGCTCCGCGATTACAGGGAGACCCTTGAAGTCGATCACTGCCTGGCGGAGTTGCTGGACGACGGAACTGCCTTCGCCATCGACCAGGTTCTCCAGTTTTTTCCAGGCCGTTTGCTGCGCACCGGACATTTGCCAGGCACCGATTTGCTGTTCGCCCGCGCCAACCTGCACGCCGATTTCCGCCAGCGTGTTCACCGCTTCGGCCATGGCGGCGGCTTCCTCGCGCTCCATCCAGGTGCCATTGGAAAGCTTGACGTAAGGATCGTCGTTTTGATGCAACCGGGCCCAATCGGCCTCGGTCATCGCTACTGTCTCGTCCTCCCATTCGGCCTGGACGCTGAACCAGTCGATTCCCGTTGACTGAATCTTGAGCTTCGGAAACCGGCGGCGCTTGCCGCTGATCAGGTGCTGAAAGCGACGATTGGCAAAGTACTGCCAGGAGGAGGACCGGTCCCTCCAGTGATGCAGGAGAGCCGGAATGCGCGTGGCCTGAAGAATGAGCCACCACCCGGAATTATCGGGCCGCCCGCATAGTTCGCCACGCTCGGCTTCAAAGCTGCGTAACCACGCCAGGGCCGTCATCGTGTCCTCATCGGCGGGAACATCGTCCCAGATTTCGACGTCATGTGCGGAAACAGGTGCGGCGGTGCCCACCGCCACGGGCGCCGCCTCATGCACGACCATCTCCGGGGGCGGAACGGGCATGTAGTCGTCCTGCTCGCCACCGGCCAGTTCCGCGTGACGGGCCTGGGTTTTGGCCCAACCGTCATCGGACCATTCCCATTTGAGGCTTCCCTCGCGCGCGCCGGCGATGAGGCGAATCTGCAGCGCGTCGTCCTCATCAAGATGAAAGTAAAATTTGATCAGAGAAGGCACCTGGCGCAGGTGAACTTTGACCTGCTGTTGCAGGTGCGGATAGCGGCGCAGCAACGGCGGGAGAAGCTGGCCCGCCGCGGCGACATTGACCTGTCCCACGCCGCGTTTGAGCGCCAGCGCCATGAGCGAGCGGGGCGGGCGCTCCGTGAGCCGATAGAAGCAGTGGCGCACACAGACGAGTTCCAGTTCCGGCCGGGTATGGTCAGACTTTGCCGCGAGAAAAAGATGCGCGTGTTGCAGCGGTTCGCGCAGGCCGGCGGCGGTCACGACTTCAAAATTGAGATCAAGCCCTGCGCCGTTGGCTGAGCCGCGTCCGTTGCCGGTTTCTGCGCCGGGGCTTAGCTGAGGGACAATCCGTGCGCTGAGCGGGCTGAACTCAACCGGCGCACTCTCCTCCCAGTGACAACGACCGCTCGCGCCCCATTGGGTCAGCCAGGTGAGCAGACTGCGGTTATCGCTGAGAAAAGGGCTGGCAACCCGGTTCTTGTCGGTAAGCAGCAGCGGTAGAAAATCACTAAGCCAGCGGAGCAGCACCTGATCGTCGGCGGTGAAAAGTTCCGGACGATTGGCGGCCTCATTGCACAGCCCCCGCACCTGGAAGAAATTACGCGAGCCTTCCTTCAACTTCGGGGAGTTGACCCGCAGGTCGATCTGGATTCGAGTCTCCAGCGGGTCGAAGCCTGACTCGATCTTCCAGACGATGCGGAGTTCCCGGCGGGGATTGGACTGGGCCTCGTCCCGGGCCTCGGAAAGCCACTCCAGCAGTTCCCTGCGAAAAGACTCGGCCTCTTCCATGCGTTCCTGCTGATCAAAGTCGGGGCGGTCGAGGTAGGGCTGGAGCGACGCGGGGATCTTCCCGTTGTTACGCCGTGATATTTCCCGCGCCAGACGCCAGGCGAGCTTCTCCGGGTCAGGTTCCCGGCAAATGGTCGAGCCGATGGAGGAATCGAAAAAGTCGGGCAGATCGATCTGCGTTTCCTTGAGCAGGTTACTGAGTTGGGCCAGCCGGTCCCACTCACTGCGCGCCTGAAAAAGACGGGTAAGGGTCTGGCTTTCCGAGCCGGGACGAACAGAGGCATGGGAAACGGAACGTGGCGGCATGGTCAATCGGCCAGTATGCCGCGTTCGCTACGATAGGCAATGACCAATCGAATGTGATCGGCCAATCCCGGTTCAATAATCGCGATTCAAGCCGGGGAAGGCTCAAGAATTGATCGAGATTGGCTTCAACCCGAAGGCGAAAACCTTTCGGCGTGACCCGCGCCGACTTTTCGGACAGCCTCTGCGCCATGCCCACCAAAATTCTATTGGATACCGATATTGGCTCCGATATCGATGATGCTGTCTGCCTCGCTTACCTTCTCGCCAACCCCGCTTGCGACCTGCTCGGCATCACCACGGTGACCGGCGACACGGTCCTGCGCGCCCGCATGGCCTCGGTCCTCTGTAAGATCGCCGGCAAGAGCATTCCCATCCATCCGGGACGGCGCGCGTCTCTCCTCACCGAACAAAAGCAGCCCCACGTGCCCCAGGCGGCGGCCCTCGACCGGTGGGACCACGACACCGATTTTAGCCAGGGTGAAGCGGTCGAATTCCTGCGCCAGACCATCCGCGCCAATCCCGGTGAAGTGGTGCTTTTCGGCATCGGGCCCATGACCAACCTCGCCGCGCTCTTCGCCGCCGACGAGGAGATCCCCCAGCTGGTCAAGGGTATCGTCCTGATGTGCGGCGTTTTCGCACGAGGCAACTCAGACCTCGAGTGGAACGCACTGGTCGATCCGACGGCCACCGGAATCGTCTACCGCGCCGCGCCCGCGTATCATCGCTCCATCGGTCTCGACGTCACGCTCAAGGTGACCATGCCCGCGGACGAAGTGCGCCAGCGCTTCCAGGCGCCGCTGCTGCGCCCGGTGCTCGACTTCGCCGAAGTCTGGTTCCAGCACGCCAAGACCATCACCTTCCACGATCCCCTCGCCGCCACGACCATCTTCGACGACAGCATCTGCACCTTCGAGAAAGGCCAGGTGGAGGTTGAATTGAAGAGCGATCGCCTCGTCGGCGGCACGTTCTGGTACCCAAAGCCGGACGGCAGGCACGAAGTCGCCACCACGGTTCAACCTCAGCGATTCTTCGACCACTATTTCAGCTTTTTCCAATAAACCTGACACGACCGGTCCATGACCAAGCCCAACCTGACCATGGCGGCGAAGGGGCTTAGACTTCGGCAGACCCTGCGGGTGAGAAACTTTGGCCGGCTGCTCTTGCGCCCGATCAAGCCGGAGGACGAACCGCTCATGGTGCAGTTCCACCAATCGCTCACGGAAGAGACTATTTACCAGCGGTATTTTGAACACATCACCCTGGCCAGCCGCGTCCGGCACGAGCGACTCGCCCGCGTCTGCACGAATGACGATGGCTCCTTTGCCCTGGTCGCCGTGAGTCCGGGTACACCGGAGCAACCACCGGCCATCTTCGCGGTGGGGCGCCTGAGCCTGACGGAATGGCCGGATGCCGCCGACTTTGCCCTGCTCGTCAACGACCGGGTGCAGGGGCACGGCATCGGCTCAGCCTTGATGAAACGCCTGATGACCCTGGCCCGCGCCTGCGGCTTCCGGCAGCTTGTCGGCGAGGTGCTGGTGGCCAATCACGAGATGCTCTACGTCTGCCGCCACTTCGGCTTTACCCTGCAGACGCTGCCCGATCACGGGCTGGTCCGCGTCATACTTGATTTATGAGTTTGGCGAATCAGGACAATTAGCACCAACCCGCTGGCGGCGCCGGCGTGATCGAACTGGGTCCAATCGAACTCGGTTGGGTTTGCGTAAACTCGCTCGCTAATTGCCAAGTGAATCGAAGGTGCCGTCCCCGGTGGAGGTGGTTTCGGTACGCGTGACCTGCCGACCGGCGTCCGAGACCCGGGTCAGGCTCCAAGCCAGGATATGGATGCCCCCGGGAAAATCGTCGTCGAAGCGATACGTGGGCGGGGGCAGTAACGCAAGCGGCGAAGGAGCGGGATCTTGCTGATCTTGGTCGCTCAGGACCAGGCAGACGCGCCGGCCCGCACGGATGTCACGGAGCAAGTCTGCCGTTTCGGTCGTGGGTATCCTGAATTTGTCGTCAATAAACGTCCTGACGAAACCGGGCGCAATCGGACGATAATCCCGCCAATAGAAAACGTGAGGAACGGAGAAGGGGAGATAGTAAACCAGGCAGCTGACCGGCGCGGTCGTGCTCACGGCAATCACCTCCGCCTTCGCGAACTGCATCTGGTTTTTCTGCACAAGACCCCGCCAGTTCTCCTTCACGGGATACGGAGCAAAATATAATGCATAGAGGCCGATGGCAAACACCAGGGTCGTCAAGGCTGCCACGGACATCCGCCAGTTGGTGCCCCGGATCAACACGTGGGCTAAAAGCAAACTGTAGGGAATCCACGTCCAGAGCAGAACGCGATCCATCAGGATCGGTTTATGCAGGCTGTAGAGAACGAGCATAACGCCGAAAAAGAGAGGGATAAGCACCAGGACGGCCACACTGCGACGGTCGAGCGTGCGCTGCAGGCACAAATTGCAAACGATAACAGCCATCAGCAAAATGGACGTGTAGTGCACATAGTGAAAGTGAAGATCAATCATCGCCCTGCCACCGAGCACCGATGCCATAACGTCAAGGCATCGATGAAACGTCAGAGGTGGTATCCAGTCTAAATTATCGGAGGAAACCTGGTGCCATACATTGAGGAAGGAGGGCAAGGCCGCCAGGGCAACCAGCGTATTGGCTCCCAGCCAGCGAACTAGGTCGCGCGGGGAGATCAAGGATCGGTCCAGCCAACCCGCCGTGATGACAGCCAGGTTACAGGCAACGACAAAGATGAGCGCCGTATCGTGAAAATATATGGCAACAATGGCTCCCAATCCGTAAGCCTTCAGGCCACTCCGGGATCCTGCCCTGAAGAGAAAGCGCACCAGGCCGAGCAGGGTTACCGCGACCGCCACTTCCTGGATGGCATAGGTCCGGGCTTCCTGCCCGTAAAGAATATTGACTGGTTCCACCGCCAGTAGAAAGGCGGCAACGATGCCCACCGTCCGATTCTGCAGCTCCCTGCCAATCGCATAGACCAGGGGGATGACCAGAACAGAGGCAAGGGCCGAAAAGGATCGCAGGGCGAACTCGCTCGGGCCAAAAAGAAGCATCCACCCGTGCATGATGGAGTAGTAGAGGGGCGGATTGGTTTCGAGGGCAAAACCGGTCGTCCACAGATAAGAAAGGGTACTTTCGGAATAATAACGGGTGAAGCTTTCGTCGATCCAAAGTGAGAGAGAACCGAGGTGGAATACCCGCAGCCCAAGGCCAACCAGAATAATGAGGAACAACACTAATGAGGCTTGTCGGTCGGCGAGCGGCTTCATGCGAAAGAAGTTAAGGTGTCCCTACCCGGACATCGAGACAATGAGATTCGCCGGAGAGGAGCGATCAGTGGCTGCGCACGCTAGACCAGGCCAGCCACTGGCTTGCCCGGGCGCAACCGTTCACAACGTGTATCCGGAGCGTCGCCACCGCCTTGCGCCTTACATCCGCGCCAGCCCGCTTGTTTCCGGGGCGGCAACGGGGTAAGTTCCTGTCATGTCCGCCCATCCGGTGCCACTGGCCCGGCTCAGCCTTGTTTATCAACGCGACGAAGACCGACGTGCCCGGTACGGAAACGCCACCCTGCGCCGGATCGCGAGTTGGTGAGCCGGCCTGGCATTGGCGGCGTTGCTCTATTTTGGCGTCCCGGCGTTCTGGAACTGGAAACACGAGATTGCCTCCAGCGGCGGACGCTACTTCGTACACCGGGTGGTCATTCCGGTTCCTGTCTTCACCCAGGACGATCCGCGCTGGACCTTCACCCTGCTCGGCCCGACCTTCGACACCATGGGCCAGGCCGGTTGCGCGGTGACCTCGGCGGCGATGGTGCTGGCCTCTTATGGCGTTGATACCGACCCGCAACGGCTCAATCAATACCTAACGACCCACGATGGCTACACCCCGAACGGCTGGCTCTATTGGGAAAAGGCAGCAGCCATCGCGCCAGCCGGGCAGGTGGAAAAGGCCTACGAGGACCTGCCGACCTATGCCCTGATCGACCAGAACCTGCTCGCGGGCAATCCGGTCATCATTCGGCTCAAGCTCAAGAATGGCACCATGCATTTTGTCGTGGTCGTGGGCAAGGAGGGGTGGGATTATCTGATCCAGGACCCGGCGCATCCACCCACCTTTGGGGTCTATCCGCTTCGTGACCTGACGGACCACATCGAGGCACTCCGCTTTTTCCGCATCGTGCCGCCTACGTTCCCCGCACCCCTCCCCGCCACCGTTGGCACGAGTCCGATTCCTGCGCCCCAAAACTCGTAAACGTGATTAAGTTCTTTGTATCGCCTGATTGCCACTGCCCGACTTACGTATTACAGTGTCTAATTCTATGACCGTCATGCCTAATGGGGTTCGCTTGACCCTTGATGATAACACCGTCTCGCGCGCCGAGGCCGCCTCCGCTGAGAACAGCCCCCAACTCGACGCACTTTACACGCAGTGGAAACGAGACCCGACCAGCGTCGATGCGCAATGGAACGCCTTTTTCGCCGGGTTTGAACTCGGCTGCCAGCAACCGCCGCGGCCCGGCACCGCGGCCACCCCGGCAGCGGCGACTCAAGCCGACCTGTCAACGCGCCCCACTCAATCCCGCGTCGATGCCCTGGTGAGCGCGTATCGCCGGCTCGGCCACCAGCAGGCTCAACTCGATCCGCTCAATCTCGTCAAGCGCACCACACCCGAACTGAGCCTCGACTACATGAAACTGACCGGGGCCGACCTCGACAGCGAGTTTGAGATCTACTGGGCCGGCCGCCTTTCGCGCATGAGCCTGCGTACGATCATTGACCTGCTTCGCGAAACCTATTGTGGTCATGTCGGCATCGAGTACATGCACATCGAGAATTACACCATCCGCCGCTGGCTGCGCGACCGGATTGAAGAGGGCCGCCTCCACAAGGACGTGCTGCCCAACGCCGAGAAAAAGCGGGTGCTCAACCATCTGCTCGAAGGCGAACTTTTCGAGAAATTCCTCCACACCCGCTACGTGGGCCAGAAGCGCTTCTCTCTCGAGGGCGGCGAAACGATCATCCCGATGCTCGATAAGATCGTCGAGGAAAGTCCCCGTCACGGCGTGGAACAGATCGTCATGGGCATGGCCCATCGCGGGCGGCTTAATGTTCTGGCCAATATCCTCGGCAAGGACTACGAGTTCGTTTTCAACGAGTTTGCGGAAAATTATGTCCCCGGCTCCGAACTGGGTGACGGCGACGTGAAATATCACCTCGGCTTTGATGCGATCGTCACTACCAGCAAGGGGGTCAAGCTCGGCCTCAGTCTTGCGCCGAACCCGAGCCATCTCGAGGCGGTCAACCCTGTCGTCGAGGGCAAGGCGCGCGCCTGGCAGC
>Ga0302319_10023663_pt1 | contig 10965 bp, 10 predicted proteins | sample Bog_T0_2_FD_203319 | JGI IMG/M metagenome (GOLD analysis project Ga0302319, IMG submission 203319) | Peat permafrost microbial communities from Stordalen Mire near Abisko, Sweden - Bog_T0_2 | ecosystem: Environmental > Terrestrial > Soil > Wetlands > Peat | place: Sweden: Abisko, Stordalen Mire...
CAAAATGAAGAAAAGGAGAAACGGGCGTTAGAGCTAATGACTGCTAATATAGAACGCACAAAAATGGCTAGTGAGATGATGTTGCGAAATACCGAGCTCGAACAATTTGCTTATATTGTTTCACATAATCTGCGGTCGCCTCTGGCCAACATCATTGGTGCATCAAATGCATTAAATGATTTAGATTTAAGTGTGGGTGATAAAGAAATACTCACTAAAGGGATCAATGTATCAGTTATCAAGCTTGACAATGTCATAAAAGATCTAAACCATATTTTGGAGATAAAAGGGCACATTAACGAAATTAAAGAAATTGTCCATCTTTCTGAACTGGCTGATGAAGTTAAGTCAGATTTTAAAAATTTAATAGAGAAACTTGATATAGAAATAAACTATGACTTTTCGGAAATCAATCAGTTTCTAACTTTAAAGGTCTATATGTATAGTATTTTTTACAACCTTATTTCAAACAGTATAAAATATCGCTGCGACACAATTCCCTGTATAATTTTAATTAAAAGCCGGGTGTTAAAGAATTTATTGGAATTAACTTTTACGGATAACGGGAGGGGTATTGACCTTAAAAAAAACGGTGATAAGGTTTTTGGCTTATACCGGCGGTTTCATCCCGGCACAGAAGGTAAAGGGGTCGGGTTATTTATGGTAAAAACACAGGTGGAAGCGCTTGGCGGAAAAATAAGTGTCCAAAGTATAGAAAATGAGGGCACAACGTTTAAAATTGAGTTTGAAATTTGAGTCGGAAAGCCCGGAAATAAATTAGATAAAAAAGTACGCTGCTGCGTTTTGTGCGGGCCTGGGTTTTAGCCGAAGTTTCCTTATATTCGAAAAAAGGCGGTAACCCACGTTAAACAATAGTTTATTTTTTTAATTAGAAGGTGGGTTTACACAAAAACACATCTTTTTTTTATAAACTATTGATTTACAATTATATAAAGTAATATTTACCTGAAAAAGTGTAAACCCTGTAAACCCTCTTTTTATTTTCTTCACAAATTGCCGAATCCTGGATTGTGAAGGCCACCCTTATTTTTTAACCCATAATTTGACCAATTAATCCGGCATAGGGCCTAAAAAGTGTAGATTTATTTCAGGACAATGCAAAATAAAACTTCCGCAATCAACATTCCGCAATCCGAATTTGTCTCACTTTCGGACTTCCTGACTTTCTGACTTTCTGACTTCCAAAAACCCTATCTTTGCACAATGGCAATAACTTTTGAGGATTTTAAATTTAACCGGCAAATTTTAAATGCCATTGCGGATGCCGGTTACACCGAACCGACACCCATACAGCAAAAAGCCATACCCCCTATCCTCAACGGGCAGGATGTTATGGGTATAGCGCAAACAGGCACCGGTAAAACAGCTGCTTACGTATTGCCCATTATCATGAAGCTTAAATATGCGCAGGGTGATAGCCCCCGTGCGCTTATCGTATCGCCAACGCGCGAACTGGCCATGCAAATTGAGGAAAATGTGAAAACATTTTCCGCTAATACCGATCTGCGGGTGGTAGTTTTGTATGGCGGCCTTGGTCCCAAAACACAAATAGAGCAAATAAATAAAGGGGTTGATATTATTGTTGCTACTCCCGGGCGGTTTATGGATATATATCTTGCCGGGCATATCGTTACAAAAACATTACAGGTTTTGGTGCTTGATGAAGCGGATAAAATGATGGATATGGGCTTTATGCCGCAGATTAACCGCATTTTAGAAATAGTGCCGGTTAAAAGACAAAACCTGTTGTTTTCGGCAACCATGTCTGACAAAGTGCATGAGCTCTCCAATAATTTCCTTGAGTTTCCGACTATTATTGAGGTAACGCCACAGGCCACTCCTGCGCAAACAGTAAAGCAGCAATTGTATTATGTGCCAAATGTTAAAACCAAAATAAACCTGCTTAAAAAACTGCTTGAGGTTGAAGGAGACATAAAAAAGCTGATGATATTTTGTAAGACACGTACGGCTGCCGAAGATGTTTATAAATTTTTGCTGCGTAAATTTGGCGACAAGGAGGTTAAGGTGTTACACGCGAATAAAGGCCAAAACACCCGTATTAATGCGATCAACGCGTTTAAGAACGATGAGATAAAAATACTGGTGGCTACTGATGTTGCTTCGCGGGGTATCGACGTAAGCGATGTAAGCCATGTTATAAATTTTGACGTGCCGGTGGTCATCGAAGATTATGTCCATCGCATAGGCCGTACGGGCAGGGCATATCAGTCGGGAGAAGCGATAACTTTCTGTAACCCGGCTGAAGAATACTATTTACGAAAAATAGAAAAACTGATAAAGCAGACCATCCCTGTGATAAATATCCCGGATGATGTATTTATTGAGACCACTCCGTACGAAGAAAAACAGGAACAAGCTAAAGAGGCGGACATGCAAAAACGCCGGGACGACCCTGATTTTAAAGGGGCTTTCCATGAAAAGAAGACATTAAACCAGCGTAAGAAATTTGACGCCGCGAAGATAAAATCAAACCCAAACGCGAGTGCCGGAAAACGGGGCGCAACTAAATCGTTCAGAAAAAAGCATTAGAAATATGAAAATAAGGATTACCCCTTTAAATTTTGCAAGTTCGTTTTTTCTAATTGTAGCCGTTTACAGTTGGATTTATGGCATAAAAATTTCGGGCTACCAGTTTAAACATTTGGGCGCCGTTATCGGCTGGATATTTTTGCTGTTTGCCATTGTAGTATCATTTATGGATATCCTGTTCCGCAATTACTTCCCCGAAAACAAAAAATTATGGATTGTAGAGCTAAGCTTTATAACTTTGGCCGGTATTATATTTTTACTTGTAAAATAATTTAATGAAAACTGCTGAAATTAAGCTTACGATACAACTTGACGACACAAACGTCCCCGAGAGCATTTTGTGGGAATCTACGGATGCCCAAAATAAAGAGGCATTGCCGGTAAAATCAATGATGCTCGCCCTTTGGGACCAAAACTATAAAAACACCCTGCGCATTGACCTTTGGACCAAAGATATGCCGGTTGATGAAATGAAGCGTTTTTTTTATGAAACCCTGATGACTATGGGCGACAGCTTTTTACGCGCCACAGGTGAAAAGCTGATTGTTGAAGACCTGCGCGATTACTGTGCCCACTTTGCCGACAAAATGGAAATTCCCCCCAAATAATCTGATCATAAAACAAAACTAATAAATCGCCTGTAACCGAAATCACCAAAACAATGACTGATGGCCGTAGGAAATGCACGACTGAAAATTATATAGTTGCGACCCCGCATCATTATACTACCAGCCTTGCCCTTACCGACACTTTTATCTCAATGTTGCAGCTTTAGCCGGGACTATAAATATGGATGTTTCCTCACAGGATTTAAGTTCAGAACAACTGACAGAAATAATAGGCCTGGTAAACAAAGTATATGGTTTCGATTTTTCGTACTATTCAAAAGCATCCCTAAAAAGGAGGTTTTCACGCATAATGATGATAAAAAAATGGGATATTGGTGACCTCAGGCGTATATTAACTAGTGACCCTGTGTTTTTTCAGGAATTTTTAGAAGAAGTTACCGTCAATGTTACGGAGATGTTTCGCGATCCTTCTTTTTATAAAACACTTTATACACAAATATTACCTGCGCTCTCTACGTATAAGCACATAAAAATTTGGTCGGCAGGGTGCGCCACCGGTGAGGAAGTTTTTTCCCTGGCAATTTTATTGAAAAAGGCAGGGTTGAAAGAAAAGTCGCTAATTTACGGCACCGATATAAATAACGAAGTACTAAAAAGTGCAAAGAAGGGTGTATGCAGCGTACGTAATTTAAAAACATATGCAGAAAATTACGGTTTATCAGGTTTGGGAGGATCTTTGGCAGATCATTTTACAAGCACAAATGACTTAGCGGTTATTCAGGGTGATTTAAAGCAAAATACATTATTTTCCGTTCATAATTTAATATCAGACCCGGTTTTTAATGAATTTCAACTAATTAGCTGCCGGAATGTTTTTATTTATTTTGAGACAATTTTACAGGAGCGCATACTTGACCTTTTTTATAAAAGTTTATGCCCGGGTGGTTTTTTATGCCTTGGAAGTAAAGAAACTATAAGATCGGATATTGCCAGGAATAAATTCAGGGAAATAAATTCCAAAGAAAACATATATCAAAAAATTGGTTCTTGATAAAAACATGATTAGGCGTTGGAACAACAGCGAACTGTTGCTGCTGGGCGGTTCTGCAGGCTCATTCAAAATATTGTTCCAAATTGTAAAAAACTTGTCGCCTGATTTGAACAAGGTGGTGGTTATTGTAATTCACCGGAAAAAAAATTTTCTGAGTGAGATTGAACAACTGTTTGCAGACCATAGCAAGGTGAGGCTAAAGGAAATTCACGATAAGGACAAAATTGAAAAAAACACAGTTTTTATCGCGCCAGCCAATTACCATACTTTAATTGAAAAAGATGGGCACTTTGGTCTGGATGTCTCCGAAGCCTTATGGTTTTCAAGGCCGTCAATTGATGTTACCTTCGAAAGCGCTGCTGATATATATAACGACCGTTGCACCGGTATTTTGTTTTCCGGTGCAAACCAGGATGGGGCCGAAGGAATGCTTAGGCTGAGGAATGCCGGTTCGCTAACGATTGTCCAGGACCCGGCTGAGGCGGAAATGCCGGAAATGCCGGGAGCGGCCATACGCATAAACGCAGTCGATTACATATTGAAAACAAATGAAATTTTTAAATTATTGAAGAAATAGGTTTTGAGTGGTTGATTAAGTGGGCAGTTGATCCCAATAGCTATCGGGAAGTGAGTAGTTAGAAATAAATATTTAACTTCGCCGTTAATGACGAATGACAAATGACAAATGATTTACTAAACCAAACCTGGTATCTTTTTAAAAAGGAGATTACGCTTGAATGGCGTTCAAAATACGCGTTTAACGGGGTACTGCTATATGTGGTTTCTACTGTATTTATATGTTATATTTCTTTTAATTTAAATCCTGGCTTTACCGGGAGCAACGGTTACCCGATAGTTTGGAATGTTTTGTTCTGGATCATTATGCTCTTCGCATCGGTTAACGCCATTGCTAAAAGCTTTATGCAGGAAAGTAAAAGCCGGCTTTTGTATTATTATTCCATAACGAGCCCCCAGGCCATCATTCTGTCAAAAACAATTTACAACATTCTATTAATGGCGCTGCTCAGCATACTGGCCTTAATGGTTTATCTGCTTTTTTTCAATAACACAGTTGGCGATCCGCTATATTACTTTCTTACGATCTTATTGGGAAGTCTTAGTTTTTCAACTGTTTTTACAATGATCTCAGCTATCGCTTCAAAAGCCGGTAATAACGGCACGCTCATGGCCATTTTAAGTTTCCCTGTAGTTATTCCAGTTATTTTAGTACTCATACGTCTGAGTAAAAATGCGATGGACGGGATCGCACGTAGTTTCAGCTACAGTAATATTGGCGTACTTTTAGCCATTAACGTAATTGTGATCGCTACATCGCTGTTGTTATTCCCTTTTTTATGGCGCGATTAAACCCGGGCTATATTTTAGAGTCTTAGAAAATGTTATAAAATTGTTGTTACCTTTCATAATGAGTTCATTTTAAATTTGTTCTTTCGCAAGTTGAAAAAAAACTATTTTTGTTTGATGAGATTCCCCTGGCTTATTCTCTTTATTTTACTCGCTCCATTTACATCCCTCGCGCAAAATGGAACAATTACCGGTTTGGTTACTGGTGCCGAATCGAAAAAACCATTGCCGAGGGCAAGTGTTTTTTTAAGTAATTCTGCTTCAGGAACAGCGACTTCCGAAGATGGTACATTTACATTAAGTGGCCTAAGACCGGGCCAGTATACCCTTGTAGTTTCCATATTGGGGTACGAAGAATATAATAAAACAATTTTGGTGGGCCGCGAACCAATTAGGTTGAACATTGAATTGGCCGCAAAACCGTTAATGCTGCGGGAGGTTGTTATTTCCTCAGATGCCGACTGGAAAAGAAATTACGAAATGTTTAAAAGAGAATTCATCGGTGTCGACGAAAACGCAAAAAATTGCGTTGTGACGAACCCGCATATTTTAAACATAACGTACAATCCCACAAAACAATTACTGCATGCGGATGCAGATCAATTTTTAATTGTTGAGAACAGGGCGCTTGGGTACCGGATAAAGTTTTTGGTAGATGATTTTAATATTGATAAGATATCCAATATCATTTCTTCATCTGGCCAGCGGGTTTTCGAGGAAATGCAGGGTAACGAGACGCAGAAAAAAAAGTGGCACCAAAAACGCGAGGAAGCCTACTACGGTTCAGCAATGCATTTTTTTCGTTCATTGTATACTGATAAATTAACAGAAGAAGGATTCAAGCTATATCATTTAAACCGCTACCTTAATCCCGACAGGCCAAAAGAGGAAATCATAAGACGGAAAATTGAGCAGTATAAGACACAGAGAAGGATTGATTCAGCAAATTTTTGGATCGGTTTAGCCAATCTGTCTAAATATTATCATGAAAGTTTGACACAGCCACCTTTATTTCCATGGGAGATCATGACTACAACTGAACAAACAGGTATATATAGTTTACATTTTTCAAACTATTTGTACGTGGTGTATACAAAAGCTACAGACGATGTTTATAACAAGGATATATACCGCCCTTTAGATATGCCAAATTACGCAGTAAGCGTTATCACGCTTATGGCGCCATATGCGTTATTTGATATGAACGGAATTATTATTCAAAATGCGCCTTTATATGAAGGGACATGGGCAAGAAACAGGCTTTCTGATATGCTCCCGGTTGATTATGTTCCAGATCAGAAGTGACGTCTAGTTTATTGAGTTTATTAAGTGAGTAGTTATTTTTCACTTATAACCTAATAAATCCCCTAAAAACATTCACCCAATCAACCTAATCAGCTACTCACCAAATTCAACTTAATCAACCACCCACCAATTCAACTAAAAGAATTATCTTTACCTCTTTAATCATATGAAATTTATCTATCAAACCTGGTGGAAGGCTTTGGCCGTATTAATGGTTCTTTACACCCTTATCGCGGGGTTTTTACTTGGCGTGCCACATCTTCCCATACTTCACGAAACTATCCGGAACACCTATTTTCATGTACCTATGTGGATTGCCATGTTTACAGTGTTTACCATCTCTGTAATATACAGCATAAAGTATTTAAACACGGGTGATGAAAAATTTGACCTTATTGCTGTGGAATGTGTAAACACCGGCACCTTTTTTTACGTATTAGGCTTAATAACCGGAATGATTTGGGCCAAATATACCTGGGGCGAATTTTGGAGCAACGACCCAAAGCAAAATAGCGCGGCTATTGCTTTTTTATTGTATTGTGCTTACGCGGTACTCCGTAATTCAATTGACGAAGAGCAAAAAAGGGCCAAAATTTCGGCGATATATAACATTTTTGCTTTCCCGATTATGGTGGTGCTGATTATGATTTTACCCAGAATGACCGACTCGCTGCACCCCGGCAATGGGGGTAACCCGGCATTTGGCAAACTGGATATGGATAACCGTATGCGGATGGTACTATATCCGGCATTTATTGCCTGGAGCTTTATTGCCATCTGGATTGCCAGTCTCAGGTACAGGATACGTTTAATTGAGTATAAAAAGAACGAAATAAATTAACATGAAGAAAACAACACTTTTTGCACTTTTGCTTTTGGGTTATACAACGGTGTTTGCCCAACCTGTTGAAATGGCCGACGCCATGCGCAGCTCGGGTAAAATATATGTAGTAATAGCTATAATTGTGGTGATTTTTGTTGGCCTGGCCATTTATCTGTTCTCGATTGACAGAAGATTAAAAAAAATCGAAAAAGAAAAGTAGTTCAAAAATTCTACCTATAAGGTTTAAACACAGATTTTGATTATAGTTCACCATGTGTATGTCGTACACTATCAATAATTGTTTTGCGATATTGATAAAAAATATACCAAATTTGAGCACTTTTTTAACAAATTAATATTTTTTTAAATTATGGCTACTATTAACTCAATTGCTCATAAGGACACTCATTTTTTTGATGACGTGTGCAAAAATTTTGATTATGCCGCACAATTCACAAAACATGATACCGGATTGCTCGACCAGATAAAATCGTGCAACAGCGTGTACCGTTTTCGCTTCCCAATACGACGGGGAAACGGGTTCGAAGTGATCGATGCCTGGCGCGTGGAGCACTCACAGCACCAGTCGCCTACAAAAGGCGGTATCCGGTATAGCGAAATGGTTAATGAAGATGAAGTGATGGCGCTTGCAGCATTAATGACTTATAAATGCGCTATTGTAAACGTACCTTTTGGAGGAGCTAAAGGCGGAATAAAAATTAACCCCAAAAGCTACACCCTGCAGGAACTTGAAAATATTACCCGCCGTTACACTGTTGAGCTGATAAAGAAAAACTTTATAGGCCCAAGCATAGATGTACCGGCCCCTGATTACGGATCTGGTGAACGTGAGATGAGCTGGATCGCCGATACTTATGCTACCATGAACCCCGGCCAGTTGGATGCTATGGGCGCGGTAACCGGTAAACCCATTGCCCTGCAGGGCATAGCAGGCCGCCGTGAGGCAACCGGTAGAGGCGTTGCTATTGCCATACGCGAATGCGTAAGCGTGGGCGAGGACATGAAAAAAATTGGCCTGTTGCCCGGAATATCAGGAAAGAAAGTAATAGTACAGGGCCTGGGTAATGTAGGCTATTATTCAGCTAAGTTCCTGTCGGAATTTGGCGCGCTAATAGTCGGCTTATGCGAATTTGAAGGGGCGATTTATAATCCTGACGGATTAGATGTCGAAGCTGTTTTTCAGCACCGAAAAATAACAGGCTCTATTTTGGGTTATCCGGGTGCTAAAAAAGAATTTAAAAACTCGTACGACGGCCTGGAACAACCATGCGATATATTGGTACCCGCTGCTTTGGAAAACCAAATTACAATTTCCAATATCAGTAATATCCAGGCAAAAATCATTGCCGAAGGCGCAAATGGGCCAACATCACCTGATGCAGAAACTATTTTTTACAAGAATGGCGGAATCATCATACCAGACATGTATGCAAACGCGGGTGGCGTAACTGTTTCTTATTTTGAGTGGCTTAAAAATCTTTCGCATGTTGCTTTTGGCCGCATGAACCGGCGCTTTGAAGAAAATACAAACCTAAACCTGGTGAATATGGTGGAAGGTATCACGGGTGTTGCGTTAACACCTTTGCAACGTTCAACAATTGTAAAAGGCGCTACCGAACTTGAATTGGTAAATTCCGGGTTGGAAGATACGATGATCCGTTCCTATCACGAAATAAGGGAAACATTCAAAGCCAACGAGAAAATCGACACGCTCCGTACTGCCGCGTTCGTAGGCGCAATCAATAAAATAGCAGTTTCTTACCAAAACCTTGGTGTTTGGCCGTGAGTAGAAGTTAGAGATCAGAGGTTGGAGATCGGAGGTCGGTGCCTTAACTAATCTCCATTCTCTAACCGCTGATCTCCAGTAATCAGGCGCCTAATTTTAAAACATTTTACCTGCTCATTAATAATTTAAAGTTCTTACTTTTAAAATATTAATTGAGATGGGCGGCCTCCTTAAAAATTTATTCATTCTCCTGTTGCTGGTGACGTTTAAGGCCTCCGCCCAGACCAATACACCAAATATTGGTTTCGAAAAAGGCACATTCGATAATTGGCAATGTTATACCGGCTCTATCGATTCTTTAGGTAATATTTCAGTGCTTCCTACGCCTCCAGTTTACATGAGGCAATCTATAATTGGGAAAAGTTCAGCAACTGTACTCGACCCCTATGGTAATTTCCCAATTCTTTGTCCCAATGGAAGCAATTATTCAGCCATGTTAGGCGACAGTGTAACTGGCGCGCAGGCAGAGCGGATCACTTACACTTTTACAGTACCATCGATAAGTGCATACAGTATTATTTTTAATTACGCGGTTGTTTTGCAAAACCCCAATCACTTACCCTATCAACAGCCTAAATTTACAGCGCAGGTTTTTGACGTAACAGACAGTACCTATATTAATTGCCCGTCCTTTGATTTTGTGGCATCGTCTGATCTGCCGGGTTTTAAATTATCAAACGTTGTCGGCGCAAGAGGGGCATCTATCTATTATAAGGAATGGTCGACCGCAACAATTGACCTGCGGCACTACCTTGGAAAAACTGTACGTTTAGAATTTACTGCCAATGATTGTACACGGGGCGCGCATTTTGGATACGCTTACCTGGATATAAATGAAAACATCGGAGCTGCGATTACCGGAAATGCCTATTGTGTAGGGCAAAAGTCAATGACACTTTATGCGCCAAACGGTTTTGCATCGTACACCTGGTATAATGCCGACCTGTCAAAACAACTTGGCACCGGCCAAAGCTTAACTATTTCACCGCCGCCGCCTGATATGACGAATTTCGCCCTAACAATTTCTCCTTACCAGGGCCTCGGCTGTGTCGATACTATTTATACCATTGTTAACAAAATTGACAACGGTTTTACGTTAAACGTTTTGGGCACTGTTTACGGATGCCCAGGGACCGGGGTCGACCTTACGGCTGCTGCAGTCACTGCAGGAAGCAGCCCCGGATTAACGTTAAGTTATTTTACAGATTCCCTGGGTACAAATTATTTGTATTACCCCAACATGGTTACTGTTCCAGGCTTATATTACATACAGGGTATTAATGCTGAAGGGTGCCAGAATATATTGCCTGTACGGATTATACTGGCCAATCCCACCATTAATATTACTAACCCTCAACCGGTCACTTATCCAGCTACCGTCGATTTATCAAAAACCTATATCCCCCAACCGGGTTTAACCTATAGTTATTATACCGATGCAGGGGCCACAAATCAGCTTGATAACGATACTGCT